>Ga0182033_10001495_pt1 | contig 11741 bp, 10 predicted proteins | sample tim00Cox0000000H_FD_125968 | JGI IMG/M metagenome (GOLD analysis project Ga0182033, IMG submission 125968) | Lab enrichment of tropical soil microbial communities from Luquillo Experimental Forest, Puerto Rico - timezero.00C.oxic.00.000.00H | ecosystem: Environmental > Terrestrial > Soil >...
GAACCCGCCGTGTCCCCAATTGTAGTGGTACCACAGCGCCGGACCGACGAAGAGCGCGGCGCCAAATCCGAACACCGGCCCAACCGTCCACCAGGGCGGATGCCAGAAGAAGGGAACGTAAGCAGGAGCCCAGTAGGTGGGGCCGTAGACAACGACCGGATCGTACACAGGCACATAAATGTAATCAGGCTCTGCCGGCTCGATGACGACGTATTCGGGCGGGCCTGGATAGCCTGTGCTTGGTGCCGCAACCCTGCTGACCTTCTGCTCTTTGCTCGATTTCAGATTCCCGGTCACTTCGGCCTGCTTGCGCAAAGCTTGAACTGCGACCTGCAGGTCGTCGGGCTGGGCGAGAAAGGCTTCGCCGAGCTGATTGGTCCAGTCCAGTTTCTCATTCATCATCGCCAGCACCTGTGGTACTGACGTCAGTCCCTTGACGCTTGGATCCCACGGTTGCTGTTGCATGGCGCTCTCGAGCGCCGAGCCCTTGAGATTGGGGTTCTTCTCGACCCAACGTGCCGCCAGCGTCACTTCGAGCGGATAAGTCGATGCCGTCAGCACCTGTGCCAACAGAGGATCGGGATATAGCGCGATCGGTGCAACCAACTGCTGGATCTGCGGCTGAGTCAGCGCAGGCTGCTGTTGCTGAGGCGGCTGTTGCTGCGGTGGAAGTTCTTGCGGCGGGGGCCGCTGTTGCGGGGGCGCCTGTTCGGGAGGCTGCTGCGCATGAACCGTTGCGGTTCCATACGCGCCTACCAACGCGAACCCTACCGTTACCGTGAAGCTGAATTTACGTGCACCACACCAAGCCGACATGAGGGAACTCCTTTGCGGCTTCGTCACCCCGCCGTCGATCACACCGGACATCTTATGCATATGTCGCGCAATTCTCCATGCTCGTTTTCCGATATGCGCTTTTTTCGAAACAAGAATGTCCTGCTTCACAGAGCCTATGTGCGCCGCGGTGGTAAGTTGACGGAAATGGACTGGCTCGATTTTGGGGGAGACCTTAAATGGCCAGCACCATTCGACGCATCGAGCGGACGCCAGCTTATGGAAAATGCTGGCCGGCGGCATTCTCGCGCAGCTCGCATTCATCTGCTGGGACATACTCCGCTGCCGGAGCACGGGGCGCACTCGAACACCAACGCAACATCGAAATGGCCTTGGAAAGCCGGGCGCAATGTAAGCCAAAGATTCCATGCCGCTTAACGCTATTTGCGAGCGCATAAACAGGAATTAATTCGGCCGCCCTGAGCCGACCTGTTACGGTCTTCATTACCGTAACGGCGTCGTCCACACGGGGGCTGTATGCAACGACGCGAATTCATCGCGCTTGTCGGCGGCGCAACCTTTACGTGGTCGCGCATCGCGCGATCACAGCAATCGATGCCCGTCGTCGGCTTCCTGAATGGCGCGGCGCCTGAGCTCTACACCAAATTCTTGCGTGAGTTTCGACGTGGCCTGAACGAGATGGGCTTCGTCGAAGGCCAGAATGTTGTCGTTGAATATCGCTGGGCCGAAAACCGCTACGAACGCCTGCCGGAGCTTGCTGCGGAACTGGTTCGCCGTCAGGTGACCGTCATCGCCGCAACCAGCACGCCTGCAGCGCTGGCCGCGAAAGCAACCAGTACAAAGATTCCGATTGTCTTCACGACGGCCAGCGATCCCGTCGCGCTTGGCTGGGTTGCGAGCCTGGCGCACCCCGCCGGCAACATGACGGGGGCTACTCAATTGAACATGGAACTCGGCCCGAAGCGGCTCGAGTTGATGCGCCAGTTGTTGCCCGATGCGGCGAGCATCGCGCTCGTGGTCAATCCTAACAATCCGCGGGTGGCCGAGGTGCAGACACGCGATGCGCAGGAGGCAACGCGCTCACTTGGGTTGCAACTGCAGATATTGCAGGCAAGCACTGCGGACGAATTCGACAAGATCGCTGCTGGACTGTCCAGGCGGTCCGTCGGACTCGTGATCGCCGGTGGCGACTCGTTTTTCCTCAGCGAAAGCGCGACGCTGGCCGCAATCACTTTGCGGCATGCCGTACCAACGGTTTTTCTCGGTCGAGAGTTCACAGCAGCCGGAGGTTTGATCGGCTACGGCGGAAGCGTTGCCGATTCCTATCACCTCGCCGGCATCTACACCGGTCGAATCCTTACCGGCGAAAAGCCAGGCGAGATGCCGGTGTATCGATCCTCAAAGGTCGAGATGTTCATCAATCTCAAGACCGCTAAGGCGTTGGGAATCACAATCCCGCCGGAGCTCGTGATCGCCGCCGACGAGGTCTTCGAGTAATCCGCTCCGCAATTCACAGCACGCATTTGGTCATTTGGCAAAACACGCGCGCTTGTGATTTTATAATCGCAATGATGAGTTCTTCCGATCCAGATGGCCCATATTTCCTGCCACTCCGCGGCGGCCCGGATCGGCCGCGTGCGGCGGAAGCGCCGACACCTGGCCGCACGGTCCGAGGCATGGGCACGCTAACGCTGACGCGCGCCGGGAAAAGCCGCGATGGCGAATGGTCGACAGATGACTACGACGTGTTCGAAGGATATCATCTCATTGGCCGCATCCTTCTCTCCACCCAAGGACCGCAAGGCATGCCATGGTTCTGGGAAATCACGGCGCGGCCCGAGAGCACGCAGAACCACGGCTACGCCGTGAGCTGCGAACAGGCGATGAAGGAACTCAAAGCACGCTGGGCCAATCCCGCCAGGTTCTAGCAACCTGTCGGGACAAAAAAATGACGCCCGGCTGCGGGGACTGGCAGCGGGCGCCATTCGGATCGACTGAAATCAATTCGCCCGACCCTCCTCAACGCGAAGACTGTTTCTGCGCGGTCTGCTTCTCCAGTGCCTGCGCAGCCTGCAAATGTTTCTGCAGGACCGGCAGCGTCACGAGCGCAAATGTGGAGCGTGCCGAATGTCTATGCCGGCAGCGTTACGCTGTTCTTTTTTCCTAGGAATTTTTCCTCAGATGGGTACGTTGAATTAGGATTTTGTCTTGGGATCGTCGAGCTTCGGCGGCGGCGGCTCGTACACAATATCGTTTGAGCTATTTCGCCTCGCCTGTTCTGCCAGACGCAGGAATGCCCAGCCCAGGTTTTCAAGCTCGGCCCGCTTTCCCGGATCACTCTCGCACTCTGCCTTGGCCAGCAACTCGGCCGCACGAAACAGATAATCGTCCCCCGAGGACATTTCCGGTCCCACTATGTCTTTTTACGCACGATACGAAGTTGCAATGCAACATTTTCAAAATCGTTCCTGGAACGCCGAAAAAAAATTGCAATAAACAGTTCACAATTTCCAAACGGTAGGATTGTAGGACGGTGCCAAACGATTTCGTCGCAGTGGAACGGCTGCTGCATTAAATTTCGAACATGTATTTTTCCGACACTCGACTCCGGGCATGCGCAAGCGCACATTCGAGTCACCGCTGGCCAAGGCCTGTCAGGCGCCGGTGGCTGAGAGACTCGTAGCGCTCCCGCCTGGACTTACAGGGAGCGAGTCGTGTCGCAATCACATATCTTCGATCCGTCATTTCCGGACATCGAGCGACCGAGTTGTCCCAAATGCGGTACGGCAATGTGGTTATCGCACATTGCACCCGACCAACCCTCGCACGACCGGCGCACGTTCGAGTGCCCGGCGTGCGATTATTCAGTCGAGGTCATTATCCAGTACGACGACGTCTGAGCCCGTCGCAAGTCGCGCGGCGCGCATGGAACCCGGCCGCCAAATCGACTAGTCTCCCGCCGGGGGCGAGAGCGCGCGGGGATTGGCCTTGGCCGAAAAGCGAACCAAAAATTCCGGGGTTATGATCGTCGCTTTTGCGGCGGTTGCGGCCTGGCAGATTTACGACATGGCCACGGCGACTGAAACGCCGAGCCGTGCTCTCATGATCCTGCAATATGTGCTACTCGCCGGACTGCTCGTAGGGCTCGCCGGCGCGCTCCTCAATTTCCTGCGCTCGCAATAACAAGACCGTCGCTCCGGGCGCCGTCTCAGCGTGGAGTGTCGGAGTGACAGGCGCGTACGGGTTGGTCCCACAGCCAGCCGCACTTGGTACAGCCACCAAGGCCGAGCCCGAGCAGAGCTAAGCACATAATGACGGCCGCGCGTTTCGGGAGGGGTCCAAACATGGCTGCCAGCATAGCCGAATGAAGCGGGGTCGGCGAGAGCCGCCCCTATGGGCCCGGATACCTATTTTCATTCGTTTGAATGACGACCCTCCTCAATCAATCGGATGACAGCAATGCGTCGGACACTCTTTATCCGATGGACTAAAGCCCTATATGAAGTTGCATATGAACGGCAGTTTAGAGTGAGTGGGCGAAGCGACCTGTCCGCCCACCGCTGCCTAACGAAAGGCAACCGACTTCATGTCCATCCGTCCCGTCAAGCGCATTGTACAATCGCAGCCCACCATCGAGGGCGCCGGCGTAAAGCTCCGGCGCGCCTTCGGCTTTGGCGATACGGCGGAGACCGATCCGTTTCTGTTGCTCGACGATTTTCGTAATGATCGGCCGGCCGATTATCTCGCGGGATTCCCGTGGCACCCTCACCGTGGCATTGAGACCATCACCTATGTGCTCTCCGGGACTGTGGAGCACGGCGACAGCCTGGGAAATCGCGGCACGCTCGGTTCGGGCGATGTGCAATGGATGACCGCCGGACGCGGGATCATGCATCAGGAGATGCCGCTCGGCGACGCGCACGGTCGCATGCATGGGTTTCAACTCTGGGCGAACTTGCCTTCGTCACTGAAGATGACGGCACCGCGCTATCAAGACATCAAGGCAAATGAAATTCCGGAGATCGTTGACGACGACGGCACGCGCGTGCGCGTCGTGTGCGGCGACTTCTGGGGCAAGAAAGGGCCGGTCGACGGCGTCGCCGCCGATCCGCGCTATCTCGACATCTTCGTGCCCCCCGGCAAACGCAAGGTTCTCAAGGTTGAAGTTGAGCGCCACGCCTTCGCCTATGTGTTCGAAGGCAGCGGCATTTTCGTCGCGGCTTCGCAGCCGATCGGTGTGCTCAGCGAGAAGCAGATCGATGGAAATGAAATCCTCGTCCGCGAGAAGGCCGGAGATCACTCGCTTGTCCTCTTCGATTCAGGTGACGAAATCGCCGTACAGGCGGGCGAACAAGGCGTTCGCTTCCTGCTCGTGTCCGGCAAGCCGATCCAGGAGCCAGTCGCCTGGTATGGACCGATCGTGATGAACACACAGACCGAGCTGCAGCAAGCCGTGTCCGAACTGCGCAACGGCACCTTCATCAAGGATCGGCCGTCGGCGCCTCCGCTCCGTTAACCACCCGCGATCGTGGAACCTTTCCCTTTGCCCGGCGTTTGCGCGCTGGGCGAAGGGGGATAGGATGCGCCGTTGGCGCGATGATACAGCCGAGATCCCAATGGAAGCCGTGACACGTGCGCTCGACATGCGCACGCGGGTGAAAGAGTTTGATTGGGCCGCCACACCGCTGGGACCTGCAAAAAACTGGTCCCAATCTCTGAAATGGAGCGTTGAGCTCGTCCTGGCGTCTGGCTTCCCGATGTCCATTCGGTGGGGGTCGGAACTCATCTTGATCTACAACGATGCCTATGGCGCCCTGCTCGGTGACCGCCACCCGGGCGCCCTGGGACAGCCGCTGCGCGAAATCTGGCCGGAAATTTACAACGAACTCGGTACGCTCAATCACGCGATCCTGCGCGGTGAGCGCGACTGCTTCTTCGCTGAGGATCATCCCTGGCGGATCCACAGATACGGCATTCCCGAAGACGCGCGGTTCACCATCAGCTACAGCCCGATCCCGGACGCATCCGCACCCAACGGTGTCGGCGGCGTGCTTGCCACCGCCTTCGAGACCACCGAGCGCGTGCGAAACGAAAAAGCATTGCACGTACTCACGAACCGACTTGAATCGGAAGTAGAGCAACGCACCCGCGAACGCGACCGCATCTGGAAGGTGTCCGAGGATTTGCTCGGCGTTGCGAACTTCGACGGCTACTTCCTCAGCGCCAACCCCGCATGGACAAATCTGCTCGGCTGGAGCGAGGCCGAAATCAAATCACTGCATGTCAACGAGCTGCGCCATCCCGACGATGCAGCAGCAGCCATTGCCGCGCGGAGACAGCTCGCGCGTGGCATGCAAAACGTGCGCATCGAAAACCGTTTCCGTCACCGCGATGGGTCGTGGCGATGGATCGCCTGGACGATGAGCACCGATGACGGACTCATCTACGTATCGGGCCGCCATATCACGGCGGAGAAAAAGGCGGCTGAGGCCCTGAGGCAAAGCGACCAGCAATTCCGTGCGTTGGTGGCTGGCGTCACCGACTATGCTTTGTACATGCTCAGTCCGATCGGAGTGGTGTCAAGCTGGAATGCGGGCGCCGAACGGATCAAAGGCTATACGGCCGACGAAATCATCGGTCGGAATTTTTCGCAATTCTATACGCCGGAGGATCGCAAGGCCGGACGGCCGAACCGCTCGCTGGCGGTCGCGGCCGCAACGGGTCGATTCGAGGCGGAAGCGTGGCGTATGCGCAAGGACGGATCCTTGTTTTGGGCCAACGTCGTCATCGACGCGATTCGCGACGAGTCCGGCAAACTTGTCGGCTTTGCCAAGATCACGCGCGACATCACGGAAAAGCGCAATGCGCAGGAAGCGCTCGAACGCGCCCACGAACAGCTCGCACAGGCGCAGAAAATGGAAGCGCTTGGTCAGTTGACCGGCGGCGTCGCTCACGATTTCAACAACCTGCTGATGGTCGTAAGCGGCCAGGCGCAATCGCTTCTGCGCAGGACGACCGATCAGAAGAATATTCGTTCGCTTGAAGCGATCCTCACCGCTGCCTCGCGCGGTGAAGCGCTTACGCGGCAATTGCTGACCTTTTCGCGTCGCCAGACGCAAAATCCACGGACAGTGCATGTCGGCCAGACTGTGGCAGCGTTTCATGACGTGCTTGCGAGTTCGGCGCGCGGCAAGATCGATCTACGCATAGATATCCCGCAAGGCGTCTGGCCGGTCTCGATCGACATTCCCGAATTCGAACTGGCGCTGGTCAATCTTGTGGTCAACGCGCGCGATGCCATGCCCGAGGGCGGCTCAATTACCGTGTCGGCGGAAAACGTGAAGCTGCGCGGCACCGAAACCGTCGATTCCCTCAAAGGGGAATTTGCGGCGCTGACGATCAGCGATGTCGGGGCCGGCATCCCGCCGGAAGTACTGCCGAAGATCTTTGAACCGTTTTTCACGACGAAAAGTCCCGACAAGGGGACAGGGCTTGGACTTTCGCAGGCCTACGGATTCGTGCAGCAGTCGGGCGGAGGAATCGCTGTCCGCAGCCAGGTCGGCCAGGGAACGCAAGTTACACTTTATTTGCCGCGCAGCCATGCCGCCGTCACGACCGTCATTCCCGAAACGACCAGCCAGTCGTATGGCGAAGGCGAAACCATCCTTGTTGTCGAGGACAACCCGGATGTGAAAACGGTTGCCACCACGCTGCTGGAGCAACTCAACTACCGTACGGTAGCGGTCGATGACGCAAAGTCCGCGCTGGATCTTCTGGCGGCCGGGAAATCCGTGGACATGGTGTTCTCCGACGTGATGCTGCCCGGTGATCTCGACGGTCTCGGTCTGGCCAAAACGATCGGCAAACGCTACCCGCAAATCCCGGTCCTGCTGACAAGCGGCTACGCGAAGGCGCTCAGCGGCCAGCACGGGATGCCGATCCTGCGCAAGCCCTATCAGATTTCCGCCCTAGCCGAAGCAGTGCGCTCGACGCTCGAAGGGGGCCGTAACCAGTCGTAGCAGCTCGCGACAAATCGTGGGCTTCCGTCCGTGGCGCGGGGGGTGATAGCGTTGACGGGTCCGGGGTACGTGCTGCAACCGCGATCCGCCCGTCTGCAATCAAAAATGGACGGCAGATCCGCTGACGGGAGGTCAGACATGAGCCTATCGCGACTGATCAAGCCACTGTTGTTGAGCGGAGCGCTTTTGTTCGGCGCGTTTGCATCGCGCGCGCAGGCGGAAGAGCTGCGTGTCGGCTTTATTGCGCCGATGACCGGCCTCTTCGCCCAGGTCGGAAAGGACATGGTCGACGGATTCCAGATGTATCTGGACGAGCATGGCAACAAGCTAGGCGGCATGGACGTCAAATTCATTCTCGAAGACGACCAGGCGAAGCCCGATCTTGGCGTCACAAAGGCCAAAAAGCTCGTGCTGAACGACCAGGTTCAGATGTTCATCGGCGGCGTGCTTGCCTCCACGGGTTATGCGCTCGCACCTGTCAGCACCGAAATGAAGACCGTCTACATCCCGTCGATTCCGGCGGCTGATGATTTGACCCAACGTCAGGCGGACAAATTTCCCTATTTGATCCGCACCGGCTGGTCCTCCTCGCAGCCATCGCAGCCGATGGGCCGGTGGGCCTGCGATCAGGGTTACAAGAAAATTGTCGCGGTCGGCGCCGACTATGCCTTTGGCTACGAGCAGGTTGGCGGTTTCCAGAAGACATTCGAGGATTGCGGAGGCAAGATCGTCCAAAAGATCTGGCCGCCGCTCGGCACCAAGGATTTCGGGCCCTTCATCCCCACCATCAAGGCCGACGCCGATGCCGTGTTCGCCTTGATGGTCGGACCGATGGCGTTGCAATTCCCCAAGCAATTGCGAGCGGCCGGATACAAGAAGCCGATCATCGGCGGCGGCACGAGCTATGATGAATTCGCCCTGCCCTTCATGGGCGACGAAGTCGTCGGCGACGTCTCCTCGCTGCAATACAGCGCCGCATTGACCACCCCGAAGAACGAGGCGTTCGTTAAGGCCTACCGCGCCAAATACGGCAAGGTGCCGTCGTACTTTTCGGAGAGCAATTACACGACCGCGCAACTGATCGACGAAACCATCAAGAAGAACGGCGCAAAATGGCCGGGTGCGGAGCAATTCATCAAGACAATGTCCGGTCTGAAGATCGACGCAGTGCGCGGGCCGGTGTCCTTCGATGACATGCGCAACCCGATTCAGGACATCTACATCAAGAAGGTCGAGAAGAAGCAGATGTTCGGCTACGACAAGCCCGAGCTGTGGAACACCGTGATCAAGACCTACCCGGCTGTCAGCCAGTTCTGGACATACGGGAAGGACAAATTCCTCGCGCAGCCGGTTTACAGCCGCGACTTCCCGCCCTGCAAATTCTGCGAATGAGATGTCACGTACAACGGAAAACCCCGGCCTAGTGCCGGGGTTTTCTTTTCGTCGATGCCGTAGTTCACATCACGGGCACGGATGACGCTGCCCGTCGTAACCCACGTAGGTGCCGCTGCGCGGATCATAGGATCTGAAGCGGTGCATGCAGTACTCCACGCCGCCGCCACCACCGCCGCCCTCCTCGTAGTAGCCGGGTTCGACTTCGTACGTGGGGGCCGCGCAATACGGGCCGCCGCCATAATAGCGCGGCTCTGGCTGCCATGCTCACATCGCCCGCCTTTGCCAAATCGTACAATGCGGGTTACGGCAGCGGCAATGTAATCGATCAGCCCGCCCTTGAGCATGGCGGACCAACCGCGTCCGGCAACGAGTCCTTCGCCTCTGTGCCGCCGCGCGCGAGTGCGCGTCATGCACGCAACACACGCACCGAACAAGTCGTACCGTCGAACGATCCTTACACCGGTCCGGCGACTATGCAGGCCGCGACCCAGATCCGAACGTCCGGTTCGAACTGCATCGCGACAACGCGCATGACGAGTGAACTCAAGGTGTAGGATCACAACCAAACCCCGGCCCGAGGCCGGTTTTCTCTTGAGCGTCGTACTCTGTGTTGCCAGTCTGTCCCGATGAGTGAATTCGCCGACAGAATCATCGGGCACTACGAGCGCCACGCGATGGCCTGGGACGAAGATCGAAGCCGCGGGGCGTGGAACGACAAGCCCTGGCTTGATCGTTTCATCGCCATGCTCGCAAAGGGTGCGAGCGTGCTCGACCTCGGGTGCGGATCGGGCAACCCGGTCGCGCGGCATATGGCAGCGCAAGGTCTGAGGATCACCGGCGTCGATTCCTCCCCGAAGTTTATCTCGCTGTGTCGTAGCCGCTTGCCCGCACACACATGGATTGTCGGCGATATGCGCACGCTATCCTTGAAACAGTGGTTCCAGGGCATTCTGGCGTGGGACAGCTTATTCCATCTCACGCCTGCCGACCAGCGCCGAATGTTCGACGTGTTCCGCGAACACGCCGCTCCGTGCACTGCGCTGATGTTCAACGCTGGCCCGAGTCACGGCGAAGCGATCGGCAGCTATCGCGGCGATCCGCTCTACCATGCCAGTCTCGATCCCGCCGAGTATGCGACGCTGCTTGAGGGAATCGGGTTCAAGATTGTCGCGCATGTCGTCAACGATCCGCAGGCCGGCGGCCGGACGGTCTGGCTCGCGCGGTCGAGCGAGTAGCGGCGGCCGCTTTTATTCGGCGGGGATCGGCGTTGCGGGCGCGGTGGGCGCGGTCGCCGCTTGCGAAGGCACCGAGGGCCCCCTGAGAGGCCTCTCTTCCATCGCAATCAGAAATGCCATACCGAAGGAAAGGACCAAGGCGCAGGCCAGAAACACGAAACGGAAGGCGTAAGCGAGTTCGGGCGCCGAAGCCGTGCGGGCCAGCATTTCGACCGACATGCCGGTGACGCCGCCGAGGCCACCGAGAACGATGGCCCCGAGCACCGCGACGACCAGTGCCGAGAACAGCGCGCGGAAGAAATTGGCGGCGCCAGTGGCCACGCCCATCTGCGAACGCGACACGGCGTTCTGCATGCAGACGGTGGAGACCGGAAACACCGTGCCGAGTCCCGCGCCGATCACGAGCAATAGAAGAAGTACGAGTATTGTCGGCATCGACGCCGGCCAGATTGCAAGCGGCGCAAGCGACAGAATGGAGATCGTAAGTCCGATCAGCGACACCCGCTTGTAGTGGACCACATAGGTCATCATGCGGCCGGTTATGGTCGAGAATGTCACGGTCGCGGCCATCAGCGGAATCAACGCAAGCCCCGACTGACTCGCCGAAAGGTGCAGAACGGTTTCAAAATAGAGCGGCACAAAGATCGTCATCCCGACCAGGGTGCCCATGTTGCACGCGCCCGCGAGCGTCGCGCAGCGAACGACCGGATTGCCCAGTACGGCGAGCGGCAGGAACGGCTCTCGCGTGCTCAAGAGCCGCCACGCAAACAATCCCCACAGAATTGCCGAGACAAGCAGCAGCGCGCCGATGTGCGGCGAGATCCATTCATAGCGGCGCCCGCCCCACGACAAAGCAAGCAGGAGCGCGATTGCCGCGGACATCATCAACATGGCGCCGATGACATCGAGCCTGTGCTTTCGCGGGCGAAACGGCACGCGCCGGAGCACGTTGGACGTCATGCCAAGCGCGATTAGCCCTAAAGGCAGGTTGATCCAGAAAATAAGCGACCAGTCGATGTGTTCGGTCAGGAAGCCGCCAAGCACCGGACCTCCCACCGACGATGTTGCGAACACCGCGCCGATGTATCCCTGGTACCGGCCGCGCTCGAGCGGCGAAACGATATCGGCGATGATGGTCTGCGCCAGCGCCATCAGGCCGCCACCGCCAAGACCCTGGAAGGCGCGTGCGAGCACGAGCGCTGTCATGCTCGGCGCCAGCGCACAGGCGACCGAACCGACGATGAAAATGCCGATCGCCGTGAGCATCATTACCCGCCGGCCGTGGATGTCGGCGAGC
>Ga0182033_10001509_pt1 | contig 11669 bp, 10 predicted proteins | sample tim00Cox0000000H_FD_125968 | JGI IMG/M metagenome (GOLD analysis project Ga0182033, IMG submission 125968) | Lab enrichment of tropical soil microbial communities from Luquillo Experimental Forest, Puerto Rico - timezero.00C.oxic.00.000.00H | ecosystem: Environmental > Terrestrial > Soil >...
CCTTCCCGCTGGGCAATGTTTCAGGTGTCTACTCAACCCTCCCGCCATTGCTGCGCGGGCAACGCGTCGTCCTGCTCGACCGCTTCACTGTCCCTGCGTGGCACGACTATGTCGTGCGCCATCGGCCGGCTTCGGCAGGGTGTCCACCTGTCGGCCTCCAAATGATTCTCGATGCCGATATTCCACCCGGCGACCTCTCGAGCATAAAATCGATGCTCACCGGGGCCGCCCCGTTGGATCCAAATGTGCAACGCGCCTTCGAGGATAAATACGGTATCCCAGTGCTGCTGTCATACGGTGCGACAGAGTTCGGTGGCCCGATCACTTTAATGACTCTTGAGGATTATACGCGCTACGGACGGGACAAGCTGGGCAGTGTGGGCCGCCCCTTTGCGGGAGCAAAACTGCGAATCGTCGATCCGGACACCGGCCTGGAAAGACCGCCAGGAGATGAGGGATTGCTCGAGGTTCAAACCCCTCGACTTGGATCGCACTGGATCCGCACAAGTGACATCGCCAAAATCGATACGGATGGGTTCCTCTGGCATCTTGGGCGGGCAGATGGCGCCATCATGCGTGGCGGCTTCAAATTATTGCCCGACGTCATTGAGCACGCCATCAAACTCCACCCCAGTGTGGCTGCGGTCGCTGTCGTCGGGGTTAGAGACGCACGTCTCGGGCAAACGCCAGCTGCCGCCATCGAATTCCGAGCAGCGGCCCCGCGGCCAACTGTCGCCGAACTTGAAACGCATATTCGTCAACATGTCTATGCAACCCATGTTCCAACGCATTGGGCGTTCGTCGAGAAGCTACCACGGACGCCTTCCTACAAGGTCGACATTATCGGGGTACGCCAGCTATTTGCCAATGTTACGGTAGACACTGCTGCAGCGACATAGGGACGTGGGCACAAAGCAACCGAGAATGCTGACTCGCTGCTCTACCCCTTATGCGCCAATTTATCCGCCTGCCCTGTGGACCTGTCTATAGCCAGATGAAGAGCGCGACCTGTTGAGGCTTCGTGGGTGATGTCCATCGTGGGGTGCGCCACGTCCAGCGCCCCCGCGGCGCCCGATAGGCTGCCCTCCTGTAGGATCGAGAGAAAAGACCGCCAGCGGGCCGCGGACCTGATGAGCGCGCAGGTTGACGGCTAGACCAGTCCTATGCGACATAGTGGCGCACAGAGTTGGTCTCACTCTATTTGCCGAGATCTAAACGCGGAGATGATCCATGGATATGTTGGCGGAGCGCGATTACTTCAGCGATCATGAGATTCTGAAGGACCCCTACGCCTATTTCGAGGCCATCCGGGCAAAAGGTCCGATCTATCAGCTGCCCGGCAGCGGTATCGTGGTGGTGACCGGCTTTGACGAGATACTCGATGTGCTCAAGAACACAGAGGATTTCTCATCAGCCATTGCGCCACAGGGCCCTGCCACCGCATTGCCCTTCGAACCGCAGGGACCGGATATCACAGCGCAGATCGAAGCCAACCGCACGTCCTTCATCGGCGGCGATCTCCTGGTGGCCTATGACGGCAACCAGCACAACATGTCGCGCTCACTGCTCAGTCGGCTGTTTACCCCCTCGCGACTTAAGGCAAATGAGCAGTTCATCACCGAATATTCCGAGAAACTGGTGAAAGACGCCATCCTGAACGGCGGCTGTGATCTCATGAAGGAAATCGCAACCCCCTTTGTGACGATGGTGATCGCCGATCTGCTCGGCGTCCCGGCCGAAGACCGTCAGACGTTCATGGATGCCATTGATGCCGGCGTGCCACCCGGCAGTTTGAACGCCGATGACCTGGTCGCGCAGAATGCACCATTAGTGCTGATGGGCATGTATTTCGCCGAATATGTAATGGAGCGGCGCGAGAACCCGCGCCCAGACATCATCTCCGAACTTGCCAACGCCACATATCCTGACGGCTCAACCCCGGACGCGATGGAGATTGTCCGGCTCGGAACCTTCCTCTTTGGCGCCGGGCAGGATACCAGTGCCAAGCTGCTCGGCAATGCGATGAAATTCATTATCGACGAGCCTGGGCTGCAGGCGAAATTACGCGAAGACCCTTCGCTGATCCCGGCGATGCTGGAAGAAGTACTCCGTCTTGAAGGCTCGACCAAAATGACCGCCCGCCTCGCCCGCAAGGATACAAATATCGGCGAGTTGCAGGTGCCCGCCGGCACAAAGGTGATGCTCGCATTGGCGGCAGGCAATCGCGACCCGCGCCGCTGGGAAAATCCGGAGGCGTTTATCCTCGACCGCCCCAGGATCAAGGAGCATCTAGCCTTCGGCCGCGGTGCGCATGTCTGCGCCGGTGCCCCGCTCGCGCGTGTGGAAGTGCGGGTCATCATCGAAAAATTCCTTGAGTACACCAGCAATATCGACATGGTCACAGAAAGGCACGGCCCGGCTGGCGCCCGGCATATGGATTATGATTCAAGCTTCATCATCCGCGGATTGTCGGCGCTGCACCTTAAGTTGACGCCCTCGCCCGCACTGGCCGCAGCCAAACCCGCCGCGCCGCCAAAGGCTCCGGAGAAGACCAAAGTGCCGCGCAAGCGTTTCTTCGGCTTGTTCGGAAAGCGCGCCGAGGAAAAGCCGCCCGCACCCTCCCACTATTCAACAGCAGAGACAAAGATCGGTGCGTTGCTTGACGACCCGGCGGCGCGCGCGGTGCTGGATAAATACTTCCCAGGCGTCACCAGCGACACGCGCATTGGCTTGGCGAAAGGCATGACCTTCCGCCGGGTGCAGAAATTTGCCCCGGAAATGTTCACAAATGAGACGCTGGATGCCGCCGACGCGGAACTTGCCAAGCTGCAGGTGCGTTAAATACCTGCACACCGGCCCTCGGCTGGCCGCGACGCGCTGATATTGTTGAAAAAAGGCACATTTTGTTGCCCCTTAGCGGGGGGCAGGGAGATGATGGGCAGGCAAACCCCGCGAGAGCTTGCCGGTGGCCGCATAGGCTACATCCTTCCGCCTCATGAACGGCCAGAGGATCAATATTCAGCCTTCCTTACCGGACGTCATGGGGCGTTCGATCCACAGCAAAAATAGCATTTCGACAGCAATTCTCTTAGAAATTCCGTTTGAGAGCATTTGCCCTTTTTGTGGTAATGGATCCAAGTCACTGTGCAGGTGCCTTGACTTCGGCGTCCAGCTTTTTGGACTTCCTGAGGATGAGTAGCAGCGGTAGCGTAACGAGCGTGGCCAGCATCAGTATTTTGTAGTCATCATTATAGGAGATGAGCTGCGCCTGCTGGTTGATGACGGAATCGAGCGCGGCGCGGCCGCCGGCCGTGAAGGGGCTCCAGAACGCCGAAACATGGGTCGCGTTAAGCTGCCGGTCGAAGGGTGTCACGACGCTGGCGATATTGGCGTGATTTACCTGCACATTATGCGTGAACAGGCTGTTGACGATGGAAACGCCCGCGCTTGAGCCTATGGTCCGAGCAAGATTATAGGCACCTGACGCTTCGGCGCGGTCCTGCGGCGCAATGGTCGACAGGCTGAGCGTGCTCAGCGGCACCATGAGCAAGCCCTGACCAACGCCCTGAACCACGCCGACGATCATGATGGTCGTATTCGAGACGTCCAGGTTCCAGCGGCTCATGGCATAGAAGGCCCAACCCATGGTCACCAGACCAGTGAAGAGGATGAGCCTAATATCCACCCGGCCAATAAGACGGCCAGCCACCAGCATCGAAACGATGGTGCCGACGCCGCGCGGGCCCATGATCAGACCAGCCGTGACGATGGGCTCGTTCAACAACTCTTGCAGAAAAGGCGGCTGCAAGGAGAGAGCTGCGAAGGAAGTAATGCCGAGACTGGTGATGAAGAGCGTCGCGGCAGTGAAATTGCGGTCCTTGAAGAGCCCCGGTCGGATGAAAGGCCGGCTCGCCGTGAAGGCGTGCACGAGAAACAGATAGAACGTGAGGCCGGCAAGCACGGCCTCGAAAATGATTTCAGGGGAGGAGAACCAGTCCTTCTCCGAACCGCGGTCGAGCAACATCTGCAACGCGCCGACGGCGATGCTGAGCGTGCTGAAGCCGAACCAATCCAGTTTGAATCTGGAATCAACCTTCGTGTCCGGCAGGAAGATGAGCGCGCCGATAAAGGCCAGCACGCCGAGCGGCACATTGATGTAGAACACCGAACGCCAGGAATAATCGGATGTCAGCCAGCCGCCTACGACCGGCCCCAGGACCGGTGCGACCATGATGGCCATGCTAAACATGGACATGGCGCGCCCCTGGCGTTCGGGCGGGTTGATGTTGAACAGAACGGTTTGCGTCAGCGGGCCGATAGGCGCGCCGAACGCGCCTTGCAGACAGCGGAAGAGAACGATCTGCGTAAGGGATTGGGCTGCGCCGCAGAGCATGGAAGCAACGGTGAACCCGGCGAAGCAGACCAGAAGGACGCGCTTGATGCCGAACCGGGTGGCGAGAAAGCCGGACGGCGGCGTCATGATGGCGGAGGTCACGAGATAAGAGGTGAGGACCCAGGCGATCTCGTCCTGGCTAGCCGACACGCTGCCCTGCATATAGGGCAGTGCGACATTGGCGATGGTGGTGTCCAGCGCCTGCATCAGAGTCGCCAGAATCAGGCAGGCGGTGATCGCCTGGCGGGTTCTACTTTCCATGCCGCACCCCGCATCTGCCGGAAAGATCAAGCCAGATCATCATCATCTCCCGGTGTAGGCAGGATTCCGGGCTCCAACTCGTGCGGCACGGGCAGCGCCGCGGCGAGCTCTGCCGGCAGGGCATCGGCCAGCATCAGCTGGTAGCGAGCGACGCCGATCGGCGTGTCGACACCGCGCAACGTATACTCCACGACAACCCGATTATGCTCACGGCACAGGATCAAGCCGATGCTGGGATTGTCGCCGGCTTCGCGTTCAAGATCATCGAGGGCCGCGAGATAGAAATTCATCTTGCCAGCATGCTCCGGCCGGAAGGGGCCCACCTTGAGGTCAACAGCCACCAGGCAGCGTAGCTTGCGGTGATAGAATAACAGATCGACGTAGAAATCCTGACCACCGACCTCAAGAGGGTGCTGGCTGGCGATAAACGAAAACCCCTTCCCCAGTTCAAGCAACAGATCTTTTACGCGCGCGATAAGACCGCGTTCGACATCGCGCTCCTGCAAAGGCTGGCGCAACGCCAGAAAATCAAAATGGTAGGGGTCTTTGAGGATCTGCTGGGCGAGATCCGAGGTATCGGGCGGCAATACCCGGTTGAAATTCGTCAGCGCCTGACCTTGCCTTGCGTGGGCTTTCGTGTCGATCTGGATGGCGAGGACGGAGCGGCTCCAGCCATTTTCGAGGGCCGATTGCGCGTACCAGAGCCGAACGGCTGGGTCCTTTACCGCCAACAGCTCAATATTCTGGCCCCACGGCAATTTGCCAACGACCCGTTGGCAAATTGCCAGATCGGGCCAAACTTCCGCAAAGGCCTTCATATAACGGAGATTGGCCGAGGAGAACCCGCGCGATTCCGGGAATTCCGCCCGCAAATCGACACTCAAGCGCTCCACCACCTTGGCGCCCCAGCCGTCCCGTTCCTGGCGCTCAAGGATGTCCCGTCCGATCCGCCAATAGAGCATAATCAACTCGCTGTTGACGGCCAGAGCCGTGCGCAGCCTGGTTTCACGGATATGGGTTTTAACCTCTGCGAGCCACGTGGCGTAGCCGGCGGGCAAAGCAGGCGGGCCCTTTGTCACGGCATATCTCCATCAGGTACGGCGGTATGAGCGGATGCGATACCGCACCTGCCTTGGCGGACGATTGGTAGCTCCCCGCCGCCCGCGTGACTTTCAAAGTCCAAGTTTTCTCCTAAAAATCTGTCAGTTGCACAAAACGTAAGTCAAGCGTCGCTTAACCCACATCCTATCTTATGGCGAAAGCGGGGACGCTGAACATCCCGTCCCCAGGGCTTTCGACACAGGACTCTACCTGATGCAACGGGGACTCCCCCGACCCATTACATATCGAGAATTCACTCACGCGAATGAGGCGCTTGGTTGTCAGGCACGAAGAGCTTCCCAAGTGTTCGGTATCGCCGCCTCGAGTTCTTCGCTGGTCGCAGGATTACAGAAGGCCGCTCAGCCCGATGCTGGTTAGGCCTAGTCATCCCTGACGACGGACAATGATCCGGTATCCGCTCTTGCTGCCTGCCGGAAATCGGTTTCGACCGATGTGCGCGGTCGCAGATTCTGCGCTACGCCAATATGGCTCGATCCACCCCCACGTGGCGCGCCAAGCCAATAAACCTTACCGCTTGAATCTCGTGGCCCCCCACATGGCCGGGCGGGAAGCCTCCAGCGGTCCGACAACATATGGCCTATGCAAAACCGTGCCGATTGACAACACAGTTTCGGCTTATCCCAGCTGTCTCCTCTTGGCGAAATAGCAGTCAGAGCGGCACGGGCAAGGCTCGCTGGTTGAAGAGAATTTTGGCGCGCCGGGCCTGTTCCTCCGGCGGCAACGTCGATGGGTCCGACGGCAGGTCCTTGCCAACCTCCATGCCGCGCTGCAGGGCCGGGCGCGCGGCCAGGGCTTCAAGCCAGCGTTTCACATATTTGAATTCCTCGATGTCCTGTCCTTGCATCTGCCATAGGCTGGCCCAGGGGTAACAGGCCATGTCGGCAATGCTGTACTCGTCACCCGCCAGATAGGGCCGGTCATAGAGCCTGTTGTTCAGCACGCCGAAAATCCGGTTCACCTCGTCGGTGAAGCGGCGCACGGCGTAGGATTGGTCGCCCTGGCTGTCGCCGAGCCGGCTGAAATGGCCGCGTTCGCCCGATTTCGGTCCCTGGTTGGCCATCTGCCAGAAGACCCATTGCACCACGTCATATTTGCGGTGCAGTTCCTGCGGCCAGAATTTCTGTGCCTTCTCGGCGAGATAGAGCAGGATGGCACCGGATTCGAACACGCTAATCGGCGTGCCACCCCCGGCGGGGGCATGATCGACGATCGACGGCATACGATGGTTGGGATTGATCTTGAGATAGGCGGGGGAAAACTGGTCGCCACGGCCGATATCGAGCGGGACGAGATTGTAAGGGGTTCCTGCCTCTTCCAGGAAAATCGTCACTTTCTTCCCGTTCGGCGTCGGCCAGTAATAGAGATCGATCATGATAGGCTCCTTCAGAAATTTTCAACCCAGGGGCGCAATTCCACCTCCCAGCTCCAGGCATTTCGTGGCTGCTGCAGGATTTGCCAGTAGGTAGCGGCAATCGCGTCGGGGTCGAGCGTGCTGTCCGGCTTGTCGGCAGGTTCCACGCGCGCGGCACTGCGGACGGCACCGTCTATGACAAAATGCGCGACATGAATGCCTTGCGGCGCCAATTCCCGCGCCATGCTCTGCGCCAAACCGCGCAGGGCGAATTTGCCCATGGCAAAGGGGGCGGAGCGGGGATAGCCCTTCACGCTGGCAGAGGCGCCAGTGAAAAGGATGGCACCACGCCTCTCCACCGGCCGCGCCAGATGGCGCCGCGCCGCTTCCTGCCCGACGAGAAAGCCGCCAAACGCAGAGACGCGCAGCGCATCTGCTACCGCCACGGGATCGAGCTCCACCAGCGGCCCGCGCAGCCGGCCACTGGCATTATAGACGACAATATCGGGCTCGCCGATGGCGTGGGTGGCATCCTCGAAGAGCTGCCGCACCTGGGCCGGGTCGCTGGCATCCGCGGAGAAGGCCACAGCACCGGTTTCCGCCACGAGCGGCCTGAGTTTTTCGGCATCGCGCGCGGCCAGGGCGGTTTTCAGCCCCTGTGCCGCGAAAAGTCGCGCCAGGGAGGCGCTGATGCCGCTGCCCGCGCCGGCGATCAGAGCAGTGGCATAATGCGGATGGCTCATGGCTGTTTCCTTTTCCGTGGCGGGCATGGCCCTTGAATCCAGCAGACAAAACACATATTGTCTATAGATACAATATACAGTCTTCGCGCCGCGCGAAAGCAATGTGAATATTGAGCGTCTTTCGGCTTGCGCAATGCCAAAGGGGTCATTGCTGTGAATCAGACCACTGCACCCGCCAACATGCTCCCATTCGTCCAAGCCGAGATAAATTACCTGGCGCCGATGGCTGAGCGCCCGCGCAATTACACCTACGATCCGCCCGAGGGAATTCCGCGCTCTAACATGCAAGCAGAGGCGCATCTTCTCCCCACCAGAAATATCCACTCGCGCTGCGGCCAAGTCTCGCTGGACCGGGAGGGATGCCATGACGCGTAATGATTCACATCACAATTCTGGTTCCGTGATGAATAGGAGATATTGGGATGGTTGCAAGAATATCCGGCGTCATGCTTTGGGCCGCACCGCGTTTTCGCAGACGTGATTGGGAACTGTATGAAATCCGCCCCCAGGACACAGCAAGCAACATCACGCCAGGGCCGGCGCACCCCGTCGCTGCGGAAAACCTACATTTATCGAAAATGATTGCAGACGCCGCCAGTGAAAATCCTGAGGGGGCAGCGTGTCTATATGCATGGCACTGAGATGGGAATTCGACACGAGTTTACAACAATTTGACCGATGGCCCGTACGAAGACCACACTGGCCGTAATCGGCAAGTGTCGTGCGGAGCACGTGACCTGCCAGAGACCGGTCTGCGGCGCCGCGTCTACCGCGCTGCCAGGCAGGCGGTCACCGTGTCTGCCGCGGGTTCCTTCTTTCGGAAGATCCATGAAGGTTGGGCTGCAACCCGCCACCGATCGTTCGTAGCGGCGCTGCGCTAGACCAGATTGCGATCTGGTCCAGCCATCACGCGTCGATGAACTTCAGGAACGCCGGCGCGCCCAACTGCCAGAAATCGAACAGACTGCCCTGTCCGGCGCTCATCGCGGCGGATGCTGCTTCCCAGGCATCTTCGGGCCATGGGGGCTCGATTAGCGTAGAACCCTTGATCAAGGCGTGGATCTCGAACGAGGTACGCTTCGGGTGATCATAGTCTTTCTCCCCACCGCGGACGATCAAAGTCGGAACCTTGATGCCGTCGAACTGATAATCCGGCACGCCGGGAATCGCCTCATTGGGCTTCGGGGTGAAAGCGTCAAGCCAGCAGGACATCACCCGCTCGAACTCCTCGGCGCCGATATCGATCAGCCGCTGCCGGTTACGCGGGTTCGCCTCGATGAGGGGCTTCCAGCCGAATGGACCGATACCCATCTGGCAGATACCTTCAATGCCCTGGGTGCGGATGGTGCGCAGTTCATTCAAGATATAGACCCCCGCGAGCGACATCGTGCTGAAGGTCCCGCCGACGATGCACCAGGTGATTAGCTTACGGACCATGTGCGGATACATGATCGTGAAGAGGATCATGTCGCGCGCGCCGCCGGAGCCGCCTGCGGCGACCACTTTTTTGATGCCTAGCTTTTCGAGCATGAGGCCAAGCGTCTCGGCGCGCATATGCGATTCCGACAGCCCATAGAGTTGGATGTCGGACCTGCCGCAATTGGGCCGGTCCCAGAGCAACACGCGCTTGCCTCCCGTAGCCAGCTTGTCGGCTAATTCGTGGACCCCACCATAATCTTTGCTGAAACACCCGCCGGGCGTCACGACAACGACCTCTCCGTTCTCAGGGCCAACGAATTCATACACGACTTTCCCGCCGTTGATCTCGGCCTCGGCCATGGCCAAACCTCCCTTGCTTCTTAATTTGCGTGAATGATCAAACTATTAATTCGCCCTATTGTCTACGGGGATAGGCGCCCTCGCATGCCGCACATGGACCAAACAAAAAATGCCAAAATCTTTTATTTCATCTACGCGTCTCGAAACACCGCTTCGATATTATTGCCATCAGGATCGAGAACGAATGCGGCATAATAGCCAGATGGATATCCTTCCGAACGCAAGCCTGGCCGGCCATTGTCGGTCCCGCCCACGAGAAGGGCTGCCTCATGAAAGCTATCAACCTGCCGCCGGCTTCGAGCACGGAAGGCCGTATGTTGTTTGACGCCATGGGGATGGAAGACATCAATCCAGAACATGGGATAGTCGACCCCATATGCTACCCCGCCCAAATCAATGCCATCACTCTCCATTGGCTCAAATCGCCGGGTGATACGCATGATGATTTTCACGCCCAGCGGGCGCAAGGCCGCTTCATAGAACCGAGTGGATCGATGAATATCCGATACGCCGATTCCGGTATGATCTATCAGCCAATTGCGATCCTCCACCATTATACCCTCCAGTCGCCATTTCGACATCATGAGCTGAGGATTTCAGCCAGGAAAGACAAGAAATGGGCGGCGGGGTGGAGGAGGCTGGTTCGTGACGTCCAATAAGATCACCCGCCCTTTCGTGCCGCCTCAATTTTGGCGATATCGATCTTTCGCATGGTCATCATCATCTCCATTGCACGCTTTGTGGCTCCCGGATTCGGATCGTTCATCGCATCGAGCAGGGCACGCGGGGTGATCTGCCAGGAAAAACCCCAGCGGTCCTTGCACCAGCCGCAGGCGCTCTCAGAGCCGCCGTTCTGCGTGATCGCATTCCAAAAACGGTCGGTTTCTGCCTGGTCTTCGGTGATTACCTGGAAGCTGACGGCCTCGTTGGGTGAAAATTTCGGGCCTCCATTCAATCCCAGGAAACTTTGGCCGAGGACCGTGAATTCAACCATGAGTTCGTTGCCCTGGGTGCCACCGGGATAATCGGCGGGGGCGTTTCGCACGCGTCCTATAGTGCTGTTTGGAAAGGTCGCCGCATAAAATCTGGCGGCTTCGAGCGCATGACCGTGGTCAAACCACAAGCAGGTGACGAGTTTGTTCATGCGCTTTGTCCGATAGGATGCGGTGGCATCTGTGCTGGCGGCAGGGTCATGATTCCGGCGATTGGATGGTCGCCAATACAGGCCAGTATGTAATCAATGTCTGGCAAGGGGGAAGGTTTTACGGTCCACCCGAGGACCTCGCCATAGAAGTTCGCCGCCGCTTCCGGGGCTGGCGTGCAGAGCTCGTACCAAACGAAATCACCTTGCTGCATCGGATTTCCTTTCGACCTTGGTTGGCCGCTATTTTGACGCGGGCACGCTGTCTCTCCTGATCTTGAGAAGAGTGTTGATATCAACATAATGTGGCCATGTCAAACAAGGTGCCTTTCGAGACCACGCTACTCGTTCGCGACACCTGTCCCTGTCTGCATACACAACGGGCGGCGCGGGCGCTGGCTCGATATTTCGACAATGTGCTGCGCCCGGCAGGGCTGACAAGCGGATACGTCAGGCGCGTTCAATCCTCACCGGGATATTGCCCATTCTCGGAATGCCAGTAATCGGGTCGTAGTGGACGTCGTTTGGGGTGAGGCGAGCAACATTGCTGCCAATCTCTTCGAACCGGCTATCCTCTCCGATCAAACCCCCAAAACCGTGGTGCATGGAAACCACTTTACGGCGCAGGCTTGGATCAGCCTCGACGACGCTTGGGATGCTATCATGACGCGACCTCACAACGATTCGATCACCGCTCGATAGTTCAAGTTCCGCCAAGTCGTCGGGATGCACGTATGTTGCATTCGCCGGCCGACCCTTGTGAAGCTCGGGGAGCCCAACACCGGTCGAGTTGATGAAGTTGTTTGCGCGCCGCGGGACCAGTCGAAACGGAAAGTCACGGCCGTCCGGCTCGTTCGCGAAGCTGGCAGCGCGCACCTC
>Ga0182033_10001510_pt1 | contig 11667 bp, 10 predicted proteins | sample tim00Cox0000000H_FD_125968 | JGI IMG/M metagenome (GOLD analysis project Ga0182033, IMG submission 125968) | Lab enrichment of tropical soil microbial communities from Luquillo Experimental Forest, Puerto Rico - timezero.00C.oxic.00.000.00H | ecosystem: Environmental > Terrestrial > Soil >...
CACCTGCTACCCTGACGGCGGATGGGTGTTGGGCCTCGGCGAGGTGCAACTTGCGAAAAGCTGGAATCACACTTGGATTGCTGGCGGTCGGGCTGGTTCTGGCGCCCGGAGGTCCGCGGGCGCAGTGGAAGACAGCATGGAGCTACGAAGGGTCAAAAGGACCCGAACACTGGGGCGACCTGGATCCGGCATATGCCACCTGCAAAGACGGCAAAGAGCAGTCTCCCATCGATATTCGAAATCCGAAGAAAGCTGAGCTCCCGGCCCTGCGATTCGAATACCAAAGCGGCCCGCTCAAGTACCTGATCAACAACGGCAAAACCGTCCGCGTGAATTACCACGACGCTCCAGGAACCGGAAACTTTCTGATTGTGGACGGCCGGCAATATCAGCTCACACAATTCCATTTTCACCGGCCCAGCGAAGAGTACATTCACGGCGAACCCTACGAGATGGTGGCGCACTTAATGCACGAAGCCAGTGACAGGAAGGTTGCCGGCGTCGTCGTTCTTTTGAAAGCGGGCCAGGCAAACGCCACCGTTCAACAGATTTGGGAACATATGCCAATGACCGAAGGCAAGGAACAGGAGATTCCCGGCGTCCAAGTGAATCCCGCGGGATTGTTGCCCCGCGACTTTGCCTATTATAAGTACCTGGGGTCGCTCACCGCCCCGCCTTGTACCGAAGGCGTCACCTGGTTTGTGCTCAAGACCCCTCGAGAAATCTCGGCTGAGCAAATCAACGCCTTCGCCAGGCTCTATCCTCACGACGTCAGGCCCCCTCAGCCGCTGAACGGCCGCATCGTCGAGGAAAGCCAGTAACAGCGCGGTCGCATGCCTCTGTCGTCGCCTAGGATGGCAGCGAAAGCAGTGTCGGTGACCTCAGACGCCGCTATCTGGTCGCTGCCGAAACGGGTCGCAGTCGAGCAAACACGGCAAATCCCAAGGGGCGCGAGCCATAAATGGGCTGCAGGGCCCCGGGGACCCCGTACGTGGTGAATTGCGCTCCCAGGGCGGATCCCAGATGCGAAACGATATGGAAATCGCGATCGTAGCCGAAGCTGTACGCCTGCACGCGTCCAATGACACTCTCCCGAAAACCAGGTCGAAGCGGGTTTCCACCCGACACCAGTTCATTGGAGCGATCCGCATTTTCGACACGAGTCCATAAGGAATTGCGGGTGCGGAAGCGCAGGGTGGATTCCAGAAGATAGCTGTTAAAGATGGAGTTGTCTGGAATCGACCGCGTGCGCCCCCACAACACCGTGCTCGCCCAGTTCCCATCGTGGAGGCGCCGGTTGTACATGACCGAAGCGGTTAGCCTAGCCTGATCTTCATTCGGAAACAGCGCCTCGACGCTGGTAATTCGCGCATAGGAAACCTGTCCACTCCAGTTCTTACCGGGCTGAACGGTCAAACGCGTGGACCACGAATCGATTTTCCCGGTGTCGATGTCCCAGCGAAACTCATCGGGTTCCCGTCCGTGAAAGCCGCTCCCCTCGATTCGCAACATTCCATGCGTCAGCCCAACGGTGACCACCTCGTTCGCGATGTGCGTCGAGTCCTGCTGGTGATGGCCTAGTGTGGCGAGGGGGTTCTCGGAAGCAGACGCCCGGTGGGCATACGCGGTTGGTCCAATCGCAGGATCCCCCACCGGAGCGAAATACAGCGAAAGCAGGTTGTTCTCGCCCATTTTTAGATCGTACAAAGCGGCCAATTCCATAATGAAATCGTGGGGATGCTGACCGTCCTCGATGGGCTTGCCAAAGGCAGTCTCGCCTTGCTGAAAGAGAAGCGGGTAGCGGCGCTGAGAAATCGTTGCCGGCTCCAGGCTGAGCATCAGCCTTCCTGTAAAGGTCCCCGGCCCGAGCTTATGCTGCGCGGTTCCCATAAACCAATTCGTCGAAAAGAATTTGTCCCCGCCGCGCGCGCCGCTCTGTTGCTGGTCCAGGACGAAGATGTTTGCGTGGAACATCAACATCCATTTGCCGGTCATAGTCATCAGCATCGGGAGGGGAGTGGAATTCGGTTCGGCGCTGGTCCCGGACGCACCGCGAAGCATGATCTCCTCAATGAACGTTTTGGGCGGCTCTTCCCTTGACTCGCTTTCCATCTTCATTTCTCTCATATCCTTCATATCCTGGTGCGCCTTGCCTTGGGTATCGGATCTGCTCCTGCCGGAATCCTCGAGCGGCTCTTGCCGAGCGATGCAGGCAACGGGCACCAATAAGCCAAGCACGAACACCGCGTAGTTCCGGATCATAAAGCCTCTTTTGCCTCAAAGGCAGGGCCTTTCGCTAACCACAATTTAGTGAAATAGAGCGATTAAACGAGCGGGCAGCAGACCTGGATCTAAATGCGGCGGGTTCCCGAAGCAGCAAAGAGACCCGGCGATCCCGTGCGGAAATTACGCGGTATGCGGTGAGGCACCACTAGCGGCGGTGGCCCCTGGGAGCCAGCAGACGGTTCGGTACGGAATGACGGAGTTGGAACGGTGCACTTACTCTCGGCAAGAGTGGGTCGAACCACACCCTGCGGTGGGACGCATTTCTCTCGGTGACAGGGACCCTTGCGATTTCCAAAGGCCACCGAACATCTCCCATCCGCGTCAGCCGGGCCGTGGCAATGCATACCGGCATCGTGCTTGACCGAACTACGCACGGCCACCTTGCGTTCCGGACCGGTGAGCCGGGCGCCCCGGACGGTGGCCCCGAGGACAGAACAAGTGATGCTGCAAACCGTTGACGCGCACATGGAAAGCGGTGAAACCGCAAGCGCAAGCAGCATTGCCAGGAGACTTCGCCATTTGGCTGTTATTGCCATTATGAGCGCTTAGATTGCCTCACGCTAGAAATGGTTTCATCCACTCCTCCTCCCTCTGATCGGTTTGCTCCTTTTCCTTCCTCTACTTTCCTACGCCCGCCTTGCTCGCCACTGGTTTATCCCGAAGCAAGCCGAGGGTCGCTCGCCACGCACCACTTACCTGTCGTACACTCGACGTATCAAGTTCACGCAAGGACTGATCCGTGACTACTCCCACACAATCTGTTCCGGCTGGGAGCCTTAACCGCAGCGCACGCAGCGACGAAATTGTCGCCAAGCGTGAAAAATATCTCCGGCCCTCGGCGACCAACGATTTCGGGCAGCCGCTGGTAGCCGACCGCGGAGAGATCGTTTCATCTCCAATGGCTTGGTTATGGCTTATAGCAGCAATCGGCAAATGAAGCTCTCCAGGTTGGCGAAGGCGGTGGTCAGCGTGGCTGCGATGGCTCTTCCTGTCTTCGTTTGGGCACAGAGAAAGCCGGTTTGGAAATCGGTGGAATTTGCGATCGTGAAATTCAATGACGAGGCGCCGAAGTCCTGGAGCATGTATCACACCGAGAAAAAGGGTCTATTGCTCGTGCGAATTTGGAAGCGTTATTTGCTGGTGGATCTCAAAGAGCAAGAGGTCTACGAAATCGATCCGCAGACCGTGAAGCCCGCAGGTGACAACGTCGAGTGGTCCCTTTCCGAGAAACCCAGCGAGGCCCTTGAAACTCCCGGTTGGAAAACGCGCGGCGTCGGACCCATGGAACAAGTGTCGTTTCGTCTTGGCAAGAACGGCTACGTCCTGCAACTGCAAATCCCGCTGAAGGCCAACGGCCAGCCCGCGTACTGAGGATCCGTCTTAAGTTTTGTTTCTTTGAGTGATAACTCTTTTCACCGACGGTAGATGCCGTAGTACCAGGGAATCCAGAGCGCGCCCGGCTCGACGCCGACATTGACCTGGTCGCCTTGCTTAAAGCGGTCGAAGTCGTCGGCATCGGCCGCAAGGCGCTCGTATTTTTGCCCTTCGCGCCAGGAGCTTACGATTAGCCGCCGCGACCCGCGCACGATGCCCGGCATGTTGTAGCGTCCAGCAACCGTTTCGGCGTGATACACAACGTTTTTGGGGGAATCCAGTCTGCCGTTCAGAAAAAGAAACGCCGCGAAAATCCACGGCAGCAAGATGAAGCCCGCATAAACGTGCTTCAGCATTTCGAGTTCTTGGTGCTTGCGGGCGCGCCGATCGAGAATCACGGCAATGGCCAAAGCCACAAAGAAAATTACGCCAAACACGACCAGCATGAGATCCACGTCAAGCGGGGGATAAATCTGGCTGACGTAGGGAAATGCCAACGACCCGGCAAGAAATATCCCCGTGCGCTTCAGGAATCTGCGGCGAAACATCACCTCGGCGGCCGCGGAAGTGAGCCCACAAGAGGGGCATTGATCCGCGGTTCGCGGTGAGCCGCAATCCAGACAGCGAGTCATGCTTCCCCACAAGGGATCCGGCCTTAACCCGGGACCCCTCTAGTATAAGCCGCCGTCAGTTGTCGGGGGGAGCGAGCGATGACAAGAGTTGGCGATAGGCCTTGTGACTTTCGTTTTCGGAGAGGGCTACGGAAACACCCATGCCGAGGCCGGGTTCGACACGCTTCACCTGACAATCGAGTTTGACGGGCTGAGGGAGCTTTAAGCGCGCGGTAAAACCGGCGCCGACCCACAATGTGTCGGGCACTTCGATGAACATTCCGTTCGAACTGATATCCCTGGTATTGCCGCGCAGGACCGCGGAGCCCCACTCGATCTCGAGACCGGCGCGGAACAGGTAACGTGGCGCCCAGCGGCGCTCCAAGCGCCGGGTTAAGTAATCCCCCAAGCCCATTTTCTGGATGCGACCCCCTGACAGGGTTAGGATCCGAAGGCGCCCAAGCCCGCTCGCCGCCCAAATGGTTCAAGAATACGCCAAGCATCATCACAGGGAATACGACGCCGAAAGGCAGTGTTTTGTTCCCGTCAATCTTATCTAGAAAGGCAAGTCATTCAAACTAAAAAAGGCCAAGAGGCTGGATGCGAGTCCGCAGGCCTTAAGACATCGAGAAACGACTCCGCATTCATTGGCCCCTGGATGCGGGAGAGCCTTTGGGAAAACCGGCCCCGAGCCGGCGCTGGACTTCGGCTTGGATGTAGCGACGGAGGGTTTCCGGAACAATACCGGGAGCAGCCAGCTCGCGGAGGTCGGAAACGGTGAGCTGAGGCAGATAAGAAAGAACCGTGGTCAGGGGCGCACTAGGCTGTCGGAGCACGGCGATTCGAATGTTATAGGAGATGGACCATTTGCGGTGATGAATGATCGCCGGTACCACTCCGGGCGGGAGTTTCTCACGGGAAAGAGCTTTCAGGACTTGCGCTTCGGTCAAATAAGGATTGTCGAGGACTACCGAGAGCAGTTGAGGATGACCTTCCGCCAACAGCGCGCCAGCAACGCGACCAGGACCGCGTCGCGCCAGCGTGATCTTCTGACCCAGCGGAATCTGCGGAAGGCGCATGAGCAGCTGTTCTTCGGCGTTGCGCTTCAGTTCCGCAGGGACGGTGGGCGAAAGCGCCAGTTGAACGAGATCCATCAGATAGAGCTCACGAATCAGGCGTTGAGTGACCAGACGCGGCCCGCGGGGATGAAAACAGAGAGCGCGCTTGACCCGATAGTTTTTGAGCAGCGGCTTGCGCTTGCCCGCCTCTTCGAGAACTTGGCCGGGGAGATCTTTTCGTTCCAGCAGCAAACAAAGCTGAGGTTCGTCGAGGGCGGGATTGTCGAGCAGCGCCAGCAGCACGTCTGCGGAAGGATGATGCAGAAGCGCGGCCAGTTCATCGCCGGTGGCGACGCGTGCGCGTCCGAGATCCGGGGCCACAGGTTCGGGGGCGATAAACTCGGGCATGCATTAACTTTCCGGGATTTCGAGCGGGCTCGTCAAGGCGTCGCGAGCGAGTATCGCCGCCGATTCGGCAACTGGCCGGGGGAGCGGGCCGGGCCGGGCGTTGGGGACCATTTGGCGGAGCAGAAGGTCGAATTGTTCGCTCAGAAAAGGACTGCCGTCGAACACCCCTCCCGTCTTGGCAAGGAAGAGGTTTGTGTTCCGCAACTGGAGATGGTCGATTACTTCGCGGACCTGTTCCAGCAGATTTGCGGCCGCCATAAGGAGTATCGCTCGTGCAGAAGGGTCCCCGGATTCGGCGGCTTTCGCAACGATAGGAAACACTTTCGGGAAGGTGACCGTGGGTTGTTCGCGCGCGCGATCGACGAATTGAGACCACGTGCAATGGAAAGTACGGCAGATCTCGTCGGTCAGCGGAAACGTTTCTTGGTTGAGGACCTTCTGGAAACACCGCGCCACGGTTTTTCTCCCGATGTCGTTGGCGCTTCCCGCATCGCCAATGACGGGGCCAAATCCGCCCGCGCGAGCAACCTTGAGCCGGGACGTTCGGCCGAGCACGGCAGAGCCTGTGCCGGCGATCACCACGACGCTCGGGATTTCCCCGGTAGCGGCGAGAGAAAGAACTAAGTCACTGGTAACAACAATGGTAGCCGCGGGAAAGACGGATTTGAGATTCGCATGAATTTCCGCGCGAACCGAGGGCTCGCCTGCGCCAGAAACGCCAGCCAAAATGTGAGCGACATCGCAAGCCGACTTCGCAGCCGAGCGGAGCGCCTCCTTGCCCGCCTCCGCGAGGGCTGCGGCGGAAGCTGCCGCTCCCACGTTGACGGCGTTCGATGCGCCGGAGCGGGAGCGAGCTAGAATCGCACCGGTTTCGTCCATCAGGACGCATTCCGTCTTTGTGCCGCCTCCATCAAATCCAAGGACATAGCGCATGGGAAGAGCATAAAGGAGAACGCCGCCCTTTGGAGCTGATCTTAACAAAGGATGCGCACGTTTGGCGTGGTGCTCTAAGGAAACAGCAACGAGAAGGCGACTCTCGAAGGGGATACCTCAGCCGTAAGACAAGTATTATTCAGCGACAATCGAATCCTGATTTGGACAGGAGTCCCCTTTCTCAAGTTAAGTGGCTATTAAACACCCCAAGTCACCCGGGCCACCTGACGCTTCGACGAGTCACGCGAGTGCCTGAAGTTTGTAGCGTTCGAACGAATGCCGCACCCAGGACACGGCGCGGAAAAGGAAGGACGCAGTGAGTCCGACCGATATCTAGGAGTTGGACGGATGCCGTGCCCTTGGGATTGCCGAAAATTTCGCTTTCAAGCGTCCAGTCACCCTATGGAGATGGTCGGCAACGAAAAGGAAACCGCGGGAATTTCCTCGAAGTCGTAAGCCATCCTTTCTTCTCCTTGACAGTCTAGGGGAGCCGCGCTAGATTCCTAGGCCATCTAGGAGAGACGCTGCATGGACAAAAAACAAATGGATCTGCTGCAGGGCACGCTGGACATGCTGATCCTCAAAGCGGTCTCGCTAGGCCCGCTGCACGGCTACGGGATCTTGACATCGGGCCACAAACGACCGCATTTCTACCGGCCGTTTGCACAGAGATGCACCGGCCTTGCCACACTGGTCGTGGAGACGTCCACCGACGCCGCAACCGTGGCCCCTAGGATTCGTTCCGCAGTCCGTGCGGAGAGCGCTGGTGTGCGCATCTTTGCTTTAGAACCGCTGGCTGCGCACGTGGAGCGCTCCGGAATCCGCGGTGTTGATCGTCTTCGGCATGCTGGCGCTCCTGCTCGCCGCTGTCGGCCTCTATGGCGTAATGGCGTTTCACGCTGCTCAGCGCACACAGGAGATCGGGTTACGCATTGCGCTGGGCGCTCCTTCCGGCGAGGTGTACCCGCTCATTTTGCGGGAAGGCATGAAGATCACTTTGCTGGGAGTGGTCTCGGGGACACTTGGTTCGGTCGCGCTTACGCGGTCGTTGTCACGCTTCCTCTCCGGCCTCAACCCTGCCGACCCGCTGACTTTTGGCGGAGCAGCGCTTTTATGGATTGCGGTGGCGTTGCTCGCGGGTTATGTCCCGGCACGCCGTGCGACGAAGGTGGATCCCATGGTGGCCCTTAGATACGAGTGATGCCGGCGATGACCGCGGTTAGCTTGCGTTCGTCCTGACAGGAGGAAACATGAAGTCTTGGAGCCGACTCCAATCGTGGTTGCGCGCCTTGTTGCGGCGTTCGCGGATGGAACGCGAGATGGAGACAGAGCTGCGCTTCCACATTGAGGCGTTCGCGGAGGATTTGGCGCGCAGTGGCGTTCGACGCGAAGAGGCGCTGCGGCGAGCACGCATCGAGTTTGGCGGGTTCGAGAGTGCCAAAGAAGAATGCCGCGAAGCACGAGGTGTACGCCTCATCGATAGCCTCCTGCAAGATTGGCGATTCGGCTTGCGCATGTTAGGCAAAACGCCTGGTTTTACTGGCGTGGCCACTCTGACCCTCGCTCTAGGCATCGGCGCCAACACAGCCGTGTTCCGTATTGTGAATAGCGTGTTGTTGAAGCCGCTGAATTATCCGAAGGCCGAGGAGCTGGTTGCGCTCCACCAAGTTGCGCCCGGCGCCGCGGGACTCGCGGACTTCGAAAATGGCTTGCTTCTCTCGCCCTCCATGTATTTCACCTACGCCGAACAAAACCACGCGTTTCAATCCTTGGGGGTGTGGGTCATGGGAACGGCGAACGTTACCGGCCTGGCCGAGCCGGAGCAGGTGCGCGCGGTCGAGATCAGCGACGGTGTTCTTCAGACGCTTGGCGTTCCACCCGAAATTGGCCGATGGCTCTCGCCGGCGGACCAAATTCCGGGCGGGCCGGAAAGAGTGATGCTGAGCTACGGCTATTGGCAGCGCCGGTTCGGCGGTGATCGCTCGGCGGTGGGACGCAATCTAACGGCGGATTCGCGCCCTCGCGAAATCGTGGGGGTCATGCCGGAAGGGTTTCGCCTCGTCGACGCGGAATTCGACGTGGTCATGCCACTCGCGTTCGAACGCGGAAAACTCATTCTGGCAGGATTCGGGTATCAAGGGATCGCCCGGCTGAAACCCAGCGTCACGCTGGCAGAAGCCGATGCGGATCTGGCACGCATGCTGCCGATCTGGATGGACTCTTGGTCGAACGGGCCCCACACCGATCCGCATGTTTACAAGACGTGGAAAATCACGCCCAAGATTCGTCCGCTGAAGCGAGAGGTGCTCGGCAACACCAGCGATTTCCTGTGGGTCGTGATGGGAACGATTGGCGTGGTGATGCTGGTCGCCTGCGCCAACGTAGCGAATTTGTTGCTGGTGAAAGGAGAGGCGCGACAGCGGGAGTTGGCCGTGCGCGCGGCGCTCGGCGCGGGGAGAGGACGAATCGTCCGAGGACTTCTCATCGAGAGCCTGATGCTTGGGCTGCTGGGCGGCACGCTTGGTGTGGCGTTCGCCAATGGCGGCGTGCGCCTGTTATTAGCCGTGGGTCCGGCCAACTTCCCTCGTCTAAGCGAGATTTCGCTGGATACGCGGGCGTTCGGATTTGGTGTACTTCTTTCGCTGCTCTCTGGTCTGTTGTTCGGACTCATTCCCGCGTTGAAATACTCCGGGTCACGAGCATCGTTAGCTCTCGGGAGCGCGGGGCGTTCGATGAGCGTGAGCCGGGAGCGCCACCGCGCGCTAAGCGTTCTTTCGGTAGGCCAGCTGGCGATGGCTTTGGTATTGCTCGTGAGCGCCGGTTTAATGATTCGCACGTTCCAGGCATTGCGCAGAATCGAACCGGGATTCACCGATGGGGAGCATCTTCAGGCACTGCGAATCTCCATTCCGGATTCGCTGGTAAAGGGACCGGAGCGAGTCACGCGAATACAAAACGAGATTGTCGACAACCTTGCCGCAATCCCAGGTGTGAGATCCGCTGGATTCATCAGCAAGATGCCCATGGAAGGGTTCGACGCGCCGTGGGATGCAATTTATGCGCGGGACAAGGTTTATTCTGATGACGTGATTCCGCCACTCCGGCTATTCAAGCACGTGTCACCGGATTTCTTTCGCACTGCGGGCACGCGCATCGTCGCCGGTCGTGGATTGACATGGACGGAGGTGTACGGTCTTCGGCCGGTGGTGATGGTTTCTGAGAACCTGGCTCGCGAGATGTGGGGCACGCCCTCCGCGGCGATAGGCAAGCAATTAAGGGAATTCCCATCCATGCCGTGGCACGAGGTCATCGGCGTAATCGAGGACGTGCGTGAAAACGGTGTCCAGGACAAGGCGCCCGAAACCGTGTATTGGCCTTCGCTGATGAGCGACCTTTACGGGCCCGGCAACCTGAACGCAGTGAGGACCGTAACTTTCGTCTTACGAAGCGAGCGCGCGGGGTCTCGAAGGTTTCTGAACGAGGTCCATCAGGCAGTGTGGTCGGTGAACTCCACCCTGCCGCTGGCGTCGGTACGGACGATGCAGGAAGTCTTCGACAAATCCGTGACGCGCACTTCCTTTACATTGGTGATGCTCGGGATCGCGGGGGCCCTGGCGCTGGTGCTGGGGATGATAGGCATCTATGGCGTGATTTCTTACACGGTGTCGCAACGCCGGCGCGAATTTGGGATTCGCCTGGCCCTCGGAGCGCACCCTGGACAGGTGCTGAACATGGTTCTGAGGCACGGCGTGAAGATGGCCCTGGTGGGAGTGGTCATCGGCTTGGGCGGCGCCTTTGCCTTGACGCGATTGATGACCAGCCTCCTGTTTGGCGTAGCGGCCAGCGATCCGGCAACGTTTGTCGCAGTCGCCCTCCTGCTCGTCCTCGTTGCATTGCTCGCGTGCTATTGGCCCGCGCGGAGAGCGATGAAAGTCGATCCGATGGTGGCGCTGAGGTACGAGTGACGGCGGAGATTACCGGGCACCTGCCGAGGTCGAGTGAAGTGGAGGGAGTACGACGATGTTGCGCCGGGTTCGCTCGTGGTTCGGCGCCGTGGTGCGGCGCTCGCGCATGGAACGCGAGATGGATGCGGAGTTGCGCTTCCATATCGAGGTCTTCGCCGAGGATTTGGTGGGCAGCGGGGTTTCTCGCGAAGAAGCCTTGCGGCGCGCGCGCATCGAATTTGGCGGCGTCGAGCGCGCCAAGGAAGAGTGCCGCGACGCGCTGGCGTTGCGCCTCGTGGATCATGTGGCGCGCGACCTTCGACTCGGCGTGCGTCTGCTCATCAAAAACCCGGGATTTACCGCAGTGGCAGTGATCGCGCTGGCGCTGGACATCGGCGCGGACACGGCGATGTACTCGATCGTGAAAGGCGCGCTGACCTGGGATTTCGGATTGGACCACCCCGACCGCGTCGTGATCGTGAACTCGGTCAACACGGGGCGCAGCCAGGAATGGGGCGCTTCGTACCCGGACTTTCGCGATTTTCGAGCGCAGGTGAAGTCACTTGCAGGGTTGGCTGCTTATCAGTTCACTAGGTGAATTTGAGCGACCATAGCGCGCTTCCGGACGAGAACCTGGCTCTGGATGACGTGCGATCCCTCGAACAGCGCATTGCGGAAAGCCGATTGACCGTGAGCCTGTTTGGAGCGATCTGCACCGTCTTTGCAGGAGTAGCCACGGCGCTGGCCGCGATTGGTTTGTACGCCGTGATTGCGCACGCCGTGAGCCAGCGAACTCGGGAAATTGGCTTGCGGATGGCTACGGGCGCGTCGCGCGGCTGGTCTTTGGCCAGGGGGTTCGGCCGCTGGCGCCCGGCGAGGTGATTGCGCTGCTGCTAGCTTTGGCGGTGACGCGGTTGTTGCGCGCGGTGTTGGTCGGTGTGTCGCCGAGCGATCCGTTGACCTTTGTCGGAATTGTGATGGTTCTGGCAATTGCGGCTACGCTCGGCTGTGCGGTACCAGCCCGACGAGCGACGAAAGTGGATCCGATGGTGG
>Ga0182033_10001512_pt1 | contig 11660 bp, 8 predicted proteins | sample tim00Cox0000000H_FD_125968 | JGI IMG/M metagenome (GOLD analysis project Ga0182033, IMG submission 125968) | Lab enrichment of tropical soil microbial communities from Luquillo Experimental Forest, Puerto Rico - timezero.00C.oxic.00.000.00H | ecosystem: Environmental > Terrestrial > Soil >...
CGCGGGAAGCGAAAGACGGCCGGCGAGCACTTCCTCCGAATGTTGGCCGTTTCGGGGCGCTGGACGCGGGGCTTGTCGGTCGAGCTGGGGCACCGTAGCAAAGGCACCCGATGCCGGGTAAATAAAGCCGCTAGGATTCTGTGCCTCACCAAAGATGGGGTTGTTTGCGATCAGAGCGCGATCGTTCGCCGCATCGAGCAAGGTACGATACGCAGAATGGACCACGCCGCCTGCGTCGAAGGCGGCTGCGAGATCAGCATGCGTCCGCGTGCCGATCGCCTTCTCGAACAGCGGAAACAGCGCTTCGCGATGTGTAAAGCGCAAGCCATCATCCGTGGCGAAGCTCACGCCGCGACTGGCCTCCAAGGCTGCGATGGCCTGCCCAAGACCAAGTGCATCGACCAGATTTCTCCACTGACGCGGGGTCACGACCACAATCATTGTACGTACGCCGTCTGCGGTCACGAAGTCGCGACCGAACAGACCATAGACTGCGTTGCCCAAGCGTGGCCGGTTCTCGCCCTCATAGAGGACTTCCGCAATCCCACCGAGATTGGCAACCGTGCCGATTGCAACATCAGATAGCGGGATACGCACTTCGCTGCCCGCGCCGGTCTCGGCTCTGCGCCGGAGTGCCGCCAGTAGGGCGAAGGCTGCATAGGCGCCCGAAAGCAGGTCCCAAGCCGGCAGCACGTGATTGACCGGCTCAGATCCCGCGCCGGTCATCATCGGGTAGCCGACGGCGTTGTTCACCGTATAGTCGAGCGCCGGCGAACCGTCTGCCCAACCCATGATGCGTACAGTGACAAGGTCAACTCGTCCTTCTGCCAGCACATCATGCGCCATAAAGCCTTTGACTGGGAAATTGGTGATCAGTTGTCCCGTCGCTCGCACCAGCCCCTGCAACAGCTCGCGTCCTTCGGCTCTGCTGAGATCCAGCGCGACCGACTTCTTCGCCCGGTTGAGATTCTCCCAGTAGAGCGAATCGTTGTTGGCCGTCACCGGCCAGCGGCGAAAATCGGGGCCGCCGCCAACCTGATCGACACGGATTACTTCCGCACCCATCTGCGCGCAATAGAGTCCCGCGCTGGGCGAGGCAACGAATGACGATGCCTCAATCACCGAAAGCCCGGAAAGCAAGTCATACATCGTCGCCTCGGTCGAAGATTCCGGTGCGCAATCCGCGCACCTTGCAGCGATTACACTATTTGCGTCGTGCAATTTGCACCAGAAACGGTTCTTTTACCCCACAAATCCAGGACCCTGCATTCTCGTAAGACCGAAGCATAAGATCGCTGCGTGCGAGGGCGGCGGGTGGCGACAACTACTAGGGTAGGGCGGACCACGCTCGCAAAGCTCTCGCGCTATATATGCCGGGATAACGTTCGGCAGGCCGCAAATACCCGGGATTGAGGCTGGCTATAACGTTCCATTGCAGCGGCGATCGGAAGAACTTTCTAGCTCACGCAGCCGCTCCATCGGTGACAATGAGTCATCCGAACGCAACACCCTTGAGCTCTCGCGCCGTCGCCGTTGCCGATTCAGGCCGCAACGCCCGGGCGAGAGCCGCTCCGGCCATTTCAAGCGCAAGGTCCGAGGCGCGTATGACGCGGCCCATCGTGAGGAAACCATGCATCTGATCGCTCATATGGACCAGCGTAACGCGCACACCGTTGTCTTCTAATTTGCGGGCGTAAGCTATCCCCTCGTCGGCGAGCGGATCGTAGCCCGCGGTCAATACGAAGGCCGGGGCCAGTCCTTTGAAATTCACTGCCAAGAGCGGGGCAGCGCGCGGGTCGGTGTAGTCTTTCCTGTCGCGAAGGTAGTGGCCTATGAAGTATTTGATGGCCTCGATGGAGAGCGGGAACTGCGTGAAGTCGCGCTTGTACGACGGCTGCGACATGCTCATGTCTGTGCCGGGATAAAGGAGCATCTGAAAGCATAGCGGCGGCACTTTGTCGTCACGCGCTAGATGCGCCATGTTTGCCGATAGATTGCCGCCGGCGCTGTCCCCGCCGACCGCAACTCGCGACGGGTCGATCGCGAGGTTTTGGGCTTCCTTTACGATCCAGCGCAGGGCAGCGGCGCTGTCTTCGATGGCGGCCGGGAATTTGTGCTCGGGCGCGAGCCGGTAATCAACCGCAATGACGCAACATTGCGCGACGTTTGCAAGCTTCCGGCAGACATAGTCGTGCGTGTCGAGATCGCCGATAACATAGCCACCGCCGTGGTAGAACACCATGACAGGAAGCGGCCCCGGCTGCGTTCCCATTCCGCGGTAGAGTCGCAGTGGAATGTCGCCGGCCGGTCCAGGCGCCGAGAGATCGCGGACCTCGGCCATATCAGGGAGCTCAGGCTGCAAGGCGCCGCGCGAGGCGCGGTACATCTTGCGCGCCTCATCCGGCTGCAGAGCGGAGACCGGAGGGCGGCCCGCCGCCTTCATCATGTCCAGGATTTGCTGGTTGTCTGGGTCAAGGCTCATCTAATTTTTCCTCGTCAACTGACGGACCAGCGCGTTCATCCAATGGACCGAGAGACCAAGTTCTATCTGAACCTGCTCAGAGACGATTGGCAAGCCGGGTCGCGCATAGCGAGCGTCTGCTTTCTGGCCTTGAGCAGCTAGCCATCGAGATTGACAACGAAGTGGCTTCTAAGGAGGTCTAGTCATGGGCGACGGAGTATAAGAAAGCGCTATGACGGGCATCGCCATTCGTTATTTCCATCCGCTGTACAGTTCCGACACAGTATTTTTGGCTCAGACGCGCGTTTCACGAAAGGGTTCCGCCTCGGTCGCTTGGAGAGTTGTCGTGTTTTGCGGACTGGATGCATCATGAAATCACACGTCGCTAAACGTTCTATTGTTGTCGCGGGCCATAAAACCAGCGTGAGCCTCGAAGAGGCGTTCTGGAATGGCATGAAGGAAATTTCTGGGATCCGAAACATGACGGTGTCGGAGTTGGCAGGCGAGATCGACCACAATCGCCGGCAAGGCAATTTGTCTTCGGCGATCCGTCTGTTCGTTCTCGACCACTTCAAGAGCCGCGCTGCAGCCACCTTATTGGATTCGGGGCCACAAAGCTGCTAGACACATGCCGATAATCAGGTGTTTTTGAAAGTAGAAGGCATCATCGGTGTTGGGAGCAGGCGCCGTTTTTCGAGGGAGAATGTCACCAATCCTCGATACCAGGCGAACCCGCTATCGAGGGTAAGACCAGACCCGGACCCTCGCTGTTTCACTAACCAAGGCGAGGATGGATTTCGATGCGAGCTTTGCTCAGTGCCAAAATCGGTGGACCGGAGACGCTTGTCATGGACGAGGTGCCAGACCCCGTGCCGAGCGCAGACGAAGTTCTGATTAGAGTGAAAGCGTGCGGCGTCAATTTTCCTGACACGCTCATTATCGAAGACAAATACCAGTTCCGGCCATCGCGCCCGTTTTCTCCAGGTGGCGAAGTGGCCGGGGTCGTAGAGAGCGTCGGAAAAGACGTATCGCGAATTCGCCCCGGTGATCGGGTGATAGCTTGGTGCATTTGGGGGGGCATGGCGGAGAAGGTCGCCGCCAAGGCAACGAACTGCGTTCCATTCCCCGAGCAGATGCCATTCGATGAGGCGTCCGCCCTGATCGTGACGTATGGGACATCGTACTACGCGCTCAAAAACCGGGCCGGTCTATTGCCGGGAGAAACGCTGATCGTATTGGGGGCGGCCGGCGGAGTCGGCCTTGCCGCCGTCGAGTTAGGGAAAGCGCTAGAAGCCCGCGTTTTTGCGGCGGCATCGTCTGAGGAGAAGGTTGCGTTTGCGAAGGCGCACGGCGCGGACAGTGGCATCGTCTATCCCCGCGGACCGTTCGATAAGAACGACTTGCGGGAATTGTCGGCGCTCTTCAAGCAAGCGTGCCCAGGCGGTGCCAATGTCATCTTCGATGCAGTAGGTGGCGACTACGCAGAGGCCGCCCTTCGCAGTATAGCGAGAGGAGGCCGCCTCCTCGTGGTCGGGTTTCCGGCAGGGATCCCGAAGCTTCCGCTTAATCTCGTGCTGTTGAAGTCCTGTCAAATCGTTGGCGTTTTCTGGGCAGACTGGGTCGAGACTCGTCCGATGGAGTTCGAAGTAAGCGCGCGTGAACTGCTGGAGTTATACGCTCGAAGGGCGATCAAACCGGTGATTTCGCGTCGGTTTCCCCTTGGCGAGGGGGCAAAGGCCATCGAGCTTTTGGCCGCCAGAAGCGCAATTGGCAAGATCGTGGTGATGGTGGATTAGGACGCAATTCGGCGCCCTAGCGGCAGTGACCGCTGTTGCTGCTTCAAAAACGAATCTGCTTCGGCTTTGGCCGACTGGCATCGAAACGCCGCAACGTCCACCTCGAATCGCGCTTTCCGTCATAGCGCTTTCTTATACTCTGTTGCCACCAACTCACCTGGCCACCGGCCTTTGGTAACCAGTTCGGTGACGATCTCAACGATCAATCGTTCCACCTTTAGAACCGCTTGGGTAACCGGCCGAGACGGATTGCGAACCAGGTAAACCGTGCGCCGAACGACAGGGTCGCAGATCGGCACGGCAATTAGCGTCTTGCGATGCAATTCCTCGACAATCGCGGCACGAGCCAGAATAGTGTAGGCCGAGCCCCGCGATACCAGTGCTTTCATATTGGTGAGTGAATCCATCTCGATAGGGACTTGCAGGGAAATGCCTCGCTGGGTCGCGAAATCTTCGATGATCTCGCGTAGGCCATGAGTGCGGTGTGGCAATACCAGGCCGAGATTGGCGCAATCACTCAATTTGACAGAGTTTTCGGCGATCCCATCGGGGCCGACAGCTTCGCTCCAGTTCTCCGGGGAGACAACGAGGTAGAGATCCTCGTCCAGCAGGGGAATTGGACGAAGGTGTTTCACACGACGACTATCATAAAGAATGCCTAGGTCGACCTGTCCCTGAACAAGCCATTCTTGCACGTGGCCACTCATCGCCTCCATGGTTCGAAGCATGATGTTCGGAAACTCATGTTGCACTGTTTCGCAGAGCGGCACTGAAAGTACATTGCTCGCTGAACTCGGTATCGCGAAGCTGACGGCCCCTTTCATTTCGCTCGATGAATGGTTGCGGAGGTCGCCAACGGCCAGGTCGACTGCGTCTAAAATGCTCTTGGCATGGGCCAACAGGATCTGACCGCCCTCTGTGAGTATCACCCCACGGGGCGACCTGATGAGCAGTGTGATCCCGAGCTCCTCCTCAAGATGCTTGACGTGCTGGCTTAGAGAGGGTTGAGCGACCCCAAGGCGGTGGGCCGCGGCGGATACAGAACCTAGTTCGGCTATGGTATTAAAATACCGGAGCTGCCGCACGTCCATCTGCTACCTCCCGATGCCGCTGGGTTTGTCAGACGGCCTTAATCTGCTTGAATCTCCAGTTACCGGAACATGTTGGTCATTGACTTCGAACACTGACACCTATTGAATTCGAATATTGAATACATGATCTGAATGCGAATGGCAATGAATTTTTTGCAGTGCGATCTTGTGGGATCGCAGAGCATCCCCGGGATCGCATGCACATCTTGATGTTGGAGGAGGAGCGGTTTCAGCGCGGTTCGTCCTGATCGAGCGCGGGAGTCGGCGATGGCGGTATTGCTGACAGTGAATGGAATGGACGAACACAAGGCCTCTTACGGCAAGCTCCGTTTATAGCTGCAACCGCCGACGCCGGCGTATCGGCGCGCAGCGAGCGTGACTTTGTTTGCCATTGCTTGCCAAGAAGGGGGCAGTGGCGACCGGTCGGCACAAGGGAATGTTTTGACGGTGGCGGTGTGGCGCAGGTTCGGCCTGGGTACTCAGGCTACCTTCATCTTCTCAGGGAGTGGTGCATCGATCCATTCAGTCACGAGGGCAATCTGCTGCTCGTCCATGAGCGCCGGCGCGTGTCCGCAGTTCTGAATGACCTCCAGTCTCGCCAGTTCATTGCGCCGCAGCATCTCGCTTGCTGTTCTCGGCAAAAGCAAATCGGAGTCGGCGCCGCGCAAAACGAGAATGGGGCAGTTGATCCTGTCCCAAGCCGACCACAAACGATACCGGTGATGCCAAGGGGCCTTGAAACCCTCGGTGAGACGTCGATCGTACCGAAGCACGTACTGGCCAGCATCATCCCGCTTCACGCTGTGTTCCGCGAGATGACGCCACTGCTCCTCGGTGAGGTCGCCAAACGGCTGCAGAATATCTTTAAAGTACGCTTCCGCGGCCTCTAAATTTGGAAACACCCTGGGTCCATTGCGCACGTAATTGCCAATCCGCAGAACTGCGTTGATCGGCAGATTGGGACCGATGTCATTAACGACTAGCCGCCGAATCGGTGAGTTGCTTAGTCCGGCGATGAGAATGCCAATCTGGCCACCTAGCGATGTTCCAATCCAATTTACTTCGGCGACATTCAACCTCGCCATCAAGACCGTCAGGTCGAGAACATATTGATCGAGGTCGTAGTCGGAACCGTGAACGAGCTGTCCACTCGAACCGCGGCCAACGATATCGGGGCATACGACACGATAACCTTGATTGGCAAGGTGCTGTGCCAGGAAGTCGAAATCTCGGCCTTGTCGGGTTAGGCCGTGCACGCAGATGACGACGCCTCGATCGCCATCAGAGCCCCATTCGATGTACGAGACTTCGTGAAATTGTTCTCGTGAAAGGCAGCGAACGCTGGATCGAACCCAAGGTTGCGCGACCATTATGAACCTCTAAAGCTGAAGACAATCCGAAAAAGACGAAGCGTCCATCATGGCGGTCGTTCCGCGTCGCTGACGGCTTCATGGGCCTCGGGACCGGATCCAAAGACTGTGCCAAGCTCGCGCTGCGCCAGCGCATCACTGAGCTTGAGGCGCATGAATGGGTTGGTGGTGTAACGCGAAACGGATTTGTAGTAACGATTCTGGATATAGGCGACCATCGTGAAGTAGGCGTCGCTGATCGACTGATCCAACTCGAATCCCTCGTAGTTGGCGATCGTCGTTACGCGTCTGCCGATGCTCCGGCAGCGGGATTCGATCTCCGCCCTGACTTGTTCGATATCGTCCAGCGTTTGAAGATGCAGGCCTTCATAGTTCAGGAAGAGAATATTTCGGGACTGATCGTAGGTGATGCGTTCCGCAATGCTTAAACCCGCGAGCACTCGCTCCAGCCCCATTATACCCGGCCGGAAGATGCGGGAATCCATTGGCGTTGGTCTTTTGATGATAGGCTTGAAGTCCATATGTGCCAGGATATCGCGCTCCACATCGATGCCCGGCGCGACTTCGACCAATTCGAGACCGTCCGCTGTCAGCCTGAAGACGCAACGCTCCGTTATGTAATAAGCCGGCTGCTTCGTCTCCCTCGCGAACTCGCCGCTATAGGTGATGTGCTCGACATGTTTTAGAAATTTTCGGGAGGTCCCTTCGCGCAGGATCGTCAGTTGGCCGTCGTCAATGCTCAATTGCAGGCCGCCTGTCGTGAAGGTGCCCGCGAACAAGACCTTTTTCGCGTTTTGTGAAATGTTGATGAAGCCCCCGGAACCTGCGAGTCGATTGCCAAAAAGGCTTACGTTGACGTTGCCATCTTGGTCTGCCTGCGCCATCCCAAGGCAGGCCATATCCAGGCCTCCACCATCGTAGAAATCGAACTGCTGGTTCTGCTGAATAATCGCCGATGGATTGAGACAGGCGCCGAAGTTAAGGCCGCCCTGCGGAATTCCGCCTATTACCCCAGGTTCGGCCGTCAAGGTCACCAGTTTGAGGACATTCTCTTCGGCTGCAACAGCCGCCAGACTTTCCGGCATTCCGATCCCAAGATTGATCACGCCTCCGAGCGGAAGTTCGAAGGCGCACCGTCTGCCAATGATTTTTCGTTCATTCAGCTCCATCCGCGCCACATGGCCGAGAGGCACGCGCTGGCGTCCTGAATACGCGTGGTTGTAATCGACAGAATAGGTCTGGCGATGGTTCTTTGGGTCCGCCGCGACCACGCAGTCAACCAAAACGCCGGGAACGGTGACTTCGCGGGGATTGAGAGATTCGCTGGCAGCGACGCGCTCGACCTGCACGATGCTCAACCCGCCGGAATTTCGAGCCGCCGTGGCGATGCTCAGGCCATCCAGAGGCAGCGCCTCTCGCTCCATGGTGACATTTCCATCGGTATCTGCCGTCGTACCCCGGAAGAGCGCGACGTTGATCGGAATCCGCTTGAAGAAGAGCCACTGCTCTCCATGGATCTCGTGCAGCTCCACGAGGTCTTCCTTGGTAATATTGTTGAGCTTGCCGCCGCCTAAACGCGGGTCGACGAACGTGCGTAGGCCGACCTTGGAAAAATTGCCCGGTCGATTAGCGCCAATGTCGCGAAATAGGTGGCAGATGGATCCGAGCGGGAGATTGTAGGCTTCGAACTTGTTCTGTAGTGCCATCTCCGCGAGTTTGGGAACGAGCGCGTAATGGCTTCCAATGACTCGCTTGAACAATCCATCATGAGCGAGCCTGTTGATTCCCTGTTCTTTGCCATCGCCCGGCGCCGCAGCGAACAAAAGTGTGAGACCGCGCGGGTGACCCGTGCTTACGAAGCGTCGCTCCAGGGCGAGGATCAATTCGTCAGGAACTCCAATCCCGACAAATCCCTGGACAACAACCGTATCTCCGTCCTGGATGACGGCGATGGCCTCATCGGCGCTGACGATCTTGTTTTGCAGCTTCAATCAACAAATCCCCGCGTGGGTGAACAGGCTCCTCCCGTACCGTGTTAGGGTCAGGATTTGTCGTGGGCAAAAAGCCAATCTGCAAGACTCTTCGCAAGCACACTCTGGGTTTTGCCGCTCACGAAAATGCCCATGTGCCCGGCAGGCAGCTCCAGCTCCGTATAGTCCTTTGTGCCGATGTATTTGCCCAGATCTCGCGTCATCGCTGTCGGTATAATGTGATCGTCGCGTGCATAGATATTGAGGACCGGCATCGTCACATTCGGCAGCTCTACCCGTTGGGAATCGAGGAGCAGCTTGTTAACGACAAGGCAGTTATTTTGATAGAGGTCCTTGACCCATTGCTTTGCGACTTCGCCGGGGTGATGTGGCCGATCTGCGATCCATTTCTCCATTCTCAGGAAATTCAAAAACTTTTTTTTGTCATCTGTCACATCTAGCAGATCGAGATTGTACTTCAGCGCATTGCGCACGGGATTCATCGACGTGAATACGAATCCCATCAACTCGCCTGACATGACCCCATGGACATCCATCATCTCATCGATATCTTCCCCTTTGAGGTTTTGTGTCCAAAGATTGATAAGGCCATGGCTTAGCGGCTCGTTGGCGTCACGCGCGTGAAAATCCACCGGCGTGACCATTAAGATCAGGTTCTCGACATTTTGCGGGTGAAGTGCCGCGTAGCAGAGACTGAAGGTGCCTCCTTCGCAAATTCCAAGCACGCTGACCCTGTCAACGTTATCGACTTCCTTGATCGCCTCGATCGCGCCGTCCAGGTAGTCGTTTATATAGTCGCCCATCGTCAAATAGCGGTCGGCCCTCGATGGCGACCCCCAATCAATGACGAAAATGTCGATGCCGAGCTTGAGGAGGTTCCGCACCATCGATCTGTCTTCTTGGAGATCCACGATCGTGTAGCGGCCTACCAGACTGAATACGATCAGAAGCGGGATTTTCAATTTCCGTTCAGCTACGGCTTTGTATCGATAGAGAACAACCTTGTCCGATCGCCAAACCTCTTCCTTTGGCGCTGTCCCGATTTCCACCTCCTCGTCGCGAACCTCAGCGATGAGCTTTGCACTTTGCGCCAAGTCGCGCCCGAGAGCGGCGACGTTGCTTACGATGTCGGATGCGGCTGTCCCCGTAGCCTGGTCAGATTGAGCCATGAGCATTCCCCCGTTGAGCGACATCGTTTCCCTGTCGCCTTCGCCGACGGCGGTCCGCACGGACTTCCCGCTTCAGATCGGCCACCATTCTCGTGAGATCGTCGATCTCTCCTCTCGTCGGAATGCCGAATGCTTCGCCATAATAGTCGCTAAGCTCGGTCTGCGCACGCTTGAAGCTGGTGCTCGCTCTGAGGAGCTCGCGCTGGTTCTCGAGGTATTCGGGAGATCGCTGTGCCTCCAGTAGATGGCGATTTGCAACGTCAACCCACAACCCAACCAACTGCGCTCTGGTTTCCAGGGGCTTGTCCTTGGCCACCTCGCGAAGTTTCCCGGTGAATTCCTGTGCTGCTTTTGCGTAGGCCGCAAGCCGAATGGTGCTCTGTTCCAGGGCTCGGGTTCGCAGATCCGTCCACGACTTGAATAACGCTGCGAACTTACTCTCCAGCTGACCGATGTCGGCGAACTTCGGCCCTTCGACGAGTTGTTGGATGGACTGATCCGTATACCCCGACACGGAAAGCCATTCTTGTGGATTCATTATCTTCTGCAGGAGCTCGACAGTCTTCTTGTCGGACAGATTCGATTGGTCGGTGGCGGCTTTCACGGCGTTTGGCAGCGCCATCAGGGAGTTGAGGAGGTCGCTGAATGCTTCGCTGGCCTTGTTGGGGGCGGCCATACCTGCGGGCATGGCGGCAAGTGGAAAGTTGGCTGCAAAGCGCGTCGCAAATTGTTGGAAAAGATCCTTCTGTGCGTCGGAAGCGGTCTTGCCCGCCGATTCCCAGAAGTCCGCCATCATCTTGAGGTAATTTGCTTCTGGCATTCGCTGGGCATCCGTCCTTTGTGGTTGCAGACACTTCGGCCAGTTATAGCTGCAACAATAAGGTCGCCGGCTGGAACAGACTAATAGGTGTTCGGCCTGACGGTCATATGCTTTTCATATGGGGTTTTCGCGATCGTCAGTTCTCGTCGCGCTCGCTGGAAGCGCTTGCGATGTCGCGAGCCCTGTGAAGCGTCCAGGCCAGTCAGTCTGCGCCTTCGCTCGTCCGAAGCATATTTGGATTGATGGTCGCTTTTGCGCGGAATAGTTTCGCGCAAACGCCTCGCATGTGCCCAGGCGGGTTGCCGGCGGCAAGAGGGGAGAAGCGCTTGAGCAGGATGATCATCGAAGCTCGCGTCAACGAATATGCGATGCGCGATCAGAACCCCAATGTACCGTGGAGGGCCGACGAGATCGCGGACACTGCGGCGCGCTGTCGCGAGGCGGGCGCCTCGATTCTCCATTTTCATGCCCGTGCCCATGACGGGTCTCCGCTTCAGACGGTCGAGGAGAATGCGGAGATCATCCGTCGGGTCCGGGCCAAGTGCGATATCCTGATCCTGCCGACACTTGGCTTCTTTTCAAACGACGAGGATTCCGCAAGCCGCATCGATTGCATGATTCAGCTTGCGAAGGATCCTTTAACCAGACCGGACATTGCGCCGATCGACACCGGCTCGACGAACCTTGAAACATTCGATCGGGCGACCGGGGTGTTCGGCCATGCGGACCGCGTTTACCGCAACGACACCCATGCGCTCCAACATTACGCGCGTCTGCTGAAGAGGGCGGGCATCAAGCCGAAGCTGGTCTGCTGGTCGATTGGCTTTGTCCGCCGGGCGGCGGCGCTGATGGATGCCGGGCTTGTGGATGAACCCGGCTATTTCCTGTTGAACATGACCGATGGTCCCTACATTACGGGTCATCCAGGTACGCCGCAGGGCCTCCAGGCGCTCGTCGATTTC
>Ga0182033_10001514_pt1 | contig 11656 bp, 9 predicted proteins | sample tim00Cox0000000H_FD_125968 | JGI IMG/M metagenome (GOLD analysis project Ga0182033, IMG submission 125968) | Lab enrichment of tropical soil microbial communities from Luquillo Experimental Forest, Puerto Rico - timezero.00C.oxic.00.000.00H | ecosystem: Environmental > Terrestrial > Soil >...
AGGTGCTCGACCGGATCCGGGCGGTCGGCCGCGGTTCGGCAACATTCCTCCCGGCCGATTTCTCGGCGCTTGCCGAGGTGCGCGGCCTCGCCGAGGCCGTCCGAGGCAACTGCAAGCGGCTCGACATCCTCATCAATAACGCCGGCATCGGTTCGGGCGGCTCCGCGGTGAAGCGCGAAATCAGCCAGGACGGCTACGAGCTGCGCTTCGCCGTCAACTATCTGTCCGGCTTTCTGCTTACCGGGCTGTTGCTGCCTTTGATGGTGCGCAGCAAACCCGCCCGCATTGTGAACGTATCGTCGCTGGGCCAGCACCCCATCGACTTCGACGATGTCATGCTGACCCGCGACTATAGCGGCGGACGCGCTTACACCCAAAGCAAGCTCGCGCAGATCATGTTCACCTTCGATCTCGCCCGTGAACTTGATCCGGCAACCGTTACGGCCAATTGCCTGCACCCTGCCACCTACATGGCGACGACGATGGTGCGGCAGAGCGGCGTCACGCCGATCAGCACCGTTGCAGAGGGGGCGGAAGCGATCCTCAACCTTGCGGTCTCGGATGAGCTCGCCGGCGTCTCGGGCGAGTTCTACAACGGGCTACGGCCGGCAAGGGCAAACGCTCAGGCCTATAACGACAAGGCGCGCGAGCAGCTGCGTGTGCTCACTGGGCGCTTGACTGGCTTTGCGTCGTGAGGACTCACTTGCGTTTCTCGACCTCGGCATGAGATCGGGCGGCCGTGCCAAGACCCAGGAGACTAAATCTCATGTTTGATTTCGACCGCGTCATCGAGCGCCGCGGCACACATTCTTCCAAGTGGGACAACATCGCTCGTCTTTCGGGCATCAAGTCACCTGACGCAATTCCGATGTGGGTGGCGGATATGGACTTCGCCGCGCCTCCGGGCGTGACGTCAGCCCTTACCGGCGAGATTCAACAGGCTGTCCATGGCTATTACGCCGACACGGGCAGCTGGGCAGCCGCGCTCGCGGATTGGATGGCGCGCCGCCATGGCCTGCTCGTTGACCCGAATTGGGTGAGCCCGACGCCCGGCATTGTTTCCGGTCTCGGCCTCATCCTTCAGGCCGTCAGTGCGCCCGGCGATGAGGTCGTGGTCTTTCCGCCAGCCTATCACGCCTTTCGCAGGATCATCGTTGCCAACAAGCGGCGCATTCTCGATGCGCAGCTTGTCGAGACCGTTGGGCGCTACGCGATGGACCTCGATGCGCTGCGCGCGAAGCTGACGCCGCGAACGAAGGTCGTTTTCCTCTGCAGCCCGCATAATCCTGGCGGCACCGTCTGGTCGGCCGCCGAACTCCGCGCGCTGGCAGCATTGTGCGTCGAGCGAGACTTGATCCTGGTTTCCGACGAGATTCATTGCGATCTCGTCTTCCGCGGCGCAAAGCACACGCCGACAATCACGGCCGCGCCCGAGGTCGCAGATCGCCTGATCACGTGCGTCGCCGCGACCAAGACGTTCAATCTCGCCGGCGCGCATGTGGGCGCGTGCTTCACCTCGAATGCCACGTTGAAGCGCCGGCTCGATGCGCGCATTGCGGCGAGCGGGCTTGGTTCCTACAACCGATTCGGCATGATCGCGACCGAGGCGGCTTGGCGGACGGGTGAAATGTGGCTTGATGAATTGCTGCGTTATCTTGCCGAGAGCCGCGATGTGTTCGATCAGCGCATCGAGGCCGCCGTTCCTGGCGCGCGCTCGATGCGTCTCGAGGCCACCTATCTCGCGTGGGTCGATTTTTCCAAAACCAATTTGGCGCCCGAGGAGGTTGCCGACAGGGTCGCAAATCGCGCCCGCATCTTCGCCAGCCCCGGCGAGCAATTTGGACCGGGCGGAGAGACTTGGCTGCGCTTTAATTTCGCGGCGCCTCACGCGACTCTCGAACAGGCGCTGTCGCGATTGGCGGACGCATTTCGAGATTAGCGCCCGCAACCCCACATGTGGGGCGCGCCTTAGGAGTTGACCTGCCGAGCCATTTTTCTCGTGTCGTCAGTCATCCATTGGAAACCATCAGACTCGACTCGTCGTGCGATCAAAACGCTTTGCGGCGGCGTGAACTAATGGTTTGCTGAAAATAACGCCGGGAGATCAGACCATAAATGTGCGCGGACCCTATCTTCGCCTCATCAAGGAGGTTTGGGAAAGCGGCGACAGCGGGCTCACCACAAAGCTCAATTTCCACTACACGCGAACGAGCAATCAGCCGAGTACGGTCGAGACGATGACTGTCGATGTGCCGAATGCACAACCGAACTCCGGATTCGGACTTCGCCTCATGTTCATCGATGGCCTACCCTCAATTTTGAAAATTTTGAATACGTGTTACGGCAGATCCAGCATGCAGGTTACTCCCAATTGAGGACGACGCCTTTTTCTGGAAATAGTCCACCTCCTCAGCCGAGTGATTGCGGCTGAGCGATGCACCTTTTCGCACGGCGCCGCACTTTGGTTGGTATTGGCACTTCGCGTCACTTGACGGCGAGGCAGCAACGGTCGCTCTTGGAGGCAAAGCGGATATCGACTGAGAGGTCCGCGTAGGGATTGGAGCTGATCCGTCCCGGCCCTAGCGCGGCCGCGCCGTGAACGCCATGCGCATCCAATTATGGCCGATATTTTGCGCCGTGCGCTGCGCGGTGAATCCGGCGGCGTCGAGTTTGTCGGCGATGGCGGCTTGGCTGTAGCGCGTGAGCCCGTAGCGCGAGCGCAGGCGCCAGTAAGGCGAGACGACCGTGCGGGCGAGGCCGGTCACGGCGGCGCAGAAAAATCCATTGTCGCGGCCGAACCGCAGCAGCGCCACCGCGTCGGCCGCCGCGCTGACATCGGGCGGAACGATGTCGCTGATCAGAAGAACGCCGTCGCCTTTGAGCAGGCGGCGGAATAGCGTCAAGAGCGCGGCGAGCTCGTCTTCCGTCAGATATTGCGCCACCGAATGCAGCACGACGAGATCGAGCGTGCCGTCGGCGAGGCGCTCGACGTCTTCCGGCGAGACGACGCGGATCTTTGCGTTGCCGGCGAAGCGCTTCGCGAGGTCGGCGCGCAGGCCCGGCGCGCCGTCGCACAACAACAACGAGCCGGCCGCCGCCGCGACCGCGTCGGCATGCAGCGCGTCGCCGCAGCCGTAATCGAGCACGCAGGCCTCACGCGAGGCTACGAACGTCGCGATCTGCTTGGCGATTAGGCGGTAGTGCACGTCGCGATGGCGCGCATTGACGTAGATGAGATGCGGCGAATCCCAGAACGCGAGCCAGTCGGCGCTCATGCCCGCCACAGCGCGACGAGGTGCCCGTCCAGCCCGAACGCGGGATCGGTCGCCGGCAGTGGCACCGTGCAGATCGAAGCCAGCGCCTTGGCGTGCTCGGCCTTGGCGCCGCGGCACAGATCGTAAGTACCGGTCGGCGGATAGGCGCCGATGACGACGAGATCGGGCGTGTGACTGAGGCATTGATGGCCGGTGCCGGCCGGCAGGATGACGACGTCGCCGGCGCCGACCTCGATCTTCTCGCCTTTGGCGCCGCCGAAGAGCACCGTGGCGCGGCCGCGCGCGATGCTGAGCGCCTCGTGAATCATGGAGTGATAGTGCGCGTAAGCGTAGATGCCGTTGCGCCACATGTTGCCCCAGCCGTTGGCGGCGAATGTCCGCTCGATCGTCAATTCCGGGTCGGGCGTGCCGGTCAGATCGATGCAGCCGCGGTAAAGCACCATCGGCAAGGTCGGATTGTTGGGAATGCGGCCGTCGTCGGCAAAGCGGTGAGTGATAGGGTCAGGGCTTTTCATTATGGCCGGAAAGGGTTCGATCTCGCCGCCACGTTGTAGCGCTATATTGTATTGAAATTACGTAATCGCGAAGCCGATCGATCCGTTCCCTTTAGCCTTCCCTTAGCTCTCTTCGGGTCAGCCGCGGCGGAATTCGCGCATCAGCCCGACGAATTGGTTAAACAGATAATGACTATCGCGCGGTCCGGGCGAAGCTTCCGGGTGATATTGCACCGAGAACACCGGCCGATCCTTGAGCGCGATGCCGCAGTTGGAGCCATCGAACAGCGACACGTGGGTCTCCACGGCGTTCTTCGGCAACGTCGCACGGTCGACCGCAAAGCCGTGGTTCATCGAGGTGATCTCGACCTTGCCGGTGGTAAGGTCTTTGACCGGATGATTGGCGCCGTGATGGCCCTGGTGCATTTTCATGGTCTTGGCGCCGACCGCGAGGCCTAGCATCTGGTGGCCGAGGCAGATGCCGAACACCGGCAGCTTGTCGATCAGGCTACGAATCACTGGCACGGCGTATTCGCCGGTGGCAGCCGGGTCGCCCGGGCCGTTGGAGAGGAAAATGCCGTCGGGCTTGAGCGCCAGAATGTCGGCGGCCGACGTGGTCGCCGGCACCACGGTGACGTTGCAGGCGTGGCCGGCGAGCTGGCGCAGAATGTTGCGCTTGATGCCGTAGTCGATGGCGACGACGTGGAATTCGGGCTTGTCCTGGCGGCCGTAGCCTTCGCCCCAAATCCACGGCGTCTCGTTCCAGATGAAGCGCTGGCCGGTCGTCACCATGGGCACAAGGTCCATGCCGAGGAGGCCAGGCCATTCGCGCGCCTGCCGCTTGAGCGCCTCGACGTCGAAGCGGCCGGAGGGCTCGTGGGCGATCACCGCGTTCGGCATGCCTTTTTCGCGGATGAGCGCGGTGAGCGCGCGGGTGTCGAGGCCGGCAAGGCCGATGACGCCGCGGCTCTTCAGCCAGGCATCGAGGTGCCGCGTCGCGCGATAGTTCGACGGCTGCGTGATCGCCGCGTGCAGCACCACGCCGCGGGCGCCCGGCGTTGCCGCCAGATTGACGGTCTCGATGTCATCCTCGTTGGTGCCGACATTGCCGATGTGAGGGAAGGTGAAGGTGATGATCTGCCCGGCATAGGACGGATCGGTGAGGATCTCTTGGTAGCCAGTCATGGCCGTGTTGAAGCAGACCTCGCCGACCGCGGAACCGGTCGCACCGAAGCCGAAGCCCTCCAGCACCGTGCCGTCGGCGAGCACTAGCAAGGCCGTCGGCTTGGGGTCGTCCCAGGGCCCGCCATTCGGCGCGCCGGTCTGCGGTTGTGTCGGCATCGGCAAGGGCCTACATGTTGGCTTCGCCCGCCGCCGCGCGCGGGCATTCAGCGATGAGGCCATAGCCGTGTTGCGCGACGATATCAACAACGCGCTGAAAGAGGCGATGAAGGCGGGCGAAGCGCGCCGCGTCTCGACCTTGCGGCTAATCAACGCCGCGATTCTGGCGCGCGAGACGTCCGGCGCAGAGCGGGTCAAGCTCACCGATCCCGAAATCCTCGACGTCATGGGCAAGATGATCAAGCAGCGCCAGGAATCGCTCGACATTTACGAGAAGGCCGGCCGCAGCGAGCTCGCGGCGCAAGAGCGCGACGAGATCGCGATCATCTCCGCCTACCTGCCCAAGCAGCTCTCCGACATGGAGGCCGGCGAGGCGATCTCGTTGCTGATCAAGGAGCTCGAAGCCGCGACCTTGAAAGACATGGGCCGCACCATGGCGGCGCTGAAGGAGCGATTCGCCGGGCGGATGGATTTCGGCAAGGCCAGCGCCCAGGTGAAAAAGCTGCTCGGCGGCTAGGCCCCGATGTCGACGCCAGCGTCAAAGCGGAGGATGTTGGTCGGGCTGCTCGGCGCGAATATTCAGGGTTCCATCTCGCCGGCGCTGTTCGCCGCAGCGTTCGCCGCCGCCGGCATCGACGGCTACTATCACCTGCTCGACGCGGATGGTCTGAGAGAGCGGCGGTTGCCCCTGCTCCTCGGCGCGATCAAGGCCGCGGGCTTCGCTGGCGCCAATGTCACCTTCCCGTTCAAGCAGGAGATTCTTCCGCTGCTGGACGCGATCGACGCAAGCGCTGCCGAAGTCGGCGCTGTCAATACGGTGGCGATCGCGCCCGACGGCCGTACCACCGGCTACAATTTCGATCGCGCCGGCTGGCGCAACAGCTTTGCGGCGACGTTCGGCGCCGACCGCGCCAAGGCCAAGACCGTGGTGCAGATCGGCGCCGGCGGCGCCGGCCGCGCCGTCGCTTTCGCCTTGCTGGATCTCGGCGTCGGCACGCTCATCCTTCACGATCTCGACCGCGCGCGCGCCGCGGCGCTCGCGGCCGATCTCGCGGAACATAGCGGCGCCGCGCGCTGCCGCATCGCGGACGATTTGGTGCGCGACATCGCTGCGGCCGACGGCGTCGTCAACGCCACCCAAGTCGGCATGCGCGGCTTTCCCGGCAATCCGGTTCCGATGGATGCCCTCAAATCGGCTCATTGGGCCGCCGACGTCATCTACACGCCGCTACAGACCGAATTCCTCAAAGCCGCCGCCGCCAAAGGCGCCCGCACGCTCAACGGCAGCGGCATGTGCGTGCATCAGGCGATCGAGGCGTTCCGGCAATTGACCGGCGTCACGCCGGACCTCACCGGGCTCACTCGCGCCTTCTCGACCGCCGTTGCGGCGCGCGACGCGACGTTCGCCTCCTGAACGATTGACTTTGGCGCCGCGCTGAGCCGTGGCAAACTCGCACCGACATATAGGAACCCATGTCCGACTGCCTCATTCGCGGCCTGCGCAGCGTCGATCTCGTCGCCACCAATCTCGACGAGGCGGCGCGCTTCTATGAAGATGTATGGGGGCTCGCCGCGGTCGAGCGGCGCAACGACGCCATCTATTTCCGCGGCACCGCGCGCTATCACCATATCCTTGGGCTGCAGCGCGGCACCCAGCCCGCGGTGGTCCGCATCGTGTTCGACGTCGCTGATCGGAAAGCGATCGCGGCGCTGCACAACGCCGTGGTCGCCGCGGGCTGCGCCGCGACCGCACCCGGCCCGGTGACGCTGGCCGGCGGCGGGTTCGGCTTCGGCTGCAAGGATCCCGACGGCCGCAATCTCGTCTTCGTCTGCGCCTGCGCCGATCACGCCGACACCGCCGATGTCGCCGACAAGCCGCGCAAGATCGTGCATGCCAATCTCAACGTCGCGAACCACGAGGCCACGCTCGCCTTCTTCACCAGGACGCTCGGCTTCCGCATCGTCGACGAGAACGCGCCGCTGACGTTTCTGCATTGCGCCAATGCCGATCATTGCTCGATCGTGCTCGCCAACACCGCGCTGCCGACGCTCAACCACCTCGCCTTCGACGTGCCCGACTTCGACTCGGTGATGCGCGGCATGGGGCGCATGAAGGACAAGGGCTATCCGATCGAATGGGGCCCCGGCCGCCACGGCCCCGGCAACAACGTGTTCGCCTATTTCTGCGGCCCCGACGAGGTGCCCTTGGAATACGCCGCCGAGGTGCTGCAGATCGACGACAGCTATGCGCCGCGCGGCTCCGATTACTGGAAATACAAGCCCGGCCGCTCCGAGCAGTGGGGCATCACCGCGCCGCGCTCGCAGCGCTACTATCGGGTGCAGCGGCTGTTCGGCTTCACCGCCGACGGCGAGCGGGTAAGTTAGGGCGTGGTAACCTCCGGCAGAGCATTGATCCACGGCGTCGGTGGACAGCCGTGCTTGATGCGATGCGCTTCATGTGGCCCGATCGGGTGCACTGCAAGCGCATTAGCCTGCTCCGATCTTACCGTTTCGATTTCGTGACCGGGGGCTTGTGCCGGGCATCCACGGCTCAGGGGCACTTCGGACCGAAAGGCGTGGATGGCCGGGACAAGCCCGGCCATGACGGCATTGGCACGCCTGTGGATAACCGGGACTAACCGGCCCCGTCCTCGCGCCGGCGGGCGGCGCCCTATATTCCTTCGGGGTTGGCGCTACCCTTAAGCCGAATCACCATGCGCTTTACGCCGCAATTCCTCGACGAGCTGCGCGCGCGCCTTCCGGTATCGGAAGTCGTCGGCCGCCGCGTGAAATTGCGCAAAGCCGGCCGCGAATGGAAAGGCCTGTCGCCGTTCAACAACGAGAAGACGCCCTCGTTCACGGTCAGCGATGAAAAGGGCTTCTATCACGACTTCTCCTCCGGCAAGCACGGCAGCATTTTCGACTTTGTGATGGAGACCGAGGGCGTCAGCTTTCCGGAAGCGGTCGAACGCTTGGCGGAGATGGCCGGCGTCCCGCTGCCGGCCTATTCGCCGGAGGCCCAGGCGCGCGACGAACGGCGCAAGACGCTGCACGACATCGTCGAGCTTGCGGCGAAGTTTTTCGAGACGACGCTGGCATCGAGAAATGGCGCCCGCGGCCGCGGCTATCTGGCCGATCGCGGGCTTTCCTCGGTGACCCAGCTCAAATTCCGCCTCGGCTACGCGGCGGCCGAGCAATATGCGCTGAAGGAGCATCTCGGCGCCGCGAAAATTCCGGTCGAGGACATGATCGAGGCGGGGCTCATCGTCGCCGGCGAAGATATTCCGGTGCCGTACGACCGGTTTCGGGATCGCATCATGTTCCCGATCAGCGACTGGCGCGGGCGAATGATCGCCTTCGGCGGCCGGGCGCTGGAGAAAGACGTGGCGGCAAAATACCTGAACTCGCCGGAGACGCCGCTGTTTCATAAGGGTTCGACCCTCTACAACATCGCCGCCGCACGCAAAGCCGCGCACGAAGGCGCCCCCATCATCGCGGTCGAAGGCTATGTCGACGTCATCGCCATGGTCACCGCCGGCTTCGAAGGCACCGTGGCGCCGCTCGGCACCGCGCTCACCGCCGAGCAGTTGGCGCTGACTTGGCGCATGAACGACGAGCCGGTTCTCTGTTTTGACGGTGATGACGCCGGGCGCCGCGCCGCCTACCGCGCGGTCGATATTGCCTTGCCGCTGCTCAAGCCCGGCAAGAGCCTGAAATTCGCCGCGCTGCCCGACGGCCAGGATCCCGACGATCTCGCCCGCTCCGGCGGCCGCGAGGCGATCGACGACGTGCTCGGCGCGGCGCGGCCGCTGGCGGCCGTGTTATGGACGCGCGAGAGCGAGCAAGGTCCGTTCGATACGCCCGAGCGCCGCGCGGCGCTCGAAGCGCGCCTCAACGAAGTCACCAATACCATCGCCGACGAGACGGTGCGCCGCTACTACCGGCAGGATTTGGCCGGCCGCCTGCGCCAATTGTTCGCGCCGCTCGAGATCGCCACGCGGCAGCGGCCTTTCCGCGGCCGCTTCGACGCGCGCGGCCGCGGCGCGCCGCGCCCGATGCGGCCCGAGACGCCGAAGGCCGCGCTCCTGCGCGATGAAGCTTATGTCGCCGTTAGCCCGCAACTTGCCGCAAGCCCCTTGCATCGCGGCCATCGCGCCGCCATCCCGCGCCGCGAGGCGCTGATCCTGCAGGCGGCGCTCAATCACCCCTGGCTGCTGCACGACCACATGGAGGAGTTGGCGAAGGCCGAGTTTCGCCACGCCGATACGCAACGGCTCAAAAGCGCGCTGATCGATGTATTCGCGCAGCATTCGGCGGAATCCGGCGGCAACGCCGAGGCCGAGCGGGCTGAGCTCGCCGCGGCCCTCGAGGCCCGCGGCTTCGCGGACCTGCTGACCCGCATCGAGCGCTCCATTACCACGGTCTCGGTCTGGGGGGCGCGGCCGGAAGCCGCTGCGGCCGATGTTTTACTGACCTGGAAGCAGCTCGTTGCCTTGCATCGGCAGTGGCATTCCCTAACTAGGGAACTGAAGGACGCTGAACTGGCCCTGGGCCGGGACAACAGCGAGGCGAATTACACGCGGCTCCTCGACGTGAAGGCGCGGCTGCAAAGCCTCGACGGCACCGAGGCCCTGATCGAGGGCTTCGGCGCCTCATCGGGTCGCCCGGTGCGATCGTTCTGAGGGTTCCAAGCGATTGATTGCGCTGGCGCTTTAGGCGTGTGGCGGCGACGTTGCGGGTGCTGGACGGGACCGCCACGAGGGAATAAGAGGTCCGTCCCGCTAGTGAGGATCAAGGTTAGCCGGAGCTTAACGGAGTTCCGGCAGGGTTAAGGCGGCCTCGATTCGGTGGTGGTACTGGGATGTTCTTGGAACCGCCGCCCGTTTTGCCGCACTCATGAGGGCAAGGGGACGCTTCCCTGCGTACCGTGGCAGACGCCATAGGGTAGGGGAACGCGTTGAAGTTTTGCCAGTGGGCGCCCATGGGACCCGGCCGTAAGGTCGGGATGGGCGTTTCGGGCGGAAGTTGAAGGCGAAGGGGCCGAGAGCGCCTTCCGAGTGGTTCGGAGAAGACAGAAATGGCAACCAAGAGCGCAGCCACCAAGACAGTCGCGATCAAACCCAAGGCGGCCGCGCCAAAGGAAGCCGAGACCCCCGAGAAGGACGCCCCGGAGACCCCGGACGCCCCCCTGCCGCTGCTCGATCTCTCTGACGCCGCCGTCAAGAAGATGATCAAGCAGGCCAAGAAGCGCGGCTACGTCACCTACGAGCAGCTCAACGCCGTAATGCCGTCCGAGGAGGTCACCTCCGAGAAGATCGAGGACGTGCTCGCCATCATGAACGAGATGGGCATCAACGTCGTCGAGACCGAGGAGGCCGAGGCCGAGGAAGAGGACGGCGAGGCCGAGGAGGAAGAGAGCGAGTCCGGCGAACTGGTCGAAGTCGCCCCGAAGACGCCGGCCAAATCCGAGGCCAAGGAGCCGGCCGAGCGCACCGACGATCCGGTGCGCATGTATTTGCGCGAAATGGGCTCGGTCGAGCTTTTGTCCCGCGAGGGCGAAATCGCCATCGCCAAGCGCATCGAGGCCGGCCGCGAAGCGATGATCGCGGGGCTCTGTGAAAGCCCGCTCACCTTCCAGGCCATCATCATTTGGCGCGACGAGCTCAACGAAGGCAAAGTCTTTCTGCGCGACGTCATCGATCTGGAAGCAACCTATGCGGGCCCCGACGCCAAGCAGGCGCCGGCGGTCGGGCCCGGCGGCGATCCGAACGCCGCGAACGGCGTCCCCGGCGCGCCCGGCTTCATGCCGCAGCCGCCGCAGGCTGTCGCCCCGCCATCCGCGCCGCCCGGCGCGACGCCGTTCAAGCCCGCCCAAGCTAACGGCAGTGCCAATGGCAGCGGCGACGGCACCGACGCCGGCGAAGAGGCCGCTATTGCCGACGCCGATATCGACGAAGACGATATGGAGAACTCGCTGTCGCTTGCGGCGATCGAGGCCGAGCTCAAGCCTAAGGTGCTCGAGACCTTCGACATCATCGCCAGCGAGTTCAAGCGTCTGCGCCGCTTGCAGGAGCAGGACATCCACAACAAGCTGCATTCGTCGGGCTCGCTGACCCCGAGCCAGGAGCGCAAATACAAGAAGCTCAAGGACGAGATCATCCAGCAGGTGAAATCGCTGCGGCTCAACCAGGCCAAGATCGACGGCCTGGTCGAGATCCTCTACGACATCAACAAGCGCCTCGTCGGCCATGAAGGGCGCCTGATGCGCCTTGCCGAAAGCCACGGCGTGCCGCGCGACGGCTTCCTCAAGCAGTACCAGGGCTCCGAGCTCGACCCGCGCTGGCTCAACCGCGTCTCCAAGCTCGCCGAAAGGGGCTGGAAGAATTTCGTCGCCCGCGACAAGGACCGCATCCGCGAGCTGCGCACCCACATCCACACGCTTGCCACCGAAACCGGCCTCGAGATCGGCGAGTTCCGCAAGATCGTGCACATGGTGCAGAAGGGCGAGCGCGAGGCGCGTCAGGCCAAGAAGGAGATGGTGGAGGC
>Ga0182033_10001515_pt1 | contig 11638 bp, 8 predicted proteins | sample tim00Cox0000000H_FD_125968 | JGI IMG/M metagenome (GOLD analysis project Ga0182033, IMG submission 125968) | Lab enrichment of tropical soil microbial communities from Luquillo Experimental Forest, Puerto Rico - timezero.00C.oxic.00.000.00H | ecosystem: Environmental > Terrestrial > Soil >...
CACGACGCGGACGCGGGACGCGTCCATGTCGAGGCAGCGCGCCAGTATCAGATGCAGGTAGTAGCCCACTTGGGACACGCTTTGCACCTGCAGCCGTCCGGTCAAGGCGTCGTATTCGGCGAGGCAAGCATGCGGTTCGATCTGGGCGTGATTCACCTCGGCGCAGCTGATCTGCTCCTCGCGAATGAGATCGGCTGCGGCAAATCCGGCCGCAACATCACCGAATTCGTGATGAACCGCGCGCTCGAGATTTCCGGGCTTGTTGTCGTGAAGGAGCACCGCTCCTGCGGCTCGGGCGTCTTCTGACGTGTAGTACGCTGGAAGCTCGTTCACCTCGAAATCGATCAGCTCGAGGGCGTGTTCTGCGGTTGCCATATCGATCGCGGCGATCGCCGCCACCGGCTCTCCGCGATAACGTACACGCTCACGCGCCAGCGGATATTCGTTCATGGCCACCGGCAGAACGCCGTAGGTGTAGGGACAATCGTCGCCTGTCACGACTGCAACAACACCATCAAGCGCGCGCGCCTTCGAAACATCCAAGCCGATGATTTCGCCGTGGCTTACCGGACTGCGCAGTATGCGTCCGACTAACGCGTCGGCATGATCGAGGTCCACGGTATAGCGGGCGCGGCCGGTGACCTTTTCAACGCCGTCGATAAGTGGAACGCCGGGGCGCGATATGCGGCTGTCTATCATCGGATCGTCAATCATGAGGCGTCTCCACCGCCGCTTGCACGGATTCGATGATTTTTACATAGCCGGTGCATCGGCAGAGATTCCCCGATAACGCAACACGTATTTCGGCTTCAGTCGGTGTTGGATTGCGTCGCAACAAAGCCTCCGCTGCTATGATCATTCCCGGGGTGCAGAAACCGCATTGCGTGCCGAGCTTCTCGTGGAAGGCGCGCTGTAGTCGGCTCAGCCGGCCCTGCGTCGCCAAGCTTTCAATCGTTTCGATGTGACGATCCTCACAACGAACCGCGAGCGTAATGCAGGACGGAACCGCTTCGCCGTCGATCAGGACCGTGCATGCACCGCACTCACCACCATCGCAGCCAGATTTCACGCCGGTGAGGTGCGCCACTTCGCGCAAATAGTCGACGAGCAGCTCTCGCTCGGCCACGACGTCTTCGCGCCATCGACCGTTAAGCCTTAATCTCAACAGACGTTTTTTTGGTTGCAAGCTCGGCGCATGCATTGAAGTACTCCTAGTAAAAAATGCGCCGTTTGATCGGAGCTTTCCATGACAAAAATCAAGGCAACTCCGCTGATTAAGGCGTCGTCGGGAGGATTGCCTGACCGAAGTCAAGGATTGGATCCTGATTAGCCTGTAGTTTTCAAAACCGTGCATTTGAAGCGAGGCTGATGATGGCGCTTCGCGACTACAACGCTGCCGTCGATTTTGTGGACCGGAATGTCGCTGAAGGGCGGGGCGACAAGACCGCTTTCATCGATCCGGCTCGCAATTTGACTTATGGGGAGTTGCGCGATGCGGCGGCGCGCATTGCTCCATTGTTGGCGCGCATGGGCATCGAACCGGAAAATAGAATTGCGCTTGTGTTGCTCGACACGGTCGATTTTCCGGTGTTGTTCTGGGGCGCGATCCGGGCCGGTATCGTGCCAGTTCTAGTCAATACGCGGCTGACAGTGGACCAGTATCGCTACCTTTTCGAAGACTCGCGTGCCAGAGCTGTTTTTGTATCAGCTGCGTTGCTACCGGTCATTCAGGAAGCTGGGAAGGATCTGCCACACCTTAAGACGATCGTCGTCGTTGGCGGAGGTCCGACATCGGTGCCGCGGCTGGACATTTTGTTGGCGGCTGAAAATGAGGGCTCGGCGCCAGCCAGAACCAGTGCGGATGAAGTCGCTTACTGGCTCTATTCGTCTGGCACGACCGGAATGCCGAAAGGCGTCATGCATGTCCACTCGAATCCGATGGTCATGGCAAAAAACGCGGGCCAACGCCGCATCGGCTATCGGGAAGACGACGTCGTGTTCTCTGCGGCGAAACTGTTTTTTTCTTATGGTCTCGGCAACGCACTCTTCTGCCCGATGCTAGTGGGAGCAACCTCTGTATTTTATCCCGAGCGGCCGACCCCGCAGACGGTGTTCGAGATGCTGCGGGGCTACCAGGCGACGATGTTTTTTGCTGTACCAACACTTTATGCGGCAATGCTCTCTGACCCCGAATGTAAAGCGGAAAACATGTTGAGTCGATTGCGACTCTGTTTTTCGGCCGGAGAGCCCTTGCCTGCGCATGTTGGCCTAACTTGGAAGCAACGATTCGGTCTCGACATCGTGAACGGTGTCGGCTCGACTGAGATGGGGCATCTCTTTCTCACCAATCTACCCAATGCTGTGGAATACGGCACCTCCGGCGTGGCGGTAGACGGCTACGCTCTCAGGCTTGTTGACGACACCGGGAACGACGTTGGCGACAATGAAATTGGAGAGCTTTTGGTATGTGGTGATTCGGCGGCGGCCGGATATTGGAATCAACGCGAGAAAACGCGCCATACATTTGTAGGCAAATGGACTCGCACCGGCGACAAATACCTGCGTCGTCAGGATGGAGTGTATACCTACTGCGGCCGCACTGACGATATGTTCAAAGTCAGCGGCATTTGGGTTTCGCCGTTCGAGGTTGAGGATGCGTTAATCAGCCACCCCAAGGTCCTCGAGGCGGCGGTCGTTCCGGCTGAAGACGACAACGGCCTTATCAAGCCAAAAGCATTTGTGGTCCTCAGGGACCGCCGAGAAAACGATGCTAGCCGCGCGCTTTATGATGAGCTCAAGGTGCATGTAAAGCGCACTATCGGCCCTTGGAAATATCCGCGCTGGATTGAATTTGTCGACAACTTGCCAAAGACCGCAACTGGAAAAATCCAGCGCTTCATGCTGCGCGACAAGGTGCTTGTTGCACATGGGGGAGGGCGCTGATGCCGCCGCTTTCACACTTTGCGTGGCCCTTCTTTACCGAAAGCCACCGTCAATTCGGCCCGGCGCTCACCAATTGGGCGGACAAAGAGGCGGGCCAATACATCGATCACTCAGACGTGGATAAATCCTGCCGCGCGCTCGTCCGCGCCTTGGGCAAGGCTGGGTGGCTGCGCGCTGTTGTGCCGGCAGTGTACGGCGGTTTGTCGGAAAACCTCGATGTACGCACGCTCTGCGCCGCGCGCGAAATTCTCGCCTGGTACGACAGCCTCGCCGATTTTGCCTTCGCGATGCAAGGCCTAGGGACCGGCTCGATTTCGCTTTTCGGCAACGATGAGACGAAGGCCAAATATCTGCCGCGGGTGCGCGATGGCCTTCATATTGCGGCTTTTGCGCTAACGGAGCCGGAGGCCGGCTCCGATGTGAGCGCGTTGGCAACGACCGCGACCAAGGACGGCCCGGCCCATGTCCGCATTGATGGAATAAAGACCTGGATCTCCAATGGCGGGATCGCAGATCACTATGTGGTTTTTGCACGAACCGGCGAGGCGCCTGGCGCCAATGGATTGTCAAGCTTTGTCGTCGACGCTGATACGCCGGGTCTCGAGGTCACCGGCCGGATCAATGTTATTGCGCCGCATCCGCTCGCCACCCTTCGCTTCACCGGCTGTCGCGTGCCGCTCACAAATCGGCTCGGGGATCCAGGCGAAGGCTTCAAAGTCGCAATGGCGACGCTCGATATCTTTCGATCCACGGTTGCCGCTGCGGCACTTGGGCTGGCGCGCCGCGCCTTTCATGAAATGAGCGAGCGGGCGGCAACACGCAAAATGTTCGGGGCGCCGCTTGCGGATCTCCAACTCACCCAGGCTGCGCTAGCAGATAGTGCGATCGACATCGATGCCGCGGCGCTGCTGGTTTACCGCGCGGCGTGGGAAAAGGATCGCGGCGCGGCGCGTATCGCCCGGCAGGCATCGACGGCCAAGGCGTTTTCGACCGAGATGGCCCAACGCGTGATTGACCGGGCAGTGCAGCTGTTCGGTGGTAATGGCGTGCGGGTGGGCGTCAAGGTCGAGGCGCTTTATCGCGAAATTCGCGCCCTACGCATCTATGAGGGCGCAACCGAACTGCAAAAGCTAATTGTGGCGCGGGAAGTGATGAGGGCGCGCGAGACCACTCAACGCCAAGCGGCTGAGTAGCAATGATGCTGTTGACCGAAGAACAGGAACAGGTTCGAGACATCGCACGCGAATTCGCGCAGCGCTCACTGCTGCCCCATTCGGCCGAGTGGGACAGTCAAGCGATGTTTCCGCAGGAGGCTCTGCGCGAATTGGGCAGGCTCGGCTTTATGGGGATGACGGTGCCGGTGGAATGGGACGGGGCCGGTTTCGATTACGTTGCATACGCACTCGCGCTCGAAGAAATTGCGGCCGGCGACGGCGCGGTGTCGACCATAATGAGCGGCCATAACTCGGTCGGCTGCATGCCGCTGGTCGAGTATGGTTCGCCTGAGCAGAAGGAAAAATATCTACGGCCGATGGCGCGTGGTGAGTTGTTGAGCGCTTTCTGCCTCAGCGAACCGCAAAGCGGCTCAGACGCCGGCGAGATCCGTACGCGTGCCGAGCGCCGCCATGGAGCCTACGTTCTTAATGGTACAAAGCAGTTCATCACATCAGGCAAGAATGCTGACATCGCCCTGGTGTTTGCGGCGACCGACCTAACGCTCGGCAAACGGGGCATCAGCTGTTTTATCGTCGAGACCCGTCAGCCTGGCTATTGTGTCGGCCGCGTCGAGAACAAGATGGGACAGCATGCGTCCGACACCTGCGAAGTGCGTTTCGAGGATCTCAGCGTGACGGAGGAAAATCGGCTCGGCGGGGAGGGCCAGGGCTACCGCATCGCGCTGGCCAATCTGGAAGGTGGGCGAATCGGCATCGCGGCCCAGGCGGTGGGCATGGCGCGCGCGGCCTATGAAATCGCGCTCGGCTACGCGCAGCAGCGAAGGAGCTTCGGCAAGACAATCATCGAGCACCAGGCCGTCGCTTTTCGGCTTGCTGACATGGCGACTGAGCTGGAAGCTGCGCACCAGCTCGTGCTGCATGCCGCCGCCTTGCGCAGCCAAGGATTGCCCTGCCTCAAGCAGGCGTCGATGGCGAAATTATTCGCGACCGAAGCGGCCGAACGCATCTGCTCCGACGCAATCCAGACCATGGGCGGCGCCGGCGATATGACCGATTACGGGGTCGAGCGAATTTACCGCGCCGTGCGGGTCAGCAAGATCTACGAAGGCACTAATGACATCCAGCGGCTGGTGATCGGCCGCACGATCGTTGCCGAGGCGCGGCAAGAGAGTCGGCATTGAGATGTTCCAGATCAGCACCAAAGATGCCATCACCACGCTAACGTTGAGCCGGCCGCCGGTGAACGCCATCAGCGAGGAATGGATAGCGGCCTTCGACGCCAAGCTTGACGAAGTGGCCAAGGGGCCGCGCTGTACGGTCTTGCATATCCGGTCGGATCAGAAAGTGTTCTGCGCTGGCGCCGATCTCAACGAGGTGCGCGCACGCATGGACATGCCGGATGGCGCCGACCGCATGTATGCCTATGTCGCGCGCATCCAGCGGCTTTACGCGCGGATCGAACATTTGCCGCAGGTGACCCTCGCCGAAATCGGCGGCGCGGCGATGGGCGGCGGGTTCGAACTGGCCCTGGCCTGCGATCTGCGCATCGCGGCGGCCGAAGCCAAGCTGGGACTGCCGGAAGCCCGGCTTGGACTGATCCCAGGCGCCGGCGGCACGCAGCGTCTCACCCGGCTGTGCAGTTCCGGGATTGCGTCGCGCCTTATTCTCGGTGCCGAAGTCATCGATGGCGCGACCGCGCGGGAGCTCGGTCTGGTCCATTGGGCGCCGCCGCGCGCCGAGCTCGCGCATTGCGTGGCGGAGGTCACGCGCGCCGTTGCACGGCTGCCGGCCGCGGCGCTCGCCGCCAGCAAGAAGTGCATCGCGGCGGCGGCAGCAAAGGATCGCGGCGGATATACCGATGAACTGGAATTTACCCGGCTGCTGCTGAACGACGCTGAGACACGCGCGCGTGTCGACGCCTTTCTCGCTGGTTCGGCCGGGCCTTCGGAACGGGCGAAAAGAGGAGCGGCGTGATGAATTTTGACGGCAAGGTTGTACTGATTACCGGCGGTGCTTCGGGCATCGGCAAGGCCACGGTGATGGCGTTTGCGCGCGCGGGGGCGACCGTGATCTGTGCTGACGTGAACGTCGCCAAAGGCGAAGAACTGAAGAAGGTAGCCGCCGGTGCCCGTCTGCAGGTTGATTTCGTCGCCATCGACATGGCCAATTCCAATTCCATTCGTGCCAGCGCCGCCGAGGTGCTGAAGAAATTTCCGCGTGTCGATATTCTGGTGAATGGTGCTGGCTGGGGCGACACTCAGCCCTACATGGAGAACACGCCGGACTTCATTAGCCGCGTAATCGCCATCAATCTCGCCGGCCCAGTGCATCTGACGCAGGCGCTGCTGCCGCCAATGATCGCCGCCAATAGTGGCAAGATCGTCAATATCGCCAGTGACGCCGGACGCGTCGGCAGCAGCGGGGAGACCGTCTATGCCGGTGCCAAAGGCGGGCTGATCGCCTTCACCAAGTCGCTCGCGCGCGAGGTTGCCCGCTACAAGATCAACGTCAACTGCGTGTGCCCGGGTCCGACTGATACGCCAATGCTTGCCACCCGTTCGGAGAAGCTGCGTGAGGCTTTCCTGAAGGCGATTCCCTTTCGGCGTTTTGCCAGGCCGGAGGAAATTGCTGACGCCGTCGTTTTCTTTGCTAGCCCGCAATCTGACTACATCACCGGCCAAGTGATGAGCGTGAGTGGCGGGCTCACTTTCGCTGGTTAAAAGGAGGTATCGATGACTGCAGTCGCAATGGCAAAAGGTGCGGCCAACGGCGAAACCGCGACGCGTTTTTGTCCCGCCGGCCTCGATTTCTCAACCTTCAAGCCGAAGCATTTCCTCTGGTCGGTTACCGGGAAGGTGGCAACCATTACTCTGAACCGACCGGAACGGAAAAATCCGCTGACGCTCGAATCCTACGCCGAGCTGCGCGACACTTTCCGAAATCTCACTTATGTGGACGAGATCAAGAACGTCGTGATCACCGGAGCAGGAGGCAATTTCTGTTCTGGAGGCGACGTGCACGAGATCATCGGGCCGCTGGTCGAGATGCAGCGCAGGGACGAGATGGGGGGGCTGCTCGCCTTCACCCGCATGACCGGTCAACTGGTCAAAGAAATGCGCGCCTGTCCGCAGCCGATCGTCGCGGCAATCGACGGGATCTGCGCCGGCGCTGGTGCGATCATCGCCATGGCGTCGGATTTGCGCGTCGGCACTGCGCGCAGCAAGGTCGCCTTCCTGTTCGTGCGCGTCGGTCTTGCCGGCGCGGATATGGGCGCTTGCGCCATCCTGCCGCGCATCATCGGCCATGGCCGTGCCTCGGAGCTGCTCTATACCGGTCGGGTCATGGGCGGCACCGAAGCCGAACGCTGGGGCTTCTACAATAAGCTGAGCGACCCCGAGAATGTACTCGCCGACGCACAGGCGTTGGCCAAGACTCTCGCTGACGGGCCAACCTTCGCCAACTCCATGACCAAAAAGTGCCTGCACCAAGAATGGAATATGGGCGTCGATGAGTCGATCGAAGCCGAGGCCCAGGCGCAGGCGATGTGCATGCAGACCAAGGACTATGAACGGGCGTACGAGGCCTTTGTCGCCAAGCAAAACCCGGTGTTTCAGGGCAATTGAGGACAATCGAAACGGTGCGCATGATCGGGTGTAAGGCGGCATAAATAACCAACCCGTCGCCAGTGCGACGCGGGATGGATTGTCCGTGCTGTGGTCGATAAGCAGCTGGGAGAAATGCATGATGTTCACGAACGCGAAACTCTCGCTCATTCTGTTCGCGCTCACGCTGCTCCTCAGATACGCACGCTGGCGTTATCCGCAATTCGCGGTACGCCTAAAGGAGCGCGATCTGGTCGCTCAGATCAAGGCCCGCGACGAGGGTATCGGCCGCTGGATTGAGATCCGCGGTGGCAAGATCCGTTCAGGCGCTGGCCGGCATCCCAAACCCGATATTGCGCTCGCTTTCAAGGACGCCGCGACCGGCGCATCTCTGCTCATGCCGCCGATTAACTGGCTCAATCAGATCAATGCCCAGAAGGACTTCACCCTTGGCGTTGAGGGGTCCGAAGACCTGACCAACTGGTTCGCGCAGATTCTGATGGGCATGCAGACCGCGCATTGGGAATTCGGCACGCGGCTGACCGATGGCTCGGTGCGCTATTGCAACATGACCAATGGCGGGCCGGTCTTTATCACTGTCAAGGACGATAAGATCGTGCGCATGACGCCCATAGACTTTGACGATAGCGATGCGCAGCCGTGGACGATCGAGGCGCGCGGAATGAAGTTCACGCCGCCGCGCAAGACTACGCTCGCCCCCCACGGCCAGAACGCCAAGTCGATCGTGTACGCGCCCAATCGGCTGCTCCATCCGATGAAGCGCACTGACTTCGATCCGAAAAGAAACCGCAACCCACAAAATCGCGGCAAGTCTGACTATGTGCGGATTTCATGGGAGGAGGCGCTCGACCTCGTCGCCGAAGAGATCAAGCGCTGCAAGCGCGACTACGGGCCGGGATCAGTCGCGACCTCGCACGGCTCGCATCACACCTGGGGTAACATCGGTTACTATCTTTCCGCCCTCTACCGCTTCGCAAACGCAGTTGGGATGACACGCGTTCATCACAATCCCGATTCCTGGGAAGGTTGGTACTGGGGCGCCGTTCATCATTGGGGGCACACGCTGCGCGTCGGTCAGTCGGAAACCTACGGCACGGTCGAAGATTGCCTGCAGAATTGTGACATGATCGTGTTCTGGGCGGCGGACCCGGAAAGCACCTCGGGCTCTTACGGTGCGCAGGAGGGCACCGTGCGCCGGCAATGGCTGAAAAATCCAAAGCTCGGCATCAAGGTGGTCCATATTGATCCGTATTACAATGCCTCGGCACAGTATCTACCCGGCAAATGGTTTGCGCCCAGGCCGACCACTTCGCCGGCCATGGCGATGGCGATTGCCTATGTGTGGATTAAGGAAGGTCTTTACGACAAAGATTATGTAAAGACGCACACCGTCGGCTTCGAAGCCTGGAAGGCCTATCTGGTCGGTGAGGAAGACGGGATCGCGAAGACGCCGGAGTGGCAGCAGGCGGAAACCGGCGTTCCCGCGAGGGACGTGCGCGCGCTCGCCCGCGAGTGGGGCAAGAAGCGCGTCTATCTCGCGCCCGGCGGTTGGGGTAACGGGCACGGCGGCGCCTGCCGCAACCAGACCGGCATTCAATGGGCCCGCACCATGGTGTGCTTGGCGGCGATGCAGGGACTGGGCAAACCCGGCATTAACATGGGCAATCTGCAGTGGGGCTGCCCGCTTAACTTCAACTTCTATTTCCCAGGCTATGCCGACGGCGGCATGTCGGGCGATCTCGAAAACACCTCGATGCCGATCGAGCTCTATCAGCGCATGCCGCAGTTGCCGAGCATGAATTCGAGCTTCCAGCGCATCCCGCGCATCTGGATGCCGGAGGCGATTGCCGACGGAAAAGCTGAGGGCTGGCCCTGGCTTGGCAAATCCATTGAGCATCAGTTCGCCAAGTTCACCTATCCCGCGCCTGGGCATGCTCCCGTGCGGATGCTCTACAAATACGGCGGTTCAATGCTATCAACCATGAACAACACCAACCGCCATGTGCGGATGTACCAATCGGAAAATCTGGAATTTGTCGTCAACCAGTCGATCTGGTTCGAGGGCGAGGCCAAGTTCGCCGACGTGATTCTGCCGGTGTGCACCAATTTCGAGCGCGTCGACATCTCGGAATGGGCCGGCCTTGGCGGCTACGGTCATCACGGCCAGCAGCAGCTCAATCACCGCGTTATCATATTCCAGGCGCCGGCCATCAAACCGCTTGGCGAGTCGAAGACCGACTACTGGATCTTCACCGAAATCTGCAAGCGGCTCGGACTTGCCAACTACTTCAACGAGGGCTGCAACGAGATCGATTGGGTCAAACGCCATTTCGACGCTTCAGATCTGCCGAAGGTGATTTCCTGGAAAAATTTCATCAAGAAAGGATACTATGTCGTGCCCGCAGAGAAGGAGCATTTGCGTGCTCCCGTGTCATTTCGTTGGTTTTGGGAAAACAGAAAGAAGGACGTTCCCGAGGCGCAGCCGCTACCGTCTGATTACACCGAGGAATTCCTACGCGGGCTGCAAACTCAATCCGGCAAGCTCGAGTTCGAATGCAGTAGTTTAAAGCGATTCGTCGATCCCGAGCGGCCGCCGATCGTCAAATACGTGCCGTCATGGGAGGGCCCGCATTCTAGCGAATTGTTCGAGCGGTATCCACTACAGTTACTCACCCCGCACTCGAAATATTCCTACCATACCCAAGGCGATGGAAAAGATTCATTTCTTCTGAACATCGACGATCACCGGGTCAAGGTCGGCGGTTACTATTATTGGATTATTCGGTTGAACGCCGAGGATGCCGCGGATCGCGGCGTCAGAAAACATGACCTGGTGAAAGTCTACAACGATCGTGGAGCCGTGATTTGCGCCGCGTTGCCAACCCAACGGCTGCCGCGCGGGGTATGCCACGGCTACGAATCGTCCGCCGTCTACGACCCAATGGGTGAGCCCGGCAAATCGGTCGATCGGGGCGGTTGCCTTAACCTGCTTACGCCCGAACGCACGCAAACCAAAACCACGCACTCGCTCGCAGGCGCGAACGCACTTGTGCAGGTTGAGCTCTGGGACGGCCGTATTGAGCATCTGTCCGAGACATTCGCTCGGATGATAAAGAACAAAAGTGTGCGCACAAAGGTCAAGGCTGCACCCCTGGTGCCGGCAAAGTAGGGAAAAGGAGCGCATCGCCATGAATAAATGGAACATGATCATCGATGTCGCCGAGTGCACTAACTGCAACTTGTGTACGCTCGCAGCAATGGACGAATGTGTCGGGAATGAGTTTCCCGGCTATTCGGCGCCGATGCCGAAGCACGGTCATAAGTGGATCAACATCCTTCAGAAAGAGCGTGGGCAGGTTCCGATCGTCGACGTCGCCTACATGCCCACAATGTGCAACCACTGCGACAATGCACCCTGCATCACCAAAGGTGCCGGCGCTGTGAAAAAGCGCGATGACGGCATCGTGCTTATTGACCCGATGAAGGTGAAAGGGCGTAAAGATCCGATTGAGGCCTGCCCCTACGGTCACATCTGGTGGAACGAGGAGTTGCAAGTGCCACAAGCTTGGACGTTTGACGCGCATTTGATCGATAGCGGCTGGTGCCAGACGCGCGGGCAACAATCGTGCCCAACAGGTGCGATGCGCGCCGTCTGCGTAGACGATGACGAGATGGCGAAGCTTGCAGCCGAACAGGGTCTCGAGGTTTTAAGGCCTGAACTCGGTACAAAGCCTCGGGTCTACTACAAGAATTTGTGGCGCTTTTCCAAATGCTTCATTGCCGGGTCAGTGTCGGCGCAGACGAACGACGGTATTATTGATTGCATCGAGGGGGCGGTAGTACGCCTCCTGAAGGGCGGGGTCGTGGTAGCGGAAGCCGCGACCGACAATTACGGCG
>Ga0182033_10001519_pt1 | contig 11615 bp, 7 predicted proteins | sample tim00Cox0000000H_FD_125968 | JGI IMG/M metagenome (GOLD analysis project Ga0182033, IMG submission 125968) | Lab enrichment of tropical soil microbial communities from Luquillo Experimental Forest, Puerto Rico - timezero.00C.oxic.00.000.00H | ecosystem: Environmental > Terrestrial > Soil >...
AGAAGAATCCTCCCGACGGCTTCACTTCGGCTTTTGGGTGATCTAGTTGCATCCCCTCAATATCCCCAAGCGCTCCGCTGACTCGAGAACATGCTAGGATAGCCTCCGCGCTCAATCAATCTCTCCTACCGGTGTGATCCTCGCTGACGCGCTTTCCTTATGACTCGTAGTCTGTTGAACGGAAGTCACTCGACCCACCATCGAAGACCCGTGCAGAGCAGTTCACACCAACGCGGGTGACTAGGTCCACATCATCCTTGGACCTCGGCGGTCTTGGGTTGCGCTTTTGACGTGCGTCCAAAAAACGCGACGTAGGCGGTCGGCAGGAAGATCAACGTAAGTAGCGTTGCCACCAGAAGTCCGCCCATGATCGAAACAGCCATCGGGCCCCAAAACACCGTAGGTGCGATGGGAATAAAGCCGAGCACGGTGGAGATGGCGGTCAAGACGATTGGGCGAAGACGGGCGCTGCTTGCATCGACCGCAGCTTGCACCACGTCCTTTCCTTGCGCTCTCTCCGCATCGATTTGACCAATCAGGATCACGGCGTTTTTGGTGATCATGCCGAGCAAGGCCAAGATGCCAAGAATGGCCACGAAACCAAGGGGTCGTCCCGAAAGCAGGAGTGCTCCAACCACGCCGATCAGGCCCAAAGGTGCCACGCTCAGCGCAAGGAAGAGCCGCGAAAAGCTCTGCAACTGGAACATTAGGACCGTGAGCATGATCAGGAACATCAGCGGCACGACGGCAAGCACCGACGCCTGCGATTTCTTGCTCTCCTCGACCGTTCCGCCAACCGCGATCAAGTAGGGAGGTGCGAGAGACTTCGATAGTGTTTTCACTTCCGGGGCGAGCGAGCTGACCACGGTCTCCGGCAAGACTCCAGGCGCGACATCAGCCTGCACCGTAAGTGTCGGAATGCGATCGCGCCTCCAGACAACCGGAGCGGATTGCGTATATTCGAACGATGCGAACTGGCTGAGGGGAACGGTGCGCCCGTTGGGCAGGGGAACAGGCAACTGCCGCAATGTTGCAAGAGACGCGCGCTCTTCGTCTGTCGAGCGAACAACCACGTCGACCAAATAGATGTCGTCGCGAACCTGCGAGATCGAGATTCCGGAAACGACGGTGTTGAGTACACTTGCGAGGGCCTCCGAGCTCAAACCGAGGAGCCGCGCCTGATCCTGGTCGATCTGAATGCGCACTTCGCGCGCGGGTTCTATCCAATTGAAGTTGACGTTCTTGGTACGCGGGTCTGTGGCGACGACTTGGGCGAGTTTGAGGGCGATCTCGCGGACCCGCGCGATGTCCGGCCCGCTGACGCGATACTGCACCGGCCATCCGACGGGTGGACCGAGCTCGAGAGGGTAGACACGCGATACGACGTTGGGAAATTCGTTGGCTAGGATCTTCTCGAGCTTGACTTTGAGTCTGTCGCGGGCCGCCACGTCTTTCGCTACCACCACCGCTTGGCCGAAGAAGTCGTTCGGTAACTGCACGTCGAGAGGTAAATAGAAGCGGATGGCGCCCTGGCCAACATATGTGCTCCAGCGTTCGACGTCGGGGTCATCCTTCAGAAGCTTGTCGAACTGCTCCGCCATGGTTTTGGTGGCGTGGATGGATGCGTTCTGCGGCAAGGTCAGATCAACAAGGAGCTCTGGACGGTCCGAGGAGGGAAAGAACTGATTGGGGATCAGCGGAACCGCAAATATGGAGGCCACGAACAGCGCGAGCGTGAGAGGGATCGTGAGCCACCTCGCGCCTATCGCGCCCGTGAGCAGGCCGCGATAGGCCCTGAGCAGAAACCCCTCCTTTTTCTCGGTGGACTTTGGCGGAGACAAGATGAGGACGCCAAGAAGAGGCGCAAAGATCACTGCCACGAACCAAGACACGATGAGCGCCATTGCCACAACGGCGAAGAGCGAAAAGGTGTACTCACCGGCCGAGCTTGCTGCGAAGCCCACGGGAACAAATCCGGCGATGGTCACGAGGGTGCCCGCAAGCATGGCAAAGGCGTAGGTGCGGAACGCGAAGGTCGCGGCATCGACGATGTTGTCACCCTGAGAAAGCCTAGAGAGGGTCGCGTCGGTTGTCGTCATGGCGTCGTCGACAAGCAGCGCAAGTGCGATGATAAGGGCGCCGAGAGAGATGCGCTGCATGTCGATTCCGGTCAGCTCCATCAGCCAGAAGACAATTGCGAGCGTCAGCGGAATGGCGAGCGCGACTATTAATCCAGGTCGAATGCCGAGACTAATGAAACTCACCGTGAGAATGATCGCTACGGCCTGCCAGAGCGAGGTCATGAAGTCGGAGATCGCGTGTTTGACCGTGACGGCCTGATCAGCAACAAGAATGGGCTCGATCCCGACAGGCAGATTGGTCGTGATCTTGTTGATCTCTTGCGTCACGTTAGCGCCGAGTCCAAGAATATCGCCGCCCTCGCGCATGGAAATGGCGAGACCAATCGCTGGTTTGCCGTTCACCCTGAATTGCGGCTGTGGAGGATCAACGTAGCCGCGATGGATGCGGGCGATGTCGCTGAGTCGGATCATCCGTCCGTTTATCGCAAAATTGACGCTTGCTATGTCTTGTTCGGAACTGAAGGCGCCGGAAACTCGCATCGAGACCGACTCATTGCCCGTCTGAATGACGCCGGCCGGCCTGACGATGTTTTGCGCCTGCAGCGCAGCGATCAGCGTACTACGGTCGATGCCGAGGCCAGCGAGCTCCGGTATCGAAAACGCGATGAAGATCTGTTCATCCTGGGCGCCGAGGATTTCGATCTTGGAAATGTCCGAGACGCTTAGGAGCTGCGAGCGGATATCCTCGACGGAGTCCCTGAGCTCGCGCGGCGAGAAACCGTCGGCGGTGAAGCCGTAGATGATACCGAATGTGTCGCCGAACTCATCGTTAAAGAAGGGCCCCACCACGCCGGACGGCAATGTGTGGCGCATGTCACTGATGCTTTTGCGTACGTGATACCAGGTGTCTTCGACTTGTGTGGGCGATGTGCTGCCTTTTAGGTTGACGAAGATCGTGGTGGCGCCGGGCGTGGTGAAGCTGCGGAGAAAGTCGAGGTGCGGCGTCTCCTCCAGCGTGCGCTCCAGCCTTTCCGTAATCTGATTGAGCGTTTCCTTGGTGGTCGCGCCAGGCCATACGGCTTTGACCACCATCGTCTTGATAATGAAGCTCGGATCCTCGTCCCGGCCGAGGCGAAAAAAGGACAGGACGCCTGCCGCCACCGCGACGATCATGAGATAGACGACGAGCGAGCGATGATTGAGTGCCCACTCCGACAGGTTCAATTGCTTCATGAACCTGACCCGAGAATGCGAACCTTTTGGCCGGGGCGCAGCGCCTGCACGCCGGCCGTGACAACGACATCGCCGGTGTCAAGTCCGTCCGATATGGTAACGGTCGCGGGGTCGAAGCGCGCTAGCTCGACGTTTCGTAGCTCAACGGTCGCTACCTTCGGATCGACGATCCAGACTGCAGGATGGCCGTTGAACTCGGTCAGCGCCGAGGATGGGATTTCGATCATCGGGACGGCGTCGGTTTCAAGCGTGCCGGTCACCGTAGCGCCCAGCCGCATGGCCTCGGGGGGATCGGCGAGGCCGACTTTCACCTGAAAGGTTCGGGTGACGGGATCCGCTTGAGGGGACACTTCCCGTGGCCGGCCGGTGGCCTTCACAGTCGCGTCGTCAGCGAGGCGAACGTTGATCACGGGATCGGGTGGGGCCGCGCGCAGTACTAGGGCTGGAATATCGAAAATGGCATCTCGTCCGCCTTGACGCGCAAGCCGCACGATCATCTGGCCCGCCTGTACTACTTCGCCGGGTTCTGCACCAACCGCGGTGACGACGCCTTCGGCGTCGGCCTTGAGCTCCGTAAAACTCACCTGATCGTGCGCAGATTCGAGCTGCGCCTCGGCGGATTCGACGTTCGCCTGGGCCGTCCGCAGATCCCGCTCGGCCTGATCGAAATTGGCGCGCGTGGTCCATCCTTGCCTGAGAAGCGTTTGCTGCCGCTCGAAATGATTGCTGACCTGGTTCTTCTTTGCTTCCGCCGCAGCGAAGTTGGCCTTTGCGACGCGAAGGGCGTTAAGCTCATTCAGGGCTTCGAGCCTGCCCAGTAGCTGTCCCGATTCCACACGATCGCCCACATTCACCTTTCTCTCGATCATTCGCCCAGAGATTCTGAACCCGAGCGCCGCCTCGTCGAGCGCCTCGATGCGGCCGGTGACCACGACAGGGACTCCGGCCTCGCTCTTCTCGACGGTAGCGGTTCTCACCGGTCGCGGTTGAGGCTCGGCAACTTTTTCCTCCTCCCTACAAGAAGCCAGAGTCGTTGCAAGCAGCCCCGAGAGAAAAATCGAAACCAATCGGCGAGAGATAGACCTTGAGAAGCGGACACTTCTTGGCAAAGGCAGCCCTCCAAACTTGCCCGCGTTCAGAGCGGGGCTGGATGCAACTCCATAATATCAGCTGCGGCAAACCGCTGCGCATGAAGATGGCATCAAAACGACCCCAATGCGGATCCGAGGAAGATGACCGCGGCAAGAGCCAGCAAAGCACCGATTATCGCGACGACGAACAAATCCAAATATGCGACGCGGTGGGATACACCGCAAACAGCGAGCAGGGTAACCACGGCGCCGTTGTGCGGCAGGCTATCAAGCGTGCCCGCGCTCATCACGGCAACTCGGTGCAGCAGCGAAGGGTCGATACCTTGCTCGGAGGCAAGACGAAGATAAGTCTCGCCCAGCGCATCGAGGGCAATGGTCAAACCGCCGGAGGCCGAGCCGGTCAAGGCCGAGAGAACATTGGTTGCCACGGCGAGAGAGACAAGTGGTCCCCCGCCAATCGATAGGACCCAATCCCGCACGATTGTGAACGCAGGCAATGCTGCCACGACGGCACCGAAGCCAACAAGACTGGCGACACTGAGGGCCGGAAGTACGGAGGCGTTGGCGCCTGCGTCCATCGTGTCCCGCAACAATGGCAGGCGCCGATAGTTCAACGCGATCACAACGGCAATGGCCGTCGCCAGAGCGGCGACGACAGCCCATACGCCGCCCACGGCGGAAAGGGACGTGGCCCCCCAACGCTCTTCGGCGAGAAAACTGGTGTCGAGCGCCGGCAGCACGAATAGGCTCATCGCGAGATTGACCAGAATGACGACGATGAGCGGAAGGAACGCGATCCAGGAAGGTGGAAGCTCCTTGGCGTGACTGCCGTGCGGGATCTCGGCTGGATCGAATTCGCTGGCGGTCGTTGCGCGTTCCCGCACCGGCGCTTCCTCGGCCGTCGCCGGGCGGGCGACCGATGTCCCGAAGCTCTCTCCCGCGCGCCGGGCGCTAGTCTCAGCCCGGCCGAGCCACCACAAGCCGAAGCCAAGCATGATTGCCGCCGCGATGATGCCAAGACCCGGTGCCGCGAAAGGAGTCGTGCCGAAGAAGGGCATGGGGATCGCGTTCTGTAGCGCCGGGGTGCCGGGAAGCGCCGACATCGTAAAGGTCAGTGTGCCAAGTCCAATCGTGGCAGGCATGAGGCGTCGTGGAATGTCCGCGGCTCTGAACATTGCCTCAGCCATCGGCGCAATCACGAAAAAGGCCACGAAGAGGCTGACACCGCCATAGGTGACGATGGCGCCAGCGAGTACGACGGCGAGAATGGCTCGCCGCGCACCCAATCTTTCGGTCATAACGCGAGCGATTGCCTCGACCGAGCCGCTGTCCTCCATAAGCTTTCCGAACAGGGCTCCGAGAAGAAAGAGCGGGAAGAACTGCGCCAGGAAATGAGCCCCGCCGACCATGAAGACCTGGGTCCAGTGCGCGAGAAGGGGTTCGCGCGCCGCGGCAGCCGCCACAAGGGCTGCGGCGGGCGCAAGGAGAAGGATGCTCCAGCCGCGATAGGCCAGCCCGATTAGGAGTCCAAGAGCTAGAACGACGCCGAGAAGTTCCATTTTCGCTCAGCCAAGGCCTCACAGCCCTTCCAACAGCCGGTCGAGGTGGACGGAAGATCGTTTGCCGAGATCGGCGCTGTTCTCCGCGAGGAAAGTCTCGGCGGCGCGGCGCCCCTCATCCCGCAACATGCTGAGAAACGCCCACTCTGCGTTGAGCTTTGAAGAGTAACCGAGCTCGGTCATGATCGGGTTGCGAACCATATGAACGCGCATGTCCGCCCAACGCGCGCCCTCCGTCGTTCCGGGATCCGCCACTTTGCGCATCAGCGCAATCATTTTGAGTTCCTTGAGCGTGACCGCGTTGAACGATACTTCGTTGACACGGTCGAGGATCTCGCGCGCGCCGCGCGGAAGCCCGGGACGCTCGATGGGATTTATTGGAACGAGAATCGTGTCTCGCGACGTGCACTCGAGGACCAACGGGCTGATGGTAGGGTTTCCGGCAAACCCTCCGTCCCAATAAGCGTCACCATCGATCTCGATGGCTTGGAAGAGTGTCGGCAGACAGGCCGAAGCGAGCAACACTTCAGGCGTGAGATCGGCATTCCGAAACACGTGTCCACGACCGGTGCGAACGTTGGTGGCCGTCACGAACAATTTGATTGGACTATGCGCTATCAGGCTGAAGTCGACACATTCGGCGAGGATGTCGCGAAGTGGATTGACGCCTCCTGGATTGAGATCGTAGGGCGAGAACAGCCGCGCCATTAGGTCCATGGCGATGAAGACCGGAGAGGAATCGAGCGTCCAGCGGCCCATCAGCATATCGAGCGGCCCGCGCTTGAAGGGGCTGAGCAGAGCCGCGCGAGACACTTTGTTCCAGAATCCCTCTAGCCGGGTCCGTGCGCCTTGTGCCCCGCCTCGCATATAGCCGTCGGCAAGAACCACCGCGTTCATTGCGCCGGCAGACGTACCCGAGATCCCGTCGAGCTGCAGCCATGGCTCCTCCAACAAACGATCGAGTACCCCCCAGCTGAACGCTCCGTGCGCACCTCCACCTTGCAGCGCAAGGTCTACGAGAACGGGTTCACGCCTATCGGTCACGAGATGTCGTGCTCGCTACATTGTCGAACGCTGAGAGTCGTTCGCTAAGCGGGGCCTACGTCGTTCCCTGAGGCGGGTCTGGAATACGGTCATTGGACGCTGCCGCTTCAAACCCATTGAGTGAAGGGAGAGGAGCTAGCTCAACAGTAAACCCAAGGCTACTGAACTTTCGAGCCTTGCTGCCTCAAAACAGCCGCTTTCCAGGATTGCAACGCGAGTGCATATCGGCAGCTGATCCGTGAATTCTCTCAAACTTTAAGGAAGCAATGCCTGCGAGGCATCAGCCATCGTTTGCCGTCATTGATCCGGAACAGATAAAGTCGTTCGATTGAATTGACTTGGGAGGATTAGAAGCCAAGACAGCACACGCACGGTTCCTTGTCTGCGGCTTCTGCGATTTCGCTGAACATGTCGGATTTAGGGGGCAGAGCGAATACCTCTTCGCTGGGGTTTCCTGTTCGGGGGACTTACTTTTTTTGTGTAGCGGAGGCGAACCTCACGACTGCTGAAGCACGCAGTCTGGTTTAATTATCGCTCTCGTCTCTGGCGCCACGCTCGGCAGGCGATGCGCAATTCGTCGCTCAGCGTAATTGGTGATCGCGTCGAAATAACTGCCTTGTCGGGGCATAAGATCGCCCCTTATGGTCATGATGCGAATTGAGCTGTCCCCGGTGAACCTCCCGCATGATCGGCCACACACGAATACCTTGGTGGACATGGGCGTTACCTCTGCTGGCTTGGCTTTTGCTCACCCTGGCGATGACGAAGGTCGTCACGCCTAACGCCATTTTTGCGATCTTTGCAGGGATTGGCCTAATCGTTACCGTGTTCGCGGCTGTGTTCCATGCTGAAATAATTGCGCATCGGGTGGGCGAGCCATTCGGCACGCTTGTCTTGGCCGTTGCGGTCACGGTTATCGAAGTGTCGCTGATCGTCTTTGTTATGCTTGGGGGCGGACCCGATAAGGCGGCGTTAGCTCGCGATACAGTGTTCGCTGTGGTGATGATTGTTTGCAACGGTATTGTTGGTATGTGCCTGCTATCTGGCGGTGTACGGCACCATGAACAGGGGTTCCAGGTGCAGGGTGCGAGTGCCGCGTTGGCTGTCTTGGCGGCGCTTACCACCCTGACCCTTGTGGTTCCTAACGCGACCAGCACGGCAGGGCCTTTTTTTAGTACCCCTCAACTGGTCTTCGCAGGTGCTATTTCGTTAGTGCTTTATTGTGCTTTCGTATTTGTCCAAACCGTGCGGCATCGCGACTACTTCCTTCCCATTGTCATCGGAATGGAGGACGCGCACGCGCCGCGACCCTCGGGCCAGACCTCAATCATAAGCGTCGGGTTGCTGCTAATGTCTCTTATCGTCGTTGTGGGTCTCACCAAGGCACTTACGCCCGCCGTGGAGACCGCAGTTGTAAGTGTCGGCGCGCCCAAGCCAGTCGTGGGCATTGTCATCGCGACCTTAGTGTTGCTTCCCGAAAGTCTGGCAGCTTTCAACGCGGCCCGCGCTAATCGATTGCAAACCAGTTTGAACTTGGCCTTAGGGTCGGCACTAGCAAGCATCGGCCTCACTATTCCAGCGGTCGCCGCCATATCCATCCTAATGGGTGAGCCGCTTAAACTCGGGCTCGATTTAAAAGAACAAATACTGCTAGCAATTACCCTCCTCGTTGGGGTGATCACCTTGGGCACGGGCCGCACCACGGTGCTGCAGGGCCTGGTGCATTTGGTTATCTTCGCTGCATTTGTTTTCCTGGCATTTGTTCTGTGAGGACCGGCCGCCGGTGAACTTAAGCGATTACGTCTCCATCTTAATTAGTCCGCTATGGGTCATTCAGGCTTCGTCACGAAAAGCGGACATGAGCGCTCGCGCAAGCTTCTCCTCCCAACAAATAAGGAGAAGGCAGAGCGGACATGCTCTGCCTCCCGACCTACGTCTGTTAGGTGCCAATCAGACATCGACAACCGGATAACCCGCGCCGTGTGCGGACCTCTATCAGCGCACGGTGGCGACCTTGGCGATGTAGACCCAACCCTTCTCCGAACTTGCCGGGTTGATTACCTGCGTCCAACGTTTTTTGCGCCCCACAACGCGGAGTTTGGTGCCCTTTGCTACCACGTTGATCACTCGCGATGACGGTGAAGGTCCTTCCCGCAAGTTGACGAAGGTCGATGGTTTTATCCAGTTCACACCGTCTTGGTTGGCGGTTGGCGTCGGAGGCTTGGATGGTAATGGCATAGAATCGCTAGCCGGGGTCGGGTCAGCTGGGTTTGCGGGACTCTGCGCGACACCTGTCGCATCAGGTCCTTGGGCCCGCTCGTCCAAGACATGCGCCTGGGTGAGTCCAGGGTTGATGTTAATGTTCCGTTTGGGGTCGGACGTCATGTTGAGGATTGTGGCGGTGTCCGCGATGATGACGCCATCGGGCGCAACGAGCTGGATTTTGAGTTTGGCCACGCCACTCGCAGTATTGGGCAGAACGAGCTGCAAATCACCGATTTCGTCGGTTTTTAGGTTCCATTCGCTTTCGCCATAGGGGCGCCCAGACGTCAACGTGCTGCCTTGTGGCAACCCGCTTATGGCAATGATGCTCCGCGCGGGCACTCCATCAGTACCGTCGAGCGCAATTGGCAAGGTGATCTGCTCCCCGGCTGTGGCTTGCAGCAGTCCAGGCGACGAGAGAACCGGGGGCGGAATCGCCGACCGGATCGCTGGCGCTGAGCGTTCGTCGGGCGCAGGCGTAACGTGTTGTGACCAAGGCGTGTTAATCAGGTCCATCCAGAAAAGGCCTCCGAGAATCAGGTTGGGTACCAACGCAACAAGGATCAGACCGAAGACCAGCATACGAAGCCTCGACGAAAAGGTGAGCAGAGGGGCCAGTAGCCTCTGGTCGACAAACTGCTGATCGCCTGATGTAGAAGCCGCTTGAGTGCCGGGCGGAAAGCGTTGCGATACCCCTGACAGAAACGTGAAAAACAGGTTGAGGGGAGACTGGGGTTGATCGCTGGGCACCACTACTTGCGAGCGGGGAGGAAAGCGCTGCGGTGTCCGCGGTGCTGGCTCCCCGCTGCGCCCAATGGACCTTAAGGCGTTTAGGGCCCCGCTCTGTCACAGTTTCCCCCTCGACTGTCAGCCACGCTATTTACGCGCAGTAAGCAGACGAAGAAATAGCGTGCCTAACGCGATGTCTTTACTAACGCTGGAATCCCCCTGTTATTTCACTAACTCTCTGATCTCTGATGCGGTTCCTCTCCGCAAGCCCCTCAGAGCGAAGTTTCAAGTCCTCGTGGCAGTTGTGTCACCAATTTCGCTCCGCGATGTGATTTGATCGCAGGACGCTCGTCGGCGGACGGTAAGTGACAGTTTGAGTAGAGGGGGCACGTCATGCGTACCATCCCGATTTCGGCATCCAGGCCTTTGCGGTGGCAGGCCGCTTTCACCATGAAGACCTACGCGGCGGAAATTTTGTCGCCGATAGTTTGGCAGCATGTGTTTGTGTCCAACACTCCTATGACTAATTGGTGTGGAGGATCGAGTCTGGTGCTCAGTCGGGTTGTCAAAAAACGCCCTCCAACCAATCAGGCTCACCCGCGGTCGTCTAGGAGCAGATCAGACTCGGTCGCGAAGAGCTGAGGAGGCGTGTTGCGAGGCGCTAGAGTCGTAGTATGTCAAGGCGCTTGCTCAACCAAATCTGCCACCAGCGGAAGCCAAACACGAGATTGAAGTTGCGGAGCCTCTGCGACACCAACGCTAGTGGCTAACCTCAGCGTTTTTTGCTTCCACCAGCTCGGTCTTCAACCTCGAGGGCGAAAAATAGTCTATGAGCGTTCTCTGAACGCCGCCCACTGTGTAGCGGAATGTAAAAATCATGCCGCCGTACTTTGACAGGAATTCCTCTGCCGGCATTCCGGCCTGCTGACCGGAGGTGTCGAGTTGAATTCCATGCTCCAGGCTAAATTCGGATCGGGAAGGAACATCGTAGGCGTCTGCCTGCGCCCGCTGGCTCCCTGCCGCGCTGACAGTGAGTTTCATCTCCTTGCCCGTGTCCGAGATGAGGGTAGCCTGAACCGCGGTCAGAAACTGATCTGATGCGTTCTCGCCCCTGATCGAAATGCCCTCAATCCGAGTAGCTCCAGAAAAGTTGCGCTTTACAAAAATGGATCGTTTGGGGTGGTTCCGCACATCATAAAACCAAACTAAGGGAGATGCGCGTGAACTCGCTATCGCAGCCTCTCGTGCGCTCTCGATACGTTTGCCTGAAAGGAGAGCAACTGACCCAGCTGTGGACAGGGCGATCAGCATGACAACGCCTGCAAAAATGACAAAGCGGTTTGCACCAGCGAGCCGGTTGCGGAGGGATAGGTAGCGGACTTTCCCGTTCTTCCAAAGCGCGGCCCCGCTCTGGGGCCGCCAGTTCACGAAAATATTGGCTGCTGCTTGCGCGCTTGTATGGCGGACCGTTTTGAGCCACGCTGCTCTGGACCCAAATGTCGCAGCGACTTTGCGCTTCCAAGCTTCGAACGCAACATCACGTGCTCGAACGCCGCTTATTAGAAGGCTTTGCGGCATGTTCCCGCCGGTCCCCCCGAGACGGTTCTGGCACAACC
>Ga0182033_10001523_pt1 | contig 11598 bp, 11 predicted proteins | sample tim00Cox0000000H_FD_125968 | JGI IMG/M metagenome (GOLD analysis project Ga0182033, IMG submission 125968) | Lab enrichment of tropical soil microbial communities from Luquillo Experimental Forest, Puerto Rico - timezero.00C.oxic.00.000.00H | ecosystem: Environmental > Terrestrial > Soil >...
AGTGGGCGGATCATCGAGGTGACCGCGAACAGCACTCGAAAACACCCCGGGGACCTCTCGTGGTGAGCGCGCGAACTCGAATGCTGCTGCGCGATCTGTGGCGTCTGCGAGGGCAGGTGCTCGCTGCAGCTGTGGTGGTGGCTTGCGGGATCGCCGCACTAGTGGCGATGTACAGTACCTACCACTCGCTCATTCGGACGCGAAATTCCTACTATGCGGACTACCGCTTTGCGGATGCCTTTGCGCAACTGAAACGGGCACCGCAAAGTCTGGTCGGCGAAATCCAGAGGATTCCTGGAGTCGCTCAGGTCGCGGTGCGCGCTGTCCACACAGTGGTTCTCGATGTACCCGGGCTCGCCGAGCCGGCCACGGCTCGCCTGATCTCCATTTCCGGGCAGCCGGAAAGCGGCCTGAATGCTCTCGCGATCGTGCGGGGTCGTGTCCCCAGTCCCGCGGCCGCCGATGAAGTTCTCACCAGTGACACGTTCGCACGCGCGAACGGCCTGAAGCCGGGTGATCGGATCGCGGCGGTTCTCAATGGTCGCTGGCAGTCCCTGCGCATCGTCGGCACCGCGCTTTCTCCAGAGTACGTGTATGAAGTGGCACCGGGCGGGCTCTTTCCGGACAACCGCCGCTTTGGCGTCCTGTGGATGAACGGTGAGGTTTTGATGCCAGCGTTCGGCCTGAAGGGGGCGTTCAATGATGTCGCACTCGCGCTCGCTCCGGGTGCGAGCGCGCCCGATGTGCTGGCGCGATTGGATAGGGTACTGCGCGTGTATGGCGGACTGTCGGCCTATACCCGATCGGATCAGGCCTCGAACCGATTCCTCGCTGACGAACTTGGCGAGATCCAGGTCATGACGACCGCAATTCCGCTCTTGTTTCTCACGGTTGCCGCATTTCTCTTATACGTGATCCTCTCGCGGCTCGTGCATATGCAACGGTCAGAAATCGCGCTCTTGAAGGCTTTCGGCCACTCAGACCTCTCAATCGGGGCACACTACCTCGGCTTTGCGGCCGCGACCGTCGCAGCCGGCCTGGCACTGGGCTTTCCGGCGGGTGCGTACTTGGGCCAGGTCTTCATCGGCATTTATCGCGGCTACTTTCACTTCCCGCAGCTCCACTGGATGATGCCGGCGTCACTCCCGGTTGCCGTGACCTTTGCGACGCTTGCCTGCGCCGCGTTGGGTGCGCTCGGCGCCGTGCGTAGCGCTGTCGTATTACCGCCCGCGGAGGCAATGCGACCTGAGGCACCCGCCCGATTTCGGGCCGGACTGCTCGATCGCCTGGGACTCGTGCGGCAGGTGGCCCCAGCGGTGCGCATGGTGATTCGCAACGTGACGCGGCGGCCCATCAAGGCGCTGCTCTCGGTGATCACCATTGCGCTCGCGATCGCCCTCGTGGTCGTCGGCCGATTTCCGGTGGACGCAGTGAACACACTGTTGAGGTGGCAATTCGACGGTGTGCAACGCGCCGACGTCGTGGCGGTCTTTACCGAGCCCCGTTCCGGCTCGGTTCTGACCGACGCGGCGCGCTTGCCGGGAGTCGTCGAAGTGCAAGGATTTCGTGCAGTGCCTGCGTGGATTCGCTCCGGCTATCGAACGAAGCGGGTGGAGATTGTGAGTACCACGGCGCAAAGTGAGCTCCATCGGCTGATCGGTCAGGATTTTCGCCGCGCCCCGCCGCCAGAGGGTGGGATGATCTTGGGACAGAAGTTGGCTGAGATCCTGCAGGTGAAGACGGGTGATCTCGTCTCCGTGGACGTGTTAGAGGGAACGCGCCCGAGCTTTGAGGTGCGCGTCACCGGCGTTGTCGATGAGTTGCTGGGGCTCGGGGCGTACATGGAGGACACCACTCTGTCACGACGGTTACGGGAGGCTGATGCCGCCTCAGGCGTCTACCTGCGGGCTGATCCAGCGCAGTGGGAAGCACTTCTTGCCCAGTTGAAGCACATTCCGGCCGTTGCGGGCGTCTCGAGCCGCGGGGCGCTCCGCGCAAGCATCCAGGAGACCATGGACCGCAGCTTCATCACTTTCAGTGCCATCCTGACGTTCTTTGCTGCGGCAATCGTTGTGGGTATGGTCTACAACAGTATGCGCGTAGCTCTATCTGAGCGGGGCAATGAGCTCGCGAGTCTCCGAGTGCTCGGCTTCAGGGAACGGGAGATCGCCTTCATTCTGCTCGGAGAACAGGGGCTGGTTGCGCTCGCCGCTCTGCCGGTGGGGCTGCTACTCGGATATGCCATCTGTGCGCTCCTTGTGCCGCTGTTCAACCGTGAGAATTTCCGGCTGCCGCTGACGGTTAGTCCACTGACGCTCATGGTAGCGGGCTCTGCGGCTCTGGTATCTGCGGCTGTCTGTGGGGTGATCGTGGCGCGCAGGCTGAAGACGCTCGATCTAATAGCGGTTCTGAAGACGCGAGAATGATCCGCGCGGCTCGACAGTGGCTTCGATACGTGCTCTTCGTCGCGATCGCGGCGTTCGCGGCCGGCGGACTATGGATGATGTTGCGTCCGAGCCCGGTGGATGTCGAGGTGGCACCGGTCGAACGCGGTCTGCTGCGAGTCACGCTCGATGAGCAAGCCGAGACTCGCAGCCATGATCGGTTTGTGATCACGGCGCCGGTGGCTGGTCGCGTCCTGCGCTTGGAACTGCACGAGGGTGACTCTGTAACGGAAGGCCAGACGATCGCCGAGCTCGAGCCCGCACCAGTCGGTGAACGGGAACAGCGGGAGCTCGAAGCACGGCTCGCCTCCGCGCGCGAGTTGCTACACGAGGCCGAACACCGCTTGGCGCTAGCGCAGGAGGGCCTCACATACGCGCAGCGCGAACGCACACGGACAGAAAGCCTGGTTGCTCGGGGGCTCGCTGCGCAGCAGGCGCTCGATCAAGCCGCGACCCTTCAGGGTTTGGCCGAACAGCAGGCCGGCGCCGCGCGCCATCGGGTGGCCTCTGCGGCCGCGGACGTGGAGGCTATCAGGGCCGAGCTCATTTCCACACGATCGGGAGGATCACAATCGAATGTGACACTGAAGATTCGCGCCCCGGTGACGGGTCGTGTCCTGCGACTGCCGGAAAAGAGTGATCGAGTGGTGAACAGCGGTGCGTCACTCGCGGTGATCGGCGATGTGTCTCACCTTGAAGTCCTGATAGAGATGCTCTCGACCGACGCGGTTAAGGTGAGGGTCGGCATGCCGGTGCTTCTCGACGGCTGGGGAGATGATCGGGTGCTACACGCACGCATTACCGTCGTTGAACCGTATGCGTTCACGAAAGTGTCAGCGCTGGGGGTCGAAGAGAAGCGAACCAACGTGATCGCTGATTTCACCGAATCGCCAGAGCCGCTCGGGGATGGTTATCGCCTGCAGGCTCATGTGGTCACCTACAGCGCCGATGACGCGATCAAAGCGTCTGCAGGGGCACTGTTCCCTTGCGGGGCGGAGTGGTGCGTGTTCGCCGTGGAGGGCGGCCATGCGCGCACACGTCGCGTGCTCGTCGGGCATCGCACACCGGAATACTTCGAAGTAAAGGACGGGCTCGCGATCGGGACGCAGGTGGTCTGCTACCCGCCCAACGACCTCGCCGACGGCTCGCGTGTGAGCGTGAGTCGGCGGCCGTCCGGGCGCGCGCGATAGGTCCCCAGCGTTTCAAACTGCGCCAGTATGGCAACGGCCGATTTACGTAGGCCACGACTTTCTAAGCCACCCCGAACCTCATCCGTTTCAGAAACGTTTGCAAAGTCACAACGTCGCCTGACAGGAATAGCATCACGGGCTTGCGCATGCGGGAGTGCTCCAGCTCAATCCTTACAGTGGCATGCACCGCGGCATGGCTGGCCGCAGGCCGACCTCGCTCAGCCTGCACCGGGCTTCATGGTGCGTGCGGCGCTGGCGCGAGATTCGCCGCCCGATCGCCGCCCGGTCACCGGGCGCCGACGACGGCTCACCGGGGAGCGAAAGCCCCTCGGCTTGACGATCAACACATCACAATCGAGCGCATCGAGGACTTTTTCGGCGGTATAGCCGAAAAGCGCGCGCTCGGGGTACGAGCGCGAGACGGCGCCCATTACCACGGCATCCGCCCGCGCTTCGCGCACGTAGCCGGGGAGCACGTACTCGACAGCGCCTGCTTCCACGCGTACGCAGCTCTCCGGGACCTCGTAGCGTGCGGCCATTGCACGGGTCTTCGCCTCGCATTTAGTGAAGTAAGCCTTCTGGCGTTCCGCATTCACGGCTGTTTCCACGGTTTCCACGCCCGCAGCCGTCGATTCCAGCAGAGGGGCCACAGCGTGATAGAGCCGCACCGGCGCATCGTTCAGCGCGTAGGAGAGCGTCTTTGTTGCCGCTACGATTATCTCCTCCAGCTCCGCCGGCTTCCGGCGCGCGTGGATGGGATCGATTGCGGCAATGATTGGCCCCTTCGCGGAAACCTTTTCGGTCTTCATGAGCAGAAGCGGACACGGACATGCCTCGATCAGCCGCGTATCGGTGTAGCTCAGCGCTCGGGTGCCCGCCTGGCCATGGCGGGTCGCGGGCACGATAAGAAGATTCGGGCCGTTGTGCAGCACTTGGCGAATGACCGCCTCGAAGATCGGGTAATCGAAGCGCACGGTTGCGCGCACCTCGAGGTGCTGGTCGCGCAGCGAATCTGCGACGCGTTCAAGCCGTCGCTTCGCCGCAGCAACGCGGTTAGCAATGAGCGCATCCAGGTGGGTGGTGGACTCGCGTCCAGGGGCAAGCCCCGGGTCATACAAGCAATGGAAGACCTCCAGCTCAGCCTGCAGGCCCCTCACCAGACGCCCTACTTTATCCAGCAGCTGAGCCGGCACCGACTCGACTTCGGGAAGCGCAAGCATGACGTGACGCCAGATCATGGCACCTGACTCGATATTGTCCATATCATGGCATCCGTTCGTGTCCGCCCGTGGGTGTTCATCACCGGCTGCGTGGCTAGTGCGCGAGGTCACGAGCGAGGAGTTCGAGCTCTTCCGCCGATCCGCTCTCCTCCGCTGCACCTTCCTCTTCGGATGTGTTTTCCCACGCTTCCTGGCCTGGCGGGAAAGGCTCAAGCGGCTCCGTCCAGTCCGCACCCCTCATGTCGGTTTCCGAATAGCCGAGATCGCCGCGCTCTACGTCGTCAACCGGACCGGTCCAGTCCTCGGGGGCTTCAGCGAGGTCCAGAGGCAGCTCTTTCCAAGTGTCTTCATCGATCTCATCCAGATCACCGTCGAAGGTCTGAATCTCTATAGTGCTCGACGCTTCGTCGTACCCGGTCACCTGAAAGATCTCGCCCTTATCCAATCGCAGGTACCATTGGCCGACCCGCGCGCGGCCCACACCCGTGTTCATCTGAGTACCTCGTGGTTGAATCGCAGAACCGAAGCGAGCGTGCAGCAATTCGGCTCGCCGCGGAATACGAAAATGTGCGCATGTCGTCGGGCGCGCTCCCTGTGGGCAATATCAGCCTGATCCCAAAGCCCCCAAGAGCGAGTCAGCTGCTTGAAGGGCCAGCGACTCGCTCTGGAGCAGCCTCGGACTCAAGCCGCCGAGGAAACAGGAACAACGTGCACCGGTTTCTGAGTCTTCGTCTCAACCTTCGCCGCTACGATCTTCAAGATTCCATTTTGTAGAGAAGCGGAGACTGACTGGACGTCGATGTCCTTGGCGAGCTCCACGCGCCGATAGACATCGTTGCTTCGGAACTCGGACCAACATACCTTCTCTTTTGCGCCCTTCTGCGCCTCCTCTTCCCCCTTGCGCTCGGTCTTTGTCTTGGCATGTACGATTACTTCACGTGGCGTCGTCGTGACCGAGATCTCTTGTGGTTCAAAACCCGGTAACGTCAGGCTCAGGACGTACTCTTTGTCCTGCTCCACAAGTTTCCCTGCCGGCCAGCAGAACTCGCGTTCCGCGGCCAGCCAATCATCGAGCGCATGTCCATCACCAAAACCCCGCCCGGAAAACATTTCGAAAGCCCTATTCCGAATGCGGTCCAGAAGGGATTCCACTTCCTTGAAGACAGGTAAGGTTCGCTTCTTCGGATCCGCAACCTTTTCGACTTTGATGTCCATGGTGCCCTCCTTGCTCGGTTTTGTGCCAAGCGAGCCATTCCTACAGAAACAACTTACGCCACTTGTCTTCACCGCCAATAAGGGGTTATGCGTGGAATTCGTGCAAACCGCATCTCTGCAAGAATGCGTAGCGTCAATGAACCATCAAGCGCTCTTCGTGAAGTCGGGGCAGACTGCTACTGGTGCGTACAGACGTGCGCCGCCCTCGGTCGGGCGGGAGCTTCCGCTGGAGGGAGCCAGGTGATGCTCACTGGCGCGGACGGAAAATCTGGCCGTCGTGTGCCAGCTCGCCGAAGAACGGACGGCAACCGCCTGCGATCGCGCGAATGGTGGGGCGTCCGATGTGTGCGAGCACGAGGCGCTCGACCCCCGCCCTCCGCGCCGCGCGCTGCACCGCGATGGCGTCGAGATGTCCGCCGACGCAACCGCGGAACTGGATCGGTCTGTTCCACGAAGAGGCCTCCGCGAACATCAGATCGGCCCCACTTGCCCACGCGGGAAACTTGAAGAATTCCGGTGCCCAAACGACCTTAAGTCCACCGCACCGGAGCTCGTAGCCGAAGGTCGGGTGATTCGTATGCACGACCGACTTCGGTTCTATGCGCAGATCTCCTGCCCGAAACGCGGCCACCTTCGCGGCCAATCCGCGCGCCCGCGCGTTGGCGCGGATCGCCGCGGCAAGCTCGGCGCGATCATCCGTGAGGAGCCAGGCGGCGATGCGGCCGGTGGGTGCCGTGTCTGGTCCACCGTCGATGATCACCCGCTCACCTCGATGCGACACCAGAAGACCCGCTGGCCGGTAGCGCGGGGATCGCGCGGCACCGACGCCGAGAGTCACGAGATGCATGTCACCACGGATTTCGCAGCGATCCACCCGTAACCTTCCCGCCCGGCACCTGCGCGCCGCTCAGTCGACTCGCAGGCGAGACCTGCGCCCCAGACGCTTTCATTTCCGCGAGGGCGTGCTCGCCCTCTCTTGGCTGCGCATCGATCGCACGGATCGCATCGGCGAGCACGATGACCTCCAATCCGGCCGCGCGCGCCTCGAGGACCGTCGCGCGCACGCAGTACTCAGTTGCGAGGCCGCCGACGAACACCCTTGTACAGCCCAAGTCTCGGAGCTGCTGCGCCAGGTCCGTGCCCTGAAATCCGGAATACGCATCCGATTCCGCCTGCGTCGCTTTCGAGATCACGTGCGCATCGGGCGGGAGCTGCAGCTCCGGCGGAAACTTCGCGCCGTGCGTGCCGGCCACACAATGTACGGGCCATCGCCCGCCGTGCTCGCGAAACGAGCAGTGCTCGCGCGGATGCCAATCGCGAGTGGCGAAAACTGGTAGCTGTAGTCGCGAAAACTGCCGAATATAACCATTGAGAGGCTCGATCACGCCGCCGCCGCTAGGGACTGCCAGCGCGCCGCCTGGTAGGAAATCGTTCTGCACGTCGACCACGATCAGCGCATCACCGGGATGACACGGCTGCCGCTCGCTGGCGTCGCGTGCGCTAGAGGCTAACGTGTGCACTCCTGCGCCTCGGCTGTTTCTGCGATGAATGGCTCTACCGGCCGGCCCTCACCCAACGGATCCCGTTCGTCCTCCGGCTCGATGTCCTCCCAGCCCTCCTTCTGTGCTCTGAGGGGCTGCAGTAGTTCCTCCCAGTCGGCTTCGGTCATGTCGGTTTCCGAATAACCGAGATCGTCCGTGTCGATGGCGTCCACCGAGGCCGTGACGTCCTCGGGCGGCTCCACGCGCACGATTGGAAGCATCGCCCAGGTTTCGGCGTCGATCTCATCGAGGTCACCATCGACGTACTGGATCTCGATGTTGCGCGACTCTCCGTCCCGGCCGACGACCTGGAATAGCCTCCCCTTGTCGGTATGCGCATACCATTGACCGATGCCCGGTCGTAACAGGTTCGCGTTCATTTTCGCCTCCTCCGGCGAGGCCCCTCTGAAGGGTAGAGATTGACACGCAAGAGCTCTCGCCAGTCATACGGAGCATCCGTACCCGGTATTGCGGATTCTGCTTAGTGCATCCAGTACGCGGCGGCGGAGATACTTTTTGTGTCCGCATTTCCCGGGAGAAAATGTATGTACCAGCGCATTCTGGTTCCCGTCGATGGCAGTGCTACTGCAAGTCGCGGTCTCGCGGAGGCGATCGCTCTCGCTAAGACTCTGAAGGCAGGCATACGCCTCATCCACATCGTCATCGGAGTGCCGACGCTCTACCCGCCGCTGTCTGCCCCCGCCGTGCAAACACTCCTGGATCAGCTGCGCAGCAGCGGGGAGTCCATTCTTCACGAAGCGACGACGACCGTACGCGCCGCGGGCGTGGCGGTTGACAGCCGCTTGGTCGAGGCACTTGGATCGGAGGCCGGCGAGCGCATCATCGAGCAGGCTAGCGCGTGGCCCGCGGACCTGATCGTCTGCGGTACGCACGGCCGGCGTGGCGTGCGCCGAATCCTGATGGGCAGCGACGCCGAGTACATCCTGCGGCACAGTTCCGTCCCCGTCCTGATGATTCGTTGTCCCGAAACATCCGAGCGGAGTTGAGCCTGATTCATCAGGCGGCCCGCGGAGACGCTAAGCCACGTAACTATGCTTATACCGCCCGCGGGCGAGATGTCGGATGCTGCGAGGCAGCGTTCTGGTCACCGGTGCCATCATGGATCCACGGGCTACGCCTGAGCCAGTCTCGATTCAGGCAGGTGCAGTCAAATTACATGGCTTGCTCCGCCTACCGCCCACTGCGAGCTCAGTCATCCTCTTTGCACACGGCAGCGGCAGTGGCCGGCTGAGCCCACGCAATACCTTGGTTGCAGAGCGCCTCCAACAGGCCGGGATCGCCACACTGCTGCTCGACCTGCTGACAGCAAAGGAGGAGGAAGTCGACGCGGTCACCTTAGAACTGCGCTTCGACATTCCCCTGCTCACCACACGCCTGGCGGCAGCAACTGAATGGACCCTAAAGCAGCGGCCGCTCCGTGACCTGGCGGTGGGTTATTTTGGGGCGAGCACCGGAGCGGCTGCCGCACTTGCTGCTGCCGCGCAGACGCCCGAGGTGAGTGCAGTGGTATCACGGGGTGGCCGACCCGACCTCGCCGGCCCGGCGCTCTCGCGGGTGCGCGCCGCGACATTGCTCATCGTGGGAGGCAACGACACGCAGGTCCTGGCTCTCAATCAAGACGCACTTCGAGAGTTGCGCTGCGAGAAGGAACTGGCGGTCGTGCCGGGCGCGACGCACCTGTTCGTCGAGCCCGGCGCGCTCGAGCAGGTAACGACACTTGCCACCGCATGGTTCAACCGCTACGCCCGACCGCGTAGCGCGGCGTCACCAGCTGTGAGCGGACCCGAGTAATGGAGTATCTCGAGCGACGCGTGCGCGAGTGGTATGAGCACCACGACTCATACCGATGGGGCATCGCTCGCGCCGGCACCTACGCATTCGCTCGCGCTGTAGGTGACAGCATCTCGGGGCGGTGAGCGCCGATGAGATCCCTTTCACTTCAATGGCTTCTGGTGTCACTAGTGGCGGTCGCTCTGGCCGGTGGCTGCGCATCGGTACGTGAGGAGACTGGAAGCTCGCGTATGGTCCACGCCTCCAGCGACGCTGCAGTGTCAAAAAATCTCTCTCCGACCGCGGTACCCGACCGAGCTCCGTCCGCCACTGGACCCTCTGACTTCAGTTCCGCAGTCGCAAAAGCGACCGCCGCCGTGGTGCGTATTGTCGCAGTTCGACCATCCTCTTCGAACCCGAGTAACTCGGGCGTAAATGACGAAGAGGCGCGGTTGCAGCTGTATCGTCAGTTGAACCCACATGCCTCGAGCGGGCTCCCGCCAACGGCAGCTCGGACGGATGGCTGTGGATTCATCGTTTCCGGCGATGGCTACATTCTTACCAACGCACACCTGGTCAGGGGCGCTTCGATTGTCAACGTCGTGCTGACAACGGGCCGGGAGTACCGCGGAAAACTCATTGGTGCGGACCCGCTAACGGATGTCGCTGTGCTCAAGATCGAGGCGAGCGAGCTTACAGCAGTCACACTGGGCGATCCGCACCGTTTGCGCCCCGGTGAGTGGGTTGCGGCAATCGGTGCCCCGTTCGGTTTCGAAAAAAGTGTTGCGGTCGGGGTCGTGAGCGCAGTGGAGCGCCACCTGCCTGGGGATGAGTCGTACATACCCTTTCTTCAGATCGATCTGGCGTTGAACCCGGGCAATTCCGGAGGGCCACTTCTTGACCGTCATGGGGACGTAATCGGAATCAGTGCCGTGGCTGCGTTGCGCGATGACGGCATAAGCACGGGGATCTCTTTTGCAATTCCGATCGATCTTGTCCAGCGTATTGCGGCGCAATTGATCCGACGTGGATACATTGACCGTGCTGAGCTCGGTATCGGCTTTCAGGAGCTCAACCCGCGGCTTTCCGACGCCTTCGGCGCGGCTCCGACGGGAGGTGTACTGATCCACACCGTGGTCTCGGGCGGGCCTGCAGATGAAGCGGGCCTCCGGGTCGGCGACATCATTGTAAGCTTGAATGGCAAGGAAGTCGGGTCGGGCCGCCAGTTCGCGGCTGCAGTTGCTGATCTCACGGCAGGAGATACCGTCGTATTGAGAGTTTGGCGAAGTGCCCAATTGTCCGAAATACCCATCCGCACGGCGCACAGCCCAGTGATTCCACCACCGTCTGCGCGCCTCACTGCCTCCAGCGGCTCTGCGTCCGAATTGATCAACGTTCACCCACTATCGAGCGAAGCACGGCGCCTTCTGGGAACGGACGGCTACCTGCTCGTGCTCGCCATTTCAGAGCGAGGGGCCGAGGCCGGTCTCGAAGTCGGCGACGTTCTTCTCGCTGTCAATGGAAAGCCAGTGCGAACCAGCGCCGAGCTGCGTCTGGCTCTGTCAAGGTCCGGTACGGTGGCCTTGCTGGTTGACCGATATGGAGAGCGTATGTTTATCGCCGTTCCAACGGCCGATCCGCGCGGATTGGATTCCGCGAGCGCCAGTGCGACAAAGCCTTAGGAGCCCGCAATCCGCGCGTCATCGCGTCCGTTTCGCGCACGGCCGATTCTGGCCACCCTCGTCGCTCAGCCATTCGACGAGCCCGGCTGGGTCCAGGAAATATGACTCCGAGCCAATTTTCGCCGACAAAGAAGGTGCACAGGTGACCGGCTGCGACGAATGCCTCCAGCACCACAGCGATTCAGACCTTCGACGGTGATCGCGACGGGATCGATGAAGACGCCTGGAAAGAGCCACCACTGTGCCCGACTGAACCCCCCAAGGATGGACGCCGGCCAACCCGTACGCTGCCCACACCCGTGTTCATCGCCTGGGCCTGATGTTGCCCGTTCTGTGAGTCGGACCGGTCGCCTCAGAGGTTAAAGCCTTCATGCAACTGCGGCATGTGCACATCGGTTGCTTGCAGTTGGGCGGCAAACCTGCCCATCACTTCCGCATCGCCGTGCACCAGGTGAGTGCGTCCGGCGAGCGTGTGTCGATGCCATTTCAGCAATTCCGCTTGATCGGCGTGAGCG
>Ga0182033_10001534_pt1 | contig 11564 bp, 11 predicted proteins | sample tim00Cox0000000H_FD_125968 | JGI IMG/M metagenome (GOLD analysis project Ga0182033, IMG submission 125968) | Lab enrichment of tropical soil microbial communities from Luquillo Experimental Forest, Puerto Rico - timezero.00C.oxic.00.000.00H | ecosystem: Environmental > Terrestrial > Soil >...
ACAGTGCGGTCTGTTCGCCCACCGCCGCGACCCGGACGCGCAGACTTCCTCCAGCCACAACGGTCCCTGCGACGACGGCAGCTCCCGGTCGCTTGGAAACACCACGGGACTCCCCGGTGATCAGGAGAGTTGAGGCCGCCTGAACCGCCTATTTTCCCGCTCGATGAGCAATCGCAATACGTAGTGCAAAAACCGGACGGTAAGCGCGTCATCGGCACCTTGACCGTCCCTTCTCCCAGGTCAAAAAAACATCCCGTGATCGTCCCGAAACCGGTCTTGTGTGCTCAAATGCCGGACGGGATTGGTTGGCTGAAGGTGACCATGTTCCCAGGAGTAGTTGGGATTGACCTGGCCCAAATGCTGGATACTGCGTTCGCTCATCTCACAGATTCGACTCGGCTCATCGTGGACCTCCGTGGTAACACGGGAGGCGGAATCGGCGGCCTTCGCCTCATGAGTTACCTAACGCCAGGAAAAAAGGAAGTCGGATACAGCCTGACACGCGCACGTAAAGAGAATGGGTATAAGAGAGAAGCGCTCCCTAGATTCGGGCGCATACCGAAGCACAAGGCAACACTTCTCTGGCTCGCATTACGCTACGGCCTTGTCGACAAATCGATTCTCGTCGTGACCGAGGGTCCCGGCGCACAGCCATTCCATGGGCGCGTCGTCATTCTCGTAAACGAACACACTTCAAGCGCCGGCGAAATGGTGGCCGCTTTTGCCGGGGAGAACGGACTCGCGACCATTGTCGGAACGAAAACTCCGGGCCGCCTCTTGAGCGGCAGCACCTTCAAAGCCGGCTTCGGCTATATGGTCGGTTTGCCCGTCGCCGCATACCTGACGTGGGAAGGAAATCTAATCGAAGGTAACGGCGTCTGGCCAAGCGTCAATGTTGAAATGAAACCAGGGCAGCTCCTCGCTGGCGACGACCCTCAGATGCAGAAAGCGTTAGAGATTGTTCGCGATCTTTGAACTTTCGTACGAGGGCGGCGAAGTACGCTCTCCACACAGCGATCTGCTCAACACTTTAGAAATGAACAGTCACCAGACACCCACCTAGCCAAAAGTGAAATACTCCATTTGCTTGGAAGGCGTTGGACCACGCCAAACTTCGCTTGGGCTCTGAAGAGGCCCACGAACGCTTCGACGTCTGCCATCCCGCGCGCTGTGTACTAAACGAGCGCACGAGGACCATGGCAGCAACCGCGTGATACTGTTCGCTCGTGAAAATCGCCGAAGCAGCACGATGTAGAAGCTGGTAGCGACTTTCCCTGTTTTATAGCTGCCACTACGATCTTCCTTCGAAATCAACCACGATTTTGCCTTCGATTGTCTTGCCCTCCTCCTTGAACGCTCCGAGCTCGCCTACGTCCCGGCGTATAAGGTCCACGCCGATGGTCTCCACTAGCACTCGTCGCGCCACGAAAAAGCTGTGTCACTCAGCCTGCCACTCGTTTCGACCTGGACGCAGTCATCTCTCCGCTTTCTGTCCCCGTTTCGGGGAGTTGCTCCCTCGCCTGTGAGTGAAGGGAGCAAGAACTCCCCGAAACAGGAGGATAGTCATGGAAGTCGAGCAAGCAAAACAAATCGCCAACAAGGCCATCGACGAGCTCAGTCAGGCTCTCGAAAGGGGCCACAGTGAAACGTTGAAAAATTACCTCGCAGCAATGGCGAGATTCAGGCAGTACTCTTGGCACAATGTCGCAATGATTTTCTCGCAACGGCCCGACGCAACTCGCGTTGCCGGTTTTCATACTTGGAAACAGCTGGGTCGAAGCGTGAAGAAGGGCGCGAAGGGGATTATGATTCTTGCTCCCATGCGGCTTCGCAAAAACAAAGAGGAACTCCCCGAAGACGAGCAGAGCCGGACCGCTCTCGGCTTCCGCGTGGTATATGTCTTCGATCAAGCTGACACAGAAGGCAGGCCGATATGTGAACTAAACTCTGCTCAGGGTGATCCTGCAGAGTACACCGAAAAGCTAAAGCAATTTGTCGCGCAGCGCGGAATTCAACTCGAATATTCCGACGCCATCTATCCAGCCCAAGGTCAGTGCTCGCTCTTCAAAATCATTCTGCTGCCCGGCCAGGCGGCCGCTGAGGAATTTTGCACGCTGGCGCACGAGGCGGGTCACAGCCTCTTACATACGCAGGATCGTCGCGCCGAAACAACGAAGCGCGTCCGGGAAACTGAGGCCGAAGCAGTCGCCTTTGTCGTGTGCGAGGCAATCGGTTTGAACGCCGAGAATTCGATCGACTACATTCATTTGTACAACGGTAATAAGGATACGCTGACGGAATCCTTGGAGCATGTGCAGCGTGCCAGCGCCGAAATTCTCAGAGCGATCATGTCGACCAGCTGAGAGTCTTAGCCGGGAGGCCGACGGGCCTCCCGCTCTCGGCGATCAGGTTATGAGCCCTCGTCGGGCCGCCTCACATTTTGTTGACACCTGCCTCTGAGGACCACACGGCGTTTCCGTAACCTCCGTTTAGCCGTCGTTGCTACAATCGTGAAATCAGAAAACAGCGACTCCAAAATTGGGAACCCGACCCGCCGCTCACGCCTGACTAACTACCCGCTCCCCGAAGGAGGCCTGCGCCGCCGGAAGCGGCGCGCTTAGGCCGCAGTGGAGGAAGTGGCCAGCGCCGCAGTTTTAGGCGAGTCAGTGACCTTTTCATGGCTGGCCACCTGAGTATTTCCACACGGAAGCTGCTGGCGCAGGAGTCCGGTCCGAAAACACCCGGCACGATGTTGGAAACTGGCGGATGCAAGCGTGATGCGCGGGACTTCGCCTCAACCATCATCGCACTTTGAGGGCGTATGAATTCCACTCTGAATTAGGCCTTCTGAACTGCAAAACGTATTGCCCAGAAGATGCAGAAGAAAGGTCAAGCTCTACTTCAATTGACGTGGTGCCTTCTTTCAGAGCAGCCACGCCCGTTGTGCTGAAAACTATGCCTCCCGCGGTCCTCGCGATGCGCACCTCATAGGGCCCCTCAGGGCTCCCGAGCGGGAGATCGACATGGAGATGCCTCGCCTCCCGATTGATCTTCAATGGCAACTCGTCTGGATTTGCTTCTGCGCCGCGAGGTACTGAGCGATTCCTCAGGTCCACTACGGCAGTTTGCGCAACCAACGGTTGCTGCTTTTGCTGTCGGACCAGAACCCACCCGACGAGGCTAGCAGCGATGAGGATGCCTGCGACTATGGCGAATACGGTTCGGACGCGCCGTTTACGATAGCTAGCCTGGAATCGCAGGAAGTCACCATAGCAGGGACTGCAAGAGCCAAGGTGATCCAGCCATTCCTCCGCCTCCGAGAGGGGCATCTGGTGGGAGGCAATTCTCATCAGAACGGCTGGGCCGGGGCATCCGGTGCGACTGGGATTTGGAAACTCTCTAAGCAAACCTCGGCCCAGCACATCCAGGATGCGCTTTTCGTCTCTCGCAGAGTATCCCTTTCCGACCAGATAGACCTCCATTTGTCTAACTCTAGCTCTTTCCAGCAACCGCGTACACTTACGCAGATCCTTTGGATTTTCCGCTCTCCAGCAGTCGCACAATGCTCCGCCGTACCTTTTCAACTCCGTACTCGAACTTCTTCCGCGCTTGATCCTCTGTCACCCCTAACCACGCAGAAATATCCTTCCACGAATACCCGTACTTCCGTGCCCATACCTTTCTTGTCCACGGGTCCATGCGATCTGTGATTTCGTGGACGGCAATAGCCTTTTCAAGCTCCTCGACCCACTGCGTGTCCGTGGCGCTTTCAATCTGCTCAAGATCGAGCCTTGACGAAGCCAGCTCGATTCTCTCCGCGCGCCTCTGTTCACGCAGTAGAACCCTCGTGAAGCGATGACGGAACGCACCGATGAGGTAGATTTCTAGGTCCGCTATTGGCGGGCGAGGATTGTTCTTGCGCTGGCGAGTCTTCGAAACAGAGCGCAGCACTCGTTCCCACACCTCGGACGCTAATAGGTCGCTGTCGGAGCCGAGTCCCGCTACGGCGAAATCCCTTTTCGCCTGAGTAAGAGCACGAGGCCAGGCCCCGCGTGCTGCTGACAGCAATTCTTCGTCTCGCGGGGCCGAACTGTGGCCCTGTCCCTCTTGCGTCCCAAAAAGGACCCAATCGCTGTACGGGTCCGGTTTCTCCATGGGGCTTTTGGGTACCTCGATCGCGAGGGCAGAATCGGGCACTGCGAGCCTGCCATTGGAGCGGACGTGACGTCAAGAAATTATCTCTCCAAAAGATTTTTTCTCCGTTTTTCCCTTCTGGGTGTTCCTTATATATATGAGGGGAGTTCTCGCCGAATTATCCCCTGGGAGCTTGGCGGACCCGATGCAGCCGGGTAAGCCGCCAGGCGTCGTGGACGGCAGAGGACGACGCGCCGGACGCGAAGGTAGAAACCCACTGCATGGAGCTAAAGCTCCGAGTGTGTCTTGGCACTAGCCAAGCAGGTTAACGCAGGGAATCGGTTCTGCCTTGCCACGGTCGACGTGTCTTCAGGGGCAACAATTCCGGCGAGAACTCTCCGAGTGTGGCGCGCCCGGCGAAGAGGCAAAGAAATGGAGATATCAAGAATGAAACCACTCTGGAGGAAAGCGTCTCGGCTCAGGCGATTTATCCGGCAGGTGATAGCCGCGGGCGCAGGACCGCTGTTAGCGGCGCCAGTTTTCGCACAGGGCAACTCCCCTTGGGAGAACGCGGTCAACGTGCTGCAGCAAGCCTTTACCAGCACGATCGCCCGTGGCCTTTCTTTGGTTGCCATCGTGGTAGCCGGCCTCACCTTCGCCTTCGGTGAAGGAGGCTCCAAGAGGGTGCTCGCCGGCGTTCTCTTCGGAGTTGGTATGGCCATCGCCGCCGTCAACTTCCTGGCTTGGCTGTTTCCGTGAGACAACTCCCGACCGAAACAACCTCAAGGGGGCAAGAGCATGGCAACTAGCAGACGAATCAACCCAGTTTACAGATCGATTTCGCGCCCACTGACGATTCTCGGCGTAGAAAGGAAGCTTTTCTTCTTTGCTATGTGCGTCGGAGCAGGCACCTTCAATCTGCTGGGCAGTTTGCTCGGCGGGATGTTGATGTTTCTCCTTTTGTACTTTGTGGCGCGCTGGGCCACCGACACGGACCCTCAAATTCTTCGCCTTCTCCTAACGTCCGCTAAGGTACGCACCCAATACGACCCCTCAAAATTCAGTCCGATTTCAATTCGCAGGACCACCGATGCTTAACCTGCGACGGATTTTCAAGAATTACGACGAGACCGGTTCCTTCAACGAGCAGATAAACCTCCGGGGCTTCATCGACTCCAGTATCTTCCAGACGAAGACCGGAGACCTAGGGGTCATCCTTGAAGTGCGTGGTGTTGACTACGAATGCCTAGACGGGAATGCGCTCGACAGCCTGACAAAACGCTTCGAATCGGCGCTCAAATTGTTCGACGAAAACTACCGCGTCTATCAGTACCTTTTCAAACGCAACAACCAAGCGATCCCCCACAAGCTCTATGCCAAGCCGGTCGTTGACGCAGCCATCAAAAACCGCCTGGCTTATTTCGCAAGCAAGGGCGATACGCTTTTCTCGCTTAGCATCTATTATGTCGTTCTGTTCGAAGGCTGCCGGTATACGCGCACCCTAGCGAACTCCCTGCGGGACGTCCTGAAACGCGTTATCAAAGCAATTCGGGAACTCTTTACCCATTTCTCAACCAGAAAGCGAGTCGCGCTGCTCGGCCGCGACATTACCAGAGCGCAGGCCACCCTGCTCCAGAAGATCGAAAGCTTCATCCTACAGGTAAGCGATTTCTTGCCGGTTCGCTTGCTCGACAAACAGGAAGCTTTCCGCGTCCTCAAAAAGACGCTCAATTTTGCGCCTCACAAGATCGACCTCGCCAGGCTTACGCACGACACCTTCCTGGATTACTACCTCTGCGAATCCCATCTCGAATGCGAGAAAACCTACCTTCGCCTGGACGACTACTACATGAAGGTTCTCACCCTAAAGGAGCCATCCGCACAAAGCTTTCCCTTGATCCTGAAGCGCCTGCTTGAGGTCCAGGCCAACTATCACGTGGTGACCGAATGGAAGAAAGAAGATTCCGGCAAAATGAGAAGACTAATTCACGCCAAGCGCCGCCATTTCTTTAACACCAAGCGATCCTTTTTCAGCCAGGTGAACCTAAACGACGTCCCGCTGCACGAGACCCTGACGGACGACTCGAAGGAGTCCCAAATCCGGGAACTCGGAGAGAGCATCAAGGAGCTGGAACTGAAGGGCAACTATTTTGGCGAGTTTTCGCTCACGGTCGTCATCTACGACCTCGATCCGGCGAAGGTGGATCGTGCCTGCGCCGAATTCTACAAAGTGTTTAGCGTCCATGACGCCCAGCTCTATGAGGAAAGACCCAACCTCCTGAACGCTTTTCTCGCGACGGTTCCGGCCAACTTTGCATTCAACCTCCGCTCATTTTATCTACTCAACTCCAATTACGCGGATTATTCGTTTCTCTTTACCCTTCACTGTGGCGAGCCTCACAACCGTCATCTGCGGCAGGAATATCTCGCCGTTTTCGAAACCAACCACGACACGCCCTACTTCCTGAACCTGCATCACCGCGATGTCGCCCACACCATGATCCTTGGCAGCACCGGCAGCGGGAAATCGTTCCTCCTCAACTTCCTGATCACAAACCTCCAGAAGTATGAGCCTTGGACATTTATCTTTGATCTGGGTGGAAGCTTCGAAAGCCTCACTCAGCTCTTCGGCGGCGCCTATGTAAGAGTCGGAATCACTTCCACAGAATTCACAATCAATCCGTTTGCTCTCCCGCCCACCAAAGAGAACCTCGATTTCCTAGCCCTGTTCGTCAAGGTTCTGCTGCAGGGCTCTGTTCCGTTCGAACTGGATCCATTCGAAGAGCGAGACCTTTACCAGCAGATCGAAAACCTCTACTCCATTGACCCTTTCCTCCGAACTTTGGGCGTTCTGGCTAATACGCTCGGGCACCGCCTTTCTTCTCGACTCGCGAAGTGGACGCAAGCGGGCCAGTTCGGTTTCCTCTTTGACAACCCGGTGGACACCATTTCTTTTTCCCGATTCCAGTGTTTCGACTTCCAGCGAATGAGCCAATATCCGGAGCTTCTGGAACCGTTGCTCTTCTACATTTTGCACCGCGCGAATTCCGTCATCGCGGACCGTGAGATCGGCACGACGTTCAAGGCTTTCTTCATTGATGAGGCGTGGGTTTTCCTGAAGACGGCGAGCATTCAGAAATATGTGGTAGAGGCTCTTAAGACGTGGCGCAAAGCAAACTCCGCCATGATCCTTTCCACGCAGTCGCTCGATGAGCTGCGCCGCTCGGCCATTCTCGACGTAATTGTCGAAAGTTGCCCAACGAAGATCTTTCTCGCCAACCCCGACATGGACCGGGAGCTCTACCGCCATCAATTCCACCTGAACGACACGGAAACCGAACTGGTTTCAACGCTCATTCCCAAGCGGCAATTCCTCATCAAAACGCCCGAACTCGCTAAGGTCGCTAATCTCAGGGTTGATGCCAAGAGCTACTGGCTCTACACCAACGATCCGTTCGACAACCGTAAGCGGAAAGACGCGTTCGAGACCTATGGATTTGAGAAGGGTCTGGAACTCTTGGCGGAGGCGATGTCATGAAAATGATCGTGGTTTCCCTTTTGGTCGCGATACCCGCGTTGGCCGTTATCGTCGCGTCGGTCCCGATCGTGACCGCGATCTCCGGGCTCATCCCAGACTTGTATTTCGCGTCCATGCCGCTCGCTCCCACCTTCACCATTCTGACGATGGTTTGGGGTCCCTTTTGGCGTGACCTGTGAAGTATCCGTTTCCTGTCTTTCAAAGAAATCTGCAATCGGATGAATTCGGTCCAGGAGAAACAGTATGAACACACTCCCGAAAGCTAAGTGCGTTCGCGGAGCCGTGAGCGCTCTTGCAGTTGTTGGTTTGATTGCATTTACTGCGCTTTCTGCACAAGCTGCAACAGTCAGCGGCCGAACGGTGAAGTACTCGCAGCAGGACATCGTATCGGTACACGCGAAAATCCGGTTCTCCACTCTGATTGTGCTGCCGCAAAACGAAGACATTCTCGACTTTGCGACTGGCGACAAGGAATTCTGGATTATCAACGGTGCGCACAACCTCTGTTATGTCCACCCCGCACAAACGGGGATTCGCAGCGACCTGCATCTCATCACCTCAACCGGCCGCGTCTATTCCTTCCTTTTGACGGAGGTCAGCAATGATCCCTCCATGGAGCCCGATCTCAAACTCTTCGTTGAGCCTGCCGACGAATCGAGTATCAGCGGCGGCTCACCACGGTTTCAAAACTTCGTACGCGCTGACGAGGCGGAGGCCTACAAGAAGGAATTAGAAACTCTCCGCGTCCAAATGGACACCCAGGTTCGTGCTGCGGAGTCGCGCACAGCCGAGCAGGTCAGCAAGTTCAGAGCCGATTACCAGAAGACGCTTCAGTTCGACTATGAACTCGACAAGAAGGCCGCCGTCGAACCATTCCTCGTTTCGATGATCTACCACGATGATGCCTTTACCTACATCAAGTGCTCCGCGCGTGAGAAGCCCGCTTTGTACGAAGTCAAGGACGGAAAGCCGAATCTCATCAATTTCCAATTTGAAAACGGCGTCTACATCGCACCCAAAGTGATCGACGAAGGTTATTTGGTGGCCGGAAAGAAAAAGGTCACGTTTAGGCGCCGTATCTGAGGGCGGCGAGCAGTGACAGGAGAGGAGAAAAAGTGATGAATGACCCAATCCAAGATAAGGCGCCCAAACCACCTGGCCTGCTTCCGAAGCACATTCAATCTTGGCTGATCCTTACGCTCGCGGCGCTGATGGTCGTGATCATGTGGCTTACGGGTGGTAGGAAGCAGCAGAGCGCTGCTAAAGGAAGTGCGCCAGTGCCGCAACAGCCGTTAGCTGTCGAGGTCAACGAGACCAAGATTGCCGAACTGCAAAACCGAATCCAAGAACTCCAACGTCAACAACTCGCTGCCCAAAGTGCTCTCGCGCAACAGAACCGCTTACTCGCCGGTATCCCTCCCGACGAGCCAGCACCATCCGGCTCTGCGTCCAGCAATTCCTCAGGCGAACGTACCGAAGATCCGATCAAGGCCGAGCGCAAGAGACGCGAATACCTTTCGCTGTTCGCCTCCAACATTGCGTTGACCTACCGCAAGACCGCAGGCCAGACAGAGACGGAACAAACTGCTGCAGCTAATCCCCTAGCCGCGCAAGCGGTAGTCGATCCCACCATGCCTCCAAACGAGGCCGCCCTAGTGGCCCAGATGTTGAAGGGTAACCAGATCGCCGGAGTCGAGAAACCGATCCCAACCACTCAAGCTAGCGCGGCTGACCCAACACAAGCTCACGGCGCTCCGGTCAAAACAGCCGAAGGCAGCCGTCAAGAAAAGGAGGCCAACAACCCTGCCGCCGCGCAAACAGCTGCAGCGGCGGCAGGGAAGATCTATATCCTCTTCGAAGGAACCATTCTGGAGTCGGTTCTTCTGAATCGGCTCGATGGCCAGTTTGTCGGCCCAGTCGAATGCCTCTTAACGAACGATGTGTTCTCGCATGACCGCCAGCACCTGCTGCTTCCAGCAGGGTCCAAGATTCTCGGCGAAGCAAAGAAGGTGGACGCTTTTGGTCAGACGCGACTTGCCGTTGTTTTTCACCGTCTCGTCATGCCGGATGGCTTCTCCTTGAATCTCGACCAATTCAAAGGGCTCAATCAAGCCGGGGATAGTGGCCTCCGCGATCAAGTGAACAATCACTATGCCCGCATTTTCGGGGTTTCCATGGCGATCGGCGCACTTGGAGCGGTTGCTGTCGGTGGCACCTCCGGTCCGTTAACGGCGTCCGGTACCGACCTTATGCGCCAGGGTTTTGCCCAGGGAACAGCACAATCTTCAGCCCAGATCCTCGACAAATTCCTGAACGTCATGCCCACCATCACGATACGGGAGGGCCACCGCGTCAAAATTTACCTCTCGAGCGATCTGACCTTACCTGACTATAACGACCACAAAATCCCATCGGACGTGTGAGCCCAAAAGAAAGATCTCGTTATCGAAAGGAGAGCAATGCATGAAACCGAAGGTTCTCGTAATTTTGGTTGTCCTAACGTTGGCTGCCGGAACTGCTTCGGCCCAGTTTGGCTTCGGCGGGATCGTGTATGACCCCACCAATTATCAAAACGCGCTCCTGCGTTATTTCCAGCTACAGCAGCAGCTTATTCAGCTCAGAAACAGCTACGCACAACTCGTAGCCCAATTCAACCTTGCCCGCTGGATGGCGCAAAGCATCCAGAACATGCCCGCTCGCTATCGTGCTCTCTTCTCGCAATGGAGAAACACCTCGGCCCAGGATGTTTACGGCAACACAGGAACTTGGATAAACGGCATCAACACGGGTGTATTCCCAACCGTCACCGGCGGCTATCAGCAAGCCACGACGCAACTGCTTCAGTATGACCCAAGCGCTATGGCGGGAATGACGCCGCAAGAACTTGGCCGCGTCAAATCTCAATACGCCTCTGTGGAACTCGCTGACGGCGCAAACACCACGGCGATGGCTGCCATCGGTTCGATCCGAGCTAATGCTCAGAATACCGAGACGCGAATCTCCAGCCTCGAACAGGATTCCCTGTCCGGCGACCCCAATCTTAATACCGAAATATCCGTGCTCAATAAGATCAATGCCGCAAACCTTCTGACGTTGCGAACTGCTCAGGACTCGAACAAGCTTCTAGCGTCCATGCTTGAACAACAGACCATCATCGCGAAACAGCAGCGCGAGGCCACTGCGAATTCCATTAATGCCGATATCGCCCGGCGGGCGAATCTGGCCGGCAACATGGCGCAGGTGAACAGCACCCTGACAGACTCACTTCAAAACTTCCGAATGCCGTAACGCTGCAATCGGCATTTTGGAGTCGCATCGAGGGAGCTATGGCAATGGATTATCTTCAGTTCATCTTTCACGCTATCAACACCCTTCTTACGCAGAACCTCGGCTTCTTCGATGCGATGGGCCAGAACCTCTTCCGCGCGTTCGCCACGATTCTCGTTGTTTGGTATGGAGTGAAATCTGCACTTTCCTCAGCTGGCGGCAGACACCTTCTCCATTTCGACCATTTTGCCAGTCTCCTTTTGACCATCAGCTTCGGATTCGGGATGGTCAACTATTACAGCAATCCGATTCCTGGCGTCGGGACCAGTTTTCACAACCTCGTTACAGACGAATCCGAATTCCTCGCAAACAAGATCAATCAGACCGAACTGCAGACTGTCGAAGAGCGGATTGCCGACTTCGAAATCCGCATGGACGCCCCTGGTGTGACAGACCTTCTGGGAACTCTCATGTATGCCGTGATCGTCATTCTCCTTGCTGCAGCTCAGGCAATCGCCATCGTCGTGATTGCTTTTGGATTTATTGCTACCGCTGTTTGTATTCTGGTGGGCCCGATCTTTGTGCCCTTCTTTATTGTGCCCAAAATGGAATGGCTCTTTTGGGG
>Ga0182033_10001538_pt1 | contig 11555 bp, 10 predicted proteins | sample tim00Cox0000000H_FD_125968 | JGI IMG/M metagenome (GOLD analysis project Ga0182033, IMG submission 125968) | Lab enrichment of tropical soil microbial communities from Luquillo Experimental Forest, Puerto Rico - timezero.00C.oxic.00.000.00H | ecosystem: Environmental > Terrestrial > Soil >...
ATGGCGGGCTCGACCGGCGTTCTTCCGGTGCCGAAGGGCTATCTGCAAAAGCTCCGCGCCATCTGCGACCGCCACGGCATTTTGCTGATTTTCGACGAGGTCATCACGGGCTTCGGCCGCCTCGGCTTCGCCTTCGCCGCCGAGCGGTACGGCGTTACGCCCGACATGATCACCTTCGCCAAGGGTATCACCTCGGGCGCGGTGCCAATGGGCGGCGTCATCGCCCGCGACGGCATCTACGAGACCTTCATGCGGGGCCCTGAGCACGTCGTCGAATTGTTCCACGGCTATACCTATTCGGCCCATCCGCTCGCCTGCGCCGCGGGGCTGGCGACGCTCGATCTTTATCGCGACGAAAAGCTGTTCGAGCGGGCGAAAAGGCTCGAGCCGCACTGGGCCGACGCCGCCATGGCGCTCAAAGGCACGCCGGGCGTGCTCGATATCCGCACCGTCGGCCTGACCGCGGGCATCGATCTCGCCTCACGGCCGGACGCTTTTGGGAAACGCGCCTACGAGGCCATGGAACGCGCCTTCCACGACCACGGCCTGATGGTGCGCATCACTGGCGAGACGCTGGCGCTGTCGCCGCCGCTCATCATCAGCGAGGCGCAGATCGGCGAGATTTTCGACAAGCTGACGCGCGTGATCAAAGCAGTGATGTGATCACTGCGGCTTCATGAGCGCCCAACCGACGTGGAGCGTGCCGGGGCCGCGGCGCATCGGCAGCTCGAACGGCGTGCCGACTTGTGCCGTACCGGCGATCGGTGCAAACGACGCCGGCAAATGCGCGGTGTCGCCGCCGGTCCACACCACGATGGCGCCAGCTTTGCGCAAGTCCGCAGGATCTATCCACGGCGCGCGTTGCGGCTGAGCGTCGATCAGCACTTGCGGCTGGTCGGGAGAATAATGGGCGAGGTTACCGCCGTCCCACATCGAGCCGACGACATAGCGGAGCTTTGCGCCGGCCGCGTCGTGGAAGCGTTGCGTCAGCGCGACGGCGAGCTTGTCGCCGGGATAGAACACGGCGCGATAGCGGTGGTCGAACAGCGGCAGCACCGAATAGTTCACCGCAAAGACGATGGCGAACAGTGTGAATACGACGCCCCAATGGGCGACGACGTGGGCGAGGCGGGCGCGGTCGAGCCGCGGCCGCAGCATCAGCACGGTCCATAGCCCGACGTAGAGCCACAGCGGATAGCCCCACATGGCAAAGGTGCCGCGGCCGCTGACCGCGGTCAGCGCGATCATGGTGACGCCGGGGCCGAAGGCGAGAAGAGTGACGATCCGCCTGTCGAAAGCGTCGGCGCCCACTTCTTGGCGCGCATGCGGCCGCGGCCAAAGGAGCGGCGCGGCAATGAAGAGCGACGGCAGGGCGAAGAAAATCTGACTGCCGATGAAAACGACCGGGTGAACGATGTGGTCGAACCAGCCGCGCAGCGGCGCGGCGCGCTGTTCGGCATAGGCAAGCGGCAGAAAATCGTTCTGCACCAGCCAGACAAGATGCGGCGCGGCGATGACGAGGGCTGTGACGAGCGCGAGCCACGGTCCCGGCGTGACCAGCGCGCGTCGCGCGTCACGATCGAAGATCATGAACAGCGCATAGGGCGCGGCGAGCACGGCGACGAAATATTTTGCCCAGAGCGCGCCGCCGAAGGCGACGCCGAGCAGCAGCCAGTGCACCAGCCGGCCGCGCTTGAGCGCAGCGTGAAAGGCGTAGCCGGCGAGGGCCCAGAACGGCAGCTGGATGACGTCGTGATTGAACTTCACCGCCGTGTACTGAAAGTAATGCAGGCCGTCGACGATCAAGATGGCAATGAGCGCGCCCGTGGCGCCGATCAGCGGTCGCGCCGTGGCCCAGACCGCAACGAAGGCTGCGAGCACGACCACTTGCGCCAGCGCGTAATAGGCGGCGTCGGCACCGAAGGCGCGGTGCATGATCTCGACCAGCCACCACGGCAGCGGCGGCAGCTTGTCGTAGCCGAGCTGCCATTCGCGGCCGTAGGTCAGCGCCTCGATCAGGTCGAGCGGCAGGTTGGCGTAGAAAAGCGCCGGCAGCGCCGTCCACACCGCAAAATGCAGCGCCAAAAACGCGGCAAAGGCCGCTCGCGGGGCGTCTTTGATCCAATCGACGAAGCCCGATGCCAGGCCGAACCGCGGCGCCGCGGCGGGGCTCTGTTCGGTCGTCTTTGGCATTGCCGACATGGACGCGCTTTTTCGCCTATGATGCGGTGACAAGAAAGCGGCGCCGGCCGCCGTAAGGCTTCGAGGTTATATAAAGTACAGCAAGCTTAGCCATCGGTGAGGGCAGACTTGCGGCGCCGCGGCGCTTGTGGACACTGCTCGGGTCCGGGCCCGAATCATCGTTTTTGGAACCCGCGATGGTGTGGGCGGGGCTGCCGGTGCCGGCAGAAGCGGGGTTTGGCATGGTGCGCATCAGCGCCATCTTCATCGCCGTCTGCATGGTGCTGATCGCGGCTTCCGTCGGCTTCGTGGTCTATCTGCGCTTTGGGCTGACCGGCGCCGAATCGTTCCTGATCGGGCTCGGCGTGCTCACGGCGCTCGCGGTCTACAACGCGGTTGCCGCGCGCTCGCGCGACCGCGCCGAGGTCTCCGACCAGATCGCGACCATCTCGCGCGGCTCGGCCGACCTCGCCCGCCAGCTCGCCGAATTCGGCCGGCAGCTCGCTACCGTCGAGACCAAGGTCGATTCCATGGTCGACAAGGCGCTCGCCTCGGCGCAGCCGCTCGCCGCCGAGATCCAGGAGCTCTCGACGCTGGTCAAGCAGCTTGCCGACACGGTGGCGACCCACGAGAGCGCGCTCTCAGGTCTTGGTGGCAGGGAAGGTCTTGGCGGCAAGGAGCGCAGCGCGCCCGCAGCGGCGGTGACGCCGACCGCGCCGGCGGCCGCCGTGACGACGCCCAAGATGAATGCGGCGCCGGTTGCCGCCGCGCCATTGGCGAGCGCCGTTGCCGCGTTCAGCGGGCTCGATCAGGCCGGCATCCTCGCTGCGATCGACGGCGCCACCGCCTCCGGCCGGATCGATCTTTACCTGCAGCCGATCGTGACTTTGCCGCAGCGCAAGGTGCGCTACTACGAGGCGCTGTCGCGGCTCAAGGCCGACAACGGCGAAGTTGTGGCCGCCGCGGACTTTCTGAAGTTCGCCGAAGCGGGCGGCCTGATGCCGAAGCTCGACAATCTGTCGCTGTTGCGCTGCGTCCAGGTGGTGCGGCGGCTTCTGTTGAAGAACCGCGACATCGGCCTGTTCTGTAATCTGTCGACGGCGACCTTGGCCGACGCAGGCTTCCCGCAGTTTCTGCAATTCATCGAGGCCAACCGCGCGATCGCGCCATCGCTGGTGTTCGAATTCACCCAGAGCGCAGTGCGCGCCATGGGGCCGATCGAGCACGAAAGCCTCGCGGCGCTCGCCGAGCACGGCTTCCGCTTCTCGATGGACAATCTCACCGACCTGCGCGTCGAGCCGCGCGAATTGACCGAGCGCGGCTTCCGTTTCGTCAAGGCGCAGGCGGCGCTGCTTCTCAACCGCATCGGCGCGGTCTCGACCGACATCCACCCCGCCGATCTGTCCGACCTGCTCGGCCGCTTTGGCATCGATCTGATCGCCGACCACATCGAGGCCGAGACCGCGGTGGTCGATCTGCTCAACTACGATCTGCGATTCGGCCAGGGCTTCCTGTTCTCGCCGCCGCGCCCGGTGCGCGCCGAAGCGTTGCAGGGCGCCGAGGCAGCGAAGCCCGATGCCGCCGAACATGGAAACCGCGATACGGCGCCGCGCGGCAGTACGCTCGCCCAGCTCGCGCGCGCCGGCAGCGGTCGCACTTAACCCTTAAACCTACTGGCTGACCTGCACCGGCAGGAATTGCGTCGTGAACATGTCGCTGTCGGCCGGTGTCTCCTTTAGCAGCCCCATCTCAAGATAGGACTTCTTGAGCGCCGCGACCGCCTGCGGATCGAACGTGCCGTCGGTCGAGAACGCGCCGATCTGCTCGTCATAGACCCGCGACGCTACCGCCTCGTCGATATTGATCACCTTGGCCGAGATTGCGATCGACTCTGCCTTGTGGGTCTTCATGTAGGCGATGGTGTCGAACCAGGCCTCGAGGAAAGCCTTGACCTGGGCGGGGTACTTCTCGATGGCGTCGTTGGTCGCGAACATCACGTGGGTGATGAAATGATCGACGAACGGCGTCGCGTCGGTGATGACGCGCCATTCCTTGGCTTCCTCGAGCGCGTAGCCGGTTTCGAGAGCGCCGATATAACCGTCGATCTGACGGGTCTTGATGGCGGCGCGCGCCGGCGGCATGCCGCCGATCGGCACCATGGTGATGCCGTCGTTGCCCCAGCCCTCCTTCTGGCTGATGCGGCCGCCGATCCAGTCGGTCAGCGAGCCGACCGTGGTGCAGCCGAGCTTCTTGCCCTTCAAGTCGGCCACGGTCTTGATGTCTGAATCGTAGCCGACCATCACCGCCATGTTCTTCGGCAGGCCGAACATGGCGGCCACGGCTTTCGCCGGCACGCCCTTGGCGATGAACGCCATGCCGGGACCGGAGCCGATGCCGATATCGATCGAGTTGGACGCCAGGAGCTGCTGCAATTTGGCGTCGCCGGCCGAGGCCGAGGCTTCGATGTCGAGGCCGTGCTTTAAGAAAATGCCCTGCTGGATGCCGATATCGAGCGGGGTGAAGCTCCAAGCGAACGGCACCACCTTGGCGACGCGCAGCTTTTCGGCGGCCTGCGCTGGCGTGAGCCATGTGGCGGCGATCGCCAAGGCGCCGCACGTAACGGCGCGGGTCACGCTCAATGCCAATGCTGCCCGTTTACGTCGCTGCATCGTTCTCTCCAGAGTTCAAGCCTGTGAACTTGTGCGCTTTAAGGGAAAGCATTGCAGAAATCGCCACCCCTTGCCATGCGGCAGGGTGCGGCGTGTGGCGCGGAAAGAGTCTGTTTACTGAACCCGCTGGATTGGCTGGCGACTGTGCCTTTTTCACCAAATATCCATGAGGGCCGACAGACCATGCGGCAAGCCGCATTGCCCGCGGCCGAAGGAAGCCCGCCGTGCCCACCGGACCGTCATTCATTTGTATCGTCAGCGTGCCACCGGGTGAGGCGCCGCTTTGGGTGCGCGAACGTTGGGTCGGGCTTAAGCTACCGTTGGCCGGCCGCGATCGTAGTCCGCGCGAAGTCTTTAACCTCCGGCGTGCTCTCGGGGCCGCGCAACCGGCTCATCGCGCTGTTGTGGGGCTTGCGCGGGTGGTTGCCTCGCAAAACCGGCTATGCGGTGGACGCCAACGAGGCGGTCCGAATCCTTGAACAAACTTCGCCTGTGGCCGCGGCCTGGTGGCGGGATAACGTGCCGCGCTTGCAGCACCGCAGGCGGAAGTTTCTGTTTGCACCGTCGGCGTGCGAGATCGTCACCGAGGCGGCCTGATGAAGCGGCGGGAGGTTTGGCGCAAGGTGCTCGAGCGGGAGGTCCAGCGTTGGCGCGCCGTACCGGCGGCGGAGCCGGAAGCTGCCGTGCGCGGGAACCGCGCTTACGAGGTCGAATTCGAAGCCAAGTCCTATCAGGTGGAAATCGAGGTCCTGGAGAATACCGACCGCGCCATTCGCGTGATGGTCGCCGTCGACGACGGCAGCCTCCGGGCATCGATACTGCCGTCGACCGATGATTTCATTGTGAACAAGCCGGGCTAGGTGTGCTGAGCGACCGACGACACACGCCAGATGCCGCGCCGCGAAAGCCATGCATCTTCCGGCCGCCGCACTGCGCCAAGTTGCGTTGACCGGCCACTCCCCGATCACTAGAATCACCGTAAATTCGAGCCGTTTTGGCAGGAGCGCCCAGTGCACATCATCGACTCCCATTTTCATTGGTGGCCCCGATCGGTTTTCGATAAGCTCTGCAAGCGCAGAGAGTTCCCGCGGGCCGAAGTCAACGAGAAGGGCGGCTACAGCTATTTCCGCCGCGCCGGCTCTGGCTGCCATCTGAACTCCTGGGCCGAGTGGTTCGACCTCGACAAGTCGTTCGAATACATGGACAGCCTCGGCCATCAGGTCGACGTGGTCTGCTCGATCGGGCCGTTCTCGGTGTCGTTCTCCGACATGCCGCTTTCCGAAGGCCGCGACTTCGCGCTGATGTGGAACGAGGAGATGGCGGGCGCGCAAAAGAAATATCCCAGCCGGGTGTGGGCGAGCGCCGCTGTGCCGCTGCAGGATACCCGCGCAGCCATCGAAGTGGTTGACGACGCGGTCAATCGCCTGGGGCTCATGGGCGTCAATCTTCCCGGGAGCGTCGGCGAGGACCCGCGCATCGACGCCGAACGGCTCGAGCCGTTCTTCGCCCATGTCGAAAAGCTCGGCCTGCCGCTGTTCCTACATCCGACCGACGTGATCTTCCAGGACATGCTCGACGGCTATGACGGCGCGCTGCATTTGAGCCTCGGCCGCGTCATCGAGGTCTCGGTCGCCGCCATGCGGCTGATCCTCTCCGGCATGATGGAGCGGCATCCAAAGCTGAAGATCGTGATGTCGCATACCGGCGGCTCGCTGCCGTACCAGGCCGGCCGCATGGACAAGAACTCGAAGGCGGCGAAGCTGCCGCGGCCGGTGACCGACTACATGAAGCGCATGTACACCGACACCGTGTCGCCGCACTCCGCTGGCATCCAATTCGCCATCGACTATTTCGGCATCGACAACGTCATGTACGGCACCGACTATCCGTGCTGGGATCCGGCGCCGTGCCTGAAGCTGATCGACGACATCAAGCTCTCGGCGGCCGACAAGCAGAAGCTGTTCTATGACAACGCCCGCCGCATCTTGAACCTGCGCGATCCGGCGCCGGCCAAGGCGCAAAAGCGCGAGCCGGCGCTCGCCTAAGGGGCAGATTTCTCCAACCTCTTGGCGCCCTTCGGCCCCGGTGCTTAAGCCAGCACCGGGACCGTGAGGGGTTTTTCTACGGCACTTAAGTCGTCCCACTTTTACCGGTCATTGCCGCGGCGCAAAGCGCTCGTCGATGCTTTCCCAAGTGTCGTAGTCGACAAGCTTTTTATAGTCCTCGAAATCCATCCCGTCGTTGCGATGGGCAAACTTGCCCGACTTCATGTCTACGAGCACGTTCTCGATCGCCTTGGCGGCGTGCATGATCGTGTCGAGCCCGAGCACGGCGCAGTGGAAGCCGAGCTCGCCCAGTGCCTCCATCGACAGGATCGGCGTGTGGCCGCCCATCAGCGGATTGCAGATCTGCGGCACATCGAAAGCTTTGCCGATGCGCTCGAGCTCTTTGATGCTGCGCGGCGCCTCGATGAAAATGCCGTCGGCGCCGGCGCGGATATAGCGCTCGGCCCGCCGCATGGCTTCGTCGAGATCGTAGACCGCGCGCGCGTCGGTGCGGCCCAAAATCCAAGTCTCCGGATTGAGACGTTCCGCGCACGCCGCGCGGATTTTCGCCTCGGCAAGCTCGGTCGGCACCACTTTCTTGCCGACCATGTGGCCGCAGCGTTTCGGCCATTGCTGGTCCTCGATCAGGATCGCGCTTACGCCCATGCGCTCGTAGGTCTGCACCGTGTGCACAACGTTCTTGACGTCGCCATAGCCGTCGTCGCCGTCGACAAAGACCGGCAGGTCGCAGGCCGCCATGATGTCGCGCACTGCGGCGGAGATTTCGCCGAAGCCCTTCAGACCGACGTCGGGCACGCCGTAGCGGGCGCCGACCGCCGGAAAGCCGCCGATGAAATAGGTCTCGAAGCCGACCTTCTGGATGAGCCGCGCCGAGAGCGCGTCATGGGCGCCGGGCACGACCAGGAAGCGCTTGTCCTTGACGGCCTTGTTGATGATCTGGCGGAAGCTTGTCGGCATGGGGCACGCCTTGAGCGTTCGGGGAGGGTCGGCATCCCATACATGCCGCGGCGCGGCCGATCAACTCGCGGCGCGGGGTTACATCGCGCCCGCATCCCGCTATCATTTCGGCAAAATATCCAGCGCCTTCGGGGAGAACCTAATGAACGCCGAGCACCATACGCCGCCGATCGTGCATTTCGTCGGCAGCATTCCGTTGCCCGACACCGAGACTGTGTTCCGCACGCTGTCGTCGGCGGTCGGCGGCCACGTGGCGCGGCTGCCCGACGGCGAGACCGGCATCCGCAAGACCTGGATCCGCTTCCTGCAAGACGTGCTGGCGCAGAATCCGGCGATCGAGTTCGCCACCGACGTGCCGCCGTTCCGGTTCGTGCAATGGGACGGCAAGCTGGTGCGCGAAATCCCGCGGCTGCGCATCAAGCCGGGCATGACGCCGAACCGCAAGGATTTCAAGTCCGGCTACGCCGACATGGCGATCGACTCGTTCGCCGTGTTCGACCGCCTGCAGAAGGGCGGCGTCATTCCGCAAGGCGTGAAATTTCAGATCAGCATCCCGACGCCGATCGCGCCGACCTACAACAACATGGTGCCGGGCGACCGGCCGAAGCTTCTGCCGCCGCTGACCCAGCATTTCCTCGGCGAGGTTGACGCCATCGCAGCAGCCTTGCCCAACGACCGCATCGCCATCCAGTGGGACGTCTGCCAGGAGGTGTTGGCCTGGGAAGGTTATTACGAGCCGGGCCCGGTCGATTTCCACACCGAGACCGTCGACGTGCTCGGCCAGATCGGCGACGCGGTGCCGAGCAAGATCGAGCTCGGCTATCACCTGTGTTACGGCAGCCCGGCCGACGAGCACATGGTGCAGCCGAAGGATGCCGGCATCATGGTGGAGATCGTCAATGGCATCGTAGGACGGGTCAAACGCGGCATCGACTTCTTCCATCTGCCGGTGCCGAAGGGCCGCACCGACGACGCTTATTTCGCGCCGCTGAAGAAGCTGAAGCTGCGCCCGGGAACCGCGCTCTATCTCGGCCTGATCCACCACAGCGACGCCGCGGGCGACAAGGCACGGCTCGCCGCCGCGCGACGCCACACCCGCGTCGACGGCATCGGCACAGAATGCGGCATGGCGCGCGGCGATCCGGCCCGCCTGCCGGCGCTGCTCGCGGCGCATGCCCACGCCGCCAAACTCGCCGATTGATGCGCGCGCACGAATAATCTAAGCACCACGCGCCCCGACCCGCGGCACCGAGGTTTTTGAGACCGTTGCCCGACTTCATCGAACATTTCGAGCCGCTGGCGCGTGACTACGACGTGCTGTTCTGCGACGTCTGGGGCGTCATCCACAACGGCGTCGCCGCCTTTGCGCCGGCTTGCGACGCGCTGGTGCGCTTTCGCGAGCGCGGCGGCACCGCGATCCTGATCACCAACGCGCCGCGGCCCGGCGCTTCGGTGGCGCGCATCCTCGACCGCCTTGCCGTGCCGCGGCAGGCCTATGACGGCATCGTGAGCTCCGGCGATACCGCCCGCGGCATCGTCGAGAGCCGCCGCGGACAGAGAGTGTTTCATCTCGGCCCGCAGCGCGACGTGCCGATCTTCGCCGATCTCGACGTTACTTTCGCGCCGGTCGAGAGCGCCGATTACGTGGTCTGCTCCGGTCTGTTCGACGACACCGTCGAGACGCCGGAGACTTATCGCGACATGCTCGCTCTGATGCGGCGGCGCGCACTGTTCATGGTCTGCGCTAATCCCGACGTCGTGGTCGAGCGCGGCGACACGCTGGTTTACTGCGCTGGAGCCTTGGCGGACGCCTACGTCGCGCTCGGCGGCGAGGTGCTTTATTGCGGCAAGCCCTACGCTCCGATCTATCGGACCGCGCTGGCGGCGGCGCAAGGGGCGCGCGGCGGCGCCGCGGTGCCGCTTCCGCGCGTGCTGGCCATCGGGGATTCAGTGCGCACGGATCTGAAAGGCGCCACAGCGCTCGGCATCGACAGCCTGTTTGTCACATCGGCGCTGCACGCCGAAGACTACGGCGATCGCGAAACGCCGGACCTCGATGCGCTCAATGCGACGTTCGTTGCGGCCGAGGTAAAGCCGCTCGCGGTGACACGCGGGCTGAAGTGGTAGCGAATTTGCGTCGGATTTAGCTCTCGCCCGACGTGTGCTCGGCCTTCTCGGCGAACACGGTCTCGATCTTGGACTTCAGCGTATGGGCGTTGAACGGCTTGACGATGTAATTGTTCACGCCGGCCTTCTTCGCCGCGATGACGTTCTCGGTCTTGGATTCGGCCGTCACCATGATGAATGGGATTTCGCCAAGCCCTGGATCGGCGCGCACCTGCCGTAGCAGGTCGTAGCCGGTCATCGGCTCCATGTTCCAGTCCGAGATCACGAGGCCATAGCGGCGGCTATGGAGCTTCTCCAGCGCTGTGGTGCCGTCCTTGGCATCGTCGACATCGGCGAAGCCGATTTGCCGCAACAGATTGCGGATGATGCGAACCATGGTGCTGTAGTCGTCGACCACCAGCACCGGCATTGACGGATCGAGCGCCATGCTCCGCTCCTGACGCGCCAAATTGCGGGGGGGACCCAGCACCGGCCGAGGCAGGCCAGTTTCACTCACAATGAGACAGGGCCGTTTCCGCCGAACCGGCTTTGCCGGACGGGGGAAAGCTACTCCGCCCTGTTTGAAGATCGGTTAACCGCTCCAAAAGGCGGCAATTGCCGCCCAACGGCGCGCCGGTCCTACGCTTGACTTTGCTGGCGCCGGCACGGCACCTAGGCTTAAGTAGAATTTCTTAACCATCGAAGCTCAATGCCGGCGAAAAATTTCCTCGTCGTGTGCGACAGCGCGCCGGCCGACGCGCTCCGTGGCGCGGTCGTCGCCATCGGCAATTTCGACGGCGTGCATTGCGGCCATCGCGCCGTGATTGGCGTTGCCGAGGGCAGGGCGCGCGCGCTCGGCCGCCCGGCGGCGGTGCTGACCTTCGAGCCGCACCCGCGCGCCTTCTTCAATCCGGCCGAGCCACTGTTTCGGCTGACCAACGAAGCGACCAAGCTCAGGCTCCTTGCCGGCACCGGCCTCGACGGCGCCATCGTGCTCACCTTCGACGCCGCGCTAGCTAGTCTGACAGCGGAGGATTTTGTCGAGCGCATCCTTGTCGAGCGCTTCGCCGTGAGTGGCGCCGCGATCGGCTTTAATTTCCACTTCGGCATGAAGCGCGCCGGTTCGCCGGAATTCCTCAAGGCCGAGGGCGAGAAGCGCGGCTTCGCGGTCGACGTGGTGCCGGTGTTCGAGGATCGCGGCCGGCCGGTGTCATCGGGTCCGATCCGCGATGCGCTCACCGCCGGCCGCATCGACGAGGCCAACGAATATCTCGGCTATCCGTGGTTTATCTCCGGCACCGTGGTCCACGGCGACAAGCGAGGCCGCGAGCTCGGCTTTCCCACCGCCAATCTGAGGCTCGATCCGGCCTGCGGGCTGCGCCACGGCATCTATGCGGTGCGGGTGGCGGTCGACGGCAAGCGTTACGACGCGGTGGCGAGTTTCGGGCGGCGGCCGACCTTCGACAACGGGCGGGTGCTGCTCGAAGTGTTCCTGTTCGACTTCTCGGGCGATCTCTACGGCAAGATGATCGATGTCGCTTTCATCGAATGGCTGCGCGACGAGATGGCGTTTGCC
>Ga0182033_10001540_pt1 | contig 11553 bp, 6 predicted proteins | sample tim00Cox0000000H_FD_125968 | JGI IMG/M metagenome (GOLD analysis project Ga0182033, IMG submission 125968) | Lab enrichment of tropical soil microbial communities from Luquillo Experimental Forest, Puerto Rico - timezero.00C.oxic.00.000.00H | ecosystem: Environmental > Terrestrial > Soil >...
ATCCGACACATAGTCGACGAGCTGCTCAGCCATCTCACGGTAAGTAAGTGCGCGGTTTTTCTCCTCGGGCACCCTGCGCCAGGAGCCAAGGTGGACTTCATAAATCGACAGCGGCGAGCGCAAGGGATCGCGGTTTCGTCGCGACTCGAACCAGGAGTCGTCGCCGAACTGGTACTCGGATTTCCAAACGACCGACGCGGTCGACGGCGGACACTCCATCGCGCTCGCATAGGGATCGGTCTTGAGCATTACGCCGCCGTCGCATATTCGGATTTCGTACTTGTATCGACTAGCTGGCTCGAGCTCGGGCACGAATATCTCCCAGATGCCTGAGCTGCCCAGCAACCGCATCATATGAAGCCGTCCATCCCATCCATTGAAATCGCCTACCACACTGACTCCTGCCGCGTTCGGTGCCCAGACCGCGAAACCAATTCCAGTGACGCCGTTCATCTCACACAGATGCGCGCCGAGCTTGTCGTACGGACGCTCGTGCTTCTGTTCGCCAAGCAAATAGAGATCGACTTCGCTGAGCGTGGGCAGAAATGAATAGGGCGAGTGAATAGTGAATTCACGCTCATCGGCGTAATGCACTTCGAGTCGATACGGGAAGACTTCGCGCCGGTCACTGACCAGGATTTCGAACAGTCCCTCCTCTGGACGTGGCATCATTTCGCGTCGGGTTTTGTGATCAATGAGCAGGAATATCTTGCGTGCGCCAGGCCGATAGGTGCGCACGATCACCCCACTAGGGGTTGTGTGTGCACCGAGAATCGAATGCGGATCGTAATGGCGCAGGGCGATCAGGCGCCGGAGTTCTTCCTGCGGCAGTTCCGAGAGACCATTGGTCGCTGTAGTAGACAGGAAAGTCGTTTCCGGCTCGCGCAGCGTCTCATCCATGCCCGGTTAGCTCCTTCCCCCTGACGTGCTTAGCTCGGGACTGACAGCTCCGAGTACAAGAGCATGTTAGATGCCATTGAGAGGCAGGAAAACCCATTCCAGCCGATTGTTCCAGTTCCTAGCCGAACTTATACACAGCCTTTTCCATCACGAAGGCATCGAGCAGTGCCTTGAGCTCATCGTGATCTTTTGGCACGCACAGCGCGCCATTTGTGGCATCGAGATATCCGTGCACGAATGACGGTGCGAGTTATCTGATGACCAGCGCGAAAAATATCCGCCTCGACCACACAGGATCGCCGACCACGCGTTTAACCGGATGGCGGCTACCCTCGACAGACAATGACACGTCCTCAATCACAATGTGCTTGAGCGCCCAATCAGGGACTTTTTCAACCTATTTCGTTATGAATCGCTCAGACTGGACTATGCCAACACAACTAGGCCGCTTTGTTTGCTGCCTTGAGGATTTCTATTATCCGAACAAGTACCACTGCGTCCGATGATCCAACACAAGCCACGACAAAGCGGAGCCGCCTCAGGTTGCGAGGCCGACACACAAAAATTTTGTCTATTAGGAGGGCTAGTGCAGCTAGTTACATGCCAAGCAGAAACATAGTATCCGACCAAAACTATCCACGTTTTTCTATCAGAAATCGAAAGATAATATAATGTATGGGAACAGAGGATGAGGAAAGTAGTGCAGACGCGAAGCGAGGCTGACTAAGCCTTAACTGAGTATTTTTAGGCCGTTCTGCGCTCCGCGTGTGTGGTTAGTTTTGGGCGATTCGATGATCCCACCATCGCTGGCGCGGACGCGCGAATTCTTTCATTTGTCGAATGCCCCCATGATCTGTTCAATTCCGTGCAGCGGTATGGTTACCCAGTCGGGTCGGTTGTTTAGTTCGTAGCCCAATTCGTAAATCGCTTTGTCCAGCAAAAAGGCGTCGAGCAACACCTTGAGCTCGTCTCGATCTTTTGGCACTATCGGCGATTCGCCTGCGGTTTCGAGGTAAGCCTTGAGAAAGGCCCACGAGGTCCACTCCTGCCATAGCCTCGCCCATGGTTCCATCGAGACGAAATCACGGCCACCCAACGCGCCGCTGCCGATTTCCTCCAGCAAGGTTCCAAAAGCGGCGTAATGAAACGAGCGCAGCATTCCGGCCACGTCGCGAAGGCCGGGGCGCTTGCGGCGGCGTTCAGTGAGCGGACGCGCGGGCTCGCCTTCGAAATCAATTATTACGAAGTCTTTGCCGGTATACAGCACCTGGCCGAGATGGAGGTCGCCGTGGGTGCGAATACGTACGATGCTGCTGGGGCGTTTGAGCATCGCGTCGAAACAGGCGTCGAGTCGGCCTTGATGCTCGCTCAGCAGCGTCGCCTGCTTCCTGGTATCTTCAGGCAGTGTTAAGAGCCGGTCGCGCAAAAGCCGGAGTGTACGGCCGGCAAGATTTCTCATTGACTGATAAGTCGAGCGCAGTTGAGGCAAAAATGGTTCGGGCGTAAAAGCGCTATCTTCCTCTTCGGAGGATAGCGCGAGGTGGAGTTCGGCGGTCCGATTACCGAGCAATCGCGCCACGTCGAGATACACGCCGACCATGTCGGCGCCGGCGCTATCTGGGGAGTCTTCAGCCAACAGTTCTATGAGAGGTTTACCCGGGGGTGGCACCAGTTGCGTCCGCGTCGCGGCGCGCTCGAAGTAGCGATTCAATTCGCGCCGCGTATATTCCCAGGCATCGCCATGGTTGTGCACGAAGCTGTGCATCACACCCATTGTGAGCGGTTCTCCCCGTCCCACACGATACTCAAGCCATCCCATGAGCCTGGGCGTATGGGGGAAGCCCACGCGCTCGGTCAGGAAGCGGCTGACTTCGAGGTCGGGGCTAATCCCTGGCTCAATCCGGCGAAAGAGCTTGAAGATCAACTCATGACCATAGGCGATGGAGGAGTTGGTCTGTTCGACTTTCAAGAGATGCGGCTCGCCCGCTGGCCTGATCGAGTGGTAAGCACTCGAGGTGACGCCCAGCGCCTCACCGCGCATTCCTCGCAAGCGCCGGCGATGCTCAATGACGCCGAGCATTGCCTTTTCGAATTGCTTGTCACCAGTGGCGTCAAAGATGACCTGCTCAGTATAGCCATTATGCTTTCCAGCATTGCCGTTGTGCCCGGTCGATCGCAGGTGAGTGAGCGCGGCATTACTGGCTATCGCATGATGTCGAGCATTGTGGCTATCAATCGCGGCCAGCGGGAGCACATAAGTTTCGGGTTCGCTATCGCTGAATTCGACGTCGACTAGGCTTAGGTACGAATTCGAGCCATCCTCTCCAATGGGCAGGACCTCAGCAATTCGAGCACTCTTGAGCTGTCTCGCTTTGCTGCGGAACCAGCGGCAATGTGGCAAGTAACCGGGCAGGATCGCTTCCAGCCGTTCACGGTCGTCGCCGCGAATGAAGTGTTCCCAGGTCTCCGTCACCTCCAGCGAAGGCACATGATGCGGGCGAATATCGAAATGCGCAGTATCTTCACGCCGTTCTATCGAAAACCAATCAAACATGTGGGGGCCGAGAGTCAGCAGATAAGGCAGATCACCGATGAAGGGAAACTGCGTACGTCCGAATAGTTCAATCGGCGCGCTTCCCTTGAACCGAGACAAATCGAGCTCCACGTATTGCACGAAACGCGACAGGTTAGCGACAACCAAAATTTGCTCATTGCCAAAACTGCGGATGAAAGCCAGCACTCGTGGATTTTCGGGTGACAAAAATTCGATCGTGCCCCGGCCAAACGCTTTAAACTGTTTGCGCATAGCAATCAGGCGCCGTATCCACCATAATAGCGAATGCCGATTACGTTCCTGCGCCTCTACATTGATGGTTTGATAATGGTACTCGTGATCAATTATTAACGGGAGGATCAGACGCTGTGACTCGGCGATGGAGAAGCCAGCATTACGATCGCCGCTCCATTGCATAGGTGTGCGCACTCCGTCGCGATCACCAAGATACACATTGTCGCCCATCCCAATCTCATCGCCATAGTAGAGTACCGGGGTTCCAGGTAGTGCGAATAGCAGTCCGTGAACTAATTCGATGGCGCGCCGATTATTGCCCAGCAGCGGTGCGAGCCGGCGCCGGATGCCAAGGTTAATGCGCATGCGCGATTCCTGGGCATAGGCGCGGTACATGTAATCGCGCTCTTCATCGGTGACCATTTCGAGCGTAAGTTCATCGTGATTGCGCAGGAACAAGGCCCACTGGCAGCTTTCATCAATTGCCGGAGTCTGTGCCCAGATATCCGTTATCGGAAAGCGGTCTTCCATTCGTACCGCCATGAAGATTCGCGGCATCAGCGGAAAATGGAATGCCATATGGCATTCGCGTCCTTCGCCTAAATAGGCAACCGCGTCCTCGGGCCATTGGTTGGCCTCGGCCAGCAGCATTCGGTCGTGAAACTCGCGGTCGAGATGGCTACGCAGTTCTCGCAGGAAGCCGTGAGTCTCCGGCAGATTCTCGCAACTGGTGCCCTCTCGCTCGTACAGATAAGGCACAGCGTCGAGGCGCAGTCCGTCCACTCCCATCTCCAGCCAGAACTCCAGAATCCGCATCACCTCCTTGCGCACCTCTGGATTATCGAAGTTCAAATCCGGCTGATGAGAATAAAAACGATGCCAATAATACGCTTTCGCCCGCTGATCCCAGGTCCAGTTCGACGGCTCAAAATCCTGAAAAATGATGCGTGCGCCGGCGTAGCGCTCTGCCGTATCACTCCAGACGAAAAAGTCACGAGCCGGATCACCCGTGGGCGCACGCCGTGCGCGTTGGAACCATGGATGCTGATCCGAGGTATGATTAATCACGAGTTCGGTGATGACCCGCAGACCGCGCCGGTGCGCTTCCCGCAGAAAGGTTTTGAATTCGTGAATGCTCCCACAATCGGGATGCACGTCCATGTAATCGGAAATGTCGTAACCGTCGTCTCTCAACGGTGAGGGATAGAATGGTAGCAGCCACAGCGCCGTGACACCCAGGTCGCGCAGATAATCCAGCTTGTGCGTCAGTCCCGCGAAATCGCCGATGCCGTCGCCGGAAGCATCGTAGAAGGAACGCACGCGAACTTCGTAGAAGATCGCATCCTTGTACCAAAGCGGCTGTTCGGGAATGTCGTTACGGTGCTTCATGCCCCCCTCTCGACCCTCATGATATGCGCCGGTTCTGTCTGTGGTTCGAGTTTCACGTAATTGTGCTCGCTCCATGTATATGCCGAACCAGTAAGCAGATCGACCACGCGATAGCTTTGTCCGGGCGCTATTCCCAGCAAGCTGGGCGGAACTGTCACGGTGCATTCATGCCATTGCCCCGGATCGAGGTTGACCACGATCAAAAGCACATTGCTGCGGTCGGCGGTGCTTTTCGCATAAAATAGGATCTGATCATTATCCGCCGACAGGAACTGGACGTTAGCCAATTGATGAAGCGCGGGGTTATTGCTGCGAATCCGATTGAGCAGAGCAATGTATTCCTTGATGTTCCCCGGTCGGTCCCAATTGCGCGACTTTATCTGATATTTCTCCGAATCCTGATATTCCTCAGTTCCATGTACTGCCGTGTTCTCGCATAATTCGTAGCCGCTATATATTCCATAAGATGGTGACAAGGTCGCGGCCAGCACTAGCCGCATCTTGAAGGCTGGCCGCCCGCCGGCCTGCAGAATGTCAGTGAGAATATCCGGAGTGTTAGCAAAGAAATTCGGACGAAAATACTCATTCAGCTCGCTGTGCGCTAGTTCAGTCAAATACTCGGTAATTTCTGACTTTCTGTTCCGCCAGGTAAAATAAGTATACGATTGAGAGAAACCTGCTTTCGCCAGCATCTGCATCATTTTGGGCCGCGTAAACGCCTCCGACAGAAAAATCACCTCGGGATTGCGCTCCTGCACCGCGCTGATCAGCCATTCCCAGAACCGCACGGGTTTGGTATGGGGGTTGTCGACGCGAAAGATCTTCACGCCATGCCCGACCCAAAACATCACCGTCGCGAGCAGTTCGTCGATGAGTTCGAGCTGATGCGCGGTGTCGAAGTCGATCGGATAAATATCCTGGTATTCCTTGGGAGGATTCTCGGCATACTTGATCGAACCATCTGGCCGATGCCGAAACCATTCAGGGTGCTCGCGGACCCAGGGGTGGTCAGGAGAGGCCTGGATAGCGAAATCTAGCGCGATTTCAAGATCCAGATGATTCGCCGTAGCGACAAAATGCTCGAAATCGGCCAGTGTTCCCAGCGATGGTTCGATCGCCGTGTGGCCTCCGGCGGGGCTGCCGATAGCCCACGGACTGCCGGGCGATGAGCCGTCAGCCGCGAGGCGATTATTGGGACCTTTACGGTTAGTGTGACCGATGGGATGGATCGGAGTCAGATACACCACATCGAATCCGAGATCCCGAATGTATGGGAGGTGCTGTTCCGCGGCGCGCAGGGTTCCCGGCTGCCCTGTCTTTCCAAGCGAGCGCGGAAATATCTCGTACCATGCGCCAAAGCGTGCACGCGGGCGATCAGCAATAACTTCCAGTGTGAGTGAGTAACTGTTCGCTTCAAATCGTTCGCCGTGCTGCGCGGTTAGAGCGTCGATTTCGGCCGCACCGAGGAAATCCGCGGCGTCGGCCGGCCGTGTCGTGAGGCATTGGCGGGCTTTCTCCAGCGCCGTTTCGAGGGTGTCGCGCGCCGCACCGGTTGTCCGCGCGGCCAGTTCCTGCAACAGCCGGATCCCTTCGATCAAATCAGAGGTAACTTCGCGTCCGCTGAGGGCTTTTTTGACGAAATCCTGTACCCACGAGGCGTAACGGTCGGTCCATGCTTCAATCGTAAACAAGTACCGGGTATTTTCACGCAATGGGAATCGGCCGCGCCAACGATCGTTGCCAATAGGTATCATGGGCGCCTGATCGAAAATGGCGTCCTGCTTGCGACGCCACTTTACTACTGCCCGAATCACTTCATGGCCATCACGGAATATGTCGGCCTCAACCACGCAATCCTCACCCGCAATCCGCTTTACCGGAAATCTCCCGCCATCAACGCTAGGCGAGACTGCCTCAATCATATGCCGAGCGAGCCGAATCGCAGGTGCATGCGGGGGGAACTCTGCCTTAATACAACTGGGCGAATGTCGGTCGTCCATAGCCCTAACTAGAAAATCTTTTACCTTGAGCCGCGGCGAAGGAACAATCCGAAAAACGCTGGCGCGGATGAGATGACTCGGTCCCGAGATCCCTGTAATCGAGCGAACCTCCAGTACCGCGAACCAGTGCCTCATTGTAGCAGATCGGTATTTTGCACAACAGATTGGGGTCTAACAATTGCCACTCTCTCATGCGCTGTCAGAGCTCTGCTCAGCCTAGGTGCTCTTGATTACTGACGCCGGCACACCATGCGCATCCTTCATTCGCAGAGCTTGTTTGGACCTAATCAGCAGGGCGAGCAAACGTCCCAGCAGCGGGAATCTTGCGCCGACCAAACAGAGCATCACTCCACACAAGCTGTCCGACGAGCTGCTTGGCGTATGGATAGAGCAACAACTTGTTGGGATTGAAACGCAGGCCGTTGCGAGGCTCATTAGGACCAAACACTCGGTAGCCATAGAGTTGCCCCGGACGCAATTCGGGCAGATAGCAGTGCCATATTTGATCAATCTGCCATCTCACCGAGGCACGGCGATTTCATGCCGTCCGCCCTGATCAAACAAATACAGCTCTACTTTGTCGGCGTGTTCCGAAAATAATGAAAATTTGACACCTTCTCCGTCCCAGGTCGCGCCAAGTGGATACGGCCTGCCACGCCAGACCGTCAGGTTGTTCATGAGGTTTGCTCTTCCTAGAAGTTTACGGTACCAACTCAGCGCTTGGCCCTCGATTCTGACATAGCCACCACTGATAGTAATCGATTCTAGAGCGAGGAAGGCGCTTACGCTACGAAATAGGCGTTATCCTAGTGAAGGGCGATTTTCCGGCAAAGTAGCGGCACTCTGAAGGCCTAAAAATAGTGCCAGGATAGTCGTCCTTCCAGCCGGAAGTCATAAGAACAAGGCGCTGGAGTAGCTGGAAAGTGCGCGGAAATAGCTTAGCCGAAGTTTTGAACGCTCCTGATGACCAAACTCCACTGAAAAAGCGGCCAAAATCGGTACAAGGTGTGTGGTCAAATGGGAAAAGCGAGATTCTCGTGAGCTTCAGCGCGGTTTTAGGACAGCTTTGAAGGGTCTCTACCTTGCCGAAAATCGGGCTTCGCTAGGTTATATAAGGCTAGTTTTGAACGCGACCCGATGCGGGAATGGATCAGTGCCGGCAAATGAATCGATTAGATGCTCGGTCCCATTAAGGGCGCCTACGAAAACTCAACCGGAGCAGACAAAGCTGGCGCGCCAGCTCGTCAACGGGGGAAATCCGTCAGAGAGGTCGCCGTCAGCGTCAGCGTCCACAATGCAGCCATCGACCGGCTCTCGGAGATGGCGGCTTAATTGAGGCTTCTGTTCGTTGCTCCTGGACCCCAATGTTTCGATGCTACCAGTAATCAGGATGATTAATGGGTGTGTGATCACCTGTTCGCGAAAGTGATGGCTGTTCATTTACCGACAAGCACTTACCGGTTCCAGTTCAACCATAACTTCACGCTCAAGCAAGCCAGCGCGCTAATCGACTACCTATCTGATCTCGGAATTACCGATTGCTATGCGTCGCCTTTGACGCTTGCACGCCGTGGCAGCCTCCACGGTTACGATGTTACCGACCACAGCATTATCAATCCGGAGATTGGAGGAGCAGCTAGTTGAGTTCGCATATGGGCTTCGCTCCCGCGACATGGGCCTGATTCTCGATACCGTGCCCAACCACATGTGCATCACGCATCCCTCCAACGGCTGGTGGACGGACGTCTTGGAGAACGGACCCAGCTCGCCATTTGCTCGGTTCTTTGATATCGACTGGGATCCGCCAAAGGCTGACCTAAAGAACAAGGTGCTGCTTCCGGTGCTCGGCGATCAATACGGCAAGGTACTGGAGAACCAGCAAATCAAGATCACCTGTGAAGGCGGGACATTTGCGCTGCACTTCTACGAGTTCGTCCTGCCGGTTGCGCCCCGCACCTGGACCTTGCTGCTGGAACCAGTACTAGAGAAGCTTCGACCTATACTGGGTGAGTCGGATTCCGCCGTCGTAGAGCTCGCGAGTATAGTCACCGCCCTCACTTATTTACCGCTGCGTACCGAAACCGACCAAGCGCGAGTAAAGGAGCGCCTGCGGGAGAAGGAAGTGATCAAGGGTCGTCTCTCGGCGCTGACCGAAACCAGCGCCGATGTCCGCGCAGCCATTGACGTATCGCTTACAGAAATTAACGGCGTTAAAGGCGACCCGCGCAGCTTCGATCGGCTTGAAAGGCTGCTGGAGGACCAGGCCTATCGCTTGAGCTTCTGGGGCGTTGCCACCGACGAGATCAATTATCGGCGCTTCTTCGATATCAACGAACTGGCGGCGATTCGGGTCGAGGAGCCAGAAGTTTTCGACGCGGTTCATCGGCTCACCCTACGGCTGGTCCAACAGGGATTAATAACCGGGCTCCGTATTGACCATGTCGATGGTCTGCTGGATCCGGGTCAGTACCTGCGCTTGCTGCAGAAACGATGCGCTGAGGCACAGGCCAGAAATATCGAACACCCACACAGCGCAGTCGATAGCGGGCGGGCGTATCCATTTTACGTAATTGCGGAAAAGATCCTGACCGGACCCGAGCGTTTGTCTAAGGATTGGCCGGTGTATGGCACGACGGGTTATGAATTTCTGAACATGCTCAACAGTGTGTTTGTCGAGGATCGAAACGGCGAACAATTCAGAGACCTATATGGACGCTTTACCGGCGCACAGCCCGATTTCCGAGAGCTGGTCTACCAGTGCAAAAGGCTCGTCCTGCGCGCATCCATGTCAGGGGAGCAGAACATGCTCGCACGCCGGCTTGACCGTATCTCGGAGCAACATCGATGGTCACGCGATTTCACTTTGAACAGTCTCGGCCGCGTCCTCGCCGAAGTCATCGCCTGCTTCCCGGTTTATCGCTCCTATGTGACCGCAACGGGCGAGCTGACTGACGACGATCGCCGCTACATCCGCTCTGCGATAAGCCACGCGAAACGCCGTAATCCTGCCCTGAGCCCGTCCGCCTTCGATTTTCTAGCTTCGGTGCTGTTGCTCGAACATCCAAAAGGTCTGGATGAAGCCGCCCGAGCGGAGCGGCTTCAGTTCACGCTGCAATTTCAGCAGTTAACGAGCCCGGTCAACGCCAAAGGCTATGAAGATACGGCACTCTATCGTTTCTATCCGCTCGCTTCGCTGAATGAGGTGGGCGGAGGTCCGGCCCCGTTCGGACTGTCGGTGCAAGCTTTTCATGCTGGTAATGTGCGGCGGCTTGAGGAGTGGCCGCATGGTCTATCTGCAACCACAACCCACGACACCAAGCGCAGCGAGGACGTGCGCGCGCGCATTAACGTGCTGTCTGAAATCCCTGATGAGTGGGAGCGTGCGATCTGGCGATGGCCAAGGTCCAAACCAGTTGGATAAGTCCCAATCATGATCACGATCGCGGACTGGTCGAATTCGTCGAGGCCGCGATGCGGCCGGCACCTGACAACCGCTTTATCAAGGACTTCGCTGCTTTTGCAGACCGGGTCGTGGCGGCAGGCATGCTCAATTCACTGTCGCAGGTGCTGCTCAAGATAGCTTCGCCGGGCGTACCTGACTTCTATCAGGGAAACGAACTGTGGGACCTGAGCTTGGTCGACCCCGACAACCGCCGCCCAGTCGATTATACAATTCGTCAGTCGATGCTCGCCGAAATTATGCGTGAAGCGGCGAGCAAGCCTCTCGCTCTATCCAAAAAGCTATTCGAACGACCCGATGACGGTCGGATAAAAATGTATGTCACGTGCCGGGCACTCCGCTGGCGTCGTAAGCACGCGCAACTCTTTCGAGAGGGCGCATATGTTCCACTCGAGGGTGCTGGACAGCGGGGTCACCATCTAATCGCATTCGCCCGCGGCTCGAGCGAACATCACGTGATCATTGCTGCCGGACGCTTTTTCACCGGCTTCGGAATTTTGCCACAAGGGGCAGCAGGTGAATCAGCCTGGTCTGATACCTTCCTTTCCGTGCCTCCCAACTTGTTGCAGGAACGTTATGTCGACCTTTTCACTGGCCAAACGGTTTACGCAGATTGCGAGCGCGATGCTCAACAACTCTGCATGAGCGAGGTCTTCGCGCATATGCCAGTATCAATGCTAATCCCATTAGATGACGCATGAGCCGGGTCAGCTGATGAACAGTACACTTTCCGCACGCTTACTCTGGAAAAACGCCTCTGGATCCAAGAGCACCAGTTAGACATCCCCATGGCATAAATCCTCCAGCCGCGCAGGGGGGGTACTATCCTGGTTCACGTATGGTCGAATCAAAGATTGCGTGGGGCTATGAATGCTGCGAGTACACTTGGCGCATGAGACAAGGGTAGGAGCATCTGGCGTGGGCAGTGCTGGTGAGCGGGCTGGAGGAGGTATTGGGGAGTCGGGGAGCGCGGGCACAGTGGACGGCGCTAGAGTGGCTTTGGCCACGGCAATGTC
>Ga0182033_10001546_pt1 | contig 11543 bp, 13 predicted proteins | sample tim00Cox0000000H_FD_125968 | JGI IMG/M metagenome (GOLD analysis project Ga0182033, IMG submission 125968) | Lab enrichment of tropical soil microbial communities from Luquillo Experimental Forest, Puerto Rico - timezero.00C.oxic.00.000.00H | ecosystem: Environmental > Terrestrial > Soil >...
ACCAAAAACAAAAAACTCATTAAATTCCGTGAGCACTTGTCTAAGAGTCGTTGACACGCGCCGCAGCGTCTTGCGAGCTTGGTGGATTCTGATGTCACCGTGACACTCGAGGTGCAAGCCAGTATTCGAGGAGGCGCACCTGAATCCGTAGTACGAACGGATCTGAAACAAGATGAAGCCACACATAACGGTTTGTGAGGAAGAGTGATGCCCAACCCCGTCCGTAAGGCAAGCGAAATTTTCAACGCAGTGCTCGCGCAAGCCAAACAGGAACTTCTAATTGATGGTGCAAAAGCCGAGGCGTTTCTACACAAGGGCATACGCGGTGACGAGCGAGCGGCCGCTTTTTCGAGATTCCTCCGTGAGAAGCTGCCGGAGAAGTTTGGCGTCGGAAAAGGGGAGGTTATCGACCACCTAGATCAGCGGAGCGGGCAATTAGATGTAATGATCTATGACCAAGCTAGCTGTGCCCCAATCAGCCGACAAAATGAGAATGTTCTCCTCCCGTGCGAAGCCTTGTATGCTGTGGTCGAAGTGAAGACTACGATCAGCCAGAAAGAATTGAACACTTCGTTTCTGGCAGCCGGAAAAATTCGCGCGTTGCGGCCGTTCGGAGCTACGTTCGTAGCGCCCCGGCAAGACGGATTGCCTGCGAATGACAAGAATCACAGGTGTATGTACATCATTTTTGGCTATACATCAGACTTGGCAAACGATTCGAAGTGGCTGGAAAAAGAGAATGAACGAGCGCGCTTGGCAGCGAGCGAAGCGGGGATATCTTTAGACTGTGTCGATCGCATTATCGTTCTTGATCGCGGAATGCTGCACCCTGCAAATTCTGGAGGCAGCTGGGACACAGATAGTGATGCTACGGTTTTTCTTGAAAGCTACCTGCATATAGTTAACCTTTTGAATCGCGAGTCTCGTCGCAGAGAACCAGTCGACTGGCAGCTTTACGCACCCCGCGGCTCCAGGTCCTGGACGAAGCTGCCTGGAGGAGCTCGTGCGAATGCAAGACGCCCGGTCTACGTCAAGCCATGAGGACGTCAGTTCAGTATTCTCAGTGATCCAATCGGTGGCAAAGAGGGCGTTGGTTCACGTGCCTAGCCGACGCATTGCCAGACGATCAGATCAGAACAACGCTCCGGGATGTGCGCATACGCAAAGCTGCCCAAAAACCCAACTGCGTCGTGAATCGCAAGTGTCTGATTCTAGGCACAAGCACTTTACCTGTTTGAATAGTGATGGGCTTTGGGGCCGTGATAGTTACGTCTAACCCTGGATACAGTTTATTCCCGGGGCCCGAGCCAATTCACTACGATTGTGGGTACAGCCGTATGAGCTGCATTTCGAAAACCGACTACGTACTTTGGCGAGAGTGCGCCAAAAATGCGTGGCTCAAGCTGCATAGGCCTGACATCTACTACGCCGCAGAATTGACGGAGTTCGAGCAATCCGTGATCTATGCCGGGATGGAGGTGGAAGCCGTCGCGCGCGGACTTTTTCCTGACGGCATCCTGGTAACGGGGTCGACAACCGAGGCACAACAAAAAACGACCGGCCTCCTCATCGCAAACACCCGAACGTTGTTCCAGCCCGTGTTCGAGAAAGACGGCCTCCTCGCAGCGATTGACGTGCTGCAATTCGATGACGAGACGGGCGGATACGCGATTCACGAAATCAAATCCTCCACACAAATCGAAGAGCAACATCTCTATGACCTGGCGTTCCAGGTGGTGCTTCTTCGAAAGAACGGTCGGAAGGTGAGCCGGGCCTACCTTGTTCATTTAAACCCAAATTACACCCGGCAGGGTGATCTTGACCTCGCGAATCTCTTTCTCTCGGTCGATATGACCAGCCGAGTCGATCAGATTGCCGACAGCGTTGCGGCGGAGATGGAGCAGGCGCGCACCTACCTCTTAGCCGAAACAGAGCCGAAGGGATCCTGCTCTTGTATCTATAAAGGAAGGTCGCGGCACTGCAGCACCTTCCGATACTCCAATCCGGACGTGCCCGAGTACGGCGTCCATGACATCGCGCGCATTGGCAATAGTCCGGAGAAGCTCAAGGAATTGGTGGACGCCGGTGTCCTCAAACTCGATCAGGTGTCTTCGGACATCAAGCTAAGCGACGCACAAAAGACACAAGTCCGCGTGTACCGTACCGGTGAAACGGTCCTCGACAAGAAAGCGATCGTGAGAGAGTTCGGCGAACTGAATTTTCCGATGCACTTCATAGACTACGAAACGTATGCTCCGGCATTGCCACAGTTCGATTGCTTTTCTCCCTACGACCACATTCCTCTCCAATACTCCGTGCACATTGTGGGATCTCCAGGCGAGGAACCGATCCACTGCGATTTTCTCCACTCCCTCCGCGACGACCCCACCGCCTCGTTTCTGCATTCACTCCAACAACACGTCGGCTCCTTTGGAGCGATCATCGTTTGGAACAAATCGTTTGAGTCGCTGGTGAACGATCGAATCGCACACAGATTACCGGAAGTGCGAAACTATCTCGCCGAGGTAAACGATCGCATTTACGATCTGAAAGACATTTTCGAAAAGCAATACTTTGTCCATAGAGACCTGGTCGGGAAAGTTTCGATCAAGAGAGTCTTGCCGGTTCTCGCGCCCGAATTGAGCTATTCCAGGTTAGCAATCCAGAACGGAGCGACAGCGGCTCTGGCTTGGAGCCAGCTACTTTCTGGGGAGCTGAGCGAAAGAGAATCTGCCGACCTCGGCGAGAAGCTGAGGGCGTATTGTGCTCTCGACTCGTACGGAATGGTTGCGATTTGGCGGGCCTTGGTTGGTTTGGTGGAAGCTGATTGACGATGGATGTTCTTATTCCAAAGCTGCAAACGAAGAACCTGAGGCGCGCTCGAGATGCGGCCGCCTACCAACTCTACCGCGCAGCCCAGGAATGGGACCTGGTGGATCCGATCCTGATCAAGGATCGCCAGGACTTAAAATCCGAGCACAAGTGGCGCGACCACATCGAACCCTACTATCACCAAATCAAGAACTTGATTACCTTCTGCCGGCGCTTGCCGGTGACCTTATTGGCAGACGATGTTGGACTCGGAAAGACGATCAGCGCCGGTTTGGTCGCAAGCGAACTGATGTCGCGAAACAGGATTTCGAAATTCCTTGTGGTTTGCCCGAAGTTGTTGATGCCACAGTGGAAAGAGGAGCTCGAGAGCAAGTTCGGCATCCCCGGGGTCCTCGCCATTGGCAAAGAGCTACTAGAAGCCGAAGTTCCCGAAGGGGGTGGCGCGGTCATTACCACGTATCAGTCCGCGCGAATGTACCTCAGCGTTCTAGGTCAAGCAGGGTTTGAAATGTTGGTTCTGGACGAGGCGCACAAACTTCGCAACCTGTACGGCACCAACCAATCGCCACAGGTGGCGCAACAGTTCCGCGATGCGCTGGCGGCGCGAATGTTTAAGTACGTTCTGATGCTCACCGCCACGCCTATTCACAACAGGCTTTGGGACATTTACTCGCTCGTGGATTTGTTGGCCGTCGCACGTGGGCATCAGAATCCGTTTGGGAGTGAAGGCATTTTTGCCAGGACTTTTATCGCGGACAACCGTACGGAGGCGCGGCATCTCAATCCCCAAATGAGGGAAGCATTTCGTTCCGTGGTTTACGGTTATATGTCGCGGATTCGACGCGCGGATGCGAACCTACACTTCCCAGAACGAATCGTGCAACTCTATCGGGTCGATCCGTCTGTTGAAGAACTGGAACTGATCCGCCTCATTGCCGGGCCGATCCAGAATCTCAATCGCCTCGCACAGATTTCTATTCTTCAGGCACTCGTCAGCAGCCCGCACGCGTTGCTTGCACAGTTAAAACACATGGCGCGGAACAAGACGGTTCCCCAAGGCCTCGCGGAGAGCGTCGAGCAAGTCGTCGGACGAATTCGAGTGACGGCGAAATTGAAGGGCCTGGCTACACTGGTGGACCGGCTCAAGACAGATCATCCCGAGCGTTGGCGCGTCGTTGTGTTCACGACGCGTCGCGAAACGCAAACCACGATTGAAGCGTTTCTCGGGGAGCGCGGAATCACGTGCGGCCTCATCAATGGAGATTCCGGCGAACGCAATCAGCGGACGATTGCGAAATTTAAGAAACCGGTGCCGGAAATCCATGCCATCGTTTCGACCGAAGCGGGCTCGGAAGGCGTTAATCTGCAAGCCGCCAACGTGCTGGTTAATTTTGACCTTCCTTGGAATCCCATGATTGTCGAACAACGCATCGGCAGGATTCAGCGCTTAGCGTCCGCACATGCGAGCGTCTGCATTGTTAACATCATCCTGCGCGGGACTTTTGAGGAATACATTGTCGGCAGGCTGATGGAGAAACTTCAAATGGCCTGTCATGCCATCGGCGACATCGAAGCTATTCTCGAAGCGTCAGGGATGGAAGACGAAGATCAAGATGGCACCGCTGATGGCACCGCTTTCATCGAGAAAATACGTCAACTGGTGGTCGCTTCTTTGGCCGGCAAGAATGTTGAGACCGCGACGCGTATGGCAGAGAAAAGCATCACCGACGCTAAGGTAGAACTCCAGAGCCAGGAAAAAAACATCGACGCAATGTTGGGCGGAATGGACGAGGATCGCGACACGATTCCGTACCCTCATCTTCCGCGTGCCATGAAATCGATGGAGCCGGAAGCTTTTGTTCTCGCAGCACTCGCCAGTCTTGGAACGCAGTTCACTCCCGAGTCAGACGGCACCTACGTAAGCGAACGCGATGGGAGGATTGATCGAATCTGTTTCGACGAGGCGCACGCTTCGAACGCAGTTCTCTACTGGCCGGGTATACCAGCGTTCAGCCGGCTTGCCAGTCGAATCGCCGCGAACTCGTTGCACCGCGTACAAGACATTGATGAGAAGCCAGCAGCACGGGCAGAAGTGATGGCCAGGGAATGGATTGACAGCTTCGGTGGCAGCTTTCGCGGGGCGCAGATTCAGGGCGTAGAGCGTTCCTAAAACAGTTCGATCGCTTCCAGAAGCCGTCCTGAGTTCGAGTAGAATAGCCCCGCATCCTGCCATAATCGCCGGCGCTCGAATGCTTCTTCGACCAGTAATGGTTCCGTCGTTACAGATTCGAGATGGCCGAGGACCCTCTGAAGGCTATCTCGCTCCGGGAGCAGTTTCTCGAGCTGGGCATCCGCTCTACCTACGCTCCGCAGCAAAGGAACCGCCGCTTCTGAAACGGGCTCCGCCACAAACCACCTCGCGTTATGAGATCAAAAAGGTGTGTGGCTCTCATTCTATCATTCAGCGATCTATCTCTCGCAGGAGCGCATCCACACCTTCCGAAGTAGTTGTTTCTCCCGGGACGTTAAGCGGTTCTCCCGAACTTTTGGCCCACAGCCTTGGAGGCCAAATGGCCTAGGAAGGCGGAAATCGGCCAATTGCAAGAAAGGGCGTGGCGTTTTCTATCCCCATCGCCTCTATCTGCCCAATATGCCGCCTCCACATGTGGAACCGGCTGATAAGCCTACGTCATAGACCCCCAAAAGGCCCGCGAACAAATTTCATATGATTCTGGGCAAGGCCTCCATTACCTCAGAACATGGAAGGCCACAGCGATCACGGGGCGCCCCTAGGAACTCTCAACCGCCTGAAGACATATGGCCGCAGTGGTTTTTGGGCAAGCTATAAAGGGCGCGTTGGGCCGTTCCCTTGCTCAGCCCGGTCTCGCGGCAAATCGTAGCCCAGGAAGCTCCCTTCTCGCGGAGCACGAAGATCCTTTGGGGATCCACCATCACGCGCGGACGCCCCAAACGCTTACCGTGAGCTCGAGCAGCGGCTAATCCAGAACGTACCCGAGACCGGATGAGTTCACGCTCAAACTCTGCAATACTGGCGAAAATACCAAACACAAGTCGGCCGTTTGGCGTCGAGGTATCAACACCCTCATGGAGCGAGATAATGTGGATGCCCAAAGCGTCGAACTCGGCCAGAGCGTTCACCAATTGACGAAGTGATCTCGCGAATCTGTCGTAGCGGTAGACCACAACCACGTCAAACTTCCGGCGTCGGGCATCTGCAAGTAGCCGATTCAGGCCCGGACGCGAGTCCTTGCTGCCACAGACTCGATCTGCAAATTGCTCAGCAATCTCCCAGCCGCGGCGGTCGCAAAATTCCCGTAACTCGCGCGTCTGCATCGTTGGATCCTGCCCGTTGTTCGCCGTGCTCACGCGGGCGTAGATCGCGACTCTCATCGGACCGGCACTTCGTGGAAATGAACGAGCGGGTTTCGACTGCGATATGATTTGCTGAGTTGCCACGGGAGCTTACCCTCCTTGGTGATTAGGGGCGTTTCGGTGTTACCAGCACCGGAGCGTCCCGTTTTTGTTTTACTTCGCTTTCTTTGTGCCCTTCGGACCTGGCTTCAACCTACCCTTAAACTTCCGAGCGCGCCCGATATCGGCTGCCGTCCAGATCCGAATGGTACTCCGCCCTAAACTGATCGGCGACGGAGCGTCAATCTGCCGGCGCTCGATCCACGTGTAAAGCGTTTGAGGCGAAACGCCGAGGGCTTTTGCCGCTTCCCGCGTGGTGTAGGTCTTTGCAGCCATCAGCTAGGAAAATAACAGATACTGGACACGGTGTCAATAGCCTGCTAGGATGTTGGCCGGGCTGAACTGGAGCAGCGCGTGCAATGTCCGAATTGACGAGATCCATCCAAGTGCTCGGCCTAGGGCATGAACTTCAAGGCCCCAAATTCACGGGTTTTGTCGATCGATCGCCGATGGTTGCGAGCCTGATGCAGTTCGGGACTTCGGGGAGCGTGAATTCCTGAAAAAGTTGTTGGGATTCGATTAGAAAGGACGGAAAGGGATGGGGAAAATCGACGATCCGATTGAAGCTTCATTCGGGGCGTGGCCTGCTGAATCTACCGACATGGGGCAGAAGGCTGGTGAGCTAGCGCTCACTTTTAGCGGGCTCGTCTTCACGCCGGCCAAAATCGCCAAGATTCTGAAGGACCAATTTGCAAGCCCTAATAGGTTTGCGCGTATCGAGTATCTTCTAAATGGGATAAGACTTGGCATAAAAAACCTCGAAACGGAGAAGGCGACCGACCGCGCCCGACTGAAATCGGTGGAAGAAAAGCTCAGCACGCCACAGTTCTCCGAGGCGATAGCGGTTGCTTGCGAAGAAGCAGCGCGAGCGGCGAGCGAAAGAAAGATTGGACAACTCGCTGCTGTGCTCGTCGGGTCGCTGGACCACAACCGATGGGCAGATTCGAATGAAGATATCGCTGCGCTCATTCGTGACGTCGGGCAGCTAGGGGAGAAAGATCTCAAAGTGCTTTCAATTCTGCGCCACGTGCACGCGTCTGCGATTGAAGCCACCCCAAATTTAAACAATCCAGACGCTTTTAGTCGAGAAACAGGCACGCTCAACACGGCGATTGGTGTGAACGGCTTTAGTCGCGACGATTTTCTTTCTGCATGTGAGCACCTTAGAGGGTTTGGGTTCGCGGCCGAGGTGCTTCGGAACACAAGTCATATGGCACCGCAGGACTATTGCTATCGACCGACGCGGCGTGGCCTTACAGTGCTGGATTACCTGAGCCAAGTACCCAGGGACGCTGAGCAACGGCAAAAGACGAAGTAGAAGAAAGCCCCGGCTGCAACCGCGGCCTCATGGAGGTCTAGCTTTGCGAACACGCCGGAAGAATACTTACCCGCATTCACGGCAGGCACGAAGGACAAAACAAAAAGCGGTTGCGCAAACACGCACCAAAAGGGGCGACGTAGTACGACGCTACCAGGACCTAGCAAAAAAGAAAAAGAGTAAACGCAGAGCAATGGAACTGCACCGATCATCCGTTGCCGGTCCCTCAAGTCAGGAGCAGGTTGCCGCGAAGATCATTGATTTCATGTCTCTGGAGGCACCAACCAACGACCCGGCGGAGAGACGATCGCGGGGTAACCGCTTGATCGAGAGCTTGGATAAGATCTTAAGAGGCAGGCTGTCCCGTGCCGAAACCAACTTTTGGCTGAGGTTTTCTCGGGGAGATGCAGTTGGCTCTCGAGAAATTGACCACGTCTTGAATAAGTTCGATGACGTTCTTATCGAGCAGGCAGAGAGCCTCGGTTGGCGAATGCTTGAGAGCAATATGGTAATTCAACGCATCGCATATTGGATGGACAAGGACACGCGCGGCATTGAAAAACTTGAGAAGTTCAACGAAAGCCTCGAAGGCAATGCCAAGATTGGGCGAGGGCTGCAGCGGCATTCGTTTAGAGAGCAGGAGTGGTATCAAACCCGAAAGGATGCGTTTAGGGAAGTGAAAGCTCTTCAGCGCAAGATGGTTTCGCAATTTGCCGCAAAAAACAGGATCCCGAACCCCACTGATGCTTATTCCGCGATCCGCGCAGAGGTCGCTGCCTCGCCAAGCGCGTACACGTACCTCACGGCCAATCTGAGATCGTTTTCGGAATATCTCGGCCCGCTAACTCCAAGATTTGTAACCGGCGGGATGACGCCTGGGGCTGTTCTTGACGGATGGTTCGACTATCAAGGCAGCGTGGCCGCCGGGAAATCCCGTCAGATCATCTCTCGCATTGGAAGCCGTCGGAAGCGGTAGTTACCCTCCGCCCTCGATTTGTACCAAAACCGACGATTTTGGTACAAAACCGATTTTCCCACCTGAAGTATGCTCGCGTGGTGTCTACGGATTTGAAGCGAATGCGTTTGCTGTGCGGGCTGCGCCAGCTTGACGTGAGCTTTTGTACCGGCGTTCCTGTTTCGGCGCTTGGTGCGGCCGAGCAGGGGCGTAAGCCGCTGAACAATACGGAGCTCGCGCTCGTAGTCTCATTTCTGAATCGGAGATGGCAAACCCTGCGGGCTATCGAACAGATGGAATTGGAGCATTCGAGCACATAGCCGAATTGTGGGCACACCTACCCGCGTTTGATGGACGCAGGGTAGGTAGAACTTGAAAGGAGGCGTAGCGAGCTTGGGAGGCGCTGATCCTTATCGGCCCTCTCAGGTTCGTGCTCTTACTTATGCAGACGAATACCACACTTAGCGAAGCGGCGCAAGCGGCTCCCTCTGAACGATCTCACGGCTGGAGAGACCGTCTACGCGTTCTAGGGCCAGGGCCAGGCTTTTCGACGCGGCGGTACGCCAGTGAGTAGACAAAACGGTTTCCTCCAGCTTCGCCGTGGGCTGTGGGAGCACCTACGCGACGGGCGCATGTCCATCACAGAAACCCTCGCGTTTATCTACATCTGCTCTGAAGCCGACACGCGCACTGGCATCTGGAAAGGTTCAGCAAGCGCGCTTTCAGGCGAACTCGGAGTCCCCGATAGGACAGCCCGAGACGTTCTCGAAAGGATGGAGCGCGGCGGCTACATCCGTCGATTTCCCGTCCCAGGGCGCCACGCCTGTTATCCGATCTTGATTCACAAGTTTCTCATTACAGACGGCGAGCATAATGGCGAGCACCTAAACGCAATCGATTCAAAAAGTCCTGGTGATTTGATGTACTTCGCCCGCGAGCATGATGTCGAGGGTGATGTCGAGCACGGTGTCGAGCACAGTGCCGCTCAGAAGAAAAAGAGAATAAAGAAAGAGACAGAGGAAAAACCCGCGGCGAAACCCGCGCCGCCCGCGGACCCCCGCTTCCAGCCGTTTTTTCAGTTCGCCTACGAATCGTTCGCGCGCAAGCATAGCCGAAAACCGATCTGGCAAGGGAAAGACCGGAACGGCCTGAAAAACCTTCTCAGGAACCAGAGCGCCGAGGTACTTCCCGCCGAGCGCCTACAAACCCTCTGGCGAAACTTCCTTAGTTCAACCGAGGCATTTACCGCTAAGCAGGGCGATTCGCTCGCCTACTTTTGCTCGAATCTCGACAAGTTTTCGGACGGTCCGATTATGGCCGCGCCACAGAAAGGTGCAAACCATGAAAAGCGAAGCGTTGGCGACAAGATGCGAGCCACACTCGCAGCCTACCGAACCGCAGAGCAAGACCGTCCTAATTAGGGAGTGGATCGTTAAACTCGCGCTCAACGCCGGACAGGAGCTCGACGTTACGGCTGTCGGCGTTTATGAGGCTTTGTGGAATGAGGGATTCGAGGATTTGGCCTATAGCGTGCTGAAAGCCGCTTTCAAGAAGACACTCAAAACGTGCAAATACTGGCCGGTGAAAGTGGCCGATATCCGGGAGCACGTCACCCAGGCGGAACGCAATGCTACGACTATGGAGGCAGACAACGCCTGGCAGCGCGTGCTCAAATTGCGCCGGCTTTATTGGAATCCAGATATGCCGGGTGGGTTCTCTCGCGGAATGCCGCGACTCGATGAGCGCACCGAGCAAGCCGCGAGAGCTGCCGGCGTTTTCCGAGACCACGATTCCCTAGAAGCACTCCATGTCTGGGTGAAAAAGAAATTCATCGAGTCCTACATTGCCTGGGGCGAGCTAATGCAGGACGAATTTCTCCTCCCGGAGGGTGAATTGCGGGACCTGCTCGCGGACGCCGCACAAAAACTACTGCCTCGATCTGCCAGCCATGAAGAGGGACGCGCCCCAGGGATTACGTCCTCGAAAGAGCCGAAAACTCCAGAGTGTAACGAGCCGGAGATTCAACCCGCCACGTGTGAGATCGTCCAGGAAGCTAAACCACGACCTCCAAAGCTCGAATAGAAGATGGCAACTGCGGTCCGATTCGCTAAATGAAATGGTCACACCCAGCAAACTCGGAGCACCAGCGCCAGAAGCGGAGGTTCCCCGTTTCGCTGTGCGTCACTATACGGTTGCCGAGATTGCCACACTCTGGAACCTGAGCGATGAAGCCGTGCGAGGAATTTTTCAGAGTGAACCCGACGTTTTGATTCTGGGAGATCAACGGCCGCGCGGCCGCAAACGGAAGTACACGACGCTGCGAATTCCTGAGTTTGTCGTCGAGCGGGTTCACAGAAAGCTCTCGAAGGTGTAGACTCTCGCGCCATGCTGACCACATACCGGCGACACCTCAAGGATTGTGACCATCGCGGCGAAGGACGCAAGTATCGCCGCTGCCGCTGCCCGATCTGGGTTGACGGATTTCTTGCAGGCCGGGAGATCCGGAAGTCGGTTGGCACGCGTGACTGGGAAAAAGCGCAGGACCTGATTCGCGAGTGGGAAGCGGCCGGAGAACTGTCAGCCAGTGACGCTGGCGAGCCCGTGACGATCGAAGAGCTGAGGAAGACATATCTCGACAATGCCGAGAACGGCCGAAAACTGAAGGGGACGACGGTAGACCGATATCGCATTATTTTTCGCCAACTCGAAAAATTCGCTGAGGAAAAGGGAATTCGTTTCGTCAGGGAGTTGGACTTCGCGAAGCTGCTACAGTTCCGGGGATCGTGGAAAGATGGTGCCCTCTCAGGGCAGAAAAAGCTCGAGCGGTTGCGCGCGATTTTCGGCTTCGCGAAGAAAATGAAAATCGTGGCCGACAATCCGGCTCTGGAGCTTGAGATGCCGATTGTGAGGCAAGTCCCGACTTTACCGTTCACACAGGAGGAGATG
>Ga0182033_10001549_pt1 | contig 11531 bp, 8 predicted proteins | sample tim00Cox0000000H_FD_125968 | JGI IMG/M metagenome (GOLD analysis project Ga0182033, IMG submission 125968) | Lab enrichment of tropical soil microbial communities from Luquillo Experimental Forest, Puerto Rico - timezero.00C.oxic.00.000.00H | ecosystem: Environmental > Terrestrial > Soil >...
CGCAATTCGGCCGCGACGACCAGCACACCAATGTCGGCGGCGGTGGATACGGGCTGGGCCGGTACGGCATTGGCGGCATCGGTGCCAGCAAAGCGAAGGCAGTCGTGGGCATAACCGCACGCCTCGTGGACACTTCCACCGGGGAAATCCTGGTCGCCGTGACCGGCACGGGAGAGTCTACGCGTTCGAGCACTTCCCTTCTCGGCGGGGGCGGGGGCTGGAGTGGTGGAGGCAGCGGAGCCCTCGACATGGGCAGCAGCAATTTCTCGAACACGATTCTCGGTGAAGCCACGCACAAGGCTGTGGATGATACGGGGGCGCAGATTGACGCCGCGGCAGGAAAGATTCCGACGGTGAAAATCACCGTATCTGGGCTGGTAGCCGATGTTTCGGGCAACACGCTCATCGTGAATGTGGGGAAAAAGGGCGGCGTGAAAGTTGGGGACAAACTGATCGTCTCGCGACAGGTACGCGTGGTGAAGGACCCTGCGACCGGCAAGGTCATCAAGTCGGTTGAGGACAAGGTCGGCGAAGCCACGGTCACCGAAGCGGACAATGACTCCGCGACGGTTACGTTTTCCGGTTCTGGTCCGGCGAAGGTCGGGGATGTCGTAAAGAGCCCATGATCCTCGCGGCCATTCATTAATTTCCTTCGAGCCCGCGCGGAATTATCCCTCGCGGGCTCTTCTGTCTTCTCTCGTTGGCATGGTGTATCCTCGTTCTCGACCGCCCGTTCAGGAGGCCTCATGACAGCAGAATTTACTCCCGGCCAACATATCGGCGATTACGAAATCCTCTCGATCCTAGGTCTTGGCGGCATGGGCAAGGTGTATAAGGTCCGCAACATTATTTCCGACCGCGTTGAAGCCATGAAGATCCTGCTGCCCGATCTTTCCTCTCACCAGAATCTCGCCGACCGGTTTCTCCGAGAGATCCGTTTGCTGGCTACGCTGAATCATCCCAATATTGCTGCGCTGCGCACGGCGCTCACGGCCGAAAATCAGTTGGTGATGATCATGGAGTTTGTCGAGGGAGAAACGCTGGCAAACCGGCTCGCCCGCGCTCCCATTTCGACTGCCGAAGCGGTGGATATTTCGGACCAGATCCTTTCCGCGCTCGGCTTCGCGCACAAGCAGAACATCATTCACCGCGACATCAAGCCCGCCAATATGATGCTGACGCCGCAAGGCGCCGTGAAATTAATGGATTTCGGCATCGCGCGTTCTTCCTCGGATGGAACGCTCACTTCCACAGGCACCACCTTGGGATCGCTCAACTACATGCCGCCCGAACAGGTTCGCGGCGAATCAGCGGACGCGCGCTCGGACATTTATTCCTATGGCGTGTCTCTCTATGAAATGCTCACGGGCAGTCTGCCGTTTAAGGGTGACTCGCAATACTCGCTGATGACGGCACATCTCAATTCCGAGCCGGCTGCCCCCATCACTCTGCGCAGCGATTTGCCGGCAGAACTGAATGAAATCATTCTGATGGCTATGGCCAAGGAGCCGGCCAATCGTTTCCAGTCCGCCGATGCTTTTCGCGCGGCACTGAAGACTGTGCCGATTTCCGCGATTCCGTCGGCGAGCACTACGGTGACACCGACCCCGAAGCCCAGATCAGCAACAACATTGGTGGAAACACCGATTCCGCCGCGGATATCCACCGTCGCGGCGACGCCACCGCGGACTCCCGCGCCCGCTCCCACGCCTCGGCCCACTACCGTTGCGCCTGCTCCGCCTTCTTTTCCGCCCCCCGCTCCCGTGGCGGCTTCTTCGCGGCGCGGGTTGTGGCTGGCGATTGGTTCCCTGCTGGGAGCTGGAGTGCTGATTGGCGCTGGCGTATACGTTCCGCGGCATTTGCGCACCCACGCCGACCCGGACAAAGGAATGTTTCCCGGAACTTCCACGGCCACCCCGAACACGCCAGCGACGCCGGGTGTCTCGGTCCAAAGCGATAAGGGCAGCGTTACCGTTGATCAGCAAGGAGGCGTCTCGGTCGAGAGGCCGACGGGTAGCGTGGAAGTGTCTGGGGCGAATGGCTCCGTGAAGGTATCCGGGCCAAGTGATACATCCAAGGAAAATCCGAAACCTGCGCGGGGCAATTCTGGCTCGACTGGCGCAAATCAAATGACAGAGGCGCCGCCTGTGCTAGCGGGACCCTCACCGGAAGAGTTGGCGAAACTGGAAGATGAGGCGGACAAGCTCAACATCCGGGCGGCAACAGCTTCCCACAGCGTGGACACGCTGCGACAACAGCAGATAGCTTCCGGCTACAATTTGCGCGGCGACATCGCTTCGGCGCAGGAACGCGCGCAACTTTATATGGCCAAGGGCAACGCCGCGCTCAAGGCTCAAGACGTGGCCGGAGCCCAGAAGTATTTCGACCTTGCGGACGCCGAGATCGCGAAGCTTGAGAAGTTTCTCGGGCACTAACCCGCTTTCCGCCGGGCCGCCACGATAGAAAAAAATGGACACTTACCAGAAGGCACTCTCGATCAATCTCGAAGCAGCGATTTTTGGTTCCTTTGCGGAAATCGGGGCGGGCCAGGAAGTGGCGCGCTGGTTCCTGCGGGTCGGCGGCGCATCCGGCACGGTCGCCAAGACGATTTCCGCTTACGACAAAGAAGTGAGCGACGATCTGTATGGCGCAGGGACGCGCTACGTGTCCGAGCAGCGGCTGCAGACCATGCTGAAAAATGAATGGGACCAACTGTTGAGCCAATTGGAGGCGAGCCGCGGCGCGACGACCTGTTTTTTTTCCTTCGTGGACACCGTCTCGGCGCGAAACTATGCGGGAACGAACGAATGCCACGGCTGGGTGGGATTGCGGTTTCAACGGCAGCCGGGCGGGGCGGCAAGCGACGTCATTCTGCATATCAACCTGCGTGATCCATCGAACGTATTGCAGCAGGAGGCTGTGGGTATCCTTGGCGTGAACCTTCTGTATGCAGCACACCATCACTTGCAAACAGCCGAAGAATTCCTGGCGAGCGTCTTCGAGGAGTTGAGCCTGCAGCGAATTGAAATTGATCTGGTCGAGCTGAACGGACCAGCGTTCGAGGGTTGGCACCGGAACAAGGTTCACGCTTCCTTGGTTTCCGGCGGCTACGCGGAAGCGGTCGTGTTTCCAGCGGATGGAAAATTAATGGCGCCAACAGAGTTGCTTTACAAGAAGGCTGTGGTGTTGGCGCCTGGAATCTTCGAGAACGTGGAGGAAGTGCACGGCGAACTGATTCGGGATACGCTGGCCGATCTTCCCGCGGACGAGACGTCGGAAAGCAAGGGATCGGTGGGATTGTTCTGTATTCCGTTCGCGCCACTGGAGGCAAACCAGCCGAGGCTTACGGTGGAACAGGTTACCGAACGCGTAGAGCAGCTCCGGCGGCTTGGCAGCGGGGTGCTGGTGTTTCGCGAGAATGAGCTCTACCGAATGAGCGCGTACGTAAACCGGTTCACGAAATTGCGGATCCACTTTGCCATCGGACTCTCGCTGCTTGCCCGAGCGCTGCAGGATGGCTACAAGGATCTGGCGGGTAGCCTGCTCGAGGCCATCTCGAAACTCTTTACCCAAAATGTGCGCGTCATTGCTTTTCCCGTTCCGACAAAAATATTGGAAGACTGGTCGCGGACGTCCTCCGCAAGCGGCTGGAAGTGGAAGGAGACGTCCGGGATGGTCTATGCGGACGATCTGCACCCGGCAGAGCCGGTAAATCATTTGTACCGCTATTTGTTGGGAAGTAAGTTTATTCAGCCGGTTGGACACGCTCCTCGGAACGCGAATTCCGCATCTTCCTTGTGAGGTTTTTGCTCGCGGGCCTTGTTGCGCTTCCGTGCTTGGTGTACCTCGACCGACAATCATAGAAAAACTTTAGGATGATTTGCCTTACAATTCCGCTAGCGCAGCGCAATTTTCCGCTTCACCCCTTCAAAAACTCTTAGCCTGCGCCAGCCGCATAACGTTGTTGTTCCATTCCGTTTTCGCCGCTGGAAATCCGTTGGCCCCGAAGAAGCGGCCGAATCTGTAAACCTTTCCGAGTGTGGCATCTACTTTGAATCGGATTTACCGCTGGCCACCGGAACGGCCCTACAACTCACACTCGAGATGCCGGAAAAGATTACAGGCGTGCCCGCCAGGGAATGGAATTGCACGGGACATGCGGTTCGCTTGCATTCTCCCAGCGGCGAAGCCAGGAGAGCAGGCGTTGCGGTTAGGATCGATTATTTCGAAGCTACTATTCGTTGGACGAACTGGTGTCGCTCAGTTCGTGGGATCTCGTGCATCCGGATTCGCACTCGGAAGTGATTGAGAAAAGCTTGCTCCACGCAAGAAACGGACTTGACCAGGAACGGATAAGTGCGCTGGCTTGATGTGATGGCCGGCCACATCGAGATGGACGGCCAGCCCGCGGGGCTGCTCACGGCAATCGACATTACAAACCGCAAAACAAATGAAGCGACGGAAGGAGAAAACGGGGCGCGCGATTCCCTTACGGGTTTACTCACCGTTGCGCAGGTGCAAAGAGTCTTTCGAACCGAGGCGAGACGCTCTGAGCGCACCGGGCGATCCTTCGGACTGCTCGTGCTTAAAGTGGATCAGTTGCAGCACATAGCAAGGATAGGCTTTAACCGGACGGTACGGTTCCTCGAAGTGCGGCAAGGGCTTCGTGCAGGCTGTCAAAAATACGGGTGGGGCGAATGGCTTCGGTCAGGTGATGACGGTCCAGGTCGGGCTGCAGATCCGACTGGACATGAGCGAAGACCAAGCCGGTGCCCTGAGCGGCGAGGTTCTGCTGGAATTCGCGCACAACACGAGCGGCGGTGAAATCCACATTGGTGATGGCTCCCGCATCCACAATCAGCCAATGTAACGGGGCGGGCGCTGAGGAGGCCAGCATCCGCACTTCCTCGGAGAAACGATTGGCGTTGGCATAGAAAAGTGGCGCGCCGAAACGATAGATGACCACGCCGGGTTCGGTAAGCGCGCCGGGAACGACCGGGTTTAGGCGCCAGATTCCGTCACGATCCAGACGAAGTACGGCCGTGTGTGGATGATAGCTGTGTTGGACGATACGAAACAGCGACAAGGCCATAGCGAGTAGGATGCCTTGCTCCACGCCGACGAAAATGACGACCACAGCGGTTATGACCGCCAGCGCGAATTCACCAGGACTCTCCTTGCGAATAGCGCGGAGAGCACGCAAGTCAATTAGACGCACAGCGATGGTAAAGACGACCGCCCCCAGAACGCACCGAGGAAGGAACTGCAACGGGCCGGTGAGGAAAAGAAGGACGAGCGCCACAACGCCTGCCGTGGCGAGGTGCGCCAATTGGCTGGTGCCGCCGGAGCTTTCGACCATAGTGGTCTGGGTCGGGCTTCCGTTCACAACAAACGTGGCGCTGAAAGCAGCAGCGGTGTTGGCGGCCGAGAGACCGACTAGGTCGGAATTCTCGTCGAGTGTCTGATGGTGGCGAGTGGCATAGGCGCGCGCGGTCGCGGCGCTTTGCGTAACAATCATTACAAAACAAGAGCCCGCAACCGGCAGGAGCGACTGCAGGTCTCTCCAGCTCACACCTGGAAAGCCCAAATGAGGGAGTCCACGGGAAACAGGGCCAAGAACAGCCACACCGCGCTGCGCCCACTGAAAAGCCGCGCTCGCCGCGATCGCGCCGGCCACGGCGAAGAGCGGACCGGGCAAGCGGGGAGCAAATCGATGAAAAAGGAGGATACAAACTACCACCGCGAGGGAGATCTCCAGCGAGAGGAGGTGCGCTTGCGGCAACGAGCGAAGCACTTCAAGAAATTGACCGGAGGTATGGCTGCTGTGGAGGGTTATGCCCAGCATTTCCCCGAGCACAGCGATGCCGACTTGAAAGCCAACGCCGGTCAGAAAACCGAGAAGCGCCGTATGGGAAAGGAAGTCGGCGAGAAAGCCAAGCTTCAGAAGGCGAGCGAGTAGAAGGAAGAGGCCGGTCAAGAGCGCAACCGAACCGGCGAGAGCAACATAGCGGGCGCTGCCGAGAGGAGCCAAGCCGGAGAGGCCGCCGGCGAGTATGGCGGCCGTGCCGGAATCGGCGGCCACAACAAGATAGCGCGAGGAGCCGAAGATAGCGAAAGCGATGAGGGGAAGGAGAAGCGTGTAGATGCCGGTGATGGCGGGAGTGCCGGCAATCCGGGTATAGCCAAGGGACTGCGGAATGTTCATGGCGGCCAGCGTAAAACCGGCCAGGAGATTTTTCGGCACCTCTGACCACAAGAAAGGCCGCAACCCTTGAAATAGAGGAAAGCGATTCGCGATTCGAGATAAGGGCGCACGGAGGTCAGACATGAAGAAGGCGCTCCTCAAGGAGCGAACAGAAGCAAGACATACAATGGCGTTTCAAAGAAATCATATTTCGATGGGAAGAGCCAAACCGTGCCAGCCCAGAGAGTAACAACAGCGGAGAGCCAGCTCAACCATAGAATTTGGAGATGCGAGATGGCGCGCGAAGAAGGGCTCCAATGATTTCTTACAGTGGACACGAAAGGCTCATGAACTGCACATGGCTCTGCTATGATGCTCTTTCGCGGCAGGCTGCTTGTCGTTGGAATACGCCGCACAACGAACCGCCCGTCCCGCCGAGCGTTTGAATGCATTTGCAGGAGCAACCCATGAAAGAGAAAAGTTTTGGATTTTGGCTCATCGCGGGAGCGTTGCTGGCGATACCGGTGGTGGCGCTATCGCAGGCTGCGCAACAGAGTAAGACATTGGTGGTGAACGGCCTGTCCGGCCAAGTTAACGTGATGCAGGTCAACGGGCGATCGTACGTGGACCTGGAAACACTGGCGCGCATCGCGAACGGCACGATTGGATTCCAGGGTAATCAGATTACGCTTACGCTGCCGGGTGCGGGAGCGGCAGCCCTGGCGGCCCCTCCCCCCAATCCGGAATTTTCCAAGGAATTTTTGAAGGCAGGGATTGAAGAGATGGCTTCCATTCGTGAATGGCGGATCGCCCTTACGAACGCGGTTCAGCGCGGTTACCCGGTGACCGAGGACTGGATCGCGGGGTATCGAGGGGAAGCGGCGCAAAACCTGCGGCTGGCCTCGGTGGCCGTAACAACCGATTCCGATCGAAACGCGTTGCAACTGCTGACGAATGAATTCAACAACATGAAGAAGCTTAGCGACCGCTTTGTGCAAGCCAACAAGAACATGAATTACGTCGCGCCCGACGCGCTGAACAATGACCCGCTGGATCAAAAAATCCTGGCTTGCGCGCACTCCCTCGCGTCCATGGCCTCAACCGGGCAATTCGTGGACGACGGGTCGTGCCAGTAAAAAGAGAACGCAGATAACGGACGACCGGGAGAATCCCCGATCAGTTGATGCCGTGAATGCGCATGCTGACGAGCTGGTCGATCGTCAGATCCTTCATCCCGTGAGACTTGAGGCTGGTGATGTATTCCGGTGTGACGCCATGGATGCGCATGGCCACAAGTTGATCCGGCGTAGGATTTTCGTAACCAAGCCTTTTCAGGTTTTCGACGAATTCGGGGGAAACGCCGTGGATGCGGAAGGCAATGAGCTGATCGGGGTCAGGATGTCTGTAGCCGAGCTTCTGTAGATGCTCGATGTACTCCGGCGAAACGCCATGAATGCGGAAAGCGATCAGTTTTTCGAGATCCACGTGGTCGTAGCCCAGCTTCTTCAATTGATCGGCAAATTCAGGTGTGGCGCCGTGGATGCGCATGGCGATGAGGGTGTCTTCATCGGGCTGATAACCCAGTTGATGGAGAGCTCGGACCATTCCGGGGAAACGCCGTGAATGCGGAAAGCGACGAGTTTGTCGCTATTCGAGGCTTTGAGACCTTCCTTGCGAAGGCCTTCGATAAATTCCGGAGAGACGCCGTGAATGCGAAAGGCGATGAGCTTATCGGTATCGAGATCCTGAAGATTCTCGGCTTTGATCCTACGGGCGAAATCGAGGCTGATGTCCAGGACGGCCATGGAATACTGCTTGTCTTCCTCCACGGGAAAACCCAGGGACCTCATTTGCTGGGCATAATTGGGGTCGGGCGTGAAATGGAAAACGCCGGCGCCTTCGCCGTTTTCCAGATAACCCTGGCAGTCGAAGCGTCCGGCATCGCTCGTGATGGTGAACTTGGCATCCTGCTTGCCCGATTTGGAAATGTCCAGGCCCTGGAAAGAGGCGAGAGGCCACGCGGATTCATGCTGAGAGGAACCGCCGTGCTGATGGGTGATTAAGCCGAACTCGACCTTGCCGGGCTCGTCCGAGAGGCGGAGAGTCCAATTGCCGGAGCGTGAATCCGCAGCACGGGCAATCAGCGCAATGACCAGCGAGCAAGCGATCAGAACGTAAGAAATCAATGCCTGACGACGGTTCATGGCGATGGCCTCCTCTTCAGACACAACTACTTCTCCAAAATTCCCGTGCGCTTGAGTTCGACAATCTGCTCGAGAGTGAGATTCTTGAACCCGTGGCTTTGCACTTTCTGGATGAACTCGGGCGTGACGCCCTGCATCTTAGCGGAGATAAGATCGTCCACGTCAAATTTCAGGCCCGCGGACTGGAGCGATTTCACATATTCGGGAGTGATGCCCTGAACCTTCATACCGATGAATTCGTCGGCATCCGGATTGAGGCCGGTGGCGCGAAGTTCGCGGATGTAATTCGGCGTGATGCCCTGCACTTTCATACCGGTCAAGCCGTCCGCGTCCGGAGCAATTCCCAGCCCTTTCATGTCCTGAACGTAAGCCGGAGTGATTCCCTGGACTTTCATGCCAATGAGTTCGTCGGTATCGCACTTGAGGCCCGCCGCACGCATTTCGCGAACGTAATCCGGAGTGATGCCCTGCACCTTCATGCCGATTAAATTGTCGGCATCGGTCTGCAAACCGAGATCCTTCATCTGGCGCAAGTATTCCGGCGTGATGTTCTGCACTTTGAGGCCGATGAGTTCGTCCACGTCCGGCTTTAACCCGGCGGCACGCAGCTCGCGAATGTAGTCGGGCGTGATGCCTTGCACTTTCATACCGATCAATTCCTGGGCGGAGGGCTTCAGTCCTTCCGCCTGGATGGAGCGGATATAGGCGGGAGTAATGCCCTGAACTTTCATGGAGACGAGGTCTTCCACGCTGAGATTGTCGTAGCCGGCGGCCTTGAGACCGTCAACGAAGGACTCCTGCGCTTGAGGAGCTGCCGACGGCTGGGACGCAGGCGAAGGTTGTGGTGCTGGAGCAGGTTGCGGCTTTTGTGAAGGGACGGCTGCTGGGGCCGGCGCGGGCTTCGCCGCGAATGTGGCTTCGCTCGCGGGCTGGGCTTCCTCTTCCGGTGTGGGTTTATCGGCCTGGACCGTGATCACCAGGTCGTGATTGTTCGCCCTGGGAGCCTGCGGCGCGCTGGCGGCCTGCGCGGAAGCCGTGGCGTGCGCGATCCCGAAGAATGCATTTCCCGCAAATAAAGCGACGGAAAGACAAAGAACGCCAACCGTGAGGTTCGCGGTGCGGGCGCTGGAGGAGAGCGAAGGAAAACCAAGCAGACGACGGATGCGCGCTGAGAGCGGAGCGCGATTGGCGGCCATGGCAAGCGCCGGGGTGGCGCGCCATTCTTCCAGCAAGGTTAGGGCGCGGGCGTATTCCAGCGGGCTGCCGCAGACCGCGATGGCGACATCGTCGCAACAATTCTCGCGCTCGGCGCGAATGCGTCTGCTCAGCCACCAGACACCGGGGTGATAGAAAAGAAGTGATTCGGCGGCGACCTGGGAGAGATTCACGAAAGCGTCAAATCGGTGGACGTGCGCCAGTTCGTGTGCGATGACAGCCTGGAGCTGCGCTTCGGTAAGGCCGGTAAGCGCGGAAACAGGCAGTAGAACGACCGGACGAAGCCACCCGATCACTGCGGGGGCATCCAGATGAATGGATTCGCAGTAGCGAACGACGCGGGTGAGACCCATGCGGCGTTGCAGCGCGAGACAACGATCGAGAAAGGCCGCGCTCACAGGCTTGGAGTCCTTGCGGCGCAGACGCTCGAGAGCAACAACGCCGCCGGCTGTGCGCAAACTGAGGAGCAGGACGCCGAAAAACCAAGCTTCCACAAGGAAGAAGTAGGGCTTTTCGGGGACGGGCTGCTGCGGAACAGAATGAGCGTTGCCTTGGATGCGGAAGGTCTTTTGTTCTGCGAGGGGCGCGGGGGAATCTGCAATCCAGTTCAAGGGGAACTGTGGTTGCTCATTGCGCAAAACAAGGAAGGTGATTACGGGAGCCGCGACCATCGCAGCGAGAATGACCACGCCTAGGACATAACGCGTGGCCGCGCTGCGGCTGACCGTGAAGACCAGGGCTGCCAGGGCTGCGAGCGCGGCGCCTTGCCACAAGAAGTGCAGGAGGGCGAGACTGAGGGGCCGCAGGAGTTCCGGAGAAATCCAGTCAGCGAGGTGGATCATCGGAGTTCCTTTCATGCTCATCGAGAAGGCGGCGAAGTTCGGCGATTTCTTCTCGGGAACTACGGTGCGAGGCCAGGGCATGCATCATGAGCTGGCTGGCGGAACCTTCAAAGACGCGCTCGAGGGTGTCTTCTACCAGTTGGCGTTTGGTTTTCTCCGCGGGGAGACACGCTTCATAGACGTGGGCGCGCTGGTGTTCGTCTCGGCGAACCAGGCCTTTGCTAGTCATGATTTGCATGAGCTTGAGAACGGTGGTATAACCTAGATCTTTTTTCTCGGAGAGCGCATCGTGGACTTCGCGGACCGTGGAAGGGCCGCGCTCCCAGAGAACGTGGAGAATGCCGAGTTCCGAGGCGGTGGGTTTTTGGGGCGTTGTCATGGGCGAGAGCATACTACGAAGGTTTTCGTAATGTCAACGAAAATCTTCGTAGATGGGGAGGGCTGGGCGGGACGCTTCAAATCGAAGAGAGATCCCTCGACGATGCGGCCTGACGCGCTAGGCTGCGGCGCGAAATGAAAAATCGGTCCGCTTCGCTCGGGATGACAACTTAGGAGAGTGGGCAACTTGAGAGAAACGCAGGCTACGGCGCCAGATATTTAAGCGAAGCGGCGATGAGTTGGCAGGTGCCGTCGTAGGAACTACCCTGCCCTTCCCATTCCATGGAAAGGTAGCCGCGATAATGACTGGCCTTGAGAATGTCGAATGTTTTTTTCAGGTTTACCCGGAAGACTTTGCCGCCGTCACCGACTTCGGAATCTTTGACGTGGCAGATGTTGTAGGCGTGGCGAAACATCGCGGTGACGGCGTCGTAATTGAATTTTTCGTTGCCGGTCATCATGGAATTGCAGAAATCGGGGAGCGCATGCAGGTAGGGATGATTGACCTTCTCGATGACCTTGACGAGGAAGAACGCGTCTTCGCTGACGAGGTTGTCGTTCTCCAAATTGACGAGGATATTCTTCGAGGCTGCGTAATCCACAACGCGCAGGAGTTGTTCGGCCACGACGTTTACGTCCGGCTTTGCGTTCTTCGCTTCCGCGATGGAGGTGCGTACGCTGGGCGAGCCGATGACGACGGCAACGTCC
>Ga0182033_10001556_pt1 | contig 11516 bp, 8 predicted proteins | sample tim00Cox0000000H_FD_125968 | JGI IMG/M metagenome (GOLD analysis project Ga0182033, IMG submission 125968) | Lab enrichment of tropical soil microbial communities from Luquillo Experimental Forest, Puerto Rico - timezero.00C.oxic.00.000.00H | ecosystem: Environmental > Terrestrial > Soil >...
GACCCGTCTCAATCCGGAGGTTCCAGCGGAGCTGGACCGCATTATCGGTACGGGTCTGGAGAAAGACGGGAACGTCCGCTACCAGCACGCGTCGGAAATTCGCACCGATCTCGAGCGCCTGAAGTGGGAAACGGATGTCCTGGGTCAAACCAGTTCGAACCATAAAAGCTATCCTGAAGTCTGCCGTTTTTAATGACCCGACTTGGCCGACCGGCTCGCCTGAAATGTGCGGAAAAACAATTCGCGGTCCGGGCGGACCGCGGCAATCGGCCAGCCTGCGCTAATGCCGCCGTCCACTACTAAATTGTGTCCCGTCACCAGACGCGACGCATCGCTGGCCAGGAACAAGGCCGCCTGTGCGACATCATCGGCGCGCCCAACATGGGGCAAAGGCTGCCATCTCGGCAAAACGGCACCAATGGCGGCCTCGGCATATTCGGGATGTTCGTCCGCCTCATCAGGTGTCATGCCCCGTACTTGCCGAAGGCCCCGGTGACAGTCATGCCGGGGGAAAGGCTGTTCACGCGAATTCCTTTCTCGCCCAGTTCGACAGCGGCGCAACGCGTCAGGTGAATGGCGGCCGCCTTTGCCGCCGAATAATAGTGCCCTCCCAGTCCTGCCCGCGTTCCGTTGACACTCGCGACGTTAATGATACTGCCCGTTCCCTGTACCGCCATGACCGGCACTGCATATTTCATCCCAGCGAGGACGGCGCGCAGGTGCACGGCTATCACCGCATCGAACTGCTTCAGATCAACGTCGGCTATAGCGACAAAATGCGAAGGCATCCCTGCATTATTCATCAGGCAATCGAGTCGGCCAAAGCGGTCGACGGCATGGTCGATCATAGCCTTGACATCAGCTTCGACTGTGACATCCGCGCGTATGAAGCTCGCGGCCTCTCCCAGCTTTTGCGCGAGGCTCTCGCCTCTTTGCTGACGCCGGCCGGCAATTACGACACGCGCCCCCTCCCCGACGAACAGTTCGGCTGTTCGAGCGCCGATACCGCTTGTGCTCCCCGTAATGACCGCAACCTTACCGGTGAGCGCTCCCATCAGATTCGTCCTCCTTTCTGGCAATGACTTACAAAGCTTCCCAGGCATTCCAAAATTGTGCACGTTCGCCTCACGGCAGCCAACACAAGAACTGACTGCTGTCCGCTGCGAAGAATTAATCTCATGGCGGCGGCTAGACACCAGAGTGCCTGGACTCCTGCAAAAGCTGTGACTTTCGCTGGAAGCATCAGGGTCAGCAGAAAAGCAAGTCCCAGGGCGGCAAATGCGGCTCCTAGGACACCTCCCTTGCTCAACAGACGGAATCTTTTCGGAAGGATCAGGTCGACGTTAATCACTCTTGCAAGTGAGCCAGCGTTCGACCTGTCGGGCAATCTCGGCAATCGCCGCGTCCACCTCGCCGCGCTTTCGCGCGCCCAGTGTTGCATGGTACCCGATTCCCTTAAATTGAGCTATCAGCGAGGTGACGGCGGATCCGACATGAATGCTCCGGCGAAACACACCCTGTTTGATTCCAAGCCGAATGATGCTGGACAAGCGGTCTCGCCAAAGGCCGTCGCGTCTCTTCTCCATCGCGCCGATAGCCGGGTCCCGTAAGCCCCGGAGCGAAAGCTCGGTGACGACAATAAAGAGCTTCGGCTGCGTGCGTAAGAGGTCCCGAAGGTCCTGGAACTCCAGACGTAATTCTTGGAGGGCGGTCGCCGGCTTGTCTTTGGGAAAGCCCCTAGTTTTCCTCAACTCTGCGAAAAGTTTGGCGACTACTCCTTGAATGAGCGCTTCCTTAGTCTGGAAGTGGTAGTACAGCGTGGCATTATTTATGCCAGCCTCTTTTGCTACCGCTTGGAACCGCAAACCCTCGAAGCCCTTTGTCGCGATAACATTCATTGCGATCGAGACCAATTGTTCACGGCGGTCCGTGCCACGCCTCTTCGCTTTGTATCGAGCCCCGAGATCGGTCTTCACGACGCGCTCCCCTGAGCTGCGACCTTACTCTTAATCAGCATGTAAAGCTTGTGATGCCATACGCGGTGATGAGCGCCAGCCGAATCCAGTGCGTGCTCATTAGCAGTTGGTAGTCACGAAGCAACATTTCCCCGTTCGGTTTGACCAATCTGGCCATCAAAGGAGCCCACCATGCCGCCGTGGAGGCATAGATAATTATTTGGAGAATGACCCCCAGCCGGACCTGTCTCTCGCTCACTCTGGCGGGGCGAAGCCAAAGCAATGCGATCGCGCCCAGGAATACCAGTCCCGCGGGAACGAACAGAACGCCCCAAATACTCCGCCACCAAGCAAGGTGATACCTAAAGGCCTCGCCTCGTCCTACGGACGGCCACAGGCGGTAGCAGACCAATTGCACGAGCCACACATTACCGACTGCATAGAGTCCCAGCCCCGATGTCAGGACCAATAACCAGTGGCCGCGTGTAAACGCCGAGTGTGGCCACAGGATCCTGGTGAACGCCCAGTAGTTCAAGATCGCATACGCCGTGAGGAGGGCGATGCGTACCCAATTCCCGCTTACAAGGCTTTCGTACGCTGCCAGATCTAGTCCACCCGCGGAAGCGACCGTATGCTGGTCTGCGTGAGATAGCCAGATCGCATTCAAAACTTGCACGATGAGTTGGAGGCCGAAGCCCGTCCATAATGCCCACCGCGGTACAGCCGGGCGGAGCCAGCCTAAGCATCAGGATTGACCCCGTGGCTAGCAGGACAGTGGGCAGAAAAACGACCCACCACGTGCTCTGCCACCAGACATTATGATAAGTCAGGAACTCTTCCTGGCCCACAAGCCGCCAAAGTGGATAGCAGGCAAACTGAATCAGCCAGACGACCCCTGTATTGAACCAGCTTAGCGCCGTAACCAACATGAATAGCCAATAGTGTCTCCCCATTCCGCCCTCCGTTCGTCCACGCTAGCATACGGCAACGCGCGTGTCAACCAATTAGTTGGTTGCTTTGGCTTGCTGCGCTGCCGTGGGCACTCGTTTTGGCTTCGTGGGAGCGACGCCTGGAATCGTTGCCGCTGTCGGCCGGCGGCCTAGCTTGGGACCGATAAAGTGGGTGCCGCGCCACACCACCTTTCCGTCAGCCTGCTAAGGGCGGGGCCTTAGTCTACGAGATCATTGCGTAACGCATAACGCATGAGCTCGGCTGTCGTCGTCATATTCATCTTCTCCAGGATGCGCGCGCGATAGGTGCTGACCGTCGTTGTGCTCAAGTGTAATTCCGCTGCGATCTGGGAGACAGTTTTCCCCAGGGCAATCATCCGCAGGACCTCAAACTCACGATCCGACAAGTTGTCATGTAAGGGTCGCCCCGCGTTCGTGCCCCACTCCACGGCAAGTTTCTCGGCAAGCGTTGGACTCACATATCGCCCCCCGGCAAGCACCTTTCGAATGGCCTTGATCAGTTCCTCCGGAGCACTTTCCTTGTTCATGTAACCGGAGGCTCCGGCCTTGAGTACCCGTTTACCGTACTGGTCTTCGGGATGCATGCTCAAGACGAGCACCGGGAGCCCGGGTTGCACCCGCTGCAGATCCCTGAGGACGTCAAGGCCGCTTCGCCCCGGCATGGTGATGTCGACAATCGCGAGGTCCCAGTTTTGGTTTTGGACCTGGGCCAGAACCTGCTGTGCATTCTCGGCTTCGCCGCACACTACACCCTCAAGCTCCCGCATCAGGATCTCACGCAAGCCTCGGCGCAGGATGCCATGATCGTCAGCAATGAGAACCCTGATCACTCGTCTCACTCTCTCACGCGCGAGATGGTTCTGGAATCCGCACTCTCACGGTCGTACCCTTTTCCGGAGCGCCGAGGATGACCAGTTCCCCTCCCAACAGGGCAGCTCTCTCACGCATTCCCAGGAGACCGAGCGACCGGCCGCCTGCGAGCTGCTCTTTGCCGATGCCCCTGCCGTTATCGTGAACTTCCAGCGTCAGATCGCCGTTCTCCTTCGCCAGCCTTACTCCCACCTCGCTGGCGTTCGCGTGCCTGGCGACGTTCGTCAAAGTTTCCTGGAAAATGCGGAACATCGCCGTCGCGCATTCCTGATCGATTTCAATGTCATCTCCCGGGAGATCCAACCGGCACCTCGTCCCAGTGCGAGCCTGGAATTCCTCCGCCGCCCATTCCAGCGCGGCCACGAGGCCGAGGTCATCGAGGATTCCCGGCCTCAGTTCTGTCGAGATTCTGCGCACCGACTGTATCGTCTGGTCTACGAGTTCCAGGATGGAGTCGGCCCTTTTTCGCTGTTGTTGTTCGTCAGCCGGCGACTCGCGCATCAAGGAGGCCAGGTCAATCTTAATGGCGGTCAAAGCTTGGCCCAGCTCATCATGGATTTCGCGTGCCACGCTCTTTCTCTCCTCTTCCCGGATAACTTGCAGCCGTGCGGTAAGGGCGCGCAACTGTTCGAAGGAATGCTGCAACTCCTCTTGCGCCCGCTTGCGCTCGGTGATGTTCTCCACGATAGCCATGAGAAACCGGGGAATGCTCCGCGTGCCTGGAACCATGGATGCGTGGACGCTGGCCCAGATCAAGCTGCCATCCTTACGCCGGTAACGCTTCTGTATTTCGAAGGATGGCCCTCTCCCCTCCCGCAGCTCGGCCAGAGGCCGGCGGCTCACTTCCAGGTCGTTTTCGTGGGTGATGTCCAGGAACGACAACGCTCGCAGTTCTGCCTCTGAGTAACCCAGCATTTTCTGGAAGGCGACATTGGCGCTCAGGAATCGGGTACTGGCGGGGTCACTCAGGGCGATGCCGGCGGCGGAATTCTCGAAGACCGCACGCCAGCGCTTTTCGCTCTTGCGCAACTGCTCCTCGGCAAGCTTGAGTTCCGTGAGGTCGCGGGTTACGCCCCAGACCCGCACCAGGCTCCCATTCTCAACAATAGGGGTCTCTGTCCTGGACAAGTATTTGGGGTTACCTGCTTTGTCAACAACCCGAAACTCGGCCGTCCGACCTTGAAATCCGCCGCGAACCGTAGCTCGAAACAACTCGATCGTTTCCTTACCCAAGTCCCCGGGGGGAATCAGGTCTCCAAGCCGCTTCCCCAGCAGCTCTTCGGCAGCGGAGAGCCCCAGGTTGCGCACATGCGCTTCGTTGCACTCGGCCACGTAACCGTGTTGCAGAATCCTCTCTACACTTTCTTCCTCCGGCAGGTCGAGAGGAACGGGCTGTTCCAATTCCATACGCCACACGCCTTCGTTGCTGTGCGAGATGAAGTCGCGGTACCGCTGTTCGCTCTGGCGCAAAGCCTCTTCAGCCCTCTTGCGCTCAATTACATTGGCAATGGCGTCTCCGACCATCTTCACATGCGCCACATCGATGTCCGACCAGACTACCGGTCGCGCCCTCGAGTGCAATCCGACACACCCCCTCACCTGTCCCACTGTGGCCTTGATCGGCACATCGAGAACTGAAAGGGCGCCCTCTGCCTCGTAGTTCCGGCGCTCCGCCAATGCTTCGGGAGGCAAGTCATCCCATGTGTTCACCCGAATTACCTCGTCGGCCAGAAGTCGACTTTCGCTCCATGACCGTGTCCCGGGTATTATGTTTTGACAAGGTGGGAGGCGCGGGGAGGTGTCAGGCCCGCACCACTCGTGAGTGACGCTCCATGTGCCCTGCTCCGGCGAGAGCATGGTGAGATAGGCGCAATCAACCCCGATGAATTCCGCGGTCTCCTGTAGAGCGGCGGTCACACTCGTATCAACTTCGCAATCGTGGCAGGTGGCGAAGCGGGCCAAAATCGTGGTCATTAACTCGTCAAATGCAGCTTGGCGTCTGAGCGCCTCCTCCGCCTGCTTTCGCTCGGTGATGTCGCTGACCACGCCGTCGATGCGGATGCCCCCGTTCTGCCGTCGCACCTTCGCGCTGTCCAGAACCCAGCGGACTACGCCGTTTGGCAATACAATTCGGTACTCGCGATCGTCACGCGTTACTTGCCCCGCCCGGAGCCGCTCATAAGCCTGCTGGGCTCGGGGCCGGTCCTCAGGGTGAACGGTGCTTAGCCAGGCATCAGGGCCCTGCAGATAAAACTCGGGCGGCCGGCCGGTAATCTTCTCGACCACCGATGAGTAATGGTGGTACTTCCAGTTGCCTCCAGAGTCGACCTCCCCGCTCCAGAGGTAGTCCGGAATCGAGGCCGTCACATCCTGCAATTCCTCTTTGCTCTGTCTCAGCTCTTCCTCCGCCCGCTTTCGCTCGGTAACATCATCGAGCACGGCGAGGGCGCAGGGCTCGCCCTCAAATTCAATTATTTCTACTGAGAAAAGGCCGATTCGCTGTTCCCTTGTTTTTGTTCGAAACACCCCCTCTACGTTGTGGAGACGCCTTTCGGCCTTCAACCTCTGCCAAGTTCTCTGCAGAGCCTGACGATCAGCCCAAAGCCCCAACTCCGCTTCGGTGTGTCCGATTATTTCGTCACGACGCCAGCCGGAGACCCGTTCAAAAGCGTTGTTGACCTCAATGTATCGATCATCCTTCAAAGATGCGATCGCGCAAACCATGGGGCTTGCATGGAACGCCTTGGAGAAGCGCTCCTCGGAGACCTCCGCGTGCTGCCTGAGTTTCAGTAGGGCTCGCTGCTGTCTTACTTTCTCTCTGAGCCCTTGCATCGCAGTCTTCCGATGCTGCCCAACCATTACCAGGCCAAACAGGAGAATAGAGAGAGCCCCCACCAGCGCTTCTAACACAGCCCGTCGGTGGTAATCCGATAGCGCCTCATCCCGGTCAACCTTGCGGACGACGCTGGCACCAGCTATCTGGATCTGCTTGGCGACAGCGAAAACCTTGACCCCGCGGTAGTCGGTATACTCCCCGAAGGGCACCTCACTCTTATGGGCCACAAGGGCCTCCAAGGTCATCTCAGCCAGCGGCCTCCGAAAAACAGACGTCTCGCCTCGGGTCTTACGGCGCGGAGAGAAAACGAACACGGCGCCATCCTGATCCCACACCAGCAGGGTTTCGCTGGTTCGCGCAGGGTCACTCTCAATAGCAACAAAGGGGAGGATTTCCTTCCAGGGTTCCACGACCAGGATAGCTGCTCCAGAAACACGGCGCGGAACCTGGCTCGCTGGACTGGCTGCTTCACCGGCGAACACTGGAGCAGCGAGGCTCAACAGGACGTGGCCTTGTTCCATTCCGGAAGCCGTAATATCAAACTTTCCCGTTCGATAAACCCACAAGCATGCTGAACGGAAATTCTCGGTCCCTTCCTGGTATGCGCTCGACCGCGCCACCACTCGACATCCCGGATCAACGACAACAGCCTGAAGGTATCCCTTGGCGCGCCGGAGGTTTGCAAGTTCCTGCCCGACGTGCCGCCGAGCCTCCTGCAACGGAGACGTTGCCCCGTCCCTCGTAGCAGACAGCAGGCGGGCAGTATAGGGATCCTCCGCTACTTCTGCGACGTCCCTCCTTCTCTCGTCCAACCACAGGGTGTCAAAGCTTACCCGATCCTCCGCGGAACTGGACAACCGCGCATTCCAGTAGGTTACGGTGTCGCGATATGCCCCCCGCAAATTGTGCCAGATAAAGCCCACAACAACCGCAGCCAAAAACAAGAAGCTAACGGCATACAGCGAAAGGGTTCTGCTGAGAGAGCTGGAGGCAACCCGATGACGGATCTCGTCGCGGGTTTTGGTCGATGTTGCTGTCACCGGCTTATCTGGGTGGTCCATACGCGTCACGCTCAACTAAACTAGGGACAATGCCGGACTCCTCTTGCTAACAGGCTGCTGAAAAAGGCCCAACGATGTCATCCCGAGCATTCACAGCCGTTGGGCTGCCCATAATGGGCGGTAACTCGACACCAGAGGAGTTGTTCAATCTAAACGACTTACGCGTCGAGTTATTGCAGAGCAGAGCGAGGTAGGCCGCGTTTGCCACACTTGTGCAGTGTGCACCAGCTAGCTCAGCTATATAACAACATCGGGTGGCGCACACATGACCACTTTTCGCCATGTGCGCGAGTGTCAACGGTCGCATACATCGCAAAATCCGGATGTATACGCCGTCCATGGGGTAAAGATTGTCTACCCAATTCGTGGACACTACACGAGCATCTGACTTGCGTTTTCCATTAGAAATCGGCAAGACGAGCCCCGTGTTGGTTGCTGTCATAGACCGCGCTCTCGCGAACCCACCATCTTACAGAATTTGCCTCGACGTTAATAGTGCTCAGCACCTGACTCAGCACTTGGCAAAGCCAACGCGATACAACGCCGCCGGGCGGGACCGCTCAAACTTGCGGGAGGAGACTGGAGCGGCGGATTGTCGCCGGAAGAGCACTACCATTACCAGCTTGCATCGAGAACTTGCCGGTGTCCCGACTCTTAAACTAGCCTATAAGCCGCAGGCCTTGAGGCAGAGATTCACCGAAGATGCGGAGGGCGTCAGCCTGCGCCGGCGGAACGTAGGAGTGGAGGCCTCGGCTTACTTCGTCTCCAATACCCGCCGCCGTCAACCTGGCGAGGGCTCTCCGCCGCAGGTCATCGTCGATATCCCGCAGGTGATCATCCGTGCGCGACCCGAGCTGGACAACCGCTGATGCCGTCTCGGGCGTGCATTCAGGCAGATCGAGCAGGGTCTCGAGCCATTTCATAGCCGCTTCCACGGCGACAACGCAGTTGAGCGGGCCATACAAGGGGATACGCGCGCCCAGCCTGCCGAGCGACCATAGCCACCCCTTGTCCGTGGGTTCTTTCTTGATCTTGGCCAGCAGCACCTCACCCAACGACGCCCGCAGGGGCGCCGGGAGATGCTCCAAACTGGCGAGCAGGCGCCAACCCTCGTGCTCCACCTGGCTGTTAAGCCGCCCGCTTGTTTTCTTTCCACCGATTTCCAGCACTGCCGCGTACTTTTGGTAAAGCTCTCGCTGTTGACCGGCATTAAGTCCCCCCGCCACGCGACGCCACAGCACCAACCACTCCACCTGGCATTGAAGGTCCTTGGGGAAAGCCAGTCCGGCCAGATAAATCTTTCGCGCCTGACTGATTCGCCAGTCGTCCAGCAGCGCGCCGAAGCCGGGCCGCAGGCAGAAACCAAACAGGTTCAGCCAGCGAGCTTCGTGTCGCCGGGTTTTGGTTCGCCCGTCGACAACCTCGGCGAGTGTATCCGAGAGCCCGCGGATGGTAGCCATGGGCCAAGCATCCTTATTGTGGCAAAGCGTTGCTTCCAACTTGTTTACGAGCGCCTCAGGTGCCACCGCCTCGTGTCCCGGAGTATCGTGCGTCCTGCCAAAGACCGCCTCCACCAGGCCCCGCGCAGATTCCAGCGACTGATCCGAAATCTCCAACGGTGCAGGCGCTGGGGTTGGTGTTGCATGCTGCGGTTGCCCCTCATCGCCACGCAGTTCGAATTGCAGACGCCAGCGGTGTTGGGTCTTGAGCGACTCGCACCAGAGTTCGAGTGTCCCCACCTCCGTGAAGCTTGCTTGAAGGTGCACGTCCAGCTCGATCTGGCGCGACTTCTTGCCGTAACGTAACTGGGTGACGAGCGGGGCGTGGCGATGGAACTGTTCTTCGTCGAAATCGACCACCTCCCCATGTTCGTCGTGACGGGTGGTCGAGCTATAGAGGGTGAAAGACACCGGGCGGTTGGTAAGGACGGCGAATTCACGATTGGCGAGCGGCAGACTGGTGCCCTCATCGATCCCGGAGGGCAGCACGCAGACAGCTTGAAGCCGATGATCGGACTGCACGCCGATATAGTAGGTTCGCGCGCTGCCCGCCTTGATGCGCATACCGCCGCCGCGTCGCACCGGCCCATAGTACGCAGCGCCCGTGGCCACCGCACTTTCCGGGGCTTCGTTGATAAGGGGCTTGGGCCGCCAGCCGTTACTCTCATGGCTAAACCAGCCGGCCACTGCCTCTACGATCCTCTCGCGAGCGATAGACGGTGCGAAAAAACCACCGTTGAAAAGAATGGCGTCCGGGCGCGCCATCTGCGACCCAGGCGGACGGTCCGCCGAAGGCGGGTCAGGCTTAGCCGCGGAAGCCGCTTGGGTCAGAAACGCAGCCAGATGCTTTGTAATTGCGGGCTCGCTTGCGTAGGGTAAGCCCAGTTCGCGCAGGCCTACGCGCTTGTCGTGCGTGGGCAGGTCGTTGGCGGCGGTCAGTGGTGAGAAGCCGCTCGTGAGAACCTCCACCACCTCATCCCGCGTCAGTTCAGCGCTGAGCAGCCTGCCCACCACTGCGCGTCCGCTGCCCAGAACGCTGACCGGAAGCCGTTCCTGGCTCGGGTCGCTGAGTAATCGCTCTTTGACCGCACAACACGCTCGCCGCAGCGCATAGCGCTGGCGGAGGCTGAGCTTCGGATTGTTGAGCTTCTCTTCCACGCGCCGCTCGAGCGCCAGGTCGAGATTGTCGCCCCCGAGCAATAAGTGGTCGCCGATCGCCGTGCGTTCGAACTGCACTTCACCGCTGGCCACGCGAACCCGAATGAGGCTGAAATCGGTGGTGCCGCCCCCAACATCACAAACCAACACAAGTTCACCGTCCTGCAGTTCTCTCTCGAGCAGGTTGCGATGCGTGGCGATCCATGCGTAGAAAGCGGCCAGCGGTTCTTCGAGCAGAGTCACTCTTTCCACACCTGCCTGCTCGGCCGCTTCCACCGTCAGCTCACGGGCCTCTTCATCGAACGAGGCGGGGACGGCCAAAACGATCTCTTGGTTCTCGAAACGGACTCCCGCACTCCCGGGCGCGTGTGCAGTATGATTCCAAGCCTCCCGCAGATGGGTGAGATAGCGGGCTGAGGCTTCCACGGGGGACACCATGGGCTCCGGCGGCTCGGCTTCCCAAGGCAGAATCCTGGCTCGACGATCGACCGCTCCATGGCAGAGCCACGACTTGGCCGACGAAACCTGACGTCCGGGTACGAGCGCACCTTCCTCACGCGCCAGCACGCCTACTACCGCCGAAGGACGCTCATCCCACGGGAGCCTCAAGCGCCCAGCCGACAAATCCTGCTCATCGGGGAACCAAAGGAACGAAGGTAGCGTGGGTAACGCGCGGACCTCCCCCGCCGCAACCAGTTGCGGCACTTGGAAGACACGTATGTCTGAGGGTTCTCCTCCCTTATCGACATAGGCCACAACCGAATTGGTCGTACCCAGATCAACCCCGATCATGTAACGACTGGAGTCTTCCATGTGTTCCCGATTTGCCCGGAGGGCAACACCGTGAGTAGCCGTAGGTGAAACCTACGGGTTAGCAAGCCCGAGATGATCCTCCCGGCCCTGGAGGGGCCGGACAACACCCCGGTCAACCCCTCGAGGGTTTGAGGGACGAGCATGGCATCTCATCCGTAGGTTGTACCTACGGCTACTCACAGCCGGCCCCTGCCGGGGCCGCAACGACCCATCGCCGTCTTGCTTGGTCACTTTTCGCCCTTGGGCCGGATGTTCAATTCCAGCTTCCAGCGGTGCCCGCCGTCGCGCGAGACGCACCAGACCTCCAGCGTGCCGACCTCGGTAACGCGGGTTTCAAGGCGTACGGGGAGAAC
>Ga0182033_10001558_pt1 | contig 11516 bp, 10 predicted proteins | sample tim00Cox0000000H_FD_125968 | JGI IMG/M metagenome (GOLD analysis project Ga0182033, IMG submission 125968) | Lab enrichment of tropical soil microbial communities from Luquillo Experimental Forest, Puerto Rico - timezero.00C.oxic.00.000.00H | ecosystem: Environmental > Terrestrial > Soil >...
CTGTCCGCCATACACGCGAGCCCTACTTGCCGACATGGTGCATATCGCCATGACCCAGCCCGCGTGGGATGACGGCATCGAGATTGTCTCCGCGACACCCTCCTGGGTTCGGCTGATCGTTCGCTGCGATCTGGCCACTGCCGATCGCTTGGTGCAATTCCTGCGGGCTGGGTCCACTTTGCCCGAAGAGGAAAAGGACGATGTAATATTCGCGTTCCGCGAGATTCTTCTCAACGCCATGGAACACGGCGGCCATTTTGACCCTAGCCAATATGTGGAAGTTGCCTTTTTTCGAGGTCGCAAAGTGATGATATGTCGGGTCAAAGATCCTGGTGAGGGTTTTTCTTTGGACCAGGCCCGCCACGCGGCGCTGCATAGTTCGCCCGAGGACATTTTGAGTCACGCTGCCTTTCGAGAAGAAGAGGGTCTACGAGCTGGCGGCCTGGGCATCATGCTCGCCCAGGGGCTCGTCGATGAGCTGGTTTACAGTGAGGAAGGCAATAATGTGCTCCTCGTGAAATACCTCAACCCATCATCGCAGAAACAGAGTGCCGGGGGTGTCTGCTGATCGTGTGAATCGTCAAGGACGTCCGACTAAGCGGCTCGCCTACCCCGGTGTGCTAACGGATGTGGTTATGACATCTTCGACCGTAACGTGACTGCCCATCCTGATCTTTTACATCGCGATGTGGGAAGGTCTGGAATGAGAATGCATGCGCCGACCTATCAAAGCTTACAGGGCCAGTGATAGGCTGGCAGGCAGGGCCCGCGGGGCGGCCTGATACGCTGAGGTTATGGACTACGCGCAGGTAACTTCCCGACTCTACGTTGGGTCTCAGCCTCAAAGCATCGACGACATTGACACGCTTGAAAGGGTTCTAGCGGTCACGGCCATACTAAATTTGCAGACGGATGAAGACATGGCGGCCGTCAAGCTGAATTGGCAGCCCCTCAAATCTCATTACGAGACTTGCGGCCTTAAGCTCCATCGACTGCCCATGAAGGAAGAACAGCTGATACTTCGAGAGAAGCTTCTTGCATGCGTCGATTGGTTGGAGCATTTACTGGCTGGTAGCCACACCGTATATCTTCACTGCACTGCAGGTATCGGCCGTGCGCCTACCGTAGCCATCGGCTATTTGCATCGCTGTTTGGGTTGGGAAATGGACGCCGCTGTCCGCTACATGAAGCAGCTTCGGCGATGTTCACCCCATCTAGAGGCACTGCGGTTGGCGATTTTGGACCAAGAGAAGCTCGAATCCTTTGAGAAGTGGATGCCTTGAGATGAGCTTTCTGCTCGGCTAGTGAACCCGATGGTCCGCTCGGGTAGACTCCTCTCGGGCAAGAGGACCAGTGACAATGCAAGAGCGCAAACTCGGAGTAAGCAATCTAGGTGTTTCGGCCATTGGGCTCGGCTGCATGGGACTGAGCTTTGGCTACGGACCAGCGGTAGACAAGCAGCAAGGCATCTCGTTAATCCGCAGGGCCGTCGAACGCGGCGTTACATTCTTTGACACCGCAGAGGTGTATGGCCCGTTTACCAACGAAGAGCTCGTGGGCGAAGCTCTCGCTCCTTTTCGCCAGGAGATGGTGATTGCCACGAAGTTTGGGTTCGACCTCGACCCCCAAAGCACCGAAGCCCGGCCAGGTTCGGTGGGACTGAACAGTCGGCCAGAACACATCAAGCGGGTTGCCCACGCGTCGCTGCAGCGGCTCAAAACGGATCGCGTCGATTTGTTTTACCAGCATCGGGTTGACCCAAACGTGCCAATCGAGGATGTCGCGGGAGCGGTGAAGGACCTCATTCAACAAGGCAAGGTGAGACACTTCGGGCTTTCCGAGGCGGGTGCGCAAACGATTCGCCGGGCACACGCCGTCCAGCCAGTCGCTGCAGTGCAGAGCGAATACTCGTTGTGGTTCAGAGAGCCGGAAAAGGACGTGCTACCGACAGTCGAGGAACTCGGAATCGGATTCGTTCCCTTTAGCCCCCTGGGCAAGGGTTTCCTGACGGGGAAGATCAACGAAGAGACGAAATTCAACAGCACCGACTTCCGCAACGTCGTCCCCCGGTTTACGCCGGAGAACCGAAAAGCCAATCAAGCGATCGTGGATCTACTCAGTCGAATCGCGCAACAGAAGAAAGCGACGCCAGCCCAGATCGCCCTGGCATGGCTGCTTGCGCAAAAGCCGTGGATTGTTCCCATCCCGGGCACAACGAAGATAGAGCGACTCGACGAAAACCTCGGAGCAGCCTCAATCGAACTTACGCCGGATGATTTGGCTGAAATCAATAGCGCGGCCGCAAAAATCACGGTGCGAGGTGCGCGGTATCCAGAGAGGCTGGCGCAAATGACCGGCCGCTAGGCCACGCGCATCTCAAGGTGCTTCTGGTGCACATCCAGGGCGCCTAAACCACTGCGTCCACGTCCTTCGACAATAAGTTTAGTTGGCTCGTCTACGTAGCCGCGAAGTGCCAATCCCCTGCCGGTCTTCCTGCGACGCGTCCAAGATATCCTCTCGGTCCTGAAATGTGCTGGCAATGGTGGCTTGAAGACGCTGCTGCCACTGCAGAAGAGCAGGCCGCCGCTCTTCTGGCATGATGGAGAGCAACTCAGAAACCAGTGCATTCATGCGACGCATGACCTGAAAGCTCTTGGCGCCGTAAAAGCGAATCTCGTCGAATGCAAGGACCAGGAAATCCTCCCAGCTTGGAAAAATCACGGAGAGGCGAAGTTTATTCCGTGCATCCCGGAAATCGCCGATTTCGAGCCTTCGACGGCCAAGCCGAGCCAAAAGATCTTCGATCTCATCGAGTGCCTGCACGGCGGTGGTTGGGTCATTGATAGCCGGCGACAGAGCCTTGATGGCGATATCCACAAGTAGGCGAATGGCGTATTTGGGGTCTTGCTCGAAAGTACGCTCTTCGCCAAGCCGGACCGCATCCCGCAAACCTTCTTCGGGAAGCTGCTTATTGCAACCGTAAATTCGAAGAATCACGGTCGAATCCAGCACAGCCTCGCCAACGGCCGCAGCCATTTCAATGACGCACCCAGCGCCGCTAGCGATCCCAACCAATGCAGGGATGTCGATCGTTTGAATCTTGCGTGGGTTGCCATGATGGTAGAGAGTTTGCGTAGAGGGAGTATCCAGTGATTCAACCGCGCCTATAGAGGGGGCAGTATCAATCGGCGGATACAGATTCTCGATGACTTCGCGGCCTTGATTGCCAGTGAAGACTAGCATCCGGGTGACCTGAAGATTGCCTACCCGATGCATGAGGCCCACGAACATAATGATGCTGACGATAAGCAATGTACTGAGAACAACCGTGCCGAAAAGAGGAACTCGGCCCGAGCCGTTCCGGTCGACCCAAGCCAATGCACTGAGAGCAAAAACGAACGTGGCCGTAAAGACACCCGTCGCGTGAGATATCATCGGGTCGCTGGCGATCCAGAAGACAAGACGTGGGGAGTAGGCCGAAGCACTGAACTGAACCATCAAGAAGGTCAGTGAGAAGACGATGCCGGTAAGCGCGATCATGCCAGAAGCAGTTGCCGAGTAAATCCCGATCGCAGCACTCGCGCTAATGGTCGACTCCCACCCAGGCAGGAGCACAAACGCCAGCCTGGGAACGGTGAAGCCAAACAGGAAGGCGCCGAACGCATAAATCAAGGGAATAAGCCACGGTCGTGCTCCCGCACGCACCTGAGCTCCGATTTTTTTGCGCCTTCTCAAGAACCGAAAACTCCGTGCCAAATCAAAAGCCATGGGGGCAGCAATTATATATTCTCTTCTGTCGAATTGAGCAGACGAAGCCTGCGACGTTCGTCACCCGCCATGAGGACGCGCTCTTCTGAGGTCCACCCGGCACAGGGGAAAAGTCACTTGGCTCAAGCCATCGGGCAAGCGGTCATCACGCAGGGTTATCGGATCTACGGCAAGGCCCACATCCTGCTGGAGGAAATCGCTGACGCTGCGCTGGATGGAAAACGCAAAGAGCACGTGGAGCTGCTGGCCACTGTGCCGCTGCTGATCATCGATGCCTTGGGAATGCGTAAGTTAGGGCCGCACAGCGGCAGAAGAGCTGCTGGAGATCGTCACGCGCCGCTACGAACGCGCCCGCACGTTGCTAACCTCCAACCGCTTATGCGGAGCTCCGCATAACCGGTTTAATGCGGCGCCTATTGTTATGCGGACCTCGCCCGTGAAAGCCCAGGGTTTGTCGCTATCTTGACCGTTCTCCTCTCCGCATAAAAGTGTGGCCTGTCAGAACCGCAATCAGCCTATCAGTGGCACGGAAGCGGCCCGAACGGAGCTTTGGTGCAGTTACTGCCTCGAGGGCCTCCAACTTGATGGAGGGATCGACCCGCGTGTACATCTCAGTAGTTTGCATGTTGGCGTGACCGAGCCACAGCGAAACTTTCCGCAGATCTTTCGTTGCTTCCAACACGGTCAGTGCGCAACTGTGCCTCAGTACGTGGGGCGATATACGCTTGGTTGCCAGCGATGAGCAGCGCGCGGTCGCAGCGACAACGTGCTTCTCAAGGATGTATTCGAAGCCGGCGCGGGTTAGCGGTTCGCGCCGCGCGTTGAGGAAGAGCTCTGGTACCGCAGCCATTCCACGTACAGTCAGCCACGCTCTCAAGGCGGCGACCGTCTGTTTCCACAACGGCAGACAACGCTCGCGGCGTCCTTTGCCGTGAACCAGAATGCTGGCGTGAGGTTGCAACGATAAGTCTTCCAAACGAAGACCGGTAAGCTCCGACACGCGTAAGCCGGCAGCGAAGCACAAGTGCAGCATTGCCCGGTCCCGGATGCCAGACCAGTCGGTGGGTCTAGGTGCGTCCAGAAGCGCCTGGATTTCTTCCGTGTTGAGGTGCCGCACCAGGCGTGAGTCGGTCTTCTTCATCGGAATGGCAAGGACGCGCTGGATCTGTTCAAGAGCAGACGGTTCGCGGTATTCCATGAAGCGCATGAAAGACCGGATCGCGGCAAGGCGCACGTTGCGCGAACTGCTCGCATTCGAGCGTTTACTTTCCAGGTTGTTGAGAAAGCTAACTACCAGCGGCGCGTCGATTTGTTCGAACTGAAGCTGAGACGGGGCAACTTTTAGTCGTTTACCCGCAAAGTCCAGCAGCAGCTTGAAGGCATAAGCATAGGAGTCACACGTATTGGCGCTCGCCTGTCGTTCGAGCGTGAGACGTTCTTGAAAGAAGGCCGTCAGGTGCGGGGCGAGCGGCGTCATGACCTACCTCCCGTGACATAGGCTTCGCAACGTTCGGCGATGCTTCGCATGAGGTCCGGCACGGCTTCGAGGTACCAATATGTGAGGTCCGCCTTGCTATGCCCGAGATAGGTCGAGAGCATCAACATGTGCTGCGTGATGTGATCCCGGCCATCCGGGCAGTTTTGTAACGCGCGGACTGCGAAGGCATGCCGGAGAGAATGCGGCGTCGGTCGCCGCTGTCCTCGCCCATGAGGCAGGTTCATTTTCTTGGCTGCGGTTCGGAATGCACTGTCCACGTCTCTACTCAGCAGTGGTTTCCGTCGCAGTGAGATAAAAACGTGGTCGTCGAAGGGGGCATAGGGACGTCGTTGCTTCAGGTACCGTTCGAGCGCAGCGTGCGTCGTCTCATGCAAGGGAACCAGTCGGTTTTTCCGGAACTTAGTGGCGCGGATCACCAAACCATCCGGCGTGACGTCGTCATATCTCAGGTGGATTGCTTCAGAGACGCGAAGTCCCGTACAGGCCAGCAGAGCGAAAAACGTACTGTAAGTCTGCCGGCGCAAAGTGCGATATCCCGACTGTCGAGCCAGTTGAATGAGCCGGCGGATCTGCTCGTTAGACAGGATGTATGGAGTCGGCCGGGGCCGACGTTCTTTTCCAAAGACCACTGGAGGTATCTCATGGCGTTCATCTTCCGCGCGGAGATATAGGGCGAAACGTCTCACATCACCCAATCTTCGGGCTCGTTCCACTATCGAAGACGACTGCCGCGCCCACTCGATAGCAATCTCTGCGGTCACGCACCGCTGACCTTTGGCGTCGGAATATGCGGCGAAGCTTTTCAGGCGCAGGCCAACCTCCTTGAGGACATATCCTGCGGCCCGGCGTAGGGAGAGATACGATTGAACGGCGCGAGCTAACATGACCACACCTCCGGCCATGGTTGGGCAATCTGCTGCAGCGCTGTGACATCGATCTTGGCGTAGATTTGAGTCGTTTCGACGGAGCGGTGACGAAGCAGGGCGCCAATCTCCTGCAACGAAGCTCCTTGTCGCAACATCGAACTGGCAACCGAATGGCGTAAGAGGTGCGCTGCGCCTCGACCTGGGCGTTTGATGCCTGCTCGAAGAAAGGCTCTAGCGACAATCACCGAAACCGCAGGATGAGATCGGAATCCGCGGAACGGAGCACGAGAACGAAGAAATAGCAAATCGGTGCGCGATTGAGGACGGCTTTTTTGTAGATACGAAACAATGGCTTCGCCGACCTCTTTCGTGAGGGGCAGCCGCGTTTGGCGGCGGTTCTTTCCACTGACATGCACCCAGGCTTCTTTCCAGTCGATATCCTGCAGACGCATTTGCACGATGTCGCCGGCGCGCAATCCCAGGCGCGCGAGCAAAAGCAGGATGGCTCGGTCGCGCTTACCCGTGGGGGCAGACACGTCGCAGGAATCGATAACGCGTTCCACAGCTTCCGCCGGCAAGTATCGCGGCAGAGAACTCAGCCGCCAGTGCGCCAGTGTTGGAACGGCGCCGAGTAGACCGGCACGGCACCAGCCCTCGGCGATCAGAAAGTGCAGAAACATCCGTAACGCGGTCGTGCAGCGCTTGGCCGTAGCCCATCCCGCGTTACGACTCCGGTTCAGGACGAACTTCCGCAGGCCTTGCGCATCCAACTTGCTTGGGTCCCCACCGAGGCGCCGAATCAGCTCGCGGATTGGCAAGCCGTAGTTGTAGAGCGTTTGTTCTGATGTGCCTCGGTGCTCGCGCATCCATCGGCAGAAGGACTGCAACAACACCGGCATCGAATCGGCGGGAGAGGGCCGGCGGCTCAGCGTTGGATCCAGGCCTTGCGAATGTCTCAAGAACAGCCGCGCACCAGCCAAAATCTCTACACGATTGGACCGGCAGTACCGACCACATCGACATCGCTTCAGGTGATCGCCAAAACGCGTAAGAGCCCGATCATCCAGCTTGCTCACGGGCAGATCGCCCCTGTTCGCCCAGCGAACGATGTGTTCCGCTGATCGAATGTGTCGACGAGCTGAGAGCTCGGCGTACCCATCCTGAAATAAGTAATCAGCAAAGCTTTCGATCAAAGTTCCAGATGGACCGCTGCGAATCCCGCGAATCCGTGCGGGGCTTTCAAAGAAATGGGAAAGCATGACAACCTCCTTCGGTAGCCTTGTTGGCTCGAAGAAGGGTGTCATTTTTATGTGGAGTTACTGGCAGTCCAGGAACGGCATTTTGGTTGGTATTTCCTACTCTTGCTTATTGCCCACTCCGCATAAAAGTGTTCGCCGCATTAAACCGCCCTGTGGAACTTTGGGAAACTGCTTGGGGACAGCGCCGCATTCACTGCCATGCTCGACCGCCTGCTCCATTCCACCGCGGCCCTCTACTCAAACGCGGACCGCGTAGCTGGAGGGCGAAGACGGATGCGACTGAGCACGAACATCACAACTTCCGGATGGCTCGTAGTACGTCCAAAGTATAGCTGTCCGTACAATGCGTGTAATCGCCGGTTATCGCCAACGACTCGGTGGGAAATTTCAAATGACCGCTGCGTAGTCCCAAAAATCAAAGTACTCCTTCTCTGTTATGGCCGAGGTCGACCCCTGGGGGCCTGCGATCCGGCCTCGTTGGATGGAACTCCTCGATGGTTCGGCTGGACCCCATGCCTGCTTGCCTCAATGAGGGCGTCCAATTAACGCGTTCAAGGATGCACAACGATCTGTTCACAGTGGCCGATGGGCGTGATGCGCGTCTTCCAGCTTCCATCGGTAGCAAAATATTGCTGCGTCGCGAAAGCACAGCCGGAGACACCCGGATCCACGGACACCGACGAGAAGTCACCGAATCTGCATTGGTTATCGCTGCTGCCGCACTTGGCCGGGGTAACGACGCCTCCGGTGGCGTCGACCGTGCCCGGGCCGGCGATCTGTACCAGCGGCTCAGGGGCATCCCCTTCGGCGAACACGTTTGTGGTCGCCGTCCCGGCAGGGGTATCGGTAAACGCCCAGTTGAGAAACACCTTCTCGCCGCTTGGAGCGAACCCCACCGCAATAGAAGGATTGAAATCGTCGCTGCTGCCGCTGTGGAACGCGAAGGTCGTCTCCACGGCGTTCTTGCTGGGTTCTACCCTCCCGTATCGCACGGTGGGAAAGCCATCATCGTCAGCGTCATGGGCGAACCAAATGAAGGTGCCGTCGAAGTAGGGGAAGCTGGTGATGTTGCCGTCGGAGGGATCGATTGTGGCGCTGGCGCCGCCGGGCTGATTGACCCTCCGCGATGGTTTCGAGAATGGATCGCTGATAGTCGTCTTTGACAAGCTTGCGCCGGAGCCGCCGCTATTCGTCAGCCGGTACAGCTTGTATCCGGTGCCGGGAACGGCGGCCAGGAAGAAGCTGACCGGGCTGGCGATCATGGGCTGCCCGGCATTGGTTACCGGCGCGGTGAGTGAATCTACCGGGAAGGCGTCGAACTCCACGTGCTGGCCAGAGTAGATGGTGGATTTGGGCAGTCCGAAAACGGTGAAGATCGGGCTGGAGCAGTTGTTCTTAGGGCAGGTCCGCAGCGAGAGCAGCAGGGCGTTTTGGTCCTGGCCCAGCATTGGAAAATCCAGAAACGCGCCCGTAGGGTAGGCATCTCCGTGAAACGTGAGGCGGTAGATGAACCAGCTGCCACATGGGTCGGCAGTCTCGGTGGCCGCTACATGCATAGCGGGCGTATCTGAGGCGCCTGGATTGCTGACGGTAACCGACAGACTAAAGCGCTGATTCACGTTGTCAAACTGCACCCGTGGATCGGTCAGGTTGTCGCTGGTCCTTCCCAGAAGGTGCTGCAGAGTGATGGAGCCACCACACAGCACTCTACCCCTCCGGTCTGTGACCTGGATCTGGTCGTTGACAACTTCGACGATGTTGCCCGCGCCGACAGCGGCGTTGGGGTCCGGTGGCGAACCGAAAGTGCCTTGAGCGACGCCATCGAATGGGCAGGGAAGGATGGCAATATCACATGGACGAATGCGCAATCCCGGCGAAATCGCGAGAGGCGCCGTCGCAGCCTGCTTGCGGGTACCGGTGGTGGGTCGAGAGGGCACCGCCGGCTCGGTTCCTGGGTCGAACACCTCGTGGTTCGCCGGTAATGTTCTGGCCTCCGGCGACTTTGCCGCTTCAGCGAAGTTTACGCGGAGCGCGCCGCCGGTCCCGGCATTTTTCGCCCCGTGGCAGCCAACCATCAGGACCGAGATCAGGACAGCGACCAGGCACTCGCGCTGGCGCATAGCAACCTCCAGGCTTGAAATTCAGCGACCGGCGGACATTGTACACTCGCTTTCTGTCGGAGTTTTTTTGTGAACTGCGGTCCATCCAGCCGCTCCCAACCGTCTATGATCCTCACCATCGCCACACTGGCGATAGGAGCCATAGGGTTTCTCCCATTCTTCTCTGGTGCAGGGCTGCTCCTTTCTCACTGTTCGATGAGATTACAAGGCCCATGCCGTCCCACTCTCGGAGTTAACTTACGTAAGAATCGCCATTACACTCAGTGAGCAGGTTTTCTTTCGCCTAGTAATTGGTCGGCGATCCGGAGCGACTGAGAATCGTTCGTGGAGGTATGGGAGGTCTGGAAGATCACGGTCCGAACATCGGGTCGCCTGTATTCGCGCAAGCGTGCCAGTCAAAGCAGATCAAGTAGCTTGCAGCCGATGCGCGGTGCTGGGCTAGAAGGCGAAGTTCCCTGTGTCTAGATCGTAGGATAACCAACGAGGTTGGTCGGGGAAAACCAGTTGCATCGTTAACACGCGAATCCCACCTCCGTCAGAAACTTCTAGCTCCCACTTTCGAACTTGCGGATGCTTTCCGGGAAGGGTGACCAATGTGTTTAGTACGACGCGGTAGCGTCCGTTGGTGTCTCGCGCTGCCGTCGGCGCGAGATCGGGCGAACGGACTTGAAAAGCCTGCCACCAACGCGAATACGCATCAAGAGCCCTCCAAAGGTCCCCGTACGCTGCGAAATAATAGTTCTGGACGGAAAGGCGCAGTTCCGTCTCGTTGTCGAGCACTGCTTCTTGGCCGTCACCTTCGACGCAGGTCTTCAGGAACAACCGGGCCAAATCCGTGGCTTCTTTTCCCGGGACCAGGAGTGCGAGTCGAGATGTGAACCGATTGAACTCTTGGGACGCAGCGTCCGGTCCCTCTGAACCTAGGAAGCTATAGAGCCTGTATACATCCGGCTGGTAACCAACCACCGCTACGACCCAAACCAAAGGCGTCTCAGAAACCGTTCCCGGCGGGGACTGAATCTCATAGAAATAAACGTCACGGGCCGATTTCTGCGGTCGCAGAGCCGATAGGAGACTTTCAAGGTCTGCCCTGCGCCGTATGTTCAACCGCAGGGTCCCGGAGGCTGAACCGGCCCCCACGACGCTTTGTTCAACCAGCTGCCTTACCGGGTCGGCCAGAGAATCTTCTTGCTGGGCGTGAATGACAAGTGAGAGGCCGTGTGAAAGCAAGAGAACAGGTACCAACCAAAGTCGCTGGAAGCCTCGCTCAGTAAACATCGTTTCCGCCTTTGTTGTTCCGACCAAGTGACCGCGAACTACACCAAGCCGTTCGCCACTCGAAATAGGTAAGATGGGAAAGAGCAAGATCAGGAGGGATGCGGGAGATTAGAACCGCGGATTTTTCGAGTCAATTCCCAACGTGTTGTGGTTCCAGCCGGTCCATAACCGCAATCCACGGGACCTATGTCTGTTTGTGTGCCATGGGCGTCTATGGCCGAACAGCTACTCCGTTTCTCTGCGCAGAGTCGATATCGCAGCCGCGTGGTGAGGTGCCCATTTGACTCTAAGCAGCTAGCTAGGTACGGCTTCCTGATGCAAGCAGCGATCCCAGAGCGATCTTCTAGTGCGTGGCAAAATCCCTTCTAAGGTCTTGCGGCGCGTTGCGAGCTAGGCGATACGTTCGAAAAGAACGAACGCTCGTGGGATGAGGCCTTCAAGGGTTGGATTGAGATTTGTTGGAAACCAGGTGCTTCACTAGAAGGACCTCATTGCCGTCCTGTCCGTAGATAAGCTGGTCCACGAGTTGTCGCGCCACCAGAATGCCATATCCTCCTGGACGCATCCCTTGCTCTTGGCGTACCCCGATATGGCAAGTAGGGTCGTCGGCAGGATTGGCAATCGCCGCATGGAAGATCTTAACGAACGCAAAGCCTGGGCCGTGATCAGTGATACGGCACGTCACCATATCCTCAGAGCGAACATGATCGATCTCCACGTGGTTCGC
>Ga0182033_10001561_pt1 | contig 11507 bp, 9 predicted proteins | sample tim00Cox0000000H_FD_125968 | JGI IMG/M metagenome (GOLD analysis project Ga0182033, IMG submission 125968) | Lab enrichment of tropical soil microbial communities from Luquillo Experimental Forest, Puerto Rico - timezero.00C.oxic.00.000.00H | ecosystem: Environmental > Terrestrial > Soil >...
CTCTGGCTCTCCGCCACGATGACGCGGCAGATAGAGCCTCACACTCGTCCCCTTCCCTTTCTCACTGTCGATATGGACATGACCGCCAGATTGTTTGGCGAAACCATAGATCATCGAAAGGCCAAGCCCCGTCCCCTGGCCTATCGGCTTCGTCGTGAAGAAAGGATCAAAGGCCTTGGCAATGACTTCCGGCGCCATGCCGCTGCCAGTGTCTCTGACGCAGGTCACAACATAATCACCGGGCTCCAGGCCATCGAGCGCGCTCGCAGCGCTTAAGTCGAGATGGCAATTGGTGGTCTCGATCGTCAGGTCGCCGCCGCTCGGCATTGCATCGCGGGCATTGATGACAAGGTTCAGAATTGCATTTTCGAATTGGTTCGCATCGGTGATCGCCCGCCACAGACCGGGATCGAGCCGGCTCCGAAGCGCTATGGTCTCGCCCATCGTGCGGCGAATCAGATCCTCGAGCGAGACAATCAGCGCATTCAGATCCACCGGTTGTACATCGAGCGACTGCCGCCGGGCAAAGGCGAGCAGCCGATGCGTGAGAGAAGAGGCACGGGTCGCCGCGTTCATGACGGCGTCGACATATTTTTGGCTCTCATCGAAGCGGCCGGCCGCGATCCGCCGCTGCAAAAGGTCGAGATTGCCGATGACGCCGGTCAGGAGATTGTTGAAATCATGCGCTATACCGCCGGTCAATTGCCCGACAGCCTCCATTTTCTGCGATTGACGCAAGGCTTCCTCCGCGCGGCGGTGCTGGGTCACATCGACGAGGGCGGCCATCTTGCGCAAGAAACATCCCTGCTCATCGCGCTCGATCCGCGCGGAAAGGAGAACATCGGCGACCTCACCTGTCTTTTTGACGAAGCGGCATTCGACGTCGCGGAGCCCTCCTTCGGCCTGCAACTTCGGCCAGTAAATCGCGAGATGGTCGGCGGTGGTTTCAGGTGTCATGAAATCCGTGATGGGCCGACCCAGAACCTCGTCGCGTGACACATAGCCCATGAATTCGAGCCAGCGGTCGCTCACTGTCAACAGGCAGCCCTCGTGATCGAGCGAATGGAGCACGATCGGCGTCTTTGCGTAGAGCGCCGCTATATCGGCCTCGGAGCGCTTGCGTTGCGCAATCTCGGCCGTGAGTTCGAGCGTCCTTTCCACGACCGCGGCTTCGAGCCTCTCATTGGCGCTGCGCAGCACGTCCTCGGCCCGCTTGCGGTCAGTAATATCCATGACGGTGCCGATGAAGCGCACAGTCCTGCCGTTTTCGACGATCGTACTTCCCATCGCAGAAATCCAGCGCTCGATGTTATCGTCGAGACCGATCGCTCTATATTCGGCACTGAAGATACTTGGCTCACTGGCATTGAGGACCCGTGCCGCCGCCGCCGCCACGGCGGCTCGATCATCCGGATGCAAGGCGCGCAGAAATGCCCCATCATAAGAGACTTCGGCCTCCCGGTTCAGGCCGAACAAGGCCTTGCAGCGATCGTCCCATTGCAACACGCGGGTGGGCACATCGTAATCCCAGGTCCCGATGTCGGTCGCGGAAACCGCAAGGCGTAAACGCAAATTATTTTCGCGCTCCGCCGCCTCGGCGCGCTTGCGGTCCGTGATGTCCACTGTGATGCCGCTGAAACGGAGCGGAGCACCGGCCTCATCGCGATAGACGTGCCCCCGCGTCAAAACCCAGTGGATCGATCCATCAGCCGGCACGAGACGATATTCTTCCGCAAAAGCCGAGGTCTCGGCAAGCGCCCGTTCGATCGCCGTGTCGACCGCCACCTGATCGTGGGGATGAATGACAGCGCTGAATTCTGCGATGGGGACGCCTTCGGCCATCCGCGCCGCATCGATGCCATAGAGATTGGCGAAACGCGGATCGGCAACGAGGCGATCTTTGCGAACGTCCCAGTCCCATGCGCCGACGAAAGCCGAAGCCGTCAAAGCGAGCTGCAGCTGTTCCTCGCTGATGCGCAAAGCCTCCTCGCTGCGCCGCGCCGCGGTGCTGTCGCGAAAAATTTCCAAAAACCCGCGCGGGACGTTATCTTCTCCCGCCAATGGCATGAGTTCGCAACTGGCCCAGAACAATGTGCCATCCTTGCGCCGCAGCCATCTTTCGCCGGTTCCCCGGCCCCGCGCCCAGGCATCGCTCAGCTCGATCGTGAAAAGACCCCGGGCCCCTTCCTCGCGCGTAAGGATACGATCGACGGTCTGACCGAGCATCTCCTCTTCACTCCAGCCAAGAATACAGGCAGCGCCCTGGTTCCAGGACGTCACCCGGCCGGAGAGATCCATCGTGATGATCCCAAAATCGATGGCGCTGTCGAGGATCTGCCGGTAATGCGCCTCACTCTCGCGCAGGTCGCCTATCGCGCTGGCGCGCTCATCGATGGCGCGATTCAGCTCGAGCTGACTCATGATCTGCCGCGCGAGAACCTCCAGGGTGAAGATCTGATCCTCGCTCAAACCATGCGGGCGTGGCGCGCGATCGATCACGCAAAGCGCGCCGAGCGGCAGGCCGTCCGGGGTCAGCAAAGGCGCTCCGGCATAAAAGCGCAGCTTGGGGCCTGTCACGACCAGAGGATTGCAATTGAAACGATAATCCTGACGCAGATCCGGTATGACCACGACACCGGGCTGTCGCAGAGCGTCGGCGCAAATCGAAACGTCAAGCGGCGTCTCGTGATTCCCGAGGCCGAACTCGTGAAGCTCGAGGCCGAACTCGGCCTTGAACCATTGCCGGTCCGCGTCGATGAAAGTGATCATCGCCATCGGCGCCTGACAGACTTTCGCGGCAAGCGCCGCAATATCGTCGAAGGCGGGCTCAGGCGGCGTATCCAGAATTTGGGTGCGCCGCAAGGCCGCAAGCCGTTTGCCCTCATTCCATGGAGGTGCGGAGTGCTGAAAATCGTCCTTCATTGCCAGGTCGAGGTCTTCCTTGCCTGCCATCGCATTTTTACCGCCGATTGCACACCAATACGATAACGCCGCCGGCGGATTTTGCGAGCGCTGCCATAAGCAATGGCAATATTGCGCGAACCATCTTATACCATCCCAAGGAATAAACGTCGGTGCCACTCTCGAATTTCCGTCAACGCTTTGAAGAAGGGGAAATTCGAGAAAGGAACGAAGAGTTGCTTTTTGCGACCCTTGGTTGGAGAATGAACCTTAATCCTCAAGGATTGAGGGTATATGACTCGAGCGTAAGCCGACCCGCGATTGATCGCGGGAGTGGCAAACCTTCCCCGGCCGCGCTATCTTAGGCTGTAAACCATTCGCATTGAGCAAGAGCCATCCATGAACCGTTATGAACGCCGGCCCCTCTCGGCGGGCGAGGCCGAAGTGGAATATCTCGATGGCGATCTACGTGTCCTCCGGCCCGGCGCCTATGTGCGTTGCGCGGTGACCGGTGTGGCGATCCCGCTCGAGGACCTGCGGTACTGGAATGTCGATCTCCAGGAACCCTACGCCAGCCCAGAAGCCAAGCTGCAAAGGATCGGGGTCAAGCTCAAGCCCTGACGTTTTCGTGGGATTCGGGGCGCGTGAGCAAGTCTGACCAAACCGCGCGAGCAAGCGCGCGTGCGGTCAACTCTCTTGGACCCTTCCTTGGACCCTTCGCTCGACCATCGCCTGCGCGATATGCGGCGCGATCGCCCGCATGATGCGGTTTGTCGCACCGCCGCGCCGTTCGACAGTCTCGGCGGCAGCGCGAGCCATGTCCCGCAGTTCCGCTGCATCATGGAGGAGCAGGGCGAGATTCTTCGCAAGAGCATCGGCATCGCCGACCATGGCTGCGCCTCCGGTCACGGCAAGCTCCTTATAAATATCGGCATAAATATCCGCAAAACGACCGGTGTCAGGCCCGTGTAAAATGGCGCAGCCAAGTTTTGCCGCGACGACTGGATTGAGCGCATTTTCACGCGGGCTCCAACCGGGCTCAAGGGCGGCGCCGCGCTTCCTTGCACTCTCGCCGGGCAGCGAATGGCCGAAGAAGATCACCTCCGCGAGCCGATAGAATAATCCCGCCTCGCCGATCGTATCGACGAGATAGACATCCGGCACATCGGTGCCTGCCCGGTCTTGCGTACGTAATTTCGCGGTGAGCCCGAACTCCGCCGCCCGCCGCGCGATCGTGGCGCCGCGTTCGACACGGGAGGGGACGATGATCGTTGCGAGGTTCGGAAAATGCTTTTTAAGCGCCCGGTGGGCCGCGATCGCCATGTCCTCGTCGCGTCGAAACGTCGTGGCTGCGATCCACACCGGACGGGCCCCGAGGCGTCCTTTGAATTCCGCCAGGACCAAAGGGCTCGCGCGCGGTGGCACGCAATCATAAAGGAGATTGCCCGCGACCTGCACCCGTCTCGCGCCAAGCGCCTTGAAACGTTCCGCATCTGCTTTCGTTCGCGCGAGGCAGAAATCAAGCTGGCCCATCAACCTGATGGCGAAGCGCGGTATTTTCCGCCAGCGCAAGAAGGAACGCGCGCCAATGCGCGCATCGATCAGGGCGAGCGGAATATTGTGCCGTGCGGTTTCCACAATCAGATTGGGCCGGATTTCGGATCCGGCGAGGAGCATAAGATCCGGCCGCCAATGATCGAGAAAAGCGCCCATGAATTGCGGCAGGTCAAGCGGCACGAATTGATGCAAGGTTCTGGCGGGCAGATGAGGCGTGCCTGAGGATGCAGAGCCCATCGGTCCCGTTGACACAAGCACTTTGAAACCTTGCGCCGCGAAATTTTCGATCAGGGGAAAAAACAACGTGGCTTCGTCAATTGTCGCGGCATGGAGCCAGACGAGCCGGCCTTGTGGCCGGGCAGCGCCCGCTTGCCCCATTCGCTCGGCAAGCCGGAGAGGATCTTCCTTTCCCCGTCTTTGCCGCCAATCCAGATAGAAAGGAGCGAGCGCGCCCAAGCTTGCCGTCGCCAGACGATAGGCGCGAAAGAGGATGGAACCCTTCACGGCGCCGCTGCGTCGCTTGAGCACTTTGCGACCCAATCCAGTTGAAAAAGCCGCATCAGCCTATCCGAGCGAGACAACGCGCCCACGGATCGCTCGAAAAGCTTCGGATATACGCGCATAAAGCTAAGCAGAAATGCGTTGGAAGCACAACGCATTTCTGTATGAACGCACCATCCTTGGCCACCAGAAGCAGGTGGCCGGGCAAAGTTTTAACCGGCGTCTGTCAAATCACGGCTTGGGCGGGATCGAGCAAGCGGTGCAAATGGGTTATAAAATAGCGCATTTCGGCATTGTCCACGGTCGCCTGCGCCTTTGCCTTCCAGGCACGCTCAGCCGAAGCGTAATCGGGGAAGATCCCAACAATATCAAGCTTGGACAAATCACGAAATTCGGTGCCGGTGAGATCTTTCAACTCACCTCCGAATACGAGGTGGAGAAGCTGTTTATCAGTGTCTGTGCTCATGCTCATCTATCCAAGGTTTTGAACCATAATATACCGCCGTTCTGAAGGAACGGACCGGCAAATCCCCCCTCCTTGAAACGAACAGGAAGCATTCTCGTCCAGCTCATTTTGTGCCAAAGCGTTTTCCATGGCGTGGAAATCGTGAAAACGCTCTGATTTTCCTGCTTCCTGCCCCTTGTCCCGCCACCGGCCCGTCAGCCTGCCTTCTCAAGTCTTGCCCGGCGGGCGGCGGCATTGGCTTCGGCATGGATCTGAGCCGGGGCCGCGGTCAAGAGGCCGTGCCGCGTATCCCGGCGGTTATAGAGAAGCGCGGCTCCATCGAGGTCCGCAAGCCGCCCACCCGCTTCATGCAGGATGAGATCGGCTGCCGCAATGTCCCAATCGTGAGAATTTTCCGAGGCAAATCCCGCGTCGAGCACACCGGAGGCAACATAGACGAGGCGCATCGCAAGCGAGGGGATCTTGGGCTGCAGATCGAAACTGAGCCCGGCGCGGCGCAAATCCTCGGCCAAGGGCGCCGGCGCGGCCACTTTCGCGCCTGCCCCAAGCGTGCTTCGTTTTGAGACGGCGATGGGTTGACCATTGAGACGCGCGCCGCCCTCCCGGACGGCCACATAGGTTTCCTGGAGCGCAGGCGCATGCACGACACCGATCAACGGGCGTTGTTCCACGACGAGGGCTATCGCAATCGCCCAGGCGCGATCGCCATTGGCAAAGCCACGGGTTCCGTCGATCGGATCGACCACGAGGACCACGTCTTTCGAGAGCCGCTCGGAGGAATCCTCGGTTTCCTCGGAAAGCCATCCCGCTTGCGGCAATAAAGCCTCCAGCCGCTCCTTCAGAAAGCGATCGACGAGATAATCCGCCTCGGTCACCGGGGAGCCGCCATCCTTGCGCGAAATCTCGGCACTCGTCCTGGCGCCAGGACGGAAAAAGCCAAGCGCCAATTCGCCCGCGGCCCGGGCGGCATCGGCAAAGGCGGCAACAAGGCCATCCGAGGGCAAAATCGAGTCCAAGGCAAATATGTCGGTTTGATGAAAATGCAGAGCTGCGAAATGGCTTATCCTCTTGCCGTGCGGGATACAAGCTTTTCGCCAACTCCCCCCGCCAGAGCGAATGGAGAAGCCGCTAAAATTTGAATCATTGCGCAAAGCAGACGACAGGCATTCGGCAAGAAAAGGGCAGGAAAACTGGCACTTTACCGTACGTTCACCAGGAACATTAGGGAAATGCACGGGGTCGAGGCGCAAGGATGAGGCCAACACAGACGCAGCCATTCGCGGACAAGACAATGCAACAGGCCAAGTTCAACCTCGATCTGACCCTCGCAATCACGGCGCGGATAGCCCCCGACATCCGGGCCGACGGCGGCCATCGCACAATTCGTCTCGACCGGCGCTGCGTGACGATTGAGCGCAATTTGCGGGGCATGAAAATGCGCCTCGCCGTCCCCGTGGACCATTATGCCGGTGTCGTGCTGACCTGCGAAGAAAGGCCGAAGGATGTCCTCTACAGGATCAGCCTCGCCCATCGAGACCCCGATCTGAGCATCCCTTTGATCGAGACCGCCGATCAGCATGACGTCTTGAATGCCTGGCGGCACTGGGCAGGTTTCTTCGCAAGGCCGACGCTCGTCGATCAGGGATTGGGCCGCCTTGAGCCAACCGGCCCCTTGCCGCGCCAAGCCGGGTTTGAAGCCGGGCTTGCGCCTGCCGAGGCCGTCCCCCCGGTACGGCGCCGCTCCGCTATCCTGTCCGCGCGCCGCCCCCGGCATTTTCTGCGCCGCAAGACTGGCCGACTCGAGCGCGTCGCAACCGTCTTTCGCGGTGAACGTGAGATCATCTGCTACGAATAGAGAGGCGGCCGGGCGCAAGAATGCCCGCCTTGTAAGTCCCTTAGAGTGAGGCGCGGACCCTGAGCCGCCAGGCCGAAACTTCGTAATGCGAACGCCTTACTCTTTCCTGTTCTGGAGGATTCCCGAGTTCGCCTAACCAAGCGCGGGCCGAGGGCGGCTTATTCTGCGCTCGTCCAAGGCTGCGGTCTTGATAAGCCCGATGATCGGGTCGCCCGGTGCTATGCCCAGTTCATCGAGCGCATGACGGCTGATCATGGCAAATAAATTGCCGCCTCCGTCAAGCGCTGTTTCGACAAGGACGAGGGCCCCTTCCCGCTCTAGCCCGACGACCCTTCCGGACAAGGCATTGCGAATACTCAAATGACCGGGCTTGCCAACCGCGAGCACGACATCGGTGGCCTTGACGATCACACGCACCTCGGTTCCCACCGGCCCGGCGGGGCCCGCGAGCCAGAGCGTGCCGGATGGATGCATGAGTTGGGTTAAGCCATAACTCGCATCCTCGCCGCTGACCCACATCGTCAAGATCGAGGAACGGTCGAAGCGCGTTTCCTCCAATTGCGCGGCCACGGTGCCGAAAACCTCGGCCGGGCCGCCAATCGCCTTCACCTTGCCCGCGTCAAGAACCACGACAAAGGCGGCGAGCCGCACGACCTCCTCGATCGAATGCGAGACATAGACGATCGGGACTTGAAAATGATCGCGGACATGTTCAATGAGCGGCAGGATTTCGAGCTTGCGCTGCATGTCGAGCGCGGCCAATGGCTCATCGAAAAGCAGCAGCTTCGGGCAGGATAGAAGCGCACGTCCGATCGCCACTCTTTGCCGCTCACCCCCGGACAGGCGCGCGGGATGGCGCGCAAGAAGACTGGCTATGCCCAAAGTCTCGATCACCGCATCGAAATCGATCGCGCGCTCCCGGCGCGGCGCGAAAAAACGGCCGAAAAGCAGATTCTGCTTCACGCTGAGATGCGGGAACAAGTGCGAATCCTGAAAGACGAGGCCAATGCGCCGGCGGTGCGGCGGCACGAACACGCCGCGCTCACGATCGACAAGCGGATTGCCATCGAGCCGGATATAGCCCCTGTCCGGCCGCAGCAAACCGGCGATCAGATTGAGGGTCAGCGATTTGCCGGACCCCGAATGACCAAATAGCGCGGTTATGCCATCCGCATTCTGGAATGCGGCCTCGAGCTTGAAACCGCCCATGGCAAGCGCGACATCGACCTCGATCATTCGAAACTCCCAAGGCGCCTTTCTGCCTGCCGCTGCACGATTTCAGACGCAATGAGCGTTGTGAGCGCGATGAAGACCGCAACCGCTGTCAGGCGCAAGGCGCCCGCATCGCCGCCGGGCACCTGGGTAAAGCTATAGATCGCGGCCGAGATCGTTTGCGTCTCGCCCGGAATATTCGAGACGAAAGTAATCGTCGCGCCAAATTCGCCAAGAGCCTTGGCGAAGGCCAGAATTGCACCGACGACAATCCCTGGAAACGCCAGAGGCAGACTGACCAGGAAAAATGTCGCGATCGGGCTCGCTCCGAGGGTTCCCGACGCCAATTCGAGGCGCTTGTCTATCGATTCGAAGGAAAGGCGCATGGCGCGCACCATCAGCGGAAAGCCCATCACGGCGCAAGCCACTGCCGCGCCCGTCCAGCGAAACGACAGAACGATGCCAATGTCAGCAAGAAAGCCGCCGAATACGCCTTTGCGTCCCAACAGAATGAGCAGGACGAACCCCGTCACCACCGGAGGCAAAACCAGCGGCAAGTGAACTATGCCGTTGAAAATCATCTTGCCAGGGAAACGCCAGCGCGCCAGCGCATAGGCTGCAAGAATACCGAAAGGCAGGCTCGCGATCGTTGCGACGACCGCGATCCTTAGGGAAAGCCAGATCGCGGTCCATTCGTCCGGTGACAAATTCAGCAATCTGTTCTCCTTTCGCTTGTCTCTTTATATTGGCGAATTTTCAGACGAAGGCAGCTCATGTCTGCCTGCTATTTCGATAGAATCGTGAAGCCCTCCCCCGTCAGGATCTTGGTGGCCGCCTGCGAGGTCAGAAAGGCCAAAAACACAGCCGCGTCGCTATTTTTCGAGGCGTCAATAAGAGCGACCGGATAAACGATCGGACTATGTGTCGATTCCGGAAATGTATCGATGACTCTGACCTTTGGCTCCGCCTTGGCGTCTGTGGCATAGACCACGCCAAACCGGGCCTCGCCACGCGCGACAAGGTTCAGGGCACTTCGGATGGAATCCGCCTGCGCGAGCTTGGGCTCGACACTCGACCAGATGCCCAGATTTTCGAAAGCCTGCTTGGCATAAATGCCGCCGGGGCATGATGCAATAGTGCAGACCGCAATCCTGCTGTCTCCTGTCGCACCGGCTAGATCGAAGCCAGGCGCGATCTTGAGGTTTGTTGCGGCATCGGCGGGTTCAATCAAAACAAGCGCATTGCCGAGAAGATTGCGGCGCGTACCCGGCTTGATCAACTTGGCCTTGTCGAGATAGTCCATCCATTGAAGATCGGCCGAAATGAAAATATCCACCGGCGCGCCCTGTTCGATCTGTTTCGCGAGCACGGCCGACGAAGCATAGGAAATGGCCGGGCTTTTGCCGGTGTCGGCTTTCCAGGCGGCGGCGATGGCGTCGAGCGCCGTTTTCATGCTCGCAGCGGCAAAGACCACCGGCCCCGCCTGCGGGGATTGGGCAAAGCCCTCTCGCGGAACAAGCGCGCCTGCCATCGCCAACGCGAGTCCAATGACGCCAAACATCCGCCGCGTAAGCTTGATCATATGAAACCCCTCGTCAAAACTTGTCGCGCCGGACATGAGCGCAAACATGCTGCTCGCCGGATATACCGCAAAAAAGCCGGGGGCTCATCTATTTTATTACAGAAACGATATAGCTTTTCGTAAACTGGACATGGATACGGGATATCATCAATCGCGTATTGTTCCCGATCCTTATAAGGAAAGCCAATGAACAAAAAATCATGGTTATATATCAAGATATATTGCGTTTGATGGCCTTATACCAAGTGCGACCCTTGGTCCCTTCTCTAATATCCGCCTTTTCATGAGCGTGGGCGGAAATTCGAGGGCACAAGGCTCATCCCTTATGACCCCGGTACTGCACCAAGGTTGCCCTTTGTGTATCATTCGATAATGACGCCTTGCGACGTCACCGCGATCCATTTGCCGCCGCGCCTTTCAATGAGGACAATCCTTCCCGCTTCCGGCAGAACCGTTCCAATTTCGGCCGCGTAAGAGCCACCTGGGCCATCTATAGACGATATTCCATCGGACCCAGCATTGAGAAAATATCCCTTAGCCCGCGCACCGCTTTTGGAGACTCTGCTGATTTCTCCATCACTTAATGCGGCATCTGCGCCAGCAGCGCCAGCGCCGCTGCCAGTGCGCTCGATCGTGCCAGTCGACTGATAGTCGATCTGCCGATCCGCGCCGTCAGAGTGTATCTGGCTCGGCGCCTTGAGCGGCCGCGCAAAGAGCATGAGATGTTCAGCACCTCCAAATATGGGGGGCACCTCATGCGTGATCATGAAGCCAGCGAAAGTGGCGGAACTGACTGCCGCCATAACGCCTGCTGCGACCAGCGCGTGGTCAAAGGTCGGCGCAAAGAGGCCAGGGCGCGGGATCCGTCTTTGTCTCGACGTAATGGGCCGCGCTGTTGTCCCGCCAAACAGCACATGTTTGGATGACCAGCCCAACCGTTTTTGAGTTATCTGCTTCGCCTTATCAACGGCCAGCGACCCCTTATCCGAAAGACTTGGACCTGTATTTCGGCGCGAAGCAGTCGAGGACGAAGGCGGGAGGGATGCAGCCATGCCAGAACCTCCAAATTTAGCTTTCTCGACAGAGCGGCGAGCCGGATACTTTAAGCGTGCCATCAAGCTATGAAATCCTGCGCATCCTGAAGCGATGCAAAGCGGCGCAGACCCAATAAAGTTTCGACTTCGACAGTTCCGTCAACGAAAAGAACATAGGCTCGATCCTTCACCCAGCCTCGCTCGGCAATCTTGCCACGCCGGCCGGCGTGTTGCATCGGGGCGGACGGCTGCGGCTCGGAACGCCACGGCGATTGGATCCCTTGCATCCGCGCGATCTCCGGATCCAATGACCTGATCACAACACCAAAGCCGTTCCGCAACACGCCAAGGATCGCAATTCCGAAGCCGCTCACGATTGTGCATTGGGCCACGCCAACC
>Ga0182033_10001565_pt1 | contig 11497 bp, 10 predicted proteins | sample tim00Cox0000000H_FD_125968 | JGI IMG/M metagenome (GOLD analysis project Ga0182033, IMG submission 125968) | Lab enrichment of tropical soil microbial communities from Luquillo Experimental Forest, Puerto Rico - timezero.00C.oxic.00.000.00H | ecosystem: Environmental > Terrestrial > Soil >...
ATCGGTTTGTACTCCACTTGCGGAGCTGGAATCGCGCAACAAGCGGGAGAGATCGGCCCGCATCTCGGAGGCGTGTTGATAACGCAGATTGCGGTCTTTCTCCAGGGCCTTGTGGATGATGGTTTCTAGCTGTGGCGGGGCTTGCGGATTCATCTGCGACACCGGCCGCAGAGGTTGATGCAGAATGGCGCCGCAGATTTCGCAATGGCATCTTGCCAGTCGCCATTTCATAGAGCACTGCGCCGAACGAGAAAAGATCGGTGCGACTGTCTAGGTCCTTTCCGCGCACCTGCTCGGGAGACATGTAGGCTACGGTTCCGAGCATGGCTCCGGGACTGGTCAGGTGCTGTGCTTCAGATTCGGCGACCAGCGTCTCGGCCGTTTCGGCAGCCTTACCGCTTAGTTTAGCGAGACCAAAATCAAGAATTTTGGCGTGACCGCGGCGAGTAATGAAAATGTTGGCGGGTTTGATGTCGCGGTGAACAATGCCTTCCGTTTGGGAAACCTCGACTTGATGATTGCTGCGTAGGCGATTTCAGCCGATGCAGCTCTGGTTACGAATGACCAGACATTGCGACGAATTAAGCGGCTCAAAACTGAAGACTGGACGAGGTAAGGTCGCTACTTCACCACGATATTTACCAACCGGCCTTTCACCACCAGCACCTTGACAATCTCTTTGCCAGCGCAGGCAGCGCGGACTTTCTCGTCGGCGAAGGCGGCGTCTTTGATTTGCGCTTCGGACGCGTCGGCGGGGACGGTGATGCGTGCGCGGATCTTGCCGTTGACCTGAACGGCCATCTCGACCTCGTCTTCTCTGGCAAGCGCCGGGTCGAATTGCGGCCATGACTCGCGCAGGAGGTTGGAGGTTTCACCGAGGGTCTCCCAGAGCTCGGCGGCGAGATAGGGTGCGAAAGGGGCAAGCATCAAGACGAGCTTGCGCTGCACGTCGGACATGAGCCAAATGGGAGCGGACGGTTCTCTGCCCCGCTGAAGGCTTTCTTCGTGAGCGTAGAGCTCGTTAACCAGCTCCATGATCGCGGCGATGGAGGTGTTGAAGTGCCAGCGTCCGCCGAAGTCCTCGGTGATGCGGCGGATGGTCTGGTGGAGCTTGCGCTGAATCTTGCGGGCACCGGGAGTTAAGTCACTCGAAAGGGGTCCTTCGACTTTGCGAGTTCGCTCACGCGAACGCACTTCGCTCAGGATGCCGCTCCCGAGATTCTTTGTTTGCCGGGTAGTTTCGCTGTTATTCGCCGCAACTGCGTTGCGCATCACGTAGCGATACACACGCGACAAGAAGCGGCTGACGCCTTCGACGCCGGCATCTTGCCAGTCGAGATCGCGATCAGGCGGCGCGGCGAAGAGAGTGTACATGCGTGTGGAATCAGCGCCATACTCCGCCACCATGTCGTCGGGCGAGACGATGTTGCCGAGGCTCTTTGACATCTTGGCGCCGCTTTTGATCACCATGCCCTGGGTGAACAGGCGCTCGGTAGGCTCGGAGTTCTTCACCAGCCCTATGTCGCGCATGAACTTCGTCCAGAAGCGCGAGTAGATGAGGTGCAAAATAGCGTGCTCGGCTCCGCCGATGTATTGGTCGATGGGGAACCAGTAGGAGACGGCCTTGACGTCGAAAGGCGCGTTGGAAACCCTTGGGTCGGTGTAGCGGTAAAAGTACCAGGACGAATCGACGAAGGTGTCCATGGTATCGGTTTCTCGGCGTGCTGGGCCTCCGCACTTGGGGCACGTGGTATTGACGAACTCGGGCACCTGCGCGAGCGGCGAGCCACCGGCGAGAGTGATGTTCACGTTGTCTGGCAGCACGACAGGCAGGTCTTTTTCGGGCACGGGCACGATGCCGTCTTTGGCGCAATAAACCATGGGGATCGGTGTGCCCCAGTAGCGCTGACGGCTCACGCCCCAATCGCGCAGCTTGTAGGTCACGGTGGCTTTGCCGAAGCCGTGCTCTTCGGCGTATTGCGACATTTTGGCGATGGCTTCTTCGTTGGGTAGTCCGCTGAATTCGCCCGAGTTAATCACCAGGCTGTTCGTCTCGGTGAACGGCAGCTCTTCCGGATGAGAATCGCCCTCGGCGGAATCGCCTTCGCGGCGCGGCATGATAACCACGCGGATGTCGAGGCCATACTTCTTGGCGAAGTCGTAGTCGCGCTCGTCGTGGGCGGGCACGGACATGATGGCGCCGGTGCCATAGTCCATGAGGACGTAGTTGGCAACCCAGATGGGCACCTTCTCGTCGTTGTACGGATTAATCGCGAAGCGCCCGGTGTCGACACCATGTTTCTCGATGGCGCCGACGTCGCCGGCTTCTTTGGCGCGACGCTGCTCGGCCAGCATCTCCTCAACCTTGATGCGTAAGTCGGGGTTCTCTGCGACGAGATCGGCGACCATGGGATGCTCGGGCGCAAGTTGCAAGGAGGTTGCGCCGAAGATGGTGTCCAGGCGAGTGGTGAAGACCGTGATCTTCTCGCCGTATGGGCCGGCAGGACCATCGAGCTTGAAGTCGACAAGCGTGCCTTCGCTGCGGCCGATCCAGTGGCGTTGCTGGGAGGTGACGCGCTCGGGCCAGCCAGGAAGTGTGTCGAGATCGCGCAGCAATTCGTCGGCATATTGGGTGATACGGACGAACCACTGCTCCAACTCACGTTGTTCGACCAGCGTGGTTTCGTGACGCCAGCAGCATCCGTTGGAGAGCACCTGCTCGTTGGCGAGAACAGTGGCGCACTCCGGACACCAGTTGACCTTGGCGCTCTTACGGTAGGCAAGGCCTTTCTCATAGAGCTTGAGGAAGAACCACTGGTTCCAGCGGTAGTAATCGGGCAGGCAGGTAGCCAACTCCTTGGACCAGTCGTAGGCGAAGCCTATGCGCTTCATCTGCCCCTTCATGGCGGTGATGTTGTGGAGCGTCCAGTCTTTTGGCGGCGAATCGTTCTTGATGGCCGCGTTTTCGGCGGGCAGGCCGAAGGCGTCCCAGCCCATGGGGTGAAGCACGTTGTGGCCCTGCATCCACATATATCGGGCGAGGGCATCGCCAATGGAGTAGTTGCGCACGTGTCCCATGTGTAGCGCGCCGGAGGGATAAGGCAACATCTCGAGGACGTAGTATTTTTTGCGCGCGGAGGAGGCTGGCTCAGCAGCGTACAGCTTGGGATCGTTGGCCCAGCGCTCAGACCACTTCTGCTCGATGGCTTGAGGATCGTAGCGATCAGAGCGGGTTTCGGCCGTGCTGGTAGAAGGCTTCTGTGTATTCGACTTGGGCATCTATCTACTCGAAAACCGTAAGAGAGATAAACTTTGATTCTACAATGGGAGGCTGGGATTCACGTGCTTGGCAGGCCTCAGAACCTCGCTTGCACGAGTGAAGCGAAGCGTCATTCCACGATGGCCAAGAACAAGACACGCACCACCCGAACCGATCTGACCGAGCGGCAATTTCGCGATATCAGCAAGGCGCTTTCCGATGCACGCCGCTACGAAATTCTGCAGTTGATTGCGGCGACCGAGACCTGTAGCTGCCAGAAGCTGCGCAAAGAATTCCCGATTAGTGCGGCTACGCTGTCCCACCACCTCAAAGAATTAGAGTCGGCGGGACTGATTTCGATCACACGCGAGGGCAAATTCGCTTACCCCACCTTCCGGCGGGAGGTGTGGGCATCCTACCTGGCAAAACTTACAGAACTGTAAATTTCTAACGCACACCTGAATCCTCCCATAGAGTCAGTCATCAGTTAGATGGTCATCGAACTGTCAAAATGATGATGACTAGCAAAAATCGCCTCATGAATGCGATCAAGGGCAATTCGAGTTCCCTCAGGGGCTAAAGCCCTTTGTTTGGATGGCTCGATCGGCACGACTGAAGTCGTGTCCAGACGCGCAGACTATGAGACCGTTTCCATCAGGGACGGAGAAGGAGAAACACAGTGGGCAAACTTACAGGGAAGACGGCAGTGGTAACGGGAGCTTCGAAAGGAATCGGGGCCGGAATCGCTAAGGCATTCGCAAAAGACGGCGCTAACGTAGTGGTGAACTATGCGCGAGGCAAGGAGGACGCCGAGAAGGTGCTGGCGGAGATCCAGAAATCGGGCGGGCAAGGCTATCACCGTGCAGGCCGACGTTTCTAAGCAAGCGGATGTCGACCGCCTGTTTGAAGCGGCCAAGAAGACATTTGGAACCATTGACATCCTGGTGAACAACGCAGGTGTCTACGAGTTCGCGCCGATTGAGCAGATCACCGAGGAGAGCTACCGGCGGATGTTCGACCTTAACGTGCTGGGAACCGTGCTGAGCACTCAGGCCGCATTGCAGTCGATGAACGGGAGCGGCGGCTCGATGATCAACGTGAGTTCGGTGGTCTCGCTGACACCTCCGCCGGCGACGGCAATCTACAGCGCAACCAAAGGCGCCGTCGATGTGATTACCCGTACCCTGGCGCAGGAACTTGGGCCGAGGAACATTCGAGTGAACTCGTTGTCTCCGGGCCTGGTAGAGACCGAAGGCACACGCGCCGCAGGCACCTCCGACGGCGAATTCAAACAGATCGCGATCTCGCGCACTCCCCTGGGTCGTGTGGGAGAGGTGGACGATATCGCAAAGGTGGCGGTGTTCCTTGCTTCGGATGACTTCGGCCGGATTACCGGCGAGGTGCTCCCGGTGGGTGGTGGAGCAAGACTGTAAGGTAGACCGCTCCGTTTCGAAATTTGTTCAGCACTCGCAAGGCCTCACTCAAGTGAATTTAGCTTGGGTGGGGCCATTTTTGTTGCAATATCTTCTGGAACACCTCGATTCCCGGGTTCGTATATCAGTGATAGGGTTGGATGCGGACAACTGGACTCCGCTCTGAAAGGAGACGAGTGATGAGGAATATCGGCGCGTGGGTGCTGGCAGTGACAATTCTGATCGACATTCCGGCATTGGCACAGGCGAGTAAGGGAGCAGCGCCGCAAGGCGAGCCGAACGCCATCCTTATTACCTTCAAAGACGGTCATCAGCAGAGCATCGCTTTGGCGGATGTTGCGAAGATCGAGTTCAAGACAAGTGTGACGCAGGCCTCGCTGCGTGGTGACCGAGCTGTGTTCACCGGCGAGTGGAAAGTGGGTATAGGCGGCGCCGTGGGCACGTTCTACATCACCCTCGCCGCGGACGGTACGGCCACGAAGAGCATGGGGTCAGAACACGGCAGGTGGGAAGTAGTCGGAGGGGAGGCACGGATCACATGGGATGACGGTTGGCACGATGTGATCCGCAGGGCTGGTAACCACTTCGAGAAAGCTGCATATGCCCCGGGGAGGACGTTCGCCGAGACCCCCACAAACATCGCCAGCGCAACACGCACGGAACCCATGTAGCAGTTAAGGTGCAAGCTTCAAAGCGGTGCTTCGCATTCTCGACGGACGAGCTTCTTTAGCGTGTTGACGTTGGTGAGGTCGTCGAGCGGCCCATCGATCGGGGTCTCCGCAATAAAGGCGGCCCTGGCGAGGCGCGGGTCGTTCAGCAGACGGCGGAATGGCTTCAGGCCGATCGTTCCCTTCCCGATGTGCTGGTGGCGATCGAGCTTCGAACCGCAGGCGGCTTTGGCGTCGTTGCAGTGCCAGACATAAACATTCTTCAGACCAACGGTTTGATCGAGCTGGGCGAGGGTTGCATCGTAGCCAGCTTTGGTGACGATGTCATAGCCCGCGACGTGGGTGTGGCAGGTATCGATGCAGGCGCCGCAAGGGACATAGTTGCGCAACAGGTAAATCAATTCGGCGACCTGCTCAAAGTTGCCGCCCAGGGAGAACTCGGAGCCGGCGGTATTTTCGATCAGGATGCGAAGTTTGCCGGCTTTGAGGTCGAGGCTGTCGGCAGCTTGCGCAATGGCCGAGGCGGCGCGTTGCAAACCGATGTCGCGGGTAGCTCCGCGGAAAGAGCCGGAGTGCAGGATGAGATAGTTCGCCTGCAAGGCAAGCGCGCGCTCAATTTCGCCGCGGAAAGCGGCAGTAGATTTGGTGTGGAAGTCGGGATTGCCGCCCGCGAGGTTCACTAGATAGTTGGCGTGGATCACCAGCGGCTTAAGGTCATATAGGCGCCGTAGTCGAATCATTTCGGAGACGTGTCCGGGCTGAAGAAGGTATGGTGCCCACTGGCGCGGACTGGAAGAGAAAATCTGCAGCGCGTTGCAGCCGAGGCGGTAGCCGCGTTCGGCGGCATTGTGAACGCCTCCGGCGGTTGAGGTGTGAATGCCGATGCGGCGAGAGGTGTATTGGGGAGGCTTGGTGGGATGAGGCAGGAGTTTAAGGATGTCTTTCTCGTTCATCAACATGAACGATGATTGTAGCGGGAATGTTCCGCCGGACCGCTGAACTCCATAATTGCCAACAACGATCAGTAGGGTTGTCAGTCCATCAGAACGCGAATTAGCGCAATCAGAAAGGTGATGATTCCTGCCAAAAGCGCCAGGACACCGACCATGGCGGGCCAGCCGTGGACGGAGCCGTTGAAGGAGACTGTCCATCGGCTGATGGGATAACCGGCGCTGATGCCGGCGTTGCCGTTCCACTTCGACCAAAGCGAAGCTAAGCCAATCACCAGCAAAACGGCGGAAGCGAGGAATTGCTTGCGTGCGCGCATCGGAGGGTATTTTGACCTGAAACGCACGACCTTGCCAACAGTTGCAATTGTCCGTGCCGCCGCCTGACGAGTAAACTACCTAGTCACACAGGGGTCATCTATGCTGGTCGTCATGAAGGCCAACGCGTCGGAGGACGACGTAAAGGCCGTATGCCAGAAAATCGAAAGCTTGGGGTTTCGCGCACATGCCATTCCCGGTGCCCAGCGCACCGCCATCGGGATCACCGGAAATCGCGGCGAAGTGGAACCAGGCGCGCTGGAAGCCTTCGATTGCGTGCAGGAAGTCATCTGCGTCAGCAAGCCGTACAAGCTAGTTAGTCGCGAATTGAAAGAGGAGAACACCGTCATTCGCTTCCCCGCCTCGGATGCGACGATCGGCGGGAACGAAGTTGCCGTCATTGCCGGGCCCTGCGGGATTGAGTCGCGCGAGCAGGCTTTTGCTGCGGCGGAGCGGATAGCAAAGGCGGGTGCGCGGTTCTTCCGTGGAGGAGCGTACAAGCCGCGCACGTCTCCTTACGCGTTCCAGGGGCTGGGTGAGGCGGCGCTGCAAATCATGGCTGAAGTACGGGAGCGTTTCGGGCTGCTGATCGTAACCGAGGCTGTGGACCACGAATCGCTGGCTCTGGTGGAGCAGTACGGCGACGTGATCCAGATTGGCGCGCGCAACATGCAGAATTTCTCGCTGCTGAAGCGGGCGGGCCGGGCGCACAAGCCGGTGCTGTTGAAACGCGGCATGTCGGCGACGCTGGAAGAATTCCTGATGGCCGCCGAGTACATCATGAGCGAAGGTAATTACAACGTGGTGCTGTGCGAGCGTGGCGTGCGGACGTTTGCCGACCACACTCGCAACACACTGGATTTGAGTGTGGTGCCGGCCGTGCAGCGGTTGAGTCACCTGCCGATCATCGTGGACCCAAGCCATGGGACCGGCAAGCGGAACAAAGTCACGCCGCTTTCGCGCGCGGCGGTGGCCGTCGGCGCCGATGGGCTCATCATTGAAGTGCATCCCGATCCCGACAACGCGCTCAGCGATGGGAACCAGTCGCTGTATCCCGACCAGTTCGACAGCCTGATGGTCGAGGTGCGGCAGATCGCGCAGGTGCTAGGGCGGTCGATCGCAGAACCGGTGGCAGATCCATCGGCACGACGCCCAGCCGGCACGGCTGCCGATTGATGAACGCTTGGGGAGATCTTGCCTGCGAGTCGGAGTCGGCGCGGCGCTGCGCGAAGCAGTCGCTCCTCACCTGTACATCAGTAGCTGCCGAAGAATCCAGCGCGCGACAGAACCGTAGCGCAGGGGCTACAGCCCTGACGCTATTACGACGCCTTACCGCACGACTGAGGTCTTACCCTGATTCGTTGTTGTCGCGTAAGCGGATTTTTGAGCAGTCCGTAGAGTGCTACCCGGAAACAAACCCACCGCGGAGACGAGGGTTTTCCGCAGCCCGTAGAGCCCTGCCCTTTCAAAGCTTGGCTTCACGTCGGCGAAGGCTGGTGCCGCTGATTGCTTTGGCATTTGCCGTTGGCTGCCGCGAGCAGGCGTCGGTTGATCCTACCTATCACGAATATGCCTATGTGAGTAACGGCGGAAGCGATTCGGTCAGCGTGATCGACTCGCAGGCGCTGCGGAATATCAAAACGATTGCGGTTGGGAGAAATCCGACAGGATTGGCGGCCAACCCAACGCGCAATGAGATCTACGTCGCAAATACCGAGTCGAACAACGTGAGCGTTATCGATGCGGAGCGGAACACGGTGGTAGCGACGATTGGCGTGCACCGTGCTCCTTACTTTGTTTCGGTATCTTCGGACGGCAGGCGCGCTTACGTGGCAAATTCGGGCTCGGCCAACGTTTCCGTGATCGATTTGGACAAGCGTGTGGTCATTGCAACCATTCCAGTAGGAAGTGCTCCGGGTCTGGCGAAGGTATCGCCGGATGGCAGCGTAGTCGCAGTGAGCAATCGCGCGGCCAACACCGTATCACTGATCGACACGAAAAAACTGGCCGTGCGGAACACTCTAAGCGTCTGCCTGCAGCCGCAGGATATTACCATTCTGCCCGACAGCAGCAAGCTTTACGTTGCCTGTCCGGGCTCGAATCAACTGGCGTCGATCGACCTGAAGACAGACCGCGTACTCACCTTAATCGATATTGGGAAGCTGCCAATTCAGTTGGCACTGAAACCAGATGGCGGCGAGATTTTCGTCAGCAACTTCGACGCTAATACCTTCTCCATCGTGGAGGCGTACACGAACGAGATAAGCGGGAGCTATTTAAGTGGCGCCAATCCTGTGCGCGGCCTGGTAACCTCCGACAATTCGCTTCTATACGTGAGCAACTTCGGGTCTGACAACGTCAGCGTTTATGCCATCGATGAGGGTCGGGTTGTCGGCTCGGTGCAGGTGGGTAGTCATCCGGATGGCCTGGCGCTCACTCCCAACGAAGAGCACCTGCTGGTGGTAGACACGAAATCGAGCGACGTGGCGGTGATTCGTACGGTGAAGACTCGCGACAATTCGAAGATTAGCGCCGAGCGGGCGCTGGTGAATATCATTCCGGTCGGCAATCAGCCGAATGACATTGTGATGAAGGCGTTCAAGGGCGGCCGGTAACGGCAGCTAAGCAGGCGGGGAAATCGAATATTCGAATTCGTATGAGTGAGCGCCTTCGGCGATGATGATCTTCATCATGCCGGAAAGGCCCGCCAGCTGGTCGCTGCCGGAATCGGGAACCACCTTTACAGACAGTTCCATGGCACCGCGATTCATGGCGCCACTGTGCTGGAGGACAAAGGAGCCAACCAGGCCGCGGAGAGTTCCGGTGAATCGCTCGAGGGCAACATAACCGGCAGAACCTTTAGTGTCGCTCAAGGCACTCAACATTTCGCCAGTACTCTCGCCCTCGAGGTCGCCTCGGTATTTCTTCTCCAGAAGAAAGCGGCCGATGGTAGAAACCTCAGCCTTGTCTTCCGACTGTGATGTGAGCTTAACCTCGAAGGTGCCTTTGGCCAGCATGTCGGGCGCGCTCCGTTGAAGCTAATGGCCAGGGGCGACTACGCTGCCGCAAAACTGATCAAAGGCGGTGGTCAGTCTTTGCGCGATATCTTCTGCAGTGCGGCTTTCAATCTCGCTGCGGGGAACGAAGTGGACAAGCTCGCCATTGCGGAACAAGGCCAGGCTGGGCGACGACGGAGGAAAATTGCCGAAGTGCTGGCGGGCGCGTTGCGTGGCCTCAGGGTCCTGGCCGGCAAATACGCTATAGATACGATCGGGCCGAACAGCATTCTGCAAGGCCCGGCGCACACCAGGCCGCATTTTCCCTGCCGCACAGCCGCAAACGGAATTTACGATCACGAGCGCGGTGCCGGAGCAATCGGCAAGTGCCGTATCGACTTCTGTTGCAGTGCGAAGCTCCTGCGCTCCCGCTCGAGTCAGCTCTTCCCGCATGGGGACAATTAGAACTTCTGGATACATAACTCTCCTCTGGTTCAACACAAGTTACAGATGTGATGCGACGGATGCAAGTCAGGACGTATCTGACCAGCATTTATATTGGACGTTACCGATGATTGTACGGGAAAACGTCTTATTGGCTCCGCTGACCACTCTGGCTGTCGGCGGACCGGCACACTATTTCGTCGAGGCAACTACTGAAGCCGAGGTTCGCGAGGCACTGGAGTTCGCACAGGCTGGCGGCTTGCCTCTGTTCGTGATGGGTGGAGGCAGCAATCTTCTGGTCTCGGATGGGGGATTCGACGGCCTGGTGCTGAGAGTGAGTTTAGGTGGCGTTGAACGGAAGTTGAACGGCAGCGATGTGACCTACCAGGTCGCGGCGGGCGAAGACTGGGATAGCTTCGTCGCGCGTGCGGTGGAAGATGAGTGCGCGGGAATCGAGTGCCTGAGTGGGATTCCGGGAACAGTCGGTGCAACGCCGGTGCAGAATGTGGGCGCTTACGGGCAAGAGGTTTCGGGAACCATTCGCGAGGTTGCGGCGCTCGACCGGCAATCGCGGGAACTCAGGCTGTTCAACAATGCGGATTGCAGGTTCGGCTATCGCACGAGCGTCTTCAACTCGGTGGAGCGCGATCGGTACATCATATTGCGTGTGATATTCGCGCTGAGGCGTGGCCAGAGGCCGACCATCCGTTATGCCGACCTGCAGAAAACGTTCGCGGATGTGATCGGCGAGCCTTCTTTGAAGCAGGTGCGCGAAGCGGTGCGGGCGATTCGATACAGCAAGGGGATGCTGCTGGTCGCAGGCGATGAAGACGTCCACAGCGCGGGATCGTTCTTCAAGAATCCTGTAGTCTCGCAAAATGAACTTGAGCGGCTTGGCAGGCATAAGGAATCTGGCGGATTAGTGATGCCCAGTTACCCAGCAGGTGAGGGTTGGCACAAGCTGTCCGCAGCCTGGCTGGTAGAGCAGGCCGGCTTCTATAAGGGCTACGCGCGCGGCGCGGCGGGAATTTCCACGAAACATGCGCTGGCGATTGTGAATCGTGGCGGGGCGACGGCGGCGGAAATCGTTGCGCTTGCTGATGAGATACAGGCCCGGGTATCAGCCCAGTTTGGCATCGAGCTCGTGCCGGAGCCGGCGTTTGTGGGGTCCTAGAGCGACCCAGGCGGCACTTGCCTATGCCATTCGGTTGCTTGCTCGTACGCCTGTGCGACGCGCAGGGCCAGCTCGTCCTGCCCGGGAGGAGCGGAAATCTGCAGGCCAACCGGCAGGCCGTCGCCGGTGAATCCGCAGGGCACCGAGACTGAAGGCCAATACAGAAGGCTGAATGGCGCGGTATTGTGCAGAAGCTTCTGTACCTCGAAGGCGCGAAGATCGTTGTCGTTCATGGCCTCGAGCCTGGCGATTTCCGGG
>Ga0182033_10001570_pt1 | contig 11474 bp, 13 predicted proteins | sample tim00Cox0000000H_FD_125968 | JGI IMG/M metagenome (GOLD analysis project Ga0182033, IMG submission 125968) | Lab enrichment of tropical soil microbial communities from Luquillo Experimental Forest, Puerto Rico - timezero.00C.oxic.00.000.00H | ecosystem: Environmental > Terrestrial > Soil >...
ACCGGAGCACGAATGAAAACCGAGCGGTGCCACGTCTCCCTCGTTCGCCCCGGCGGTCCGGTCAGAGGCCCCTCCGGCTGGTGGACAGGCATCTACGTGAAGCAGCGTCCCCCGACACGCTGTGCGGCCCCGTTTCGTCCCGGCTGGTTTCTGTCCGTTCGGGGTTCGCCCCGTGCAACAGCCTTTGGTGTTTGGTCGCTAGCGAGGCGGCCGTGCTGTGTCGTTGCCTCGACGTTTGTCTCGTTTGTAGAGAAACGAGACAGAGGGCTGCGGCCAGCTTCCTCGACCCGTACCCGCAGGTCGCGCCGTCTCAGGTCTTGTCTCACGCCCCGCGTCTCGTCCCCGATGTCTCAATGGAGTGGTATTGGTGTGACCGCAAACTCGGCTATGCACGGGGTCAGCACCACCGGCCGAAAGCCTCGATGCCCGGTTGGCTGCACTGAAAGTGGCGCAGGTGTGGAGGCGGATCGGGTGTTCACCGACGAAACTGTCAGGCTCAGCAAGACGATCCGGCCGGGACTCCTCGCGATGCTCGATTACACGCTGAACAGGCGTCCCCGGCGATACTGTCGTCGTTTGCCGCGATCGACCGCCTCGGCCGTTTCGTCGCGAAGTCATGCGGAGCTTGGCGATCGTCGAATTACACTGTGGGGCCTTAAGAAATGATGACGCCGCCGGCCACTCGCAGAGCTGGAGCTGGCTAATTCCCGTTGGTGAGCGCCTTCGTCAGCTGTCCGACGTTGGGCACACCGATGCCGGTGACGAGGTCGTATCCGGGTCCGGCGGTGAAGTCACCGTTGGATCCGGCTGTGATATCGCGGAAGCTATCAGTCCCCATCAGCGGATAGATCAGCGGGTTCAAGAAGGGAAGGAACGCCTTGCCGGCCTTCTCGCGGGCCTCGTTCATCAATGCGCAAAAGCCGGCCCAGACCGGCGCGCTCCAGCTGGTGCCGCCGACGCCGCCGGGGACGGGTCTGCCGTTGAGGATCAGGAAGGCCCCGGTGTTGGGGTCGGCCGCCAGGCTGACGTCGGGCACCAGCCGCTCGCCTCCGGCCGGTACGCCGGCGCCGGTCTGCCACGCCGGCCGCGAGAAGAAGATGCTTTTGCCGCCGCCACTGCCGGGCCAGCCCGTTTCGCGGGCGACGTCGCCCGCCGGGGTGAGTTTGAGGGTGGTGCCGCCCACGGCGACCGCGCTCGTATCGGAGGCCGCGTGTTCGGCCTGGGTGGGGCCGCTGGCGCTGTGCCCGGAAACGTCGGGTCGTGAGCCGGCGTCGCCGGAGGAGACGAACACGTTGACACCCGCGGCGGCAAGTCGCAGGAATTTTGCGTGCTGGGTTCGTACCTCGCCGTTGGGGCCGCCCAGGAACTGCTCGCCAAGGCCGAGGCTGATCGAGAGCTGACGCATTCCCGGGTTGGACGGCAGGTCGGCGATGATGCGATCCAGGGCGAGGTCCAGATCCACGAACTGAAGCGTGCCGGAGGCGTAGACCCGCACCTTCGCGTCCGGCGCGATACCGCTCGCCCACGAAACGTCGAGTGTTTCCTCGCCTTCGGGCGGAGGCAGCTGAACGCCGTTGACGTTGACCTCTTGGATCCGAGAAATCTTGCCGGGCAGGTTGTTGGCCTTCCAGAACGCTTTGAGGTCCGACGCGTCCGGCACTCTGTCGATCAGAATGGCGATCGTTTGGCCCTTTCCGGTGACGCCCAATCCTTGGGCGCCGTAGGCTTCCAGGACCTTCGACACCAGATAGGGCGGCGTGTTCGACACGAGCGCCTGGGTGGCCGCCGCCGGCTTGGCTGTCTTGGCGCGCCCGCCGCCGGCGAGGCGCTTGCCCGATGTCGCGTCTACCGAATCGGTCAGCGACATGAGATTTCCGTCGTGCAGCATGCCCATCCGGATCTGCTTCCTGGCCTGGCGGAACGGCTGCAGCCCGATGATCGCGTGAACGCTGTTGGCGACGTCGGCCGGCAGGCTGGGCGCGTCCTTGGCCGCGGTGTAGGTGACGCCGTCTTTGGTGACCCGCACCATGTTCACGCCGAGGCTCTTTTCGATCTGATCGACGCTGGCACGCGCATAGACGCTCGTTCCGTCCGAGGAGACCTCGGTCACGTCGAAGTTCTGGGCCTTGAGCCACTTCACCAGCTTGTCGCGATCTGCCGCGTCCGGGGCATACCGCTTCTGCAGCTCCTCGGCGGGCACCACGTCGCCGCGGGCAACGCGCTCTTCGAGGTCTTTCTCGTCGTCGGGCGCAATCTCCAGCGAAAACAGAACCGTCATTACCTCCTCGCGCGTATCGGGCTCGGCGGCCTGCACTATCAGGCCTCGCGGGGTGGGTCCGGGTTCGTCGGGTAGCGGCGTGATGCTGTCCTCAAATACCTTGCGTTCGGTCATGGCGTCCCCCTTCAGTGACAGGCCGTTCATCGTAGGTAACCGGGATTATTGCCCGCGAAGGCCGCGTGTTACGCGAGTAATCCATTACTCCAATACGCGATTTGAGGCAACCAAGGGCATGCCTCGTCAGGCTCCGTCTGTTTGCAGCGAGCTGTACACCGTTGACCGGGCCACGCCCAGGATCACCGCGATCTCTCGCACCGGTGTGCCGGTGTCCGCGAGCCGGCGGGCGTGGGCCAGCCGCGCACCGGTCAGCGCCCTGGGCCGCCCGCCTATCCGGCCGCGTGCGCGCGCTGCCGCGAGACCGGCCATCGTGCGTTCGTGCATCAGCGCGCGCTCGAACTCGGCCAGCGCTGCGAACACGTGCAGCACCAATCGGCCTGTGGCGCTGGTGGTGTCGATCTGCTCGGTCAGCGACCGCAGCCCCACATCTCGGGCGGCCAGGTCCTCGACGAGGCCCAGCAGATCTGGCAACGAGCGCCCTAGCCGGTCCAGCCGGGTTACCACCACCGTGTCCCCCGCCGCGACGGCCGCCAGCATTTCGGCCAGCGCCGGGCGGTCGGCTCGCGCACCCGAACCCACATCGGTCCAGACCCGCTCGACGCCGGCCGCCCGCAGGGCGTCGAGCTGACCGGCGGCGTTCTGCTCGGCGGTCGACACCCGGGCATACCCCACAAGCTCAGCCACACCGGTCAGCGTCACGCACACCACCGACAAGAATCCAGACCGGTTTTCCGGACACCATCAGCCCAGGTCGTAGCCACACCGTGCCGGTGTCTGAAAAACGTTCGTTATCGTGACAGGCTTCAGGCAGACATATAGCCATCAATACGCGCGTCTATATATAAATACATAGCCGCATTAGGCCAGGTCAGGGTATGCGCGCTGAATGGCCGCCGATACCAGCGCTTGCACGCTGGTGTCCTCGTCGGCCGCCAATCGCTTAAGCGTTCGGTGCATGTCGCGGGGCAGGACCAGCGTGGTCCGCGCCCCGCCGCTTGCGCGCCGGTGCGCCATTGAGGCCGCCGCTAGCCCTGCCGCGTCCTGCAGCCCTGCGCTGATCGCGGCCCGAATCAGGTCGGTCATGGTGGTGTCTGCATCCAGGGCGCGGCGCTTGAGCCTGGTCCGCAGGGACGAAGGCAGGTGCAGCGTGGTGCGCATCGCCTCGTGCACCGCGGTCGCCGGACTGCTGACGCGCGCTTCATCGTCGCCTTGAAATGTGCTCGCTGCCCGGGCCGCCGCGGCGGCCCCGGTCGGCCGGCGGATCACCGATGCCCGCACGGCATCAGCTGTCGTGGACTTCTGCGTCATACCGTTACCTCCTTCTCAAGCCCTACCGATGCCAGCAGCTCGTCGAAAACATCGCCGTAGTCGCCCAGATACCGCGGAATACCGCGGCCGAACGCCCGCTCGACCGCAGTCAGGTCCCGCACGACGTTGCGCAGTACAGGCGCGTTCGCCTCAATTAGGCTGCGCGGCATTTCCACCGCCTCCACCTTCCGCATATCGACGAGGGTCAGAAGGACCGTCGTCGAGCGGTGCGCGGTGATATCCAGCGTCGGCCATACCCGGTCGATATCCGCCGCCCGAGGGCCGGTCGGAATGATCACCAGGTCGGCCGCATCAATCGCCGCGTCGATCGCGGCCGCCGTCCCCGGCGGCGTGTCCACTAGGACCAGCTCGCCTGGTTTGCTGGACAGCTCCCGCAACCCCGCCGCGGTCACCGGGGTGACTTCAAACGGCAGCGGCGTACCTCGATGCGCCGCCCGATCTGCCCACGAGCTGGCCGATCCCTGCGGATCAGCGTCCACCACCCGCACCGGCACACCCCGCCTCACCGCCGCCGCCGCCAAGAACATGCAGGTGGTCGTCTTCGCGACGCCGCCCTTCGTATGCACAAGTGACCAAATCACGATGCAAAACCATACATCCATACATGCATCCATATGCGTACGCGGCATCGTCGCGTGGCGCCGCCGTTGGAGCCGTTTTTCTGTCAAAATGGTGTTATGACACGAAAGAAGACCACCGTCTATATCGACGAGGCGTTGCTCCGTGCAGCGAAGGTAGCCGCTGCACGGTCGGGCAAGCGCGAATATGAGGTCTTCGAGGATGCGTTGAGGCGGCATCTAGGATTCGCCGGGACCCTCGAGCGGATCTGGGCCGGCATCAGCCCCGAGGATGCACCCAGCGAGGAGGAAGCTGCGCAGCTCGCTGCCGAAGAGCTGGCTGAGGTACGGGCAGAGCGTAAGCCACGCCGGGCGGGCTGAGCCCTGGACGAACCACTGCGGGTTGTCATCGACCCCAACGTGTGGGTGTCGGCTGTGATCAACCCGTACGGCACCCCGGCCCGGGTCGTGGAGGCCGTAGCAGACGGCGCGATCACCGCCGTGGTGACCCAGCACCTGCTCGACGAACTCGTCGCCGTCCTGATCCGGCCGAAGTTCCGCCGCTGGATCAGCGTCGCCGACGCGATCGCCTTCGTCGAGAGCCTCGGCGGTCATGCCGATCTGCGCGACGATCCCGGACCACCCAAGACAAAAGTGCGCGACCCAAACGACGACTACCTGGTCGCACTCGCCGAAACAGCTGACGCAGTGATCGTCACCGGCGATGACGACCTACTAGCCGCTGGAATCCAGCCACCGGCGATCACACCCGCTCAGCTTCTCGCGCGCCTCTGAACGCGTCCATATGCGCGTCTATAAGTACTTACATATGCCCATACATATATGTCATCGATCGCATTCACGAGGCGAGTGGCTAGCCGCTGAGGCTGTCGTCCTCCGAGGTGTACCGGCAGCTCCTCCGCGACGACGCCATTCGCGTGCTGGCCCCGACCGTCGGGCGCCTCGAGCGCTACGCCCAGGCCTACGGCCTGCCCATCACCAATGCCGCCGCCACCGCTTACGGCGACATCCTCGCCGAACTGCTCACCCTTACTGAAGTACTGACATCCTGATCTACTGAAATGGGCCGCCACACATGACCACAGCCGCCGACCGGATCAAAGCCAACGCCGCACGATTCCGGACACCGCCGGGCGCCACCACAGCGCCGACCGAACCCACCCCAACCGCGCCGCCCCGGGCGGTCCGTGAAAAAGACGTCCGCCGAACCGTCGACCTTTCCCCAACCCAGCACCGCAGACTCGATCTCTGGCAGCGGGAAGCCGCCGACAGCCTCGGATACGCGCGCGTCACCGGGCAGGAGGTGCTCTCCGCGCTGGTGGATCTTTTGCTTGACGATCATGACGTTTCTGCGCGGGTAACCCGCATGCTGCCAGGCAGGCGATGAGCGCCCGGCACCTCTACATCGACGAAACCACATGCCGGGTGACCCGATCAGTTTGAAATCCCTTGTGCGGTTGGCTGAGGCACGCGCTGCATACGCCGGTCAGCGCCGAGGCAACCGCAGCAACGACAACATACCGGTTACGATATATCCCGCACCAGGTATACTCCAGGTGTGGGTGATCGATGGCACGTGATCCTCAGCGCCGAAGTCACCCGCTGGTATGAAGCACTGCCAATCCGTGAACTCGCCCAAGCCGACCAAGCCCTCCAACGGCTCGCGACCGAGGGAATCGAATTAGCAATGCCGCACAATCGCTACCTGTCAGACAAGCTGTGGGAGCTGCGATTTCGCTGTGGTCAGGTCAACCAGCGCATCACCTACACCGCCGACCCCGAACGCAAAATCGTCACCCTCACCACCTTCCGCAAACAACGCGACAACGAACGCGCCGAAATCCGCAGAGCCCGCAACGCATTACGCAAGCACCAACAGAAGAAGGGCCAATCATCATGACCAAGCACCCAACGGCCAGCGCCGGCGCGGACTACGACACCCTGCGTGCCCAGCGGCAGGCCGCCATGACCGACGCCGAACGCCAGATCTATGACACCGCCTACGCCGAAGCCGGCTGGGCAATGGAGCTCGCCGAGCTCGTCTACACCACCCGCACCCAAGCCGGACTCACCCAAGTCGAACTCGCCGCCGCCATGGGCACCAGCCAGTCAGCCATCGCCGCATGGGAAAACGGCTCCCGCACACCAGGAATCGAAGCCCTCGAACGCCTCGCCCGCGCCTGCGGCCGCAAACTCCACATCACCATCGGCGCCGCCTGAAGCCTTCAGCGAATCTGGCTGGAACCTCACACGAAAGGACACCACAACCAGCCGAACTCGCCGCCGCCGCGAGCCCGTTCCGGCGCTGGCAACACGTGAGCCAGCGCCATCGACTCGGGGCCTACCGACCATCACACGGCAGCTCCCGCAGAAATCACGAAAACATCACAGGGCGGCGGCGTGTCGCCTAGCGCCTATCAGATAGCCGTGTGAGGGTTTAACGCATGGCACAGCCGCATAAGGGTCAACGGAAACTGATCATGTGCCGGCCCGCCGAGCCGGTCTACGACGAGGCGAAGGCCGAAGCGGCTAAGCGCGGCATCAGCCTGTCGCAGCTCGTCGCCGACGTTCTTGCGCATCGCTATGGCCGCGATGACCTCATCCGCGAACTGCACCAGGAGGTACTACCCACCAGCGCATAAACCACGCCCTCCGGGTGAATCACGCCGGACCGCTTGACATCTCAATAGCCGCGCGGAAGTAGCCGCCCCTAGATAGACGAAAACCCCCGACCGAAAGCCGAGGGTTCGCCTGAGTCGAGGGCCAACTCGACTCGGCGGTACTTGCGCACCTTCCCCGAAGGGACTGCTTTGACAGGCAGGTCTCACGGTAGCGCACACCCGAATCTGATTCCAGACGACGCGCGCCGTGATTTAACAGATAGACCACTCAGCCCGACTTATCGCGGGTGTACGAGTACCCGACCGCGGCGTGGTGTGGCCCGCACACGCCCGGTGTGGCCTGCGCGTCTGGCGAAAGCCGATCACCGCCGGCGGCGAGGAGCTGCGCGACCTAAGTCTGCGCCGCCGATCGTGCTGGACCTGGGCGAGTTGGCGTGGGCGGGGGTGCCATGCTGGAGCGGTCGTGCCGAACGCTGGGCGACGTTCACGGTTCCGGTGGCGTATGCGGCGCGCTACGACACCGATGTGCGCCCGGTGATGCCGGGCAACCCGATCAGCCTCAAGGCGCTTGTGCGGGTGGCGGAGGCCCGCGCCGCCTACGCCGATCACGCCACCGGCCGCGGTAGCCGGCCCACCAATGAGCGGCTGGCCGCCGACACCGGCTTGTCGGTGCGCACCGTGCAGCGCGCAGACACCGCGCTGCGGCTGTTGGGGGTGGCCACCGAGGTGCTGCGGGGCCGCCAACGCACCCGAAACGAGCGCATGGCCTCCTGGCGGGTGGGGGATCGCGGCCGTGGCTGGGCGTCGGTGTGGGCGTTGCACGATAACCCGTTCATTAACAGGCTGATTCGGGCGCTGTCACCCCACCCCGAAGGGTCTCCCTTTAGGGAGACCTTCTCCTGTAGGGACATGGTTACTACCGCAGTCCGCCGCCGTCCCGGCGCCGGAAACCGCGGCGCACCGCGCCGCTCAAGCCCTGAGCCCGCGGCCCTGGCGTTGGCGCGAGCATGGCGGGCCGACACGCACTCCCCGCCGTGGGCCCGCCGCTACACCGTGACAGCCTGGGTGCGGGTGCTGGCCGGCCCGGCACGGCACGACTGGACCGCGCGTGACGTCAACCAGCTGATCCGTGATTGGGTCGGGGTGGGGCACTGGTTGCCGGCCGCGCCGCACAAACCGATCGGGCTGCTGCGCGCGATCTTGGCCTGGCACGCCAGCCTTGACGAGCGCCCCGCCGCACTGGAGGAGGCGCGCGAGGCGGCCGAGCGCGCCTCGCACCGCGCACACCTGGACGCACAAGCCGCCGCGCACACCGCGCATGTGCGCGCCCGCGAGCGCGCACGGCGTGCGCTGGACACCCCCGGACATGCCGCCGCACGTGCGGTCGTCGCAGAGGCCGCGCGCCGCGCCGCACACAAACGCAGCCTGGATGCTGCGGCCGACGCCGCACGCGCCGCCGACGCAATGCGCGCCGCTGGTGAGGGCCGCGGCCCTCAGGGTTACGGGTTCAGTCCCCGTTAGCACCACCCGGTCAGCCACCAGCCCCCGAATAATCTCTCTGGCTTCCAACCTGTTTTCCTCACCCCCTTCATGCGGGCATCCTCTTACCCGACCGCTTGCCCCCAAGTGACCACCGGGACAGCAACTTTTTTGCCCACCACCGCGTGTTGCTACGGCACATTTGCACAAGGGTGTGCGAGGTTGGCGGTGGCACACACCAGGTGTGCCACCGCTGTGGTTGTGCGGCGGACGGTTTCGGCGCCGGGGTGGTGGTTGGGTGTTGACGATCGCGAAGCTGTCGCGCTGGAGCATCAACTACTACAACGACACCGCCCGCGCGGCCGGGCAGGCGGCCAAGGATGCGCAGCGTGCCAACGGCGGGCTCGGCGAGTACTACTCCGAACACGACACGCGAACACCGGTGTGGTTGTGCGCCGGTGACGCGGTAAAGGCCGCCGAATTGGTCGGGCTGAGTGATACGCAGCGTGCCGGCCGGCAGGCCGATCCGGAGGTGGTGGCGCGCTGGCTCGACGACGGAATCGCCCCGAACGGGGTGTGCGGGCGCGCGTTCGGTACGCGCGCGGTGCACGGGTTCGATCTGACGTTTTGCGCGCCGAAAAGTGTGTCGCTGATTCGTGCGCTGCGCGGTGATGACGTGGCCGACAAAGCGGTCATCGACGCGCACGCCACCGCGCTAGCGGAGGCCATGGAGTACCTCGCACAGCACGCTGGATACACGCGTGTGCACAACGCGACCACGGGTGAAAAAGACCTCGTGCGGTTGCCGGGGTTGGTGGCGATCGCCTACCAACACGAAACGAGCCGGGCGGGGGATCCGCACCTGCACACGCACGTGATCGTGCCCAACCGGCAGGCGCGCGGCGGCGGGAAACTGGTGGCGATCGACGGCACGTCGCTGTATCACGAGGCCCGCGCGGCGGGGGTGATTTATCAGGCGACGCTGCGCCGCGAATTGAACCGCTCGATCGGCGTGGAATGGGCCCTGGTCGACGGCGCGACGGGCATGGCTGAGGTCGCCGGCGTCGATCCGAAATGCATCGCGGCGTGGTCGCGGCGGGCCAGCCAGCTGCGCGAGTGGGCGGCCAACAACCTCGTGCTCGTCGACGGGCAGCAGCCGTCGGCGGCGCAGTTGGCGGCCGCGCAAAAGGCCACCCGCCCGGCCAAACCCGAGCAGCTGGCGTGGGCGCAGCTGCGCCAGATGTGGGCCCAGGATCCGCGCGGACTCAATGTCGATCGCGCCGCGCACACCGCCGCCCGGCAGGCCCGGCGGGCCGCGTCGCGCACCCCGTTTAACCGCCGGCGCCTGGCGGCGATGGCCGAGCGCATCGAGAAGGCGGCGTTCACCCGCGCCGATCTGGTGGAGCTGCTCGCCGCGCAGCTGCCCATCGACACCGACCGCTCACCGCGGCAGGTGGTGGAGGTCGCCGTCGACGAGGTGGCGATGCGGCTGACCGGGCCGCGCGCGACGCATCAACGCGAGGGGCATGAGCGGTACACGATCGATCGCATCCTGGCCGAAGAAGTGACCGTGCTGGACATGGTGGATGCCCGGGAGGTGCGGGCGCAGCTGTGGGTGCGCGACGGTGACACCGCGGGGTTGTCGGCCGACCAAGCCCGCGCCGTCGAGGCGATCGCTGCCTCCCCGCAATTGGTGTGCCCGTTGTCGGCGCCGGCGGGGGCCGGTAAGACTACCTCGATGCGGGTGCTGGCCGGCATCGGGCGCCGCTGCCGGCGGCGGGTGTTGGTGGTGGCGCCGACCGGCAAGGCCGTCGACGTCGCCGTCCGGGAAGGCGCCGGCGATGAGGGCATGACCGTCGCCAAGGCGGTGGCGTCGTTACGTGACGAAACGCTGAAGCTGGATCACCTGACCGTGGTGGTCCTCGATGAAGCCGGGATGGTCGGCACCGACGATCTGCGCCACCTGCTGACCGCCACCACCCAAGCGGGAGCCAAAACCGTGCTGGTTGGCGACGCGCACCAACTCGCCCCCGTCCGTGCGCGGGGCGGCATGTTCGCCCAACTCTGCTCCGATCTGCCATGGACGCAACGGCTCTCGGAGGTGTGGCGGATGCGCGACCCGCAGGAGCGCACCGCATCGCTAGCGCTGCGGGACGGCGGCCCGGCGCCCGTCCGCCGCGCCGTGCACTGGTATGCCACCCATCACCGGCTGCACACCGGCGACCCGATCGCCATGGCCTACGACGCTCTGACCGCCTACCGCGCCGATGTGGCCGCCGGCAGGGACGCGCTGCTGGTGTGTGACACCAAGGAGATGGCCGACGCTCTCAACCGGCGCATCCACGACGAGACCATCGACGCCGACGCGCCGGCCGTCACCGGCGCGCGCGGGCATCGCATCGCGGTGGGGGATCTGATCATCAGCCGCCGCAACGACCCCACCCTCGGCGTCTTCGACGCCACCGACATCACCAAGCCAGCGGCCGATCCGGTGCGCAACGGCAACCGCTGGCGCGTGTTCGCCGTCGACACCGAACACCATCGCATCGCCGCCCGCCGCATCGAGGACGGCGCCCGCGCCGTCTTCAGCGGCGACTACCTTCGTGAGCACATCACCCACGGCTATGCGGTCACTGTGCACTCCGCCCAAGGAGTCACCGCCGAGCGCACGCATGCCGTGCTCGGCGAAACCACCACCCGCGCACTGCTGTACGTCGCTTTGACCCGCGGGCGTGACACCAACACCGCCTACCTGTACGAACGGTTGGCTGGGGAGGGCGAGCACGAACACGCCGAGCCGCCAGGCGTGCACGTCATGCGTCGCGGCAGCGGCCGCGGCGCCGCCCAACTCGTGCGCGGCATCATCGCCAACCACGACGAAAAGGCCCGCAGCGCCCACGACATCGCCGCCAACACCGACGACCGCGACCAGCTACCCGAGCGGGTGCGTCGGCTGCTCGACCGGCGCACCCATGCCGTACACGCCCGGCGCGCGTCATACCAGCGCTGGTGCGACGAAACCGCACAGCTGGCCGCCGAGCGCGAGCGCTGGATCGACCAGCACGTCAGCAG
>Ga0182033_10001576_pt1 | contig 11456 bp, 12 predicted proteins | sample tim00Cox0000000H_FD_125968 | JGI IMG/M metagenome (GOLD analysis project Ga0182033, IMG submission 125968) | Lab enrichment of tropical soil microbial communities from Luquillo Experimental Forest, Puerto Rico - timezero.00C.oxic.00.000.00H | ecosystem: Environmental > Terrestrial > Soil >...
CAGCAGCACGTCGGCGCCGATCCAAAGCGTCGAGAAGAAGTTTCGCATCGCCAGGGCGACAAAAATCTGGCTCGTTGCCGCGAGCAGCCAGAGCACGCCACCCCATGGCGTGGCAAGCCAAAGGCCAACGGCGGCCACGAGATCGAGCACCGCAAAGAAAATCACCGCTGCGCCCCAGGCCGTTGTCATGTGCTCAAAAACGGATTCGCCCGGCATCAAAACCGCGCCCCATTGCGCCAGACCTTGAAAAATCCAGAGAACGGCGAGACAGCGCATGAAAATGACAAGGATCAGCCCAAAGCGCGTTTCCTCGCTCTCAGTCAGCGACTTGTCGCCGACGCGGATCGCGGCCCCGGAATCGGCCTGATCCGCAGCCTTGCCGAAGCCGTGTAAAATGCTCATGGCGCCGTGGCGAGCCCTGGAAATTCGAGTTCACCGGGAATCGGCTCGAAATAAGGATCGATCTCGCCGGGTTTCACCGCCTCGATCTCCTTATGGGTCCAAACCGGATTATTATCCTTGTCGATCAAAAGGGCACGCACGCCTTCGTAGAAGTCGTGGCCCATGGCGACGCGCGCAGCGACGCGAAACTCCATCCGCAAGGCTTCATCGAGATCGAGTTTGGCGCCAAGTTGCACGAGGCGAAGGGCAAGCGAGAGGCTCAGCGGCGATTTCGCGCGGATGGTGTCATAAGTGTTCATGGCGAACATTGATCCGCCATAGCCTGCTTCGTCGATTTCTTCCAATATATCAACAAGCGTCGCGGCACCGAAACAGCCATCGACGAAATGCTTTTGTTTCATGAGGTCTGAGTCCGGCGCTTGCGAAGCCGTGGCAGCGGCCGCGCCATCGACGTCCTCGCCGGCGATCAGCTTTTGCAAAAGAGCCTCGTGCTGCGAGGAGGGGACATAGGCGGTGGCAAGGCCAAAGGCCACCCCGTCGCCGCAGGTGAGACGCGCACCGGTCAGGGCGAGATAAGTGCCAAGCTTGCCCGGCAGACGCGGCAGAAAATAGGTTGCGCCGATATCGGGGAAAAAGCCGATTCCAACCTCCGGCATGGCGAAGCTAAATTTATCGCCCGCAATCCGGTGCGAGCCATGCAGCGAGAGACCGGCGCCGCCTCCCATGACGATTCCGTCGAGCAAGGCGACATAGGGCTTCGGATAGAACTTGATCCGGCGATTGAGGATATATTCCTCCCGCCAGAAGGCAAGCTGATCCTCATGACGGCCAGCCTTGCCGAATTCGTAGATGGCCTTGATATCGCCACCGCAGCAAAAGGCCTTGCCGCCAGCACCTTTGATGACGACGCTTTTGATCTCGGTGTCGATCTCCCAGGCGTCGAGCGCGCGGGCGATCTCGCGGACCATATCGAGGTTCAGCGCATTGAGGGCATTCGGGCGGTTGAGCGTGATGACGCCGCAAGAGCCCAACTTTTTACAAATGATTTCTGGATCGCTCATCTTGCCTCCAATGCCGGAGGCATTAGACCTGCAAGGGCCGTTCCGTCAACGCGGCGAGAAGGCGGGGGAAGAGTCAGACCCGCCCACCCTACTCTATTTGCTGCAGGCGGGCTGAGGCAGGAGCTCAAGGCTGGACATTTCGCCCGCGAGAACAAAATCGCCGTAATCGAGCCTGAGCGCGCGCGAAATCCCGTTTTCGTAAAGATCGAAGGACAAGGTATAATTGGGCGCCTCGTCTTTCTTGTCAGCATCGAAATAGCTGATCGAAACCGGCCATTGCCGCATGTTTTCAAGCTGCGGAATATGGGCGGCCTGCTCTATGGCCGGAGCTTCGATCGGGTTGCCGATGAAGGTCGTCGTCTCAAAGACCTTTTCCCCGGTCTCCGAGCCATCATAGACCTTGACTTGGAGAACATGCTCGCCTGCCTCGGCGGCCGCCAGAATACGCTTCAAATGCTCGGTCGGGAAGACGGCGTCCCGATCAAGCTCGAACTTGCCGCGTTTTGGCTTCGCGAGATCGACGGAGACCGGACCTTCGCCAGTCTTTCTTGCCTTGCCATCGACCGTATCGTCGGCACCATTATCGACCGTTGTCTGCATCTTGAAGTCGAAATTCTTGCCCTCACCATCCTCGAAGGTTGCCGAGCGCATGTCCGATATGCGGGTCGGGCCTTCGGCGGGCTGCAATTCGGTCATTTGACGGAAATTCTGTACGTAACCTTCGCAGGCCGAACCCGCGAAATCGAAAGCGATGCGCCCGTGTGCCGCTGTGGGGCTCTTGCTGCCGGTCGATTTCCACAGCGTCAGATCGTAAACTGCGCGGTGCGAGGCAAGCGGCATGGATGCGCCGAGAACCGTCTTTTGGCTGGAGGGCGACGCGGGTAGAACAGATGTGCTACTGGCGGCGAAGGTGGAAGACGCCAAAAGGCAGATTGAGGGAAGAGCCAAGATGAAGCGAGCAGGAGATGCAGGCATTTATAGGTCGTCCCTCCAACGCTACAGGCCAAGCGGTTCAAGAGCACTCGTGCCGTGAAACATTTTCTCGAGATTCGAACTTTAAGGTTTCGCTGCGGAACTTGCAACCTTTACCGGCAGAATAAATTTGCGCTTAAGTTTAGCTTTGTATACTCCAAACGTCTGGAACCGCCAGAAATCCTTGCCAATAATTCATTTGACTGAACGAGATCCGCCTTAAGCTGCACTGTTTGGAAAGCAGAGTATATAACGGACCTGACAAAATGAGGGAAATCATGAGCGAAGTCGAACAAAGATTGGCCGCGCTGGGCGTCACACTCCCCTCCCCGGCCGCTCCCGTCGCCAATTATGTGCCTTTTGTCCTGTCCGGCACTCTTCTCGTGATATCCGGCCAGATCGCCTTTGGCCCCGATGGCAAAATCGATCCTGCCCATCTTGGGAAGGTCGGCGGGAAAGTTTCCAGCGAAGCGGGCCAAGGCGCGGCGCGGATCTGTGCCATCAACATTCTCGCCCAGGCCAAGGCCGCTCTTGGCGATCTTGACCGAATCACCCGCTGCATCAGGCTCGGCGGCTTCATCAATACGGCGCCGGGCTTCGTCGCGGTTGCCGGTGTCATGAATGGCGCCTCTGATTTCATGGTCGAGGTTCTGGGCGACAAGGGAAGGCATGCCCGCTCGACGATCGGCGTCGCGGAGCTTCCTTTCGATTGTGCCGTCGAAGTCGAAGCCATGTTCGAGATTGCTTGAGAATGAGACGCGAACCCAATGCGCCGGGCTGGCTGACCGCCCGGCCGATTGCCCATCGCGGCCTGCATGACAAGGCGAAGGGGCTCATTGAAAATACGATCGCCGCGGCGGCGGCGGCAATCGCGAAAGGCTATGCGATCGAATGCGATATCCAACGCACCAGGGATGATGAGGCCGTCGTCTTTCACGATTTTACCCTGGATCGCTTGACGAAGGCGCAAGGGCGTCTCGATGATTTTTCCGCGCGTGAGCTCGCAGGCTTCGCCTATAAGGCCTGCGATCAGGCAATCCCCACCTTGCAGGAGTTCCTCGGCCAGATTGGCGGCAGGGTGCCACTGATTGTCGAGATCAAGAGCCGCTTTGACGGCGACATGCGCCTTGCCGACCGGGCCCTTGCAATCGTGGCTGCTTATTCCGGGCCGATTTGCCTGAAAAGTTTCGATCCGAAGATCCTCGCCCATTTGCGCGCCAAGGGCGTTCCCTGCCCGCTCGGCCTTGTCGCTGAGGCAAGCTACGAGAGTAAAGAATGGCGCGATCTGCCTGAAGAGACGCGCGCCGATCTTGCCAATCTCAATGATTATCCGAGTGTCCAGCCGGATTTTCTTTCCTGGCATGTCGGCGATCTGCCGCATCCCGTGCCCATGCTTTGCCGTGAGGGGATCGGGATGCCTGTCGTGACCTGGACCGTGCGCACGCCGGAAGACCGCGCGCGTGCGGAGAAATGGGCGGATCAGATCGTCTTCGAGGGCTTCGAGGCCTGAAGATCGAGCGAGACAGCCGCCTGATCAGTGCGAGATCCCCATGCCGTCCGCACGCGAGGCCTCCCCGGCCTTGTCCCAGCGCGTCCCGAAGAGCGTATCGCAAATGCCGGGACTGCCGAACCCATCGCTGAAACTGACATTGCTGCGGCGATGATGTTCCGCATGCGCCTTGCTGGTCACAGCGGCAGCGACCCAGCCGGCAAGACGCGGCATGGCGCGGTAGAACCTCGTTTTCGGCAGTGGCGCGGCGAAATCATAGCCCGAATGCTCATAAAGCCCGCCGAATGCGCCAAGACTTGCGACAAAGCAATGAAAGAAAATATCCGCTCCCCCGCCGCCGACGAGCGCCAGGGGCACGAGATAGGGCAGCACGATTTCAAGGAAGAAATCGGTTGAGCTCATATAACAGGCGCTGATGCTTTTGCTGGCACCCGTCGAATGGTGCAGGCCATGCCCCAATTTGCGCATCAGGTCGGCGCGATGCAGGATATGGCGATGAGCGATATATTGCACGATATCGTGACCAATGCCCATCAGCACCATATTGGTAATGAAGCGCAGAGGGCTCAGATGTGGCGCACCGGTGAAGGCAAGCCCCGCCCATTGCAGCGCGACCATGGATGGCAGCAGAATGAAGAGCTGATTGATGAGAACGCGTGGCAAAAGCTCTATATATCCAAGGCGATCGACATCGCGCACCTTGCAGGCGGCGAGCCTCTTTGTGCGATCGCACCATTCGAAGGCGAGCCCAATGGAATGATAGGCGACCATCTGAACCGCCCAGGTCAGGACTGAAAGCGGCAGCCACCAGGGCAGAATTCCACCTGCATCAATAAGATTGACCACGTTCGATGAGCCCTTTCTGGCGCCAAGCGTCAAGTTCAAGAGAGCTTAGACGGGCTTTATACAAATCCGGCGCACTTTGCCAATGAGGTTGACGCGGGCGAGGCGACGGGCAAGGAGAATGCGACACAAGACGCGAAACAATCGATCCCGGTGGACAATATGACCCAAGCCTCGCTCGAGAAGCAAATCATAGCCCGCGAAACTGCCAAGATGCTGATCGAGGTCAAGGCGATCCTCTTCAATGCGGAGACGCCTTTCATTTTCACCTCGGGATGGGCGAGCCCCGTCTATACCGATATGCGCAAGATCATTTCCTACCCCCGTTTGCGTAACAGGATCGTCGATTTTGCGGTGACCACGATCGAGCGCGAGATCGGCTATGAAGGCCTCGACGTGATCGCGGGTGGCGAAACGGCTGGCATTCCCTTTGCCGCCTGGCTCGCCGACCGGCTGATGCTCCCGATGCAATATGTTCGCAAAAAGCCAAAAGGCTTTGGCCGCAATGCGCAGATCGAGGGCGATCTACACGATCAGGGCCGCGTGCTCCTTGTCGAGGATCTCGCCAGCGACGGGCGCAGCAAGGTGAATTTCGTTAACGCATTGCGCGAGGCAGGCCAGCGCTGTGATCATGCCTTCGTATTCTTCTTCTATGATATCTTCCCGCAAACAAAAGATATCATGGCCGATCTCGGCATCACACTGCACCATCTCGTGACCTGGTGGGATGTTTTGGCGGTCGCCCGGGACAACCAATATTTTGAAGCCGCAACCCTCGACGCGGTGGAAAAATTCCTGCGCGAGCCCGCGCAATGGTCGGCCGCGCATGGCGGGGTTTCCGAATTCAAACCGGCTGGGTGAGATGGGCTGAGGAGCGCTGACGCCGCAGCGAGGAGGTCGCAAAATGCCAATTGAAAGAACGCGGGCCCTCAAGGAACGAGCCTTGAGCGAGGCCAGGAAATTTGCGGTGATCTTCCTTTATCTTTGGGTGGTGCTCAGCCTTTTCGCGCTTCACAAGTCTATAATTTTGGAGAAACCGACCCTGGCCGTCAACCTGGGCTTCGCCTTTGTCAATGCCCTTCTATTAGGCAAGGTCATGCTCATCGGCGAGGCATTACAGCTGGCGAATAGCTTCAAAGGCAGGCCCCTCGCCTATCCGATTGTCTATCGCTCAGCGGTATTTGCTGTCCTGTTGATCGGTTTCAATGTGCTGGAGGAAGCCGCCCAGGGAATGTGGGAGGGAAAGACGTTCATCACCAGCATTCAAAGCATCGGTGGCGGGCGTCTTGAGGGGATAATAATCGTTGCGACCATCATCTTCGTCGGGCTGATACCATTCTTCGCATTCAAGGAGATCGCCCAACATATAGGCGAAGATAAAATGTACGAGCTGTTTTTCGTGCGACGAACCAAATTCGCGCCGCAGCAATCCTGATTTCGCAGCAAATCCATGGTGTCTCGGCGCGGAAATTTTCGCTCATTGCTGCGATTAATCCCGCATGCAAGTTGCGTAGTAGAAACGCGCGCGCTGTTCGGGCCGCCGGCTACTGGTCTCGATCTTCTCTTCGACGCGGATCTCGCCGAAGCCTTGGTCTTGCAGGAGCCTTTCGATCTCCTCGGCCGCGAAGTGATGCGTCTGGTAAAGGACGCGGCCACTCTCGTCGCGCGAAAGGTAGGTCCCGTATTCACCGGTATGAGGCAGATCGGTAGCGTAGAGCTCGGCATAACTCAGGTTTATGTCGTTCGACAGTCCCGAGAACGAGATCGACAGCTTGGCCATAGGGGAGAGCGCTTCACGGATGTTCTTCAAGAGTTGAACGCGATCGGAGGCATCTCCGACGACGGACGCAACGAGCTGACAGACCGCTCCGTCGAACTGCGTGTTCCCGAGTTCGAACCCCAAAGGGCTCGCAACGTCCCGCAGGTGAAACCCGGCTTCTCGCACGTCGCGGAACTCGCGCGAGAGCGTTTCGATCGCCGCTCGATTGATGTCAATGCCGACGACCAAGCAGCCCCGATCGAGGAGGAGACGCAACGCGCTGCCCGTACCACAACCAACGTCCAGGATGTGCGCCGGAAGCGACAGCGTGGAAAGCCAGCGTTCCACGTGGGGCATATGCGTTTTGGTCGGTATCTTCGACGGATCGTAGTCCGCCCACTCCTTCCGGTTTCGTACCCGCATGGCGGTACTCTCCCCGTCCCTTGGCCCTACCGGCTTTCGGGAGACAGAGCCCCTAAAGCGGGTTCTTCCACCATCCTGCATTGATCGCCGTTTTGGCCTCTTCTTCGACCTGGTATTTCGCCGCGCGGCAAATTTCGTAATCATGGGTGCCGGGCTTCAGCCCGTAGGCGCGGCAGGTCGCGTCATCGGATGGAAATTCCCTATAGGATGCTTCGCCAGGCAGGCAATCGTGATGGGCGATCCCAAGCTCGCAGCGGCCAGGAAAATCCGCGCAACCGGCAAGTGAGAGCACATAGGCGATGAGGAGACTGATGCGCGTCATCATGCGGGAACGACCGGGACAGCTGAAGATAGCAAATCAATAACGCCCGCCGGTTTAACCGGCAAGGTCTAGCTCGCGCCTTGGTATAGCCTGAATCCTTGAGGATTCAGGGTGCCACTCCAAGCCCGCATCAATTCGCAATCGGAAATGCCGTTTCGGACTTGATGTTTTCGAGCGCAAAGCGCGAGGTCACGGTCTTCAAGGGCATAAGGTCGATCAAGTGCTTATAAAAGGCATCGAAAGCCGCGGCGTCGGGAACAACGACTCGCAAGACATAATCGACATCGCCGGCCATCCGATAAAAATCCATGACCTCGTCCATTCGGGAAACGGCTTCGGCGAAATTCGCAAGCATCTTGCCGGAATGATCGCCAACCTGAATCGACACGAAGACCGTCATCTGCAGGCCGAGTTTCAGCGGATCGAGCAACGCGATCCGCCGTTTGATGACGCCATTGAGTTCGAGCCTTTGCAGCCGTTTCCAGCACGGTGTCTGCGACAGGCCGACTTGCGTTGCAATTTCGCCGATCGAAAGCGAAGCGTCCTTCTGCACAATGCGCAGAATCCGCTTGTCGATCGCATCCATGAGTTTTTCACCCATCATTTCGACCATTCCCTGGCAGGATTTGCCCTAAAATCGCCTCGGCCCGATAAGAGCCTCTATAATCTATTATATTTATAGACTAGATTGGTATAGGGTTTACAAGGGCTACTTAGCAAGCATTCTTTATGGAGCGGCTGCGTTCCGGCTTGGACTGGAGCCAGTGGCCACGAGGCGATTGGGTTGAAAAAAGCCGTCCTCTCGATGACGCAAAAAGGAGGACCGATGACCGCTTTGGGTGCCGCCTTGCAGGGTGAAATTCAACAGGAAGGGGTCGAAGTTCGAAGCCTCCATCCGCTTTTCGCGGCGGAGATCATCGGGCTCGATCTGGCACAACCGGCGGATGCGGCCAGTGTTCGATTCGTGATCGAGGCGCTTGGCCGCCACGGCGTCCTTGTCTTCAGGGATCAGGGTCATGTCACGGCCCCGCAGCAGATCGCCTTCAGCGCCAATTTTGGGCCTCTCGAAATCCATGTCCAAAAGACATTTCTTCCGAAAGGTCATCCGGAGATCCTGATCGTTTCAAATGTTGTTGAGAATGGCGTGCCGCAGGGCCTCGTGGACGCGGGGCATTATTGGCACAGCGATCTGAGTTATCGCGTGGAACCCTCGCTTGGATCGCTCTTGCATCTCAAGGAAAGGCCCGCTGAGGGCGGCGATACTTTATTTGCGAGTCTGGCTGCCGCCTATGACGAACTGGGCGAGGCAATGAAGGCGCGGCTCAGCGGGCTCACGGCGGTCCACGACTATAATGCGCGCAACAGCATCCAGGCGGCCAAAAGCGAGGGGCTTCGTCCGGCACTGACCGCCGATCAGGCCAGGACCGTTCCGCCCGCCATCCATCCGGTCGTGCGCCGCCACGAAACGAGCGGCGAACCGCTTCTCTTTGTCAATGAAGGGTTCACAACAAGAATCGTCGAACTCGACGAGGCAGAAAGCTCAAGCCTGCTGGCAGAATTATTTGCGCATCAGAAGAATCCGCGTTTCCACTACCGCCATCAATGGCGCGACAGCGATCTCCTCTTCTGGGATAATCGCAGCACGAGCCATCTTGCGACCGGCACACCGCCGAACCTGCGCCGGACGCTCTACCGGACGACCATAAGAGGACCAGTTCCGACCGCCTATCGCGTTTAGGCGGGATTGACACGGTTGCGCGTTAAGTCCATAAACATTATAGTCTATATAAATCACGTGGGATCGTCATTTGTCACGAGCCGCACCGACAAAGCCCGCGTTTGCGGCGCTGCCTAAGCTTGCCGAGCCCGCCCATGTGATCACGAGCGATGCCGAAGCGATCGATATCGCCCATGGCCTGGCCGAAGTTTTCGTGAAGGAATCATCGGAGCGCGATCGCGAGCGGCGCCTGCCGATTGCCGAGCTTGATGCGTTTTCGCAGAGCGGCCTTTGGGCCATGAATGTGCCCCGGGCTTATGGCGGTGCGAATGTCTCCTATGTGACGGTTGCCGAGGTGTTCAAGATCATCTCGGCCGCCGATGCCTCGATTGGCCAGATCGCACAAAATCATATCAGCCTGATCGACATCATCCGATTCGACCCGGACAAGTCGCGCAAGACCCATTTTTTCCGGGAGGCCTTGAAAGGCGTCCGCTTTGGCAATGCGCTCTCGGAAAAGGGCGGCAAGGACATTTTCGATTTCAAGACCCGTCTCACCCGCACGGGCACTGCACTCAAGCTCAATGGCGAGAAATTCTATTCGACCGGGGCGCTCCTTGCCCATCTCGTGCCGGTCTTTGCCATTGACGACGAGGGCAAGGGCGTAATGGTGATCGTCCCGCGCGATGCGCAAGGCCTCAGCGTCATCGACGATTGGTCGGGCTTCGGCCAGCGCACCACGGCAAGCGGCACCGTCATTCTCGACAATGTCGCCGTTAAGGAAAGCCAGATCGTTCCCTCTTATCTCGCTTTCGAGCAACCCTCGGTGCATGGAGCGGTGGCGCAAATCATTCAGGCTGCGATTGATGCCGGTATAGCGCAACAGGCGATAGATGAGACCATTCGCTTCGTTCGCGATCACGCAAGGCCCTGGGTCGATAGCGGACAGGACCACGCGTCGCAAGATGTCTATACAATCCATGACATCGCCGATCTGAAGATCCGTCTTCATGCCGCCGAAGCCGTGCTCGAACGTGCCGGCGAAATCATCGATGAAGGATTGAAAGCGGAGAATGCCGAGACGGCGGCGCGCGCTTCAATCGCCGTTGCCGAAGCCAAGGTGCTGACCACCGAAATCGCCATTCTCGCCACCAATAAACTCTTCGAACTTTCGGGCACGCGCTCGACGCTCGAGATCCATAATCTCGACCGGCATTGGCGCAATGCGCGCACGCATACGCTGCACGATCCGGTGCGCTGGAAATTTCACGCGATCGGCAATTTCTACCTGAATGGAATCAAACCGCCGCGACATTCGTGGCTGTGACGATTTGGCTTTGACGGAATTCTCAACGCGATGAACGCCCTTACCAAATCCTCGCCGGGTCCCGCGCCCCTGCCCGCCCCGCGCACAGCGCCGGCCCACCGCATCGCCGATGACGCAGAGGCGATTGACGTCGCGCATCAGCTCGCCAAGGAATTTTCTGAAAGAGCGAGCGAGCGCGATCGCGAGCGGCACCTGCCCTACGCGGAGGTCGAGCGCTTCTCGCAAAGCGGGCTTTGGGCGATTACCGTCCCGAAGGAATATGGCGGCGCGGGCGTTTCCGTTGCAACTGTCGCGGAAGTCACGGCTATTATTTCAGCCGCGGATGGAAGCCTCGGTCAGATTCCGCAAAATCATTTTTATCTTGTCGAAGCCTTGTGCATCGACGGGAGTGAAGACCAGAAGCGCTTCTATTTTGAACGTGTTCTCGAAGGCGATCGCTTCGCCAATGCGCTCGCCGAAACTGGCGGCAAATATGCCACGGACCAAGCCACAAATGTTTTGCCCGATGGCGAAGATTATTTGCTGAACGGCAAGAAGTTTTATTGCACCGGTTCTCTCTTCGGACATTGGATCGTCGCGGTCGCCAATAATCGCGATGGCAACCGCACAATTGTTTTTGTAGGCCGCGAAACACCAGGCCTCACCGTCATCGACGATTGGTCCGGCTTCGGTCAACGCACGACGGGAAGCGGCACGGTCGTATTTCAGAATGCGCGGGTCCGTCCCTTTGCTCTCGTCGATCATTATCGTGCGTTTGAACGCCCAACACAGATGGGCGCATTCGCGCAAATTCTGCACGCGGCTATCGATCTCGGCATAGCGCGGGCTGCCTTTGAGACAACAACGGATTTCGTGCGCAGCCATGCCCGCCCCTGGGTGGATAGCGGCAAGGATCACGCATCCGAGGATCCTTACAGCATAGCCGCGATTGGCGATTTGCGGGTGCGCCTGTCTGCCGCCGAAGCGCTCGTGACGCGTGCGGCGCGTCTGGTTGAGAAGGCACGCAGCGAACAAAGCCGCGACAATTGCGAACGCGCCTCAATCGCTGTTGCCGAAGCCCGTGTCGGCACGAATGATGTTTCGCTTCTTGCAAGCAACAAGCTCTTCGAGCTCGGCGGCA
>Ga0182033_10001577_pt1 | contig 11454 bp, 6 predicted proteins | sample tim00Cox0000000H_FD_125968 | JGI IMG/M metagenome (GOLD analysis project Ga0182033, IMG submission 125968) | Lab enrichment of tropical soil microbial communities from Luquillo Experimental Forest, Puerto Rico - timezero.00C.oxic.00.000.00H | ecosystem: Environmental > Terrestrial > Soil >...
GCGTCGCACGAGGAGTGGCTCGCAGCGTGGCGCCAAGCCCGCTCTTCACAGTTCTTCGCGATGGGCTCTCGTGATGAGACGGCGGGCTGCCAGAGTTGCGTAGCGGCAGTCCAGGACGACGGCTCCGTCACGTTGCGGCTCAGGCTCCCTGACGCTCTGGGAGCTGGGAAGCACTTGGCGATCGCGAGAGTCCGGTTCGCCTACGGGCACGATGCCATCGTGGCCGCGATCGGCCGGAATCTCTCGGAAGACCAGGCCGAGTGGCAGGCGATCTCGTATCGCTTCGTTCAGGATGCCAGGGGCTGGCGAGTGTTCGTGTCGATCGCGATCCCGGAAGTTGCCGTGATCTCCCATCGCCAGGCCGGAGTAATTGGTGTGGACATCAACGCCGATCGCCTGGCGGTGACCGAGACGGACCGGTTCGGGAATCCGGTTGGAAGCTGGGTGATCCCCTGCGTCACCTACGGGCGCACGAGCGAGCGGAGAGCCGCCATCGTAGGGGATGCCGTGAAGCAAGTCGTCGCGATCGCGGTGGATCGACGTAAGCCGATCGCGATCGAGAAGCTCGACTTCTGGAAGAAGAGGGCAACGCTTGAAGCCGCGTCAGGGAAGCACGCCCGGATGCTCTGCGCGTTCGCGTACAGGCGGATTCAGGCCGTCATTCGGGCTCGTAGTTACGAGGCCGGGATCGAGGTGCTGGATACCAACCCGGCGTATAGCTCGCTCATCGGGAAGTACAAGTTTGCTTCGCGCTATGGGCTCTCGGCGCACAACGCCGCAGCCTGCGTCCTAGCGCGGAGAGTTGATGATCTCGGGGAGCGCTTGCCGAGTCAGTTCCAGGTCACCCCGCGGCTACTCGCGAAGAATCGCAGCGGGCATGTGTGGAGCTTGTGGGCGATCGTCTCCCGCAGAGACCGAGTGGCGCATGCAGCGCGGAGGAGGCCGGGCAGCACTGTTCGGAGGACGTCTTGGGCAATGGGGATAAATGTCCATGTTTCGAGGAACGGTTGAGCAGGTTCCAAGGCAGCCGCTGGTAGGCGTGATGCTCAAATTCGAACGCACTGACTCAAGGGAGGCCAAGTCCGGATCCATGCGTAATGTAGTTCGAAAGCACATCGCCCTTGCCATTTGGTTTTTCGGCGCAGTTGTCCTCGTGACCTTACCCCCTTCGCTACGGGCCCAGAACCCAAGTGGCTCGCTCCTTGTCACGGTCCAGGATTCGAGCGGCGCCCGAGTGGCCGGAGCGAGTGTTTCGCTGACCCAGGAGAAATTTGCGATATCGCGAGCAGGCAAGACCGACACCCAAGGCGAAACACGATTCGAATCGCTGCAGCCGGGAAGTTACACGATTGCGGTAAACGCCTCTGGCTTTGCAGAAAAGACCGCCGCGGTGATCGTCGCGGTGAGCAGCCAGCCTGTGCTGGTGGTAACGGTCCATCCGCAATCCGTCCGGGAATCCGTGGAGGTGCGCGACCGCGGCCCTTCGCTCGCGAGCCAGCCCATTGAGACGACCAGCAGCACCATCAAGACCGTCATCACGTCATCCGACCTTGACGAAGTGCCGCTTTCCGCGCGCAGCTTCGCCAACATTTCTTATCTCGCTCCTTTTACCGCTCCGGTCGAACCTTCAGATCCCACGAAGGCCCGCATCACCGCGGTTTCTTTTGGGGGAAGCTCCGGGTTGAACGTCGACCTTTCCGTCGACGGTGGCGACAACAACGACGACTACATCGGAGGCTTCCTGCAGAATTTCTCGCCGGAGGCGGTCGGGGAGTTCGTCGTTCGAACCTCACAGTTCGGTGCCGACACTTCCCGGACCAACGGTGGAAGCGTGATTATCTCAACGCGCCGCGGCACGGACGATTGGCACGGCAGCGCTTCCTACTACTACCGCGGCAGCGGCTTGAACGCGCGAAATACGCTGGACAATCCTGAGCCGAATCCCAAACAGCCGTTTTCGCGTCACAACGGAGTCGCTACGCTTGGAGGACCGCTCAAAGCCAAGAAGCTGTGGTTTTTCACTTCTTACGAATATATTGACGAGAACGCCAGCGTAGCCTATAGCGCTAAATCCCTTTCCGAGTTTAACGCGCTGGCGCAAATGGCTGCGGCAGGGGATCTGCCGAACGTTTCTTCCATCGGCACGATTCCGTCGTCTGTCCCCGTCCCTTTTCGCGACACTCTTTTTTCCGCGCGCCTCGATTGGACCGAATCCTCGCGCTCGCAATGGTTCGCGCGCGCCTCGCTCGACCGCAACGATACGAAGAACGATCTATTGCAACAGGGGGCCTTGCCATCCACCGGTGCGACGACGACGTCGAACTATTACAACGTCTTGGTGAACAACCGGTTTGAATTCTCGCCTTCTTGGCTCGGCACGCTCACTCTGGAAGCGAGCGGCTTCCATCACACCAAAGTGCGCAACTCCGAGATTGGCCAGGCCTTCAATTTTCCCTTCACCGTGAGCTTCCTCACGACTTCCGGCCTCGAGACTTTCGGCGACAATCAGTTTGCCACGGCCATAACCGCGTTCCCCATTGAGCGCGACCAGCAGAAATACCAGTTCCGCTACGATGTCTCGCGAGCCGCGGGGCCTCACGCAGTGCGCTTTGGAGTAAACCTCATCCACGAGCCGGTCCTTCGCGGCGAACTTACCGGCAGCCGTGAGAGCGTTTTCGCTTACCCGCAAGATCCGAGTTTTTACGTCTCGAATCCGGCCGTTCTTGGGACCTGCGCTTCTTCGAATGCAGATGCGAATTGTCCGGTAGTCCACACCACGGGACCATTGGACGGCTCCTTCTCGCAAAGCATCCGGCGCCTCGGGCTATATGCCGAAGATTCATGGCGCGTCACTCCGTCATTTACTTTGAATGCGGGCTTGCGTTACGACACGACCTTTGGGCTGTTTATCGCCTCCGGCCACGATCAAAGCCTGAATCCAGCGCTCGCGGGCAACGGCGTTGTTTCCGGAATCCCGCGCGATTACCGCAAAGCGATCGCGCCGCGCCTAGGCGTTGCGTTCGCGCCGCATGGATCCCCCAGAACAGTCCTGCGCGCGGGGATCGGAATGTATTACAACGATCTGGCGCAGAACGGCTGGGTGGACGCGTTCACCGCGGTCAACAAATTCAATCTCGCGAACGACACGAGCACCCCGGCGCTGATCGATCCGAACTACCACACGCCGTACGCGCTGATGGCCAGCGCGGCCTACGAGCACGAGTTAGGAAACAATTGGCGGTTGAGCCTCAGCTGCGAGCATCAGCAAGGAGTACACCAGTATCGGCGCTACGAGTATCCGGATTTTTCCCTTTTTCGAAGCGATAACCGCTCCATCTACAACGGTTTGGCCGTCCAGATGCAACACAGCTTCGCGCACCGCTTCGAATTCACGGCCAACTACGTTCTTGCGCGCGCGACCACCTGGGGCGCCACCGTTGGGGAACTGTTCGATTACGTCAACGGCGTCTCGAACGTTCGCGATCCCTTTGGTCCGGGAGATCACGGTCCTTCCGGCGAAGATATCCGCCATCGCGTGGTACTGATTGGCGTCTTGCAACTTCCCTGGAAATTCGAGGCATCCACTCTGGCGCAGTTCGAAAGCGCTCGGCCATACACGATGGCGACTCCTTTCGATGTCAACGGCGACAGTGTGGCGAATGATCGCGCGGTGGTAAATGGCGTGCAGACGACGCTCGATGAGTTCCGCGGTTCGCCTTTCTATCAGGTGGATCTGCGCATCAGCCGCAACATTGTTCTCGGCGAGCGCGCCACTCTCCGGCCGTTCGCTGAATTTTTCAATCTTTTCAACCGGATGAATCCAGGCAATAATTACGTGCCGGATATCTCGGCGTTGCCGACGCCCGTAAACAATCTTGCCAACGCCACGGCGTTTTGCCTCGACGCCGCCTGCACACAGACGAAACCCATCACCAGCCTGAGCCAACTGCGCGTTCCGGCAGGCGCGCTCGGCGATTTCTTCGGACCGGGTACAACGGTGGGTATTCCCTTCGCCGCACAACTGGGCCTAAAGCTCAGCTTTTGATGAGAGGGCGTCCCGGCGAAGACTGGGCAACCACACAGTTGTGACCGCGCCATGCGCCTGCAGACACTCTCTCATTCCTCATCCGTGAGAATAATGATATAGTCCCTGCAACCAAGCGAGTGCCCCAGGAGAAGTGTCCTGTGTCTCGAGCCATTCTTCCGGCTTTCTGGGCAGTTCTCTTGTGTTTGCAGGCTGTAGCCCAGGAGAGTTCTGATCCGGTGGCCCAGGCTCTTTCCCAGGGCGATCTCTATGCGTCGAGACGCAAATACGAACTGGCGCTCGACGCCTATCACAAGGCGGACAAACTCTCTCACCACACTTCGGCAATGGCTTTCCTGAAGATTGCCTCCATCGAAAGGAAAGCCGGGGCTTTCTCCGACGCACTAGACGATGCCAAAAAGGCCATCAAAGCGGCCGGCGACAATAAGGCAATAAACATCCAAGTGCTTCAATTCCGGGCGAGCCTGCTTGCGCAAATGGCCGGAAAGCCCACGGATAAGAAGCTGAAGGAAGCGGAAGAAGAGTTGCGCCAGGCTTTGACCGTGGATCCCGCGAATCCAGTGACACATCTTGATCTGGGGATGATCCTGCTTCGTCAGGTACGTGATGCCGAGGGAATCCCCGAACTCAACATCTATATCACCTCGCCTGGCGCGAATCCCGCAACCGTGGCCGAAGCGAAGCTTGTGATCGCCAGTCCGATTCGAGCCCGCATGCCCTTTGCGCCGAACTTTTCCTTTACGACGCAAGACCATCAGACCATCTCGAATGCCTCTCTTCGCGGCAAAGTGGTTCTGCTCGATTTCTGGGGTACCTGGTGCCCGCCCTGCCGTGAATCCGTTCCAACTCTCCGCGACCTGAACAAGAAGTATTCGGGAAAAGCTTTTCAACTCGTGGGTGTCAGCTCCGACGACGACGAAGACGCTTGGAAGACTTTTATTCAAGCACAACACATGGATTGGCCGGACTACCTCGACGGTTCCGATGAGGTTCAGCGTGCGTTCAAAATCGAGTCGTTCCCCACATTCATCGTGCTTGATAAGGATGGAGTCATCCGGTTCCGGCAATCCGGCATAGGGGGCTCGACGGCCGGTGAACTCTCGGACGCCATCAACAAAGCACTGAAGCGCGAGTCAGACCCGAAGCTCGCCGCCGCCGCCGCTGGTGAAGCGGCGTCTGCTTCGGCTGCTACCCCAGGTACCTCTACGGCAGCTTCCACTGCTGATTCGTCACCCTCGGGAGGGCGCACGTCCAAGGAAAGCGCAAAGGCAGATTCCGATTCCGCACCGACCTCTTCGGATATCGAGGCAGGCCTCGTTTCGGGGAACACGTACAAGAACGCGGCCCTCGCAATGACGTTTCAGTTCCCGCAAGGGTTGATTCCCGCGAGTACGGAAACCCTGCGCAAAGTCAACGATCGTCGCGAGACGGCGGCCAAGGCGGCAGTTCTTCAGCAGCACCCGGAGCTTGCGAATTCCTCAAATATGGCAATGCCCAAAACGGTCTTTTACGCTTCACGTAGGGGAGCGTGGGATGGCCAGCACCTGGACATACCCTCCCTTTGCGTCAACGCCATGCCCTCACGCCTGGATTCGGTGAATCTCGACACCTTTCAGCAGATGGTGGAGAAAATGTCGGCGGCTGCGAGTCTGAAGCTGGCCGGCCCTCCCGTCGAATTCCGAGTGAAGAAACATCCTTTTGTGCGTGCCGATTTCGACCATGGCGTCGGCGCAGTTCACATGTACGAGTCGATGGTCCAAACCGTTGCGGGCGACTATCTCGTTACGATAGAGATCTATGCCTATTCGACGGAAGAGCTCCAGCAATTGGCCGCATCTCTTCAAACCATGGCAATTTCGGACGAAGAGCCCTGAGTTGAAATCAGCTGGCGCCGGGCCGGGCTGCCGTGATTGATGGGAGCACGCTTGGTGGGCCCATGCACGGTTTACCCGACATTCCCGCTGGGGATCACTTTGTGCAGGCGATTCCTAAATATCTATACAGAGTTTCATCGAGCGGACGGACCTACGGTTTGGCTGCACATGGGCCAGTGGGAAGGGGCAGCACTTCAACCCCGGGAAATTTGTACAGCGAGGTGCAGAAAGTATACCCGGACCGGAGCGGCCGGATACAGCTTCAGGCTGAGTTTGACGAAAGTGATTCTGCCGGTCGAGGTGCCGCCAGACACAAGTTTGAGGAGATGATCAAGGATTTGCACGATCCTGAATGCCAATGCGAGGTTGCTGATGGAAGCCCGATGAAGGGCCACAGCTGGCAGCCGGTGACCACGGCGAATTTGGTGCGACGAATGGCAGAGCAGGTGAAAAAGGGGGACGGAGAAGACGTCAAGCAGTGGCATTACTGAGGGACGACCGCGCCTAAGCTGTGGCTTTGTGAGTAGATGGTCGCACTCTCGCGCCGCCGGAGTTCCAAGCGGGCGGGTCACTTGCGGGGAAGGACTCCAAAGAAGCTTCTTCCACGATATCTGGTACTTCTTCTTGCCGGGAAACCTCCCCGGTCTCACTTCGAGATCTTGGGTCGGGCTGAACTTCTTTCATCACAGCGGGTCTATTGTACCGCACGAGGTGTTTTGGCGTAGGGGCATTGGCAATCCTCGCATCCGGTGCACTCCGTGGCGTTGGCTGATATTCTAGAGAAGCTGATAAGGAAGCAGTCTGAGTTATGTTTGAGAACCTGACCGAAAAACTGCAACGAGCCTTCAAGAACCTGCGGGGGCAGGGCAAGCTCACCGAAGAGCATCTCGACGCGGCCCTAGCGGAGATCCGCGATGCGCTGCTTGAAGGCGACGTCAACGTGGGAGTCACCGACGAGCTGCTCACCAACATCCGCAAAAAAGCCATCGGCAGCGAAGTGATGCTGCAACTCTCTCCCGACCAGCAGGTCGTCAAAGTCGTGCGCGATGAACTGACTGCTCTGCTCGGCAAGCACGCGAAGCCGTTGTTTGCTTCGAAGCCTCCTTCGGTGTGGATGATCGTTGGCCTGCAAGGTTCCGGCAAAACGACCACGACCGGCAAACTCGCCAAATGGCTTGCACAGCATGGGCACCGGCCCATCGTGGTGTCCACGGATGTGTATCGCCCTGCCGCGCGGGAGCAGCTCACGCAAGTGGCTAAAGCGATTGGCGCGGCGATCTGGCCCGGCGCCGGTACCGACAAACCAATCGAAATCGTCAAGGGAGCGATCAAGGAAGCGAAACTGTCCGCGAGCGACGTGATCCTCGTGGACACCGCGGGCCGCTTACACATCGACGACGAGTTGATGAACGAGCTCAGCATGCTCAGGAAAGAATTGCAGCCCAGCGAGATCCTGTTCATCGCGGACGCCATGATCGGCCAGGATGCGGTGCGGTCGGCGGGCGAATTCCACAAGCGTCTCGGCCTCACTGGCGTGATTTTGACCAAGCTCGACGGCGACGCGCGCGGCGGCGCGGCACTGAGTATCAGCAAAGTTTCAGGGGCCCCGGTGAAGTTCGTGGGCTTGGGCGAGAAATACGAGGCCTTGGAAGGATTTTACCCCGAGCGCATTGTTTCGCGCGTCTTGGGCATGGGTGACATCCTGTCGCTTATCGAGCGAGCCGAGCAAGCAGTGGACCGGAAAGCCGCTGAGGAGCTCGAACGCAAACTCCGCAAGTCGGAATTCACGCTCGAAGATTTCCGCGACCAGCTCCGGCAAGTCCGCAAGATGGGACCGCTCGAGCAGATTGTGGACATGCTGCCGAAAATGGGGCCGCTCGCGAATTTGCCAAAGAATGCGAGCGTAGACGAGAAAAAGCTCAAACAGGTGGAAGCCATCATAAATTCGATGACCAATGAAGAGCGGCGCGACCACAACGTCATCGACGGCAAACGGCGCAAGCGCATTGCGAAGGGCAGCGGTACCACGGTGCAGGACGTCAATACCGTCCTGAAGCAGTACCTCCAAATGCGCGCCATGATGAAGCAGTACGGCGCCATGGCCTTACGCAGCAAAATGAAAGGCCTCGGCAAACTCTCGGGCTTGTCCTGACCAGTTTGCCCAGAATTGACGAAACTTCGTCGGCCGTGTCGCCGCGATTCAATTTTTCGCGGGCAAAAACAGGTCCGCGACTTGCAGCGATAGCTTTTCTGGATCGAGGTCGGTGCGGTTGGAAAGAATGATGATGGTGAGGTTTTCCCCGAAGAAGCGTTCGATCACGGTACGAAAGCCCATCGTTGATCCTGTGTGCCACATGCGCGGGTGGCCGTTGTAAGGATCGAGAAACCAGCCATAGCCGTAGGAAACGGGCTTGCCGGGATGAAGATTGTCGCCGCTCGGTTCTTTGGGCCAATGCGGCTCGGAGCCGTCGTTGAGTTTCACCGGCGTTAACGAGGGCTGCATTTCTTTTTCGTTGAGCAGCGTGTGATTTCGCAGCCCGTCGTCCCACTTTGCGAGATCCTCGAGATTCGAGTATATGCCGCCGTCACCAAGCGTTGCCGAGGTTGCGCTTTGATCGGTTTCCCTAAGCAGATCATTCTCTCTGGAATGGCCGAAAGCGCGATTCGCGACTTCGTTTTTTCCTTTTTGGTAGACAATCGTGTGGTTCATCTTGAGTGGAGCGAAAATGCGTTCGCGGAGGAATTCTCCGTAAGGCTTTCCTGAGGCCTTGGCGACGATTAGGCCGAGCACGACATAACCGGAATTGCTGTAGGACCAACGCGTGCCGGGCGTAAACTTCCCGGATTTTTCCTTCTCCAACAACTTCAAGACCTCGTCGTCCTGAATTTGTCTTTCCGGAGACCACATCGAGCCATTCGCTTTTTCTGCCGCTTCCATCAAATCTTCGTAATCCGGCAAACCGGAAACGTGGTTCAGAAGGTTACGAACCGTGATCGTCTTTCCATAATCCGCAAAATCCGGAAAGACTTCGCCAAGCGTTTCGTCAGCGCGGAGCTTGCCGTCGTGCACCAGAAGCAGGATGGCCATAGCGGTAAATTGCTTGGTAAAGGAAGCCAGGCGGAAATTGGTGCGCGCGTCGATTTTGACTTTCGAGCGGAGATCACGCACGCCGTAGCCGCGCTCGAATACCGTCTTGCCATTCTGGCGCACCAGCACCGCGAGACCCGGCGCGTCCGGAGAAGTCACTGCCGAAAAAAGCTCATCTATTTTCCTTTCCACAAGGGGTGGAGAGGTTTGCCCTCCCAAGGGACCTGCTACGGGGGAGAGAACTAAAGCTAAGCCAATGAGAACGCGATTCACCGAGTCTCCTTTCGTGCGCGTCGAAGAATATCACGCTTATGTCGATAAGCCCCGATAACATCGTTCTCGTTCAGTGGGGGCTCGAAACTGGCGCCTGCGCATGCGAGCTCGAATTGAGTTTTGGCTCAGGGCCTCGAGGGTACCTTCAATTTAACTTAGCTCAATTTGGTACAACTCTCGTCCTCGACGTTTACCCCTCAGTTGCATTAGAGTTTAGGGACGAACCCGGATGGCAATATCGCCGGCCGTAGCAAAAGGCCAGAACCGAGGAACGTCGATGATTTTGGGCGAACGGCTCCGTACTGTACGCGAACAGAAAGAATTGTCTCAAGGGGACGTGGAGAAACGCTCAGGCCTTTTGCGCTGCTACATTTCACGCGTGGAAAATGGGCATACCGTTCCGGCAGTCGAAACGCTGGAAAAACTCGCGCGCGCCCTGGAAGTCCCGATGTATGAGCTATTGTATGAGGGGGAAGAACCCCCGAAGCCCCAGTTGCCTGGGGGAAAGTCGGGCCAGAAGCTGTGGGGTTCCTCCGGAAAAGATGCGAGGTATTTGAGGAAGCTGCAACAATGCCTGGCCCGCATGACGGAGGACGACAGGAATCTCCTTCTATTCACCGTCGGAAAGATTAGCAAGTCAAAAAAACACGAAAAGACTCAATAAACAAGAGACGAGACTTCCAGACGCTTGCCTTCACGCTCTCGCTTTTTAGAGAGAATCAGTTGTGCCGCCTTGCGTGCGTGCTTAACTGACCCTTTTACTTGAGTCCAGTCCCAATGGAACCGCGGTTGGTCATGGCGGCGACCACCTTGCCGCCCTGGAAGTCGATCTCAATCTCCTTCCGCGAGTTTAGCATTTGCGGAAGAAATCCCACCACGGTTGGCGGATTGGCATATCCGTTTTGGATATCGGTGCCGATCACATCTCCTGAATCACCAACGAACACGTATCGTCCGTCGAGGCTGTGGTGCAACCAGCCATCCCCGAGGCAGTCGTAGGCGCAGGGGCTCTCCGTTTGAAGCATCGCATGATTAAGCTTGACGTTAAATTTCTGCACTGGCTGCACGCTCGGTCCGCCGCTGATGTCGAAGACGTGCACATAGCTGTTTACCGAGTCTACCACGTAGAGCCACCTTTCATCCGGCGCCATGGAAATCCCATGCGAAGGTGTGGAGGGGCAATTTGACGTACAGTTGTTCGAAAATCCGGCCACGGGAACTGTGAAAAGTACCTTCCCCGTCGTCAAGTCAATCTTTTCGAAGCCTAGGAAATTTGTCTCCGTTATATACGCGGCCGTTTCTTCGGCATTGATGGTGAAGGGCCGAATTGTGTTCGCCGTATTGGCCGATGTGAAATACACAGTGTTGTTGGACACATTGGCCGCTTGAAATAGGGTCGATTGTCGGCCACCCAGATAGACGTGGCCATTAAACACGATCGTATTGTGAGGATTGCTGGCCTGCGACCCTGCTATCGTACCCGTCTCATTCCCGGTTTTGGCATCCACTACGTGCCAAATCGTGCTATTGGCCAACTCGCCGTCGGGCATGTAAATCACCGCACAATCTGGCGTGATCGCGTGGCTGTCGATGCCATGTGAATAATTCTGCGTCCAAATCACCGCATCATTGACCAAATCATATGCGAACAGGCCACCGTTGCCTTGAGAGCCGCCATCTCCGCCAAAGCTGACATACAACGTGCCATTGCCAGCACATGCGACGGCCCCTCGGGTGCCCTTGCTGCTCGGTATGGGCTTGGACTTAACCAGCGGAAATCCAGCAGTGTCCAGATCATATACATAGAGCGTTCCATCGGTGAATACATACTCGTAGTGAATCGTCCCGCTGACCCCGCTCACTGTAAGAGCCACTGTGGTCGTATGACTCAGTGAGCCTGAAGTTCCGGTGATCGTTACCGTGGACACTCCCGTCGTGGCGGTGCTGCTGGCGGTCAGCGTCAAGGTACTCGTGGCCGTGGTGGGATTCGCACCGAACGATACCGTGACACCATTCGGCAAGCCAGACGCAGCCAGAGTAACGCTTCCCGTAAAACTGTTCTGGGGAGCGACGGTAATGGTGCTCGAGCCGTTAGATCCCTGAGTGATGGTGAGGCTGCTCGGCGACGCGGAAAGACTGAAGTCCGGCGTAGCGGTGGCGTTTACCGTAAGAGC
>Ga0182033_10001578_pt1 | contig 11453 bp, 9 predicted proteins | sample tim00Cox0000000H_FD_125968 | JGI IMG/M metagenome (GOLD analysis project Ga0182033, IMG submission 125968) | Lab enrichment of tropical soil microbial communities from Luquillo Experimental Forest, Puerto Rico - timezero.00C.oxic.00.000.00H | ecosystem: Environmental > Terrestrial > Soil >...
GGATGAGGTTAAGCCCGAAGAGCTGAAGGCGGCAGTCGCCAAGATCGAAGGCACACTCGGTCCGATCGATCTCGCTCTCTTCGGTGCCGGCATGTATGCGCCGTTCGACATTCGCAATATCGACCTCGACGGCTTCCACAGTACCATGGCGCTGAATGTAGACGGCGTGATCAATGATGTCGCCGCAGTGCTGCCGTCGATGCTTGCGCGGAAGGGCGGGCACATCGCCATCATGGGCTCCCTCTTTGGCTATGCCGGTTGGCCCGAGAACGGCAGCTACGGCGCGAGCAAGGCAGCGGTGATCAATCTCGCCGAGAGCCTCGAGCTCGAATTGGAGGGGACCGGCGTCGTCGTCACCATCATCAATCCCGGCTTTGTCGATACGCCGCTCAACGCCTCCTACGACCCGAAGAAGAAGCTCTATGTCATGAGCAAAGAGCGTTGCGCGCGCAAGATTCTCGAGAAGCTTAGTTCTAAGCCGTATGAGATCGCCTTCCCGACGCAGGTTTCTATCTTCCTGAAAACCGTGCGCTCTTTGCCCCGCGCCATCTCCTTTCCGCTCATCCGCTGGTTCACCAAAACAATGCAGGGGTAGTTGGCGAAAGATTCGATTTGGGTTGAGTGTCAGCTCAACAGCTCGCGAAAATAAGAATCGAGCATGCGGTCCTTTGGGTCCGCCGCCTTGCGCCGCGCCGCGAATTGCTGAAGCCTCACGCCGAAGGCGCGCCGCGCCTGCTCGCGCGTCAAGAACGGCGTTTGGTTAAACAGAGGCACGCCGCGCCACTCGCTGCAAAACTCGTTGTAATGATGCAGGAACTCCTCCCACTCTGCCCCGCCTGTCGAAGCTGGGTCGATGCTGAGCGTCGCTCCCTCCCAGCTATAGGAGAGCAGCGCTTCTACATCGCGCGCAATGGCGTAGCCTACGCTGGGCAAATTGCAGCGGTAGCGGGTCTTGGCCTCATAGGCGATGCAGAAGTTGCAATACTCGTCGAGAACGTCGAAGAAGCCGCCTTCGCGGAACGACCACATGCTGAACAGATATTTGTTCGGCCCGGGATCGCGCTTGTAGTTGATGATCTGGGCGTGAGGCCAGGTAGAGTCGCTGCGCACGATGAAGACGAGCGCCTGGCGCAGCAGGAAGAAGTGCACCTTGTCGGCGTAGGTGCGCAGCTTGCGATTGTTTGTCGTCCTTTCGATCCATAGCGTGACGGCGGGCCCGTATTTACGCCAGAAGCGGTTGCGGTAGACCCAGCGATATCGCGAAGTCGGCTTCGTCTCGGGATTGTCCTTGCGCAGTTCGACCAACACGCGCTTCACGTAAGGGAAGATGTAATACATCACGGCGAATCCGCGCGCCTTGTAGATCGGGTAGTAGCGCCGGAAATTGTCGAGGGAGAGCGAGTAGTGGCGCACCGAGAGCGCTGTCGTCGGCCTCACCCTAATAGTCACCTCGTACACCACGCCCATCAGCCCGTAGCTCGAGCGGATGATCTGCATCTCCTCAGGATTGTCCCGCTCGTTGATCTCGCGAAGCGTGCCTTGCGGCGTAACCAGCCGCACCGCGGTGACATAGGAGCTGACTTGGCCGAAGCCGCCCGGGAAAGAGCTGTCCTTGGTGGCGGCGGTGGCCATCGCGCCTAGCGTGACGTTGCCGATCTCGGTGGTGATGTGGAACTGGAGACCGCGATCCTTCAGTGCATCGGACACCACAATATAGGTTGCGCCCGCCTCGACCGTCACGGTGTCCTCGGTGAAATGGAGGATGCGGTTCATCTTGGTCATGTCGACCATGGTGCCACCGTCGTCGCCATTCATGCGCGCAGTCGAATGCATGGAGCCCGCCGGCCGCACCGGCGCGGGAAAGCGCACCTCGTCGGTGAGGATCTCGACCAGGTCCTCGGCACTCTCTGGCGTGACTATCACCTTGGGGTGATAGGTCCACGTGCCGTCCCAGCTCTTGATCGTGACGTCCCTTTTGATGTCCATGAAGCTCCCCCGACACCTTTTGGGGCGTCAGACCATAAAGCAAAGCGCCGGCAAATAAAGAGCCCCCGCTGTGCAAGTCGATTCCAAGAAATGCCTGGGCTAGGAGCGATTTGACACAGATCGATGCGGCTAGGGCAGGCCCCCCTGGCGGGGTTGAACCGTCTTCCGGGGGATGCTTAGGTCTCGCCAAAGCTATGAAAGATGCCCGCGGCAGCGGGCAGAGTGAGGGATCGTGGAGCGTTACGGCATCATCGGTGCAGGGGCTTGCGGGCTCGCCGTGGCCAAGACTTTCGCAGAGCGGGGTATCCCGTTCGACTGCTTCGAGGCATTATCGGAAGTCGGCGGTATCTGGAACCCCGAGAGCCCGCATGTCGTCTACGGCTCGACCTTCCTCAATTCCTCGAAGAAACTCTCGCGCTATACCGATTTCCATTTTCCCGAGGAGTGGCCCCACTACCTGAGCCGCGCGCAGGCGCAAGACTATCTCCGTGCCTACGCCACCGAGTTCGGGCTCTATCCTCTGATCAGCTTCAACAAGCGCGTGACAAGGGCTGAACGTTCAGGCCAAGGCTGGCGCATCACTATCGAAGGCGAGAGCGCGCCGCGTCTCTATACCGGTCTCGTCGTCGCCAACGGTCACCATTGGGAGCCCAACATCTCCTCTTATCCCGGAAAGTTCACCGGCGAGGCGCTCCATTCCCACGACGTGAAATCCAAGGAGCAGCTCAAGGACAAGCGCGTGCTCATGGTGGGCGCCGGCAATTCAGCGGTCGATATTCTCGACGATGCTGCGTCAGACGCTGTGCGCGCGGTGCATTCCATGCGCCGCAGCTACTATTTCTTTCCCAAGATCGTGATGGGCAAGCCGACCGACACCTTCGTCGATCTCACCAGCCGCTGGCCGCTGCCGCGCGCGGTGATGCGAAAGTTCTATTGGTGGGGATTGCGAGTGATTATCGGCTCGCATTGGCGCTACGGCTTGCCCGCGCCGGACCATAAGCTGTTCGAGGCGCATCCTACCGCCTGCACCGTCTATCTCGACCACATCGTGCACGGGCGCATCGTGACGAAACCGGGAATCGAGCGGCTCGACGGCAAGCGCGTGATATTCACAGACGGAAGCGAGGAGGAGGTCGACGTCCTTATCTGGGCCACCGGTTTCAGGCCAAGCTTTCCCTTTATGGATGCCTCATACATTCTCGATGACCAGGGACGGTCCAAGCTCTTCATCCATACCTTCCATCGCGCGCTCGATGATTTCTTCGTCGTCGGGTTGTTCGAGCCCGCAGAGGGCGGCGTTTGGCAACTCGCCGATTATCAGGCGCGGCTGATCGCGAGCTTCATCGTGGCCAAAGCCCAGGACGAGAAGCGCGCCTCATGGTTCAGGGCGCTGAAAGCACACGCCCACCCAGACATCGGCCACGGCCTGCGCTGGCAGGACACGCCTTGGCACCGATTCGAGATCCAGCATTACCGCTTCCGCAAATATATGAAGCGCCTGCTCAAGAAGTTCGGCGCGTGCGCCGCGGTGGCAGGGGAACCGCGCGCCATGCAGCTCGAAGGTGCAGCGGCCAGCGCAAACGCCAAGCTCAAGCTCGCCTCCTGAGGGCCAACGTTCCGTGCGGCACACAGTTAGGGAGCGAGCGGCCCGACCGATGCGCTCCCGCTGCCCTTGATGTTGTAATTTGAGCCGACGAAGAAGGCGCTATCGTCGCGCTTGCGTCCTTGCAGTAGGTGTTTGCGTGGTGTGCAGTTGACGAACAGGCGCTGACCCGCGCTTTTGATGATCTGTGGGAAAGTGTCTGAGCCATGCACCGTATCGACGTTCACCTTAGTGGTTATGATCAACCCCAGGTCACCTTGACGTCCGTGGCGGGACATCTCGAGTCATCATTAGCTATCCAAAAGTCGAATACCACTTTTGGGCTTTGGGGAAGCCGACCAAAGAACCAAAAGTGATGCCGAGCGGCGGCAGCATGCCGGGCGATACCTCCTTTGAAAGCTTTGGCGCGGTCGTTCACCGCAAGCCGCATCACGGCGAAGTAAACGATCCACGCGACGAGATAAGCTCCGGCGAACACGACGATCGCCACCAATACTACGGGGGGATTGAGCAGCCAATCGGCGATCATCGCTTCGACTCCCTCTTGGCTGAGTCCGGCACAGACTCGCGGCTTTGGCCCTGACCCGCAAGCCCTATTGCTTCCGCCGGTAGGGGCGATAGAGCGGTTTCCCACATCTTGGCTGAGATCATGGCCGGAAGGGCAGCGTCGTCAAATGGCGCACAAAGCCCGTCGGCACGTGCTTGTTTGGCAACCGCGGCGGCGATCGCACCGCGAGGAACTGTTGTCGATGGATCAAAGACAGTCAGACTGAGGACTTAGTTACTGCGCGGCGGAGCTGGGTCGCCACCAAACGTGGCGCGATGGCGTTGAGCAGAAACAGAGCGCGAAAGATCGCTGGCTTGACCACTACACGCTTTCCCCCCTCGACGCCTGAGAAGATCGCTTCGGCTGCCTCATCGGTTATAAGCGGCCGCGCAATCATCGGATTCATCGCAGGCAAACGCTCCCGGCTTCCCGGATTATGCTCCCAATAGGGGCTCTCGACCACGCCGAGCACTACCAGCGTAACCGAAATGCCGGTGCCCTTCAGGTCGGCGCGAAGCGATTCGGTGAAGCCGAGAAGAGCGTGACGCGCCGCGGTATAGGCTCCGGCGCTTGGCCACACGAGGTAAGACGCTGGAGAAGTTACGCAGGCGATTACTCCGCTCCGGCGCACGAGCATCTTGGGCAGGAAGGCGCGGGTGAGATTGAATGCGGCAAGATAAGGCACCGCGGTCATGGCGAGTGCCTCTTCGGCCGTGGTTTCGGCGACCGGGAGCCAGCGCCCGACACCGGCGTTGTTGATGAGGACGTCAGGCGTGCCTGCCTCACGCTCGACTCGCGCGCTCAGCTCGGCGATGGCGGCGGCATCGGCAAGGTCGACGGCGTAGGGCGTCGCGCTTCCACCAGCACTACGAATCGCGTTGGCCACATCGTCGAGACGTTCTGTGTTGCGGGCGAGCAGCAGCACGCGCGCGCCGCTTGCGCCAAAGCGTCGCGCGGTCGCTGCGCCGATCCCGCTTGACGCTCCGGTGACTAGAACCAGGCTTGAGGCCATAGCACTTTCTATCGCGTTTCGCGGGTCTGATGTCGGCCCGGTTCAAGGCCTCGCCATCTTTTTGCCGGTTTCAAAATGACAGGAGACTGTTGCTCAAAGGCTACAGCGGAGCGCGATCCTCCACGACGTTCAGCAAAGGGACTGCCAAGCACCAGCGGCCGGTATATCCTTGGCTATCTTCGCACCGGGTGAAGGAGGCGTTCCGATGACGTCGTTTTGGCGCGGCTCAGCGCTAGCATTGATCGCGGCCGGTTTCTGCTTGGCTCTAGGCGCTCCAGCACAGGCGGGCTGTGTCGGCCTGTCGGGCACCGCCGATGGATTCGACAAAGAGACTGCGGTAAGCCGCGCCCAGCTTGCGCTCGACGAATACGTCAAGCAGTACCAGGCGGAAAACAAGATCGGTGCCGTAACCCTCAGCGCCATGCGCGCGGCGCCGCAGCCCTATTGGCGCCCGAGCGTGAGCGAGAACATGATGTACGAGCCTGACATCGTGACTTCGAAATCCTACACGGTGTGCTGGCAAGGCGTCGTCTCGCCTTATGTGTGCACGTCCGGCGCCAAGGCCTGCTGGTGATTTGAAAGATCCTGCATCGGGCTCCGGGAGCGAGTCTCGGGCCCGATCCCATGTTCCTCGACAACCGCAACAGCGAGCGTGACCGGCCCTAATGCGCCGGCACGAGCTCCAGTTTCTCTGGCTTCTTCATGAAGAAGATCAGCGGAATGATGGCGAGCGTGACGAGGCCGATGAACCAGAACAGGTCGTTGAATGCGAGCATCTGCGCCTGCTCGGCGATTTGCAGAGTGACGAGGGGGGCTGCCGTCGGCGAGTAGGGGGTTAGCCCGTGCTGGGCGAGATGGGTGGCGAGATCGCGATTGAAAGGCGTGATGTGCGAGGTGAGCTCGGCCCAGTGGATCTGCGTCTGACGCACGAACAGCCAGCTCACCACGGCAATGCCGGCAGACCCGCCGATGCCGCGCATCAGAGCGTACACGCCCGAGGCCTCGTCATATTGTGCCTTGGGAATGCTGGCGAAGGCGGCGGCGGTGAGCGGCACGAAGAACAGGCCAGTTCCGATTCCTGCCCAGATACCCGGCGTGGCGATGCCCCAGTAATCCACCATCATCGAGAACCGCGCCATGAGCATGGTGCCGAGAGCGGTCAACACGAGTCCCGCAGCCACAAGATAACGCGCGTCGAAGATGCGAATGAGAATGCTGCCGGTGATGGCAAGAGTGCACGCGCTGACGAGCGCGCGGGGAATGAACAGCGTTCCAGCGGTCGACGGCGGATAGCCGAGCAGCTTTTGACTGAACAGCGGCATGAGCGCCATCCAGCCAAACAGGCTGATGCCGTAGGCGGTGATGGCTAGAGTGCCCATCACGAAATTGCGGCCCTTCAGCAGCGACAAGTCGATGATGTTGTCAGGCCTGTTCCAACCCCTAATGAAGAAAGCCGCGCTGCCGAAGACGGCGATGATAGTGCCCATCACGATGGCCTTGGAGTTGAACCAATCGCGCATCTGGCCCTGGTCGAGCACGAATTGCAGCGCTCCCACCGCCAGAACGAGCAATCCCATGCCGACCCAATCCGTCTTGATATCCTTGATCGCCCTATGCGGCAGATAGCCGATCGACAGCAGAAGCGCGAACAGACCGAGCGGGACATTGATGTAGAACACTGTCCGCCATGAATAGGTCTCGGTCAGCCAGCCGCCCAGCACCGGCCCGAACACCGGTGCCACCATGATGCCGAGCCCGAAGATGGCGAGCGCCTGGCCGTGCCGCTGGCGCGGGAACACATCGAGCAGGATGGCCTGGCTCAACGGCACGAGCGGCGCGCCGAAAATGCCTTGGGCGAGGCGGAAGAGCACCATGGTCTCAAGATTCCAGGCCATTCCGCACAAAGCCGACGATATGACGAAGCCGGTGATAGCGGTAAGGAGGAGGCGCTTCCGCCCGAGCCAGGTCGAGAGATAGCCGGTAAGCGGCATTACGACCGCGGCCGAGACGATGTACGAGGTGAGCACCCAGGTAATCTGGTCGGAGGTCGCGCCGAACGCGCCAAGCATGTGCGGGAGCGCCACATTGACGATAGTGATGTCGAGCACCTCGAGCACTGCGGTCACCACCACAGCCACGACGAGGGGAATGGGCGGGCGGTCGGGATGGTGCGCCGGTGGAGGTGCCGTCTCGATGATGCGCGGCGGCTTGGAAGGGGGCTTGCGCTTGCGCCCCTTTTTTCCCGCAGGTTGCTCCAGACTCATTTCTGGTCTTGCGCCGTCGGTGTCTCTTGCGGTGTAGGAGTCTGTTGCGGCGTCGGTGTCTCTTGCGGCGTCGATGTCGTGTCGATGGTGACGGTGGCGCTTGCGCCGGCGCGGAGCGGCCTATTGGGATCGGGCGGGCTCGTGATCTTGATCCGCACCGGGAAGCGCTGCGTGACCTTGACCCAGTTCCCGGTCGCGTTCTCCGGCGGCAGCACCGAGAAGATGGCGCCAGAGCCCGGGCTGATGCTCTCGACCGTGCCGTCAAAGGTAGCACCAGGATACATGTCGATCTTGATGGTCGCCTTCTGGCCCGGCTTGATGCGGCCGAGATCGGTCTCTTTGAAATTCGCGTCGACCCACCAATCTCCGTCTTCGACGAGAGCGAGAGCCGGCGTGCCGGCCTGCACCACCGAGCCTGCACGAATGTTGACGTTCGACACCCAGCCGTTGCCAGGCGCGGTGACGTGAGTCTGCACGCGATCGTGGGTGGCCTTGTCGAGCTGGGCCGCCGCACCTCTGAGCTGCGTGGTCGGCGTCGTCACCGTGAGCTTGGCGTCTTGTTGCTTGGCGAATTCGCCTTGGGCAGCGTTGAAGGCTTGCACCGCGTCATGCCAGCTCTTGAGCGCGGTGGTGACTTGATCTGACGGCCCATTGCCTTGCTTCTGCGCATCCTTCGCGCTGCGATATTTGCCGAGCGCATCCTCGAGCGCCGCGCGCTTGTCCTCCAATTTCTGCGCTGCGGATTTGAGCGCGTCGGCCGCCGTGCCTGCAGCATTGGCCGCGGCATCGAACTGGGCGCGCGCGTTGCGGAGCCCGGCGTCGTAAAGCCTGGGATCGATGTCGAATAGAGGATCGCCGGAAGCGACCTTGTCGTCGTCTGCGACGTAAACGCGGATCACCGGCCCCGACACCTGCGAGGCCACGCGCACGATGTTTGCGCCGGTATAAGCGTTGTCGGTGGAGGGATAAATTTCCGCGTGGCGCCAATAGAGCAGCACGCCGCCGAGGGTTGCCGCGAGCAGGACGGCGAGCGCGATCCAGCGAAAGGAGATGGCCGGGCCTTTTGCGCGTGTGGGCGTGTCAGTCGAAACGTCCTGATTCACGTCTTTGTTTACCTCGGTTGGGGCGGGGGAGAACCGGCCTCTACAGGGCTCGGGCCCCGCAAATCAAGGTGAAGCGCGGCAGAAAGATGGCGAGGCTTAAACTGGATACGTTTCAGGAGCAAGAATTCCCTTGGCCCTGAACGGTTAGGCCAATTGCCACGTCTCCCCGAAAAATTGCAAAAGCCTTCTGTGCCTTAGCCGGCAAGTCTTTCCCGCCATTTCCACTCTTCTTGTCACATGCCCCTAATCTTGTCACATGCCCCTAACGACTTGCCCTCCAATCGGTTCGGCATAACATTCGAGGGTTCGAAATGCCCCACAATGCGTGAAAACCGGGCGCCCTTAAGCCTGGTCCAAAATTCAAACCTGATGCGGCGAGGGCACTTGAGCTCGAGGCGGGGCATTGGACGCTTTTCGGCGGCTAGACCGCCGGGCGAGCTTAACAGGTCCCTTCGGGAGGAAAGGCAAAAAACATGCCGCCCGCGAGGATGCCGGAAACAAGTCCAGCTGGAAGCGAAGAAATAGACCGCCGTTTGACTCAAGCGCCATGAGGCCTACACTGGCTCCAGTCCGAGGGGAGCCCCAGGAAAGGGGCTGAGAGTCCGCTGCCTCGTTGGGCCCGGCGGAGACCCTTTGAACCTGATCCGGGTCATGCCGGCGAAGGGACAGGAACTTGCCCCTAGAGCCAGTTTGCCTCGGCGTCCCGCTACACATGGGAGCATGCCGATGAACAAGCCGATCTCTGCCAAAGACGTCGCTGCACCGAAGGTGACGACCGGCGCATTGCCAGGAAGCCGCAAGGTCTATTCCGCGCCGGAGGGCCACGACGATTTTGCCGTCCCGCTCCGCGAGATCGCGCTGACCGACGGCACATCGGCCTCAAGTAGCGAAGCGGTAGGCCAAAAAAAGACGTTCCGCGTCTACGACACCTCCGGCCCTTACAGCGATCCTTCGGTCGAGATCGACGTGAGGCGCGGGCTCACCGCCTTGCGCGCGCCGTGGGTCGAAACGCGCGGTGGCGTCGAGGCTTACCAGGGGAGGGTGGTCAAGCCGGAGGATAACGGCAATGTCGCGCCGAGCCATCTTGCCCCCGCCTTCGCCGGTGCGCGGCAGCCGCTGCGCGGCATTCCTGGTTATTCCGTCACGCAGCTCGAGCTGGCGCGGTTAGGGATCATCACCAAGGAGATGGCCTATATCGCCCATCGCGAGAATATCGGCCGCGCCCGACAGGCCGAGGAAGCAGAGCTGCTCGAAGACGGCGAGAGCTTCGGCGCATCGTTGCCGCCCTTCGTGACGCCAGAATTCGTGCGCAGCGAAGTCGCGCGCGGCCGCGCCATCATCCCAGCCAATATCAATCACCCCGAGTCCGAGCCGATGATCCTCGGCCGCAACTTCCTCACCAAGATCAACGCCAATATCGGCAACTCCGCCGTGACGAGCTCGGTCGAGGAGGAGGTGGAGAAGATGGTGTGGGCGATCCGCTGGGGCGCCGACACCGTCATGGACCTCTCCACCGGCCGCAACATCCACACCACGCGCGAGTGGATCATCCGGAATGCGCCGGTGCCGATCGGCACGGTGCCGATCTATCAGGCGCTGGAGAAGGTCGGCGGCGATCCCGTCAAGCTCGACTGGGAGTGCTACAAGGACACGCTGATCGAGCAATGCGAGCAGGGCGTGGATTACTTCACCATCCATGCCGGTGTGCGGCTCGGCTACATCCATCTCACCGCCGGTCGCGTCACCGGCATCGTGTCGCGCGGCGGCTCGATCATCGCCAAATGGTGCCTCGCCCACCACAAGGAGAGCTTCCTCTACGAGCGCTTCGCCGAGATCTGCGAGATTATGCGCCGCTACGACGTGTCGTTTTCTCTCGGCGACGGTCTGCGTCCCGGCTCGATCGCCGACGCCAACGACCGCGCGCAATTTGCCGAGCTCGAGACGCTCGGCGAGCTGACGAGTGTCGCCTGGGATCATGGCTGCCAGGTGATGGTCGAAGGCCCCGGCCACATTCCCATGCACAAGATCAAGGTCAATGTCGAGAAGCAGCTCGAGCTGTGCGGCGAGGCGCCATTCTATACGCTAGGCCCGCTCGTCACCGATATCGCGCCCGCCTACGACCATATCACGAGCGCGATCGGCGCCGCCATGATCGGCTGGTTCGGCACGGCCATGCTTTGCTATGTGACGCCGAAGGAGCATCTCGGTCTACCAGACCGCGACGACGTGAAGACCGGCGTGATCGCCTACAAGATCGCGGCGCACGCGGCAGACCTCGCCAAGGGCCACCCCGCCGCCGTCGCCCGCGACAACGCTCTGTCTGATGCGCGCTTCAATTTCCGCTGGGAGGATCAGTTTAACCTCTCGCTCGACCCCGAGACCGCGCGTAGCTTCCACGACGAGACGCTGCCCAAGGAGGCGCACAAGCTTGCCCATTTCTGCTCGATGTGCGGGCCGAAATTCTGCTCGATGGAGATCACGCAGCAGGTGCGCGACTACGCCGCCAAGCTTGCCGAGAAGGAGACCGGCATGGCCGAGATGAGCGCGAAGTTCCGTGCGCTCGGCGCCGAGGTTTATGTGGCGGAGGAGTGAGGGGCGGGTCCGATTGCAGCGGCGGATCGTAGGAGCCTAACACTTCCGGTGGACTGGGATTTGGACCTGTCCCCGCCGTCTTGGGCAGCACCGGCCTCGCCTTCTATGACAAAGCCCCCGCTGATCTCAATTGTCAGAGGCGGTCCATCGCCAGCCCCTCTAAGTGCGGCGTAAATTTCGAGTTCGGTCTTTTTCGCCGAGCTGTCGCACAGGAGGGTAAAGCTGCCCGAGTCCGCGCCCGGTGAGCCGTGGAGCAGCGAGGCATTGCCTTGGGAAGCAGTCGTGCTCCAGACATAATCCTGTGCCGCAATCGATTGGGGGAAGCAGCTCGACAGGAATACGGCAA
>Ga0182033_10001583_pt1 | contig 11431 bp, 9 predicted proteins | sample tim00Cox0000000H_FD_125968 | JGI IMG/M metagenome (GOLD analysis project Ga0182033, IMG submission 125968) | Lab enrichment of tropical soil microbial communities from Luquillo Experimental Forest, Puerto Rico - timezero.00C.oxic.00.000.00H | ecosystem: Environmental > Terrestrial > Soil >...
CGAGCCAACACGGAGGACGTTCCTCAAGGACACTACGCGGGCGCGGCGCGGAAAATAACGCTGCCGCCCTGGATCGCTGTCAAGGCCCTTAGCACAGGCGGGCCCGCGCGGCAAACTGCGGTCTTGCAATTCCTTGCCCTATTCTGGGACATCGGTTCAGTTGGGCCGCTCCCGGGAAAGGTTGGGATCCACGGGAGTTGCCGGCTCCATGCGGGTGAGAAGGGGGCGAGAGGCACGATCCCGGGATTCCGTTCGGGCGGGCGCGGTTCGTTCGGTCCACCAGCGCGAAGCCATTCGAAACAGCCAGAGGATCCCTCCCAGGATCACGACGGACATCAGCCATCGAAGAAGCGTCGCCAGCAGCGCGGCATCGAGGACCGGCCATGCCCAGCGGAACTGGCGCAGCACGCTCGCGCGGTCAGCCATCCAGTGCCACGCGGTGTGTGCCACGATCGCGGAAAGGATGATCGTTCCCATGCGCTCGGCGACGGCGTAGCGGAAAAGGAGCTGCAAGACGGGGATGAGCAGAATGAGCACGAGGAGCTGTCCCAGCTCCACGCCGACGTTAAACGAAACGAGCGATGTAAGGAGATGGGTTCCCGCGAATTGCAAAGACTGCCGCAGCGCGAACGAGAAGCCGAATCCGTGGACCAGCCCGAAACCGAAAGCGATCATCCAGCGGCGCTCGACGCTGCCGGCTCCGACGATATTTTCGAGCGCCATGTAGACGATCGAAGCGGCAATGAGCGTCTCAATCAGCGGCGGAAACCACAGGAAATCCGGCGCGAGGTTATAGGCGGAAGCAAGCAACGTTATCGAGTGCGCCACCGTAAACGCGGTGACCACGGGAATGAGCGCGCGAAGCCGTCGGAACGGAATCACCAGGCAAAACAAAAACAAGAGATGGTCGGTTCCGTCGAGGATATGGAGAAAGCCCAAGTCCACAAAGCGCAGAGCAGCCTGATGCCAGCGTGGATCGAGACGAACCAGGCCGGGGTCACCATCGAATTCGAAGGCCCGGATCTCGCCCCCCGGAAGGACCAAGCGCAGAACCGTGATGACGCGCAGTCCCAGGCGCGCAAACCGCGGCTCGATCGAAAAACGCGAGCGATCCGACTGAACCGGCGTGTCGAACAAAACATCCAGCAGGGTCTGATCCCAAAACACGTTGGTGGAATCGGAAAGCGGCGGGCTGGTGAGGTGTGCGATGCCGCTCTCATAGGAGCGGAAGGAAAAATCCGATGGCAGCGAGATGCGTGTCGCAATCACCTGCGGATTGCTCAGAAGACGGTTGCCTTCATACATTTCAAAGAAGCCGGCGATCCACAGCTTGGCCGCTCCGGGAAGCAAAGCACCTGCGCGCGCGAAATCGAGATAGCCCGGCCCGCGCAAGGGAAAGCTGATGTCGCGCATGGCCTTGAGCGGCACACGGACCAGCACATGAAGATGCTGGCCTTCCGGCTTGATGAACATCTGGACGGTCACGTCGTTGGGAATATCGTGAGCAAGGGCGAAGCACGGTAGAAAAAGACCGCACGCCGCCAGCAGTAAGCGATGCATTCGAACCATCATTTTTCTCTTCTATTTCGGCATGTACCCAGCCGGCAAAACTTTGTGCGGATCAACCCGCACCACCAAGTAAACAATCTGATCCGAGCTGATTTCGCTAAACCAGTGCGGCGTATTCGGCGGAATAATGACGACGTCGCCCGGTCCGATTTTGCGGCTCACGCCATTCTGGATCGGGCCGCCACGCGTGCTCGGGCCGTTCAGAACGGCGACGACCGGATGATCGGCCGGAAACTCGGAGGTATTGTCCATGGAGCCCCCGGTGACCAGCGTCGCGTTTCCTTCGATGACGTGATAAATCTCGGTGATCTGGCTGTGTTCAATTCCACCGCCCGCCTGCGCTCCCGAAGTCTTGGCGCGATGAACCACGCCGATCCCAACGTTATATTCGCCGTTGATGCTCACCACGCGAATCGCCTGGTCGCTCACACGATCCGCAGCCGTCTTCTGCACCAAAGATTGAATCTCCGCGGCGGTGACGTCTGTCGCCGTGCCCCGAGGAAGATGCGGCGAGGCGGGAGGCGGGTTTTGCGTTTGCGCCGAGAGTTTGTTCGCGAACGCCAGCGCAACAGCGCATGTAAGAAAACCAAGAATCGTCCTTCGCATGATCAGCTCCTTTGCCGGCCAAGCTTGGCCTTGAAAGCTACCTGCTCGTTGGCCACACCACGCCCTGATCTTTCTTCGTCACCGGCGCCATGCCCTTATAGACAAATTTCTGGACGCGCTGCCCGCGATAGGTCTCCGTTGTGAAAATATTTCCCTTGGAATCGGTCGCGATGCTGTGCACCGCGTAAAACTGCCCGGGCTGGCGTCCGCCGTCGCCGAAGCTGGTCAGAATTTCCAGCGTGTCGCGCAGCAGAACGTAAATTTTCTCGTTCGAACCATCGGCAAGAAAGATGTATTTCTGCTGCGGATCCTTGGAAAAAGCGATGTCCCAGGCCGACCCGTCGCCCAAAGTTCGCTTCGCGATAAACGCTTCCTTCACGAACGTCCCGTCTTTCTTAAACACCTGGATGCGGTCGTTCGGCCGGTCGCAAACGTAGAGCAAACCGTCGTTTGCCAGCTCCGCGCAATGCACGGGATTGCGAAATTGTTGGGCGGGCGGCGCATCCGGATTGTACGGGCCGAGATCGGTGTCGTCGGGCTTGTGACCGTAGGCGCCCCAATGACGCTTGTATTTTCCGGTTTCCGCGTCGTACACCGCCACGCGGTGGTTGCCATAGCCGTCCGCCACATACAGTTCGTCGGTCGCTTTGTCGACGAACATCTTTGCCGGCCCTTTGAGATTGTCGGGGTCGTTGCTGCCCTGGCTCATGGCGGGATGTCCGATCTGCATCAGGAACTTACCCTCTTGCGTGAATTTCAGAATCTGATTGTCGTGAAAGCGCGAGCGGTCTTTGCCGCGGCCGTTCCCGCCAATCCATACGTTGCCTTTGTAATCGACGGTGATGCCGTGATTCGAATCCGGCCAGTCATAACCCTGGCCCGGGCCTCCCCAGTGACCGATGAGGTTGCCTTCTTCGTCGAACTCGAGAACCGGCGGAGCCGGAACGCAGCACTCGGCCTTGGGCGGCTGTGCGCTCGCGTAGATTTCCATCGGTTCGAAGGTATTCGCGCGGTGAACGATCCAGACGTGGTCTTGGGAATCGACGGACACGCCAACCGACATCCCTTGGACCCAGTGATTGGGAAGCGGCTTGGGCCACAGGGGATCCACTTCGAAGCGCGGCGCCACAACGTCGGCTCCCTCCACGGCCGCCTTTTTCTCGAGCACCACCGAGCCCGCCGCCAGCGCGGCGACCAGCGCGAGAAAAATGGCTCCAATGTAGAAGTTGCGTTTCATGTTCCCTCCTGTGCGTGCCGCTTGTGGTGATGCTCGAAGCTAAGCCGCCCGCGGTTCCCTCCGGACGCTTTTTCTCGATTTGGGCGCAGGCGGAGATTCTAAATTATTTGCGGAGATTCTCAAGCACTACTGTCAGCTCGAAAGGCTCCCCAATCGGGCGGATGCCTGGAGCGCCAGGTTCGCGCTAGAATGCCTCTTCCCTTTTTGAAGCCAATTCGCTCGGGGAGCAGAACGCATGAGGAATCGGAGAAGCACGATCCATGGACTTCGAAGAAGCGCCGGGCTCGCCGCGCTTCTGTCGCTGACGTTGGCCTCAGGGCCGGCCTTCGCGCAGCAGGCCGCGCGGCGCGATCCCGCGGAAGCTCTGCCGGGCAAACCCCAGGTGAAAAGCTTGCCGCGGCCCGGCGGCGCGATTGCCCGGCAAAGCATCGATGAAAAATCGATGCGCACGCTGATTCACAACCTGGTGAGCTGCGGAACGCGGCTGACGCTTTCTTCGTGGAACGATCCCAAGCGCGGGATTGGCTGCGGGCGGGACTTTGTCGTCGCGCGCCTGAACGAAATTGTCAAAGACTCAGGGGACAAGCTGCAAATTGTCGTGGACAAGTTCGAGTCCACGTCCGAGCGGACCGGCCCAAATCCCGTTCACTTGGAGAACGTGTATGCGCTTTTGCCGGGCTCGGATCCCGCACTGGCGAAAACCGTTTTCATTGTTGTAGGCGACATGGACTCGCGGCCCTCGAACGTGATGGATCCTGAAGCCGACGCGCCCGGGGCGGACGACGATGGCTCCGGCACCGCCGTGAGCGTGGAATGCGCGCGGCTGCTGGGCAAAGCCGCTGCCAGCGGGCGCGCGAAGTTTCGCGGAACGCTCCTGTTTGGTGTGCTCTCCGGCGAAGAGCAGGGATTGCTCGGAGCGTACCGCCTGCTCGAATGGACTAAAGAGCAGGGCTACACCGTGGGAGCAATGTTGGATAACGACATTGTGGGAGCCGATCCTGTGCCGGGAGGGCCACATCGCGTCCGCGTGTTTTCGGGGAATGGCGAGATCGAGGATTGCGATTCACCCGCGCGCGAACTCGCCCGGACGATCGAGGAAATCGCCGGGCCGAGCGCCATTCGCATGATTTTCCGCCAGGACCGCTACGGGCGCGGCGGGGACCACTATCCGTTTTACAAAGCAGGCCTGCCCGCAGTGCGCTTCACCGAACCGCTCGAGGATTACGCCCATCAGCATCAGACGCCACGCACGGAAAACGGCATCGCGTACGGGGACTTCGAGAAATATCTGAACTACACGTTCATGGGCAATGTGGCGAGGGATAACGCGGAAGTGCTGCGCCAATTGGCGATGGCGCCCGCGCCGCCAACCAACGCGCGCCTGAAAGGCGCGGTCACACCGGACGCGAAAGTCTCTTGGGCCGCGGACGGCGACCGGGAGCGCGGCGGCTTTGAAGTACTTTGGCGCGAAACGACCGACCCCCGCTGGCACGTCTATGAATTTGTGGCGGAGCCGGGCGAAGCCGTCTTGAAGGGTGTTTCCACCGACAATCATTTTTTTGCGGTTCGTTCGGTCGGCAAGAACGGCGCGCGCTCGATTGCCGTGCCCACCGAAATGGAGCGGCGAACGCCGCCAGGGCCGACACCGGCCAAGCAATAAGCGGAGTCCCCGGTTTCACAAAGGAGGGAACGAGTGATGCGAAGGACAGCGACTCTGTGTGTGTTCGTCTGGTTGCTTCATTTGGGGCTCGCGGGGTGGGCGGCGGCGCAGGCGCCTGCGGCGGTCGAGGAGAGGGGTGCCAGAACGCCAGAAGCCAAGAGCGATGAGAAGTGCGACGCGGCGACGACTAAAGAAGAGTCGTCGGTGACGGAGCACTCGCTTCGCGTGGGCGGCCAGACGATTTCCTACAAGGCCACGGCAAGCACCACGCTTCTGAAGAGCGACAAAGGCGAGCCGACCGGCTTGATGTATTCGGTGGGCTACACGAAGAACGATATCAAGGACCTCACCACCCGGCCGGTGGCGTTTCTCTACAACGGCGGGCCGGGCTCCGCAACAATGTGGCTGCACATGGGAGCGTTCGGGCCTCGCCGCGTGTACACGGTAAACGGGTCGTTTACGCCCCCTGCTCCTTACAAGCTCGTGGACAACGTAGAAACTCTGCTCGACAAGACCGACCTCGTCTTTATCGACGCCATGGGAACCGGCTACAGCCACGCCGTATGCAAGGCGCAGGACCGGGATTTCTTCGGAATCGACGAAGACATCGAGGCCTTCGCGCAATTCATCGTGACCTACCTGAGCCGCAATGACCGCTGGAATTCGCCGAAGTTCCTGATTGGGGAAAGCTATGGAACGTTCCGCTCCGCGGCGCTAGGAAATTATCTGCAATCGCGCGATACCGTGCACCTGAACGGCATCGTGCTGATTTCATCGGTGCTGGATTTGTCGTCGCTCACGTTTGCGCCGGGAGATGACCGGCCGTACGTATTTTACCTGCCCAGTTACGCGGCGGTCGCCTGGTATCACAAAGTGCTGAAAGACCGCCCGGCGGACGTGGCCGCGTTCATCGAAGAGGCGCGGAAATACGCGCAGGGCGAGTACGCTGCGGCGCTGTACAAGGGCGCGACGCTATCCGCGGCCGACAAAGCGGCGGTGGCGAAACGAGTCTCCTACTTTACGGGCCTGTCCGAGGATTATCTGATGAAAGCGGACTTGCGGGTGACGCTCAGTCAGTTCCGCGCCGAACTGCAGCGCAAGGAAGGGTTGACGACCGGGCGCATCGACGCGCGCTTCACCGGATACACCTACGACTTGCTGGAAGAGAACGCGCAGGGCGATCCGGAAGGTCCGGCGGTGGGCGGGGCGTTCACCGCGCTCCTCAACACCTACAATCACGACGAGTTGAAATTCGGGAAGGATAAGGTCTATCACAATTCGGCAAACGCGTTTGGAAGCTGGAACTGGAGGCGCCGCGAGCCGCGGGGATTCGGTTTCCCGGGCGCGCCCAATGTGGATCAGGATCTGGCGCAAGCGATGATCACCAATCCCAAACTGCTGGTGCAAGTGGAGAACGGCTATTACGACTTGGCCACGCCGTTTTTCGCGACCGAACACACCATGGAGCATTTGGGCTTGCCGGAAGCGCTCGAGAAAAACGTCAAATTGGACTACTACACGGCCGGCCACATGATGTACCTGCACGACGAGGATCGCGCGAGCCTGCACAACCAAATTTCGCGCTTCATCGACCGCGCCACCCAACCGTAGCGGCCTCCCGCACGGCGGAGACAAAAACGCCGAGAAGCGGCCTTCCCGAGCAGCCCAACTGTGGATCGACGATTCGTTGCCCTGGCTCGGAAACCACAACCGGGTCTTGGATGAAAATCCAGGTTAACAGTTCGCCGTAGGCCGGCGTCTCGAAGAGGGATGGGGCGAAAGCCCGAGAGACCGAGCCAATCAGGAGACCCGCCATGACGCCGAAACTGCCTCGCTTGATCCTCGCCGCTCTGCTGGCTAGCTGCTTCGCCGTTTCGCGCGAGCTTCCCCGGAAAAATGCCGCATTTGCCGGCCTGACGGTTCATGAGTGGGGCACGTTTACTTCGATTGCTGGCCGAGACGGCCGGGCAATCGACTGGTCGCCGCTCGCGGCATCGACGGATTTGCCGAGCTTCGTCGAGCATTTTCGCGATGGCCGTTTCAAGATAGGACTGCGCGGCACTGTGCGCATGGAAACTCCGGTGCTGTATTTCTACGACTCGCGAGAGCAACAAGTGTCGGTGAAAGTGAGTTTCGCGAAAGGCGTGATCACCGAGTGGTATCCCCACGCCGCTCGCGTGGAGCCAACGGCAAATCTCCTCGACGGCAGCTTGTACCAGGCGCATGCCGATGGAAGCATCGCGTGGGACGCGGTTACCGTTTCGCCGAGCCTCACCGCCGAATTTCCGCGCGAGGCGCAGGACAGCCCCTACTACTCGGCACGGCAGACTTCGGCGACTCCGCTTCGCGTGAGAACAACGACAGGAGAGCAGCAAGAGAAATTCCTTTTTTATCGTGGCGTGTCCACGTTTCGCGCACCCCTCTCCGCGAAACTGACCGACGACGGCAAAGTGCAGGTGCAAAATGACGCGGAGGAAGAGATACCCAACACGATTCTGTTCGAACGGCGTGGCGAGCAAGCGGGCTACCGCATCGCCGGAGGCATCGCGAAAGAAGCCGCGCTTGGTCCCCCTGAGCTGACCGGCAATGTCGACGAGCTAGCAAGAGAGCTGGTGCGAATGCTCGAGGCGCAAGGGCTGTATGTGGATGAGGCGCAAGCCATGGTCGAGACCTGGCGCGGCTCGTGGTTCGAAGAAGGCAGCCGCCTGATTTACCTCCTCCCTGCCAAATTTGTGAACGAGATTTTGCCGCTAGAGATTCACCCGGCGCCCGTCGAAGGCGCTCGCGTCTTCGTGGGAAGGCTGGAACTCGTCACCCCCCGCACGAGCAATGCGGTCGAAACGGCGTTTGCCGCGCACGACAGTTCGACGCTCGAGAAATATGGGCGGTTCCTCGAGCCGATTCTGCAAACGATACTCGAGAAAAATGCGAGTCACGCCCGCGCTCGGAAGCTCAACGAGTATCTGAATGTGGTTAAATCCTCGCAGATCACCCAGGCGCGCGGCCAAAAATGACACGCACGAAATGGAATGAGAAACGCTGTGGCAAAACCGGATCGTGGATTCACCCGGCAGATAGGGGCATGATCTGCCGTCCCATAGGGGTGTACAGTCCGCGGCGTCGCGGCTGAGCCTCAGTGTTGCGGAGCGGCAACAGGCTCGGCGAAGGTGATGAAGTGCCCGCCGGGATCCTGGACGGCAAATTCCTTCATTCCATAAAAGGCTGTTCGAACGGGCATGACCAGGCGCAAATCCTTCATCGCGGCAAGTACGGCGTCCAGATCGTCGACTTCCATGTAGAGATAGGTCGGCCCTTTGCGGGCCTCCGCAGACATCGCGGGCGGCGCGTCCTTTTCCACGCTCGAGTACGTCTGATACATCACTTCGACCGAGCCTTTCTGGAAAATCACGAAGCCTAGCTTGTTCCCGTCGGGGACTTCGACCGTCTTGGCAAATCCGAGGCGGTTCGCCCAAAACGGGATGAGCGGCTCGATTTCCTTGACCAGCAGGACCGGGGTGATGCGCTTGACGTTCATGGTCGGTTTCTCCTCAACAGGGATTACAGTCTGAAACGGAAAAGGCCAAGAGCACGGCAAACACAGCCACGTTAGACCGATCAGTAACCCAGCAAGTCGCCCCGCTGAAGGGCTAAGACCCGTGGCGGGTGTTCTCCTTGGAGCTTTTCACTAACGAGGAATCCGCCTTTGACGCAGGGTTACTCTAAAGTAGACTACTGTCTGAAACGGGCCTATTTCTGTCAAGGAGATCTGTTATGGCGACGGAGACAAGGCAGCTTGGCGACCTGATCTCGGTCGGGCCGGCGATGCTGCGGGACTTCGAGATGCTCGGAATCCGGAGCGTCGAACAGCTCGCGGAGCAAGATCCACGAAGAATGTATGAGAGGCTCGGGCGCAAGAGGGGACAGCGGCAGGACCCGTGCGTGCTGGACACCTTCTGCGCGGCCGTGGCGCAGGCGCGGAATCCGCGCTTGCCCGCCGAGCAATGCGAGTGGTGGTATTGGAGCCGCAAGAGGAAGTCGGCGAAGTGAGTCGCAAAGAGGTGAAGAAGACGCGCACGGCGCGCCCTGTCGTTGTAGAACTCGATTGACCTCCTCCCCTCCCCGAAGCGCCCTGAAGGGAGGGATTCCTACTGGTTCCCCGCCTAAGCGGGAATGCCTTCGGTGGGTTCCTGCCACTTGACTGGCCAATGTGCACTCATTCTAGGGTGGTTTGATCAAGGGCACAACTGAGAGCGAGGAGGCGTTGGGAGAAGCGACGGAGTTTGCGGCGGGTGTTGGGATCTTGTAGTTCCAGACGGAACAGTTGGAGGAGATGACGAACACCAGCGATAGCGTTGCGAATGGCAGCGAGGTCAACGCGCTCTGGGATGGTGGTTTGCGGGAGAGGGAGTTTAGGAATGAGGTGGAGAGAAGCAACGCGTTGGCGAGCGCAGTGAAACTCGCGTTGCAAGTCTTGTTGCGTGACATCGAGATAGCGCAGGGTCATGCGGATATCTGCGTGTCCCAGCAATTGCATGAGAGCGGGCAGACTGACACCCAGGCGCAGCATGGTAGTCGCGAAGGTGTGTCGAAGGCGGTGGGGGGTAACCGAGGTAGTGCAGCCAGCGGCGCGGGCAGCGTCAGCTAAGCTTTGACAGAGAATCGCGTGCCAACGGTTGTGGCCGCGGCGGCGACGCGGGAGCAAGTAGCCCGGGGGCTTTTCTAACCGAGAGGGACGAAACAAAGCGCGCAAGGCAAGAATGCGATCGAGGATGCGGCAGGTGGCTTCGTCGATGGGCACCTCGCGTTCGGTATGGAGCTTGCCCAGTGGAACATGAAGCGCCCACTGATCCTGACTGAGCTGCCGCAGGCCATCGAGGGGAAGATCGATGCACTCGCCGATACGGATTCCGGTGAGGCGGGTGAGTAACAAAGCGTTGGATTCGAGGTCGTCCGTGTGGCGGAGTTGCTGCTGTAAGCGTTGATCGTCTTCCGGGGAAAGTGCTCTAGGCAGATAGCGGGAGTGAGGCGGGAAATCTTCGCGGCGAATCAAGTTGGGTTGCAGAGGATGGCCGTTGTCGGCCAAGTCCTGCAACAAACGTCGGAGCCGGATCAGATATTTCAAGCGGGATTCTGTGCACAAGGGAGGATCTTGATCGCACAGCGAGCGAAACCAGCCCAAGAGATGGGGGTCACGACGCAACTGTGAGAGCTTGTGTACGTTGCGGAAAGCCGTGTGGAGATAAGTGAGAAAGCGGCGGGTTACCATTCGATAGTCCGCCACGGTGTCAGGGCGAAGGGTAGTGGCGAGGTCGCGGAGGTGAGCGTCAAAAATCTGCTCCAGGCTGAGGGGGCGGCGGCTCATGGCATCTCCGAAGGAGACTAACGAACACGTTGAGCGACAGCGCGGGCATATTCTTGCCAGACGTCTTGGGGCGCCAGTTTCACATAGCGCATGGTGCTGCGAATTTGCGCGTGTCCCATCAGGTGCATCAGGGCGGGCAAGGAAATGCCGGCACGCACCATATCGGATCCGAAGGTGTGACGAAATCGGTGGGGGTTGGCCTGGGGGATCTTGCTCAAGCGACGATGATGACGAAACAGCGAGCGCAGTCCCGCAGCGGTCATGGGGAAGCCGCGTCGGCGGCCTTTCCAGCAAACAAACAGGAGAGGCGAGTTGGTGAGAGGTCGTTCACAGCGGAGATAGTTTTGGAGGACCTCGATGATTTCAGCCGGTAGCGGTACAACCCGTTTCTTGTTGCCTTTGCCGAGGACAGAAAGGTGCCCTTCCGAGAAGGAGAGATCTTCGAGCTGGAGCTGAAGAACTTCGCAGGAGCGCAAGCCATCCAGCAGCATCAAGGCCACGATGGCGAGATCGCGGAAGGTGCGGAAGCTTTTCCAGAAACGGGCGACCTCGTCAGCGGAAAGAGGGACCACCACGTAACATGGCTGCCGCAACCGCAAAGCGGTGGTGACGCGGTGATGCGGCCGGCCATAGCCGAGAGGCGATCGCGCCGTATAGCGGCGATGAAAATGGGCCTTGCCGCCAGGAATCTCGCGTCCGTAGTGGAAACGATAGAGAGAGTGCAGCACGCCGAGACGGTGATTGATGGTGGAGGGCGTGGGTTGGGGCAGCTGATCGAGTTGGTAGCGGACATAGTCGAGCAGGAGCGATTGATTGATCTTGGCGAGCCGGTGTCGCGTGAGATGCAGCCAGCGCGCCAAGTGCAGCAGGTCATAGCCGTAGGCCCGCAAGGAGCGCAGAGAGAGTTGGCGCAACCTCTGGGCATCAAGAAAGCCATTGGCCCAGACGAGTTCACGGCCTTTTCCGTCGAGCAACCGATAGGGAGAGGCGCTCGGCG
>Ga0182033_10001586_pt1 | contig 11419 bp, 10 predicted proteins | sample tim00Cox0000000H_FD_125968 | JGI IMG/M metagenome (GOLD analysis project Ga0182033, IMG submission 125968) | Lab enrichment of tropical soil microbial communities from Luquillo Experimental Forest, Puerto Rico - timezero.00C.oxic.00.000.00H | ecosystem: Environmental > Terrestrial > Soil >...
GTCTTGCAACGTCTTGACGATCTGGGCGACGGTCGAGCGCTTCTGGCCGATCGCGACATAGATGCAATAGAGCTTACGAGACTCGTCGGTGCCGGCGTTGATCTCCTTTTGATTGAGGATGGTGTCAACGATCAGTGCCGTCTTGCCGGTTTGACGGTCGCCGATGATCAGCTCGCGTTGGCCGCGCCCGATCGGCACCAGCGAGTCGATGGCTTTCAGCCCGGTCTGCACCGGCTCGTGCACCGAACGGCGCGGCACGATGCCCGGCGCCTTGACCTCGACGCGGCCGCGCTCGACATCGGTCAGCGGGCCCTTGCCATCGATCGGCTCGCCGAGCGCGTCGACCACGCGGCCCAAGAGGCCTCGGCCGACCGGCACGTCGACGATGGCGCCGGTGCGCTTCACTATGTCGCCCTCGTGGATGCCGCGGTCCTCTCCGAACACGACGACCCCCACATTGTCGCTCTCGAGGTTGAGCGCCATGCCTCGCATCCCGTTCGGAAACGCGACCATCTCGCCAGCCTGAACCGTGTCGAGGCCATAAACGCGGGCAACACCGTCGCCGATCGACAGAACCTGGCCGACTTCCGCGACATCCGCCTCGCTGCCGAAACTGGCGATTTCCTGCTTGAGGATCGCCGATATCTCCGCCGCGCGAATTTCCATCAAAACTCCTTCAGCCCCCGGCCCAAAATCGAATTCGAAGTATCGGCAGGTTATTCGTCAATCCCCGCGCAAGCGGGAATCTAGCGCCCCGGGGCCAGAGCGGTCGCCCTAAACCCCCGCTTTTCGCGAGGGTGACGAGTAACACAGTGATACTAGCACGGCAATTTGAGTGGGGAACTCAGCCGATGCCCTTCATCGCCAGCTGCAACCGCTGCAGTTTGCTCTTGACGGATCCGTCGACCATCCGCGAACCAACCTTGACGATCATCCCGCCGATCAACCCCGGGTCGACTCTGGCGTCCACCGAAACCCTGCGTCCGACGGTGCGGCGCAGCTGATCGCTCAGCAGCGCGAGCTGGGTTTCGCTCAGCGGCCGCGCAGCGATGACCTCTGCGGTGATCTCTCCGCGTTGCTCGGCGAGTTTTTCGAGATAGGCCTCGATCATCGCGGGAATGGCGAACAGGCGGCGGTTTTTGGCGACAACTGCAAGGAAATCACGGATCAGCGGCGAGAAACCGGCGCGCTCCGCGAGCGTCGCGATGGCCTTGCCCTGCTCGCGGCGCGTCAAGATCGGGCTCGTCACGAGGCGCGAGAGATCGACGCTCGCCGCGAGCATCGCCCGCAGCTCGCGCAGATCGGACGCGACCTCGTCGAGCATCCGCCGTTCGTCTGCAATATCGAACAGCGCCGCCGCGTAACGCTCAGCAAGGCCGGAGACGCCTGTCGTTTCTGAGGCCAATTGAATGCAGTCCTCGATGACCGCACCGGCGAAAGAGCCGCAGCGGCATTCCCCTGATATCGGATCGCGGCAAAGCGTCGTCGTGGCTCAACCCCGACGACCTGCGCGGTTGCTAACACAGATCCGGACACCGCGCAACCATCGGCATTTGCCGTCAGGAGGCTTGATTACAATGGGTTAGTCGCCATCAGGCGCCCAGGGATTGACCCCCGGCGGGTGCTTCGACCGGTGCCGCTAAGACAATATCGCCAGGATATCGCTCCGTCGGGTCAATGCTGCTGCCAGCCGGCCGAGATGGTGATCGATCTGTTGCTCGATTTCCGGATCGATATCAGTGTCGGCGGGCAAAGCAGCAACCACGTCGACCAACCCCTTCGCGTCGACCACCAGGAAAACATCGCATTTTCCGAGCCGTTGTAGTGTCTCGAGCTCGCCCCGCTGACGTAGCCAGATTTTGTCGTCGGGCGGCACCGCGGCACCCCGCAGCCTGGTGTCGATCTCGAGGATCCGGTCGGCAACGGCACGGAAGTGCTGCGCGGCGGCAAGGTGTCGCGGATCGGCGTCGGGGTGCTCGCGGGTCGGCGGCGGCAGATATTTGCGCCGATAGCGCCCTTCGAGGTCGCGCAGTCGTGCCGCGGCATTCTCCAGATGCTCGCTGGCCCGCGACCGGACCAGCAGATCGTCGGCCCGCATCTGGTTGTCCAGGCGATACCAATTGTAGCCGTAGCCGTTCAGCAGCGTCGCGCCGACGCGGTAGAGGCGGCTGTCCTCACCGGGCAGCGGTCTGTCGTCCGCCGGATCAGGCACTGGTCGGCCCGCGCGAAATCCCGCCCAGCGAGACCGTGGCCTGCACCGGTGCACCGATATGGAAGGACTCGCCGATCGCCATGTTCGGGGCCGAGACGAGGCCGTGTTCGGCCATCAGCATTGCGATGTAGTAACGCACCGCGTCTATCTCCTGCAGGCCGAAGGCGCGCAGCGAGATCAGCGCGCGCATGCGTTCGTCGCGCGGGAAGATCAGCACCTTGACCGTATCAAGGGTGATGCCGAATACCTTCAGAAAGTCCTGCAGGTGGCTGTGCAGGACCTCGCCGATCTCGTGGATCTTTTCGTTGACGCGCTCCAGCGGCGTCACCTGCACGACCTGGTTAATCGCCTGCTCGACCACCGGTGTCGCATATTCGTTGACCTGCTTGGCGGTGATCGCGTGCTCGGCGATCGGCATATGGGTGACTAGCGCGACCGCGTCGTCCTTGGTCGCGACGTGGAAGTAATAGTCCACCTCGTAGCTCATCTCCGCCATTTCCGAGGACAACGCCAGCCCGCTGGCCTTCACGACCATCTTGGCGCGGTTGATGTAGAGCGCTTCGTACTGCCACGGGCTCTGACCGCCAAAGAAAGCTTGCGTGAACGAGCCGAGGATCGGCCGATCCGGAGTCGTGACCGGGTATTGCCCGGTATCGTAAACGTTGAGGATCGCGCCGCGCGACTTCAGCACGCAGAAATGGTTGCTTTCAACGGTGAGCAACGAGTTGTTGACGATCGAGTTGTCGGGATAGTGCCAGACCAGCACACCTGGTCCCATGACCTCCTGACCGTCATTGGTAAGCGTCGAAATGACACCGCGGATACCTTGCACAACAACTCTCCGTTCTGGCGACTGCCCCGAATGGGCCTTCAGTGATAATGCATATAACCGGATACGGCCGGGTTAACGGCCTCGGCTCACGGATCTACCAGGAGTGGTATCGATTCAGTATCGCCGGCTCGCCTCTCATCCCTTGGCGTATACCGGTCGAAGTTTTTGTCGAGCAGCCCGGGTGACGCGAAGACAGAGCTCTACCGGGAGAGGCGAACGCTAATTGTCGAGCCAGAGGTCCTCGAACCGCTGGCCGTTGTAGATGCTGTTGACCTGGGTCACGAGGCCCTTGACCTTGGGGTAATGGCAGTTGGCGACGCGAGTATAGAAGAGGATCGGCCGCGCATCGTCGTCAGCGAGTTTCTTTTCGATCGCCCACACTAGGTGCTTGCGCTTCTCGACGTCCGATTCTGCCGACTGCGCGTCGATCGTCTTGTCGACCTCAGGGTTGCAATAGCCACTGTAGTTGCGCTGTGCGCCGCAGACGTAGTTCTCGTAAAAGGCTGGGTCGGGATCGTCGACCGCCGTCTCGGTGACGTTGAGGCCGACCGTGTAGTCTTTGCGCATCAGCTTGGGATACCATTGCGTCGTGTCCAGCGGGTCGAGCACCCCGTCTACGTAGATCTGCTTTAGCTGGTCGATCAGAATTACCGCCGGATCGCGGTAGGGTGCTAGGTTGCGAGTCGAGACTGTAACCGCAAGGTGCTTGTCCGGGCCGTAGCCGAGTTTCTCCATCAGGCTGCGCGCCTCGGCGCGGCTCTTTCCCACATCCGGATCATAGCCCGGCAATGTCTTCAGGAGATCGGGCGGCATACCCCACAACCCGCTCGGAGGCGGTTGCATAACCGCGCCGATCTCGCCTTGGCCTTCGGTCAGGATATCGACAAACGCCTTGCGGTCGAGGCTCAGCGACATCGCGCTGCGCAGATCGGGGTTGTCGAAGGGCGGCACGTCGCGGTTGACGAGCAGATTCCGGGGGACGTTTGGCGTGACCAGTTCGCAGATCGCCTGCGGCGCCTGGGTCTTTACGTCCTTCAATTGTGGAATCGTGACCCCTAAATAGACATCGTCCTTGCCGGAGATAAACGACAGCAGCCGCGTCGAAACGTCCTTGATGATCGTGTATTCGATGCCGTCGAGATAAGGCCGGCCGGGCTTCCAGTAGTCCGGGTTGCGGGTCACGGTGATCGACTGGTTCGGCTTGAAATCGACGAGTTTGAACGGGCCGGTGCCAATCGGATGCTTGCGCATGTCGCGCGGCAAGACATGGCAGGGGTAGATCGGCGACCAGCCGGTCGCCAGCAGGGCAAGGAACGAGGGTTGCGGTCGCTTCAGATGAAAGGTCGCTTCGTAGTCGCCGTTGGTGGTCACCTCAACGACGTGCGCAAACCAGGCCTTGCGCGGATTGATGCGCAGCTTTTCCGTAGCGTTGTCCATCAAGAGATCGACGGTGCATTTGACGTCGGCAGCGGTAAAAGGCTTACCATCGTGCCATTTGACTTTTTGCCGCAATGGAAAGGTCAGCTCGGTTCCCTCCTCGTTCCAGGCCCAAGCCGTCGCCAGGTCCGGCACAATCGAGCGCAAGCTGTTCTGCGGCACTTGCTGGTCGAACATGACCAGATTATTGAATACCCCCGACATCGGCCGGTTGACCGCTTGTGTCGATTCCTCGAGCATTGACATGCTCGAGGGGCTGTCGAAATGCCCCATCCTCAGAATGCCGCCGGGCTTTTGGGCAAACGCCGCATTGGCGGCTGACAGTGCCAGCGGCAGCAGACATGTTGCCGCGAGCACGCGCGGATCTCGCGTCATCCCATGTGCCTCCTGTTCAATCGGCGGGCTTGGAAGCTCGCTTTTGCTGGCCCGTTTGCCGGGCCAGCATTAGTTGTCGACCGGACGATAGCAATTATCCAACCGCCCGGCCAGCGGCTTCTCGATCAATTACCGGCCGAGCGCATCACCCCGCTTGCTGCCGCGACGGGCGTCGGCCTGCGCAGCGCATTGTCGATCTCGCCGATCGAGCGGCGGCTCGTTTCAAAGCCGATAAACCAGAAGGCGAAAGCCCCCAACACGTACCAGAAAGCGAAGTAGTTGAAGCCCGGAACCAGCGCGTTGAGCGTCGCTTCCGGCTTGACGTAGTTGGACGAGCCGGCAATCAGCGCCAGACCCGCCGGGCCGATGAACTTGCCGAGGTTGCCGATGCCGTAGACGAAGCCCATGCCGCTGCCGCGCAGCCGCCCTGGCCACAGCTCGCCCATATAGGGACCGACGATCGAGTAGTTGCCGCTGCCGAAGAAGCTCTGCAGCAACAGCATGACGTAAAACATCGACACGCCGACGACGAACACGCTATGCATGTAGCCGGCGAGCGACATGCACAGCGCCGCGGTCAGACAGCTAAACACGCCCGCCGGGCGCCGTCCCCACGCATCCGATATCCACGAGCACAGGAACCGCCCCGCGATCGCCGTCACCGCAATCCAGATTCCCAGCTTGGATGCCTCGGCCGGGGTGATCTGCAGCACCATCACGAGCAAGGTTACCTGCCAAAGCCCTAACCCGACGCCGCCCGTTTGGCTCAGGCCAGTCAGGGCGCCGGCGAAGATGCTGCGCGGATATTTGAAAAGCTCGGTCCAGCGCGTGTGCTCGACTGCCGGCGCCACCGCCGGCAGCTCGATCGCTTTCGGGTCGATTTGCAATGCCCAGGCGAGCGATCGGCGCGCCTCCTCGAAGCGCCCCATGCGCATCAGCCAATAGGGGGATTCGGGAACCCAGGCGCGGATGTACAGGGCCAGGAACGCCGGCTGCAAGCCGACGGCAAACAGGCCGCGCCAGCCGATATAGGGGGTGGCGAAGGCCGACAGCAACGCGGCAAGCAGAAAACCTGCCGGCAGCATCGTCGTGGTCAGACCGGTCAACCAACCGCGCCTGACGGCGGGGACGAATTCCTGAATGATCGTGATGTCGACCGAGTACATGCCGGTTACGCCGAAGCCGACAAAAAGCCGGCAGATGACCAAATAGATCCAAGCGTGCTCGGGAGTGAGCGCCATCGCCCCGGTGGCGATCGAGGTGTTCAGAACCGTGCCGATCATCGCCTTCCGCCGACCGATCTTGTCGGCCGCCCAACCCCAGAGCAGCGAGCCGAACGGCGCACTGATGCCCGAGGCGAGCAGGATCATTCCCGATTGCCCGAAGGTCAGGTGCCAGTCCTTGACAATGAACGCCAGAACAAAGGCGATCAGCCCAAAATCAAAGAAATCGAGCATGTCGCCGATCGTGGCGGCGAAGGCGATTTTCCACTGGTTCGCCGTCAGCTTCTGCTGCGCGTCCAATTTTTCGAGCACCACGCCCTCCCTATGCTGTGCTCATACTTAACGAAACTAACTGGGTCGATTGCCCGCACCGGCACCGCCGATTGCGGAGGCGGGTGAAGTCAGACAACTCGGATCCACCCGTGTGATTGGGAGATTTGAGAACCCCATTGTGGTCACCCGGATGGCGATCAGGATGACCAGCCCAACCATCAGAATTATCAGAAACGGGTTGATCCCGTCGGCGACCCGGTCGAGACGCCGCATCAGCGGCTCCGACGCCTGATCATCTCGCGAGGAACGTTGCTGCATCTCGGCTACAACCTCCCGCCATTGAGCGGTCGCCGGTCTTTACGAGCGGGCTAGAACCGCCCGCCGCTCTCGGACGATGGCGCCGAGCGATATTATCCGGCGCCGATGCATCGTTTCTTTGATCTAGGCAAATGATCCAGATTAAATAGCGCGATCAGACGGGGCCGCGCTCGTTGTCCAGCAGGGCGAGAACGGAGCGAAAACTCAACTTGAGGCTGACCGATTGAAGCCTGCCTAGGCGTGCTCCTGCGAGATGTCGCGGTTGGTGTAATCCGGCATCAGAACCGTCGCGATGATGCTGACCACGGCGCAGAACGCGGTATAGGCAGCGATCACATAGCCCGATCCGGTCGCAGCGAGCAGCGCCGTCGCGATCAGCGGCGCGGGCCCACCGGCGATTACCGAGGCGAGCTGATAGCCGATCGACAAGCCGCTGTAGCGCAACCGCGGCGTGAAACATTCCGCGATCAATGCCGCCTGCGGACCGTACATCAGGTCGTGCGGGACAAAGGACAGCGCGACCCCCAGAAAGATCCAGGCGGGCACCATCGTGTTCAGCATCGCGAAGTAGATGAAGCCGAACACACCGGTGGCGACGGAGCCGATCAGATATATGCGCTTGCGGCCGAACCGATTCGACAAATGCCCGGCGAGCGGGATCGTGACGAAGGACACCAGCCCCGCGGTGATCAGCGCGGTCAGCAGGAAATCGCGCGGGGTATGCAATACCTGCGTCCCATAGGCAAAGACAAAGGCGAGGTAGACGTACGCCGGGGCTTGTTCTCCCATGCGTGCGAACGCCGCCAGAATTACCTGTTTGGGTTGTCGATTGACCACCTCGAGGGCGGGCGCTCGCTCGATCCGTTGCTCCGCGACAATCCGCCTGAAGACCGGGGTCTCGAGGATGCCGAGCCGGATGTACAGTCCGACGCCGACCATGACGATGCTGATAAAAAATGGAATCCGCCACCCCCAGACCAAGAACTGGTCGCCGGAAATCGCGCTGAAGACCAGCACCGCCACATTCGCCAAAAGCAACCCCGCGGGCCCCCCCGAATTGCGGCCATGAGGTGATAAACCCGCGATGCTTGTTTGTGCGCGCCCATTCCATTGCGAGCAGCACCGATCCGCCCCATTCTCCGCCGACCCCGACCCCCTGGATAAAGCGGATGATCGTGAGGATGACAGCACCCCAGATCCCGATCACTGCGTAACCCGGCACAAAGCCCACGGCGAAGGTTGAAAGGCCGGTAATCAGAAGAGTCGCGATCAGCGCCCCTTTTCGGCCTATGCGGTCGCCGTAATGACCGAAGATCGCCGCGCCGATCGGGCGGGCGATGAACCCCACGGTATAGACGGCAAATGCCTCCAGCACGCCCACCAGCGGGTCGGATTTGGGAAAGAAGAGTTTGCCGAAGACTAGCCCGGTGACGACGCTGTAAAGCAGGAAATCGTACCACTCGATCGTCGTGCCGACGGTGCTGACGATTACCGCCCGGCGAAGCTGCGAGCGATGGTCAGCCTCCGCCAACGGGCCTGCTGTGATGTCGATCGCTGTCATGATGACGCCTCCTCGTCAAACCCGCTCGAGCAACGCCCGCCGCCATGACGTTCTCGCCCTGCTGCGGCTGACCAACTATCCGGTCTGTCGTCAGCGTGAAGCCTCACCGGGTCATTACCCGTAACGCAGACGGACGTCTTTAATCTAGGCGAATGAGGCAGGTTAAGGCGCGGACGCCAAGAAGCCGAATAATCCAAAAGCGAATGGGACTACTTCAAACAGCTGCGGACGATACCTGCGGAGGAGGTCGACTCGCCTGCGATCGGCTACGGCAGCCCGCCGGTGACGAAGGTGGCCGACTTCTGATCTGGCGCAATGTCGTGCACCGGATCCCTCTATCACTCGGACTAGAATATTGGTCCATGGTGTTTCCGCTCGGCATGTGCACGGCGGCGACCTGGGCTTTGTCAAACCAAAAGGGCGCCGAATTTCTCCCGGTGATACCGCGCGTATTCATCTGGATCGTATTGGCTTCTTGGCTCTTCGGCTTTGTCGGAATGATACGTCATTTGTCGCGCCTGTGTCGCCGAGGACAGAGGAGCTTTGGGCATGCTGACGCTGAAGCGAGTTTATGAACCCGCCGCTCTGGAGGACGGGTTGCGCGTCCTCGTCGAGCGTCGCTGGCCGTGGAGGCTGGACAAGGCGAGCGCTGAGATCGATCGCTGGGAGAAGCAAGTCGCGCCCAGCGCCGAGCTGCATCGGTGGTTCGGCGGGCGGCGTGCACGATGGGCCGAGTTCCGCATGCGGTATGCGCTCGAGTTGGGTCAGCATCGCGAAAAACTGGTCTGCTTGAAAGCTGTTGCGGCGAAAAGCGGCCGGTAACGCTTCTCTTCTCCGCCCGCGACCAGGTCCATAACTGCGCCGCCGTGCTCCGAGAGGTCTTGTGCTGCGGTCCGCAACTGGGCGTCGCTGCAGCGAACATGAGCCATGCCGAACTGTTGCGTTTTTTGAATAGCCTCCTCGGCAACAGTCGCGCCACTATTAAGGAGGCCAAGGCGATCCTCCAACAGACCGCGACACGAATGCTCGGTATTCAGCGCGATGAAGCCTATGCAAGCGCTGTTCTAATTCAATTAGTCAACGGCCTCGGGGGTCGGCCGGATTACGGCATCGAGCCTACCGACGATATTGCCGGCGGCGCCGGGCTTGCGTCGCGACTAGCTCTCTTTGGACGGGATCAAATTCGCCTGGCGGACGAGCTCGAAAGCAACCTACGGCGGGTAGCTGATGATCGGATCCGCCATAGGCTTCAGAAACTTCTGAAAGCCCGTGTGCCGAATTTCCGGCGCCTTGACGGGAAACCTCATCTGGCATTGGCGCAAAAGGCACCGCCCGGTCGAGACTGACCCGCTGTCAGCACTTCGCAATCATCTCGGGCAGGCGGAACTGGTCGAGGTACGATGGTTCGAAATCGGCCAAGGCCGATAGAGCTTCCACATCCTTTATCATCACGATGTGCTCCTCGATGCTTACGAGCTCGTCATCGCGGAGCTGCCGCAAAGTTCGATTCACGTGCGGGACGCTCAGCCCGAGCGCATCGCCGATCAGCTCCTGGGTCAACGGCATTCGAAACGAACGTTCGTCCGCCAAGCCGATGACCTGCAGCCGCGTCAGCAGCTCCAGCAGGAAATGGGCAACCCGTTCCAGCGCCGATCGTCGCCCCACATCGATCAAGTGCTCGGCGTACATCGCAGCCTCGCCGGCAAAAGACCAGAACACCGCGGCGGGAAGCCTCGGCTGCTTGTCGAAAAGACTGAGCAGTCGCGAAAAGGGGACCGGAGCCACGACGCAATCGCTCAGCGCAGTGACCGAATACAGCGCCCGTTCGGAGAAGGCGCTGGGAAACCCGATGAAGTCTCCGGGCAGCGCGATGTTCAGTATCTGGCGACGGCCGTCGTGGAGGATGCGGCAGCGGATCGAGACGCCGTCGATCAATATCAATAACGCGTCATATTTTCGTCCTTCGGTGATGATCTCGCGATTACGCCGAATAACCCGGGTATCCGATTGCAAGTCATCGAGGATAGCGATCTCGTCAGGCGCCAGCGCGACTAATCGGCTGAGCTTCCGCGTAAGCGGTCTCGCAACGCGGGGCTGCGCCGTCGTCGGTCGCGCTGGCATGTCCGCCCCCAATCGCCGGTTGATCCTTACGAGGGTCAGGCACGTTAGGACAGCAGATCGTGGGAGTCAAACGCCGCTCGGATACCGCTCGCGACCCAGCGACGCCCTGCCTTTCTACGTCAACAAATCGCCGGACCACGTTGGGGTTAAATCAGGCTGTCAAGATGCCGACCTGGACGCGGAGCGAAGGCGTTGCCTTCGGAAGCTGCCCGATTCCATCGGTAACCGGCCAGCATTGTCACTGGCTCTTCCGCGGATACTGTGCGACTGGTAATTTAGGTCTTAGAGGAGATATCCTCGCTGCGTGCCGGGACGACTTGGCCGAGTGACGAGTCGGCCGGTTAGGAGGGACGAGCGCTGCGGTATTGTTGAAAATAGCCAGCGCGCAGGCCGACGATGCCATAGTTCTCGAATGCGCGCTGCCAAGCAAAGAGCTCCTCTTCCGACATCTGATAGCGACGACACGCCTCCTCGATTGTGATCACGCCGCTAGACACCGCCGCCACGACTGCGGCTTTGCGGCGAGCGACCCACCGGCGCGTGTTCGGGGGCGGCAGTTCGGTCATTGATAAGATTTCATGCCAGACGTGTCGGCGTGAGCAACTAGCACTACACTCGCGGCTAGTTCACCGGAAAATAGCTGGCCCGTGGGTGAGCACTTTGTGGCTTTGGCGCAAGCCGTCGGTCTCTCAGGCTGTGACACTAATTCGCTATTCGATCAGCGGTCGGTCGAAAGCACCCCTTACCGAGGCTTCAACCCATTAGCGTCTGCCCGAGCTACTCATCACCGCCTCCGGTCCGCGGCGAATTGCACGCCGGCTGGGAGATCGTGAAATCTGGGACTGCCAACAACGCTTGCTGTTCTAGTGACGAGGGCGATCGGATACCCCCCAATATCTGACGCCGGCCCCTGACCCCGGTATTACCCCCTCGCCGGGCTTCCCCATCGAGTGCGACACGGTTTATGCGGCGCTGCGAACAGAGAGCCGCCGGGCACCTATCGAGATCGCTGCAACGCTCCACGGCGACCGTCGCGCCGGAAACTGCTCCCTTGGTGTTCCAGTGCA
>Ga0182033_10001592_pt1 | contig 11386 bp, 15 predicted proteins | sample tim00Cox0000000H_FD_125968 | JGI IMG/M metagenome (GOLD analysis project Ga0182033, IMG submission 125968) | Lab enrichment of tropical soil microbial communities from Luquillo Experimental Forest, Puerto Rico - timezero.00C.oxic.00.000.00H | ecosystem: Environmental > Terrestrial > Soil >...
CCCTGTCGGCGCCAACGCCTCTTTTGATGCAACAAGAGACCGGTCGGTCGCATCTAAGGCTATGGTATGATGCCGCTAGCGACCAATCGGTCGCATGCAGATGGCGGCGGGAGCGGAGGAATGCGAAAAGGCGAACACACGCGACAGGAAATCATTCGCAAGGCGGCGCCCATCTTCAACCAACGAGGCTATGACGGAGCTGCCCTATCCGACCTAATGAAGGCCACGGGCCTGGAAAAAGGCGGAATCTACAGGCATTTCGAAAGCAAGCAACAACTTGCAGCGGAGGCCTTCGATTACGCGTGGAAGCTGGCCTTGCATACGCGATTTGAAGGCACGCAGGCAATCTCGAATACCGTCGACCGTTTGCAGCAGATCGTACGCAACTTTCGGGACCGCCGCGCCGGGCTGGTGCCGGGAGGGTGTCCGCTGCTGAATACCGCCATTGATTCCGACGATGGAAATCCCCGCCTGCGGGAGAAAGCCCGCAGAGCACTTGGCTCCTGGCTTGAACGCCTGCGATCCATAATCGAAGAGGGCCGCCGACGAGGCGAGGTCAGCAGCGATGTGGATGCCTCGGAATTGGCCATGTTAATTGTCAGCACGCTGGAGGGGAGCTTGATGGTGAGCCGTCTCCAGCGTAAGGACGATCCGCGCAATTTGGCCTGTCATCATCTTGAGCAATATCTCGAAACCGACGTTCGCGCGACGGAATCCAAGGGGAGGGCGGCAAAGTCATGAGCACTCCGGACTCTTCTGTAAAAGGCGACTTTAGAACGAGAGCGAAAGCGAATGACGTACCGGTGGCACGTTTGGTCGGGTTTGAAGCTAAAGAAATCGCTTCCGGGCGGGCTACGGTCTGGCTGGCCGCAGGACCTCAGCACGCCAACCCTATGGGTACGCTCCACGGAGGGATTCTTTGCGATATTGCGGACGCCGCGATGGGAATGGCGTTTGCCAGCACGCTTGGGCCGAAAGAATCGTTCACAACGGTGGAGCTCAAGATCAACTTTTTCCGTCCCGTTTGGGAGGCTCATCTCAAGGCAGAGGGCAAAGTGGTGCGCCGCGGGCGGAGCTTGGGCTACGTCGAGTGCGAGGTCACCGACGAGCGCGGCCAACTCATTGCTAAGGCCGCGTCGACCTGTCTCGCGTTGAGAGGAGAGGATGCCAAAGGGCGTTAGGCCAGCAGGCGCCACTGACCCGTGCGGGTCGAACCTATGTCAACAATTCAAAACATTCTGTTCCCCGTAGACTTCGCAGCGTCTTGTGTTGCGATGGCGCCCTACGTGAAGAGGGCGGCCAGAGTCACACTGGTTCACGCCTTCGATCTGTACGATCGCCACGCGGTCAAACTCTATGTGCGGCCACTCGCCAGGTTGCCGAAGAGCAGCAGGGCCTTGCCCGTGACAAATTGAACTCGTTCCTGAAGTCCCAGTTCCCGGTCGAGGAGTGTCCGAGAGTCCTGTTGTCGGGCGATGCACTCGACAGATCGTCGCACCTCGTCCGTGCGAGCGGATTTGATCTCATCATCATGCCTACCCACGCCGGCTTCTTCCGCCGGACATTGCTTGGCTCCACGACCGCGAAGGTTTTGAACGACGCCGATTGTCCGGTACTGACCATCGCGAATGGGGGTCTGCGCTATCGGCTTTAGCCCGGACCCGGAAAGAGTCCTTCGCTACGCCAGCCAGGCGGCGAGGGCGGTCCGCGCCAACCTCACGCTGGTTCATGTGATTCGCGCTCCTGAGCTGCGGGTCCAGTTGGATCTTGATGAGCACCTCCAGTCAGCGAAAAGAGAAGCAGCGAGCCGCCGCATCGAGGAGCTGCAAGGCGCAGCCGGTTCGCACGTTCCGGTCAGAATCGCCATTGCCGCGCTCAAGGACATGTTAACTGAGGAAGCGGGCTTGGTGATGGGAAGAAGTCCGCAGTCCGGCGCGCTCGGGTCGCCTGCGGGATCTTACTTACGCGGTCGTTCGCAACGCTCCTTGTCCGGTGCTTAGCGTCTGATGGTCCATCCGCAGGCAAACGTATTCCGTCCGAACGCCCTTTTCGGCTTATCGGACCTCTACGCTCGGTTCCACCGACATTCCTGGCCTCAACAAGTGATCCGGGTCCTGCCCCTTTTCAAACACAATCTTCACGGGTATTCGCTGTACGACCTTGACATAATTTCCCGTCGCATTCTCTGGCGGTAGCAAGCTGTAGCGCGCCCCCGAAGCGCCCGCTATGTTCAAAACATGTCCTTCATATTTTCTACCGTACGTGTCGACCGAGATCTTCACGCTCTGACCCGGACGCATGTGCCTGAGCTGCGTTTCCTTGAAGTTGGCAGTGACCCAAATGTTCTGACTGTCCAGGGGAACGATCGTCATCATTTGTTGGCCTGGCGCTACATTCTGTCCTGGCTGCACGGATCTTTGCCCCACAATCCCGCTGACCGGCGCTACCACGGTCGTGTACTGCAGGTTGAGGTGGGCCTGCTGCAGGATCGCGGCGGCCCGCTCGGCTTCCGCCTCCGCCGACTCGGCACGCGACCGCTGCACCGATATTTGCTGGGGTTGGGTCTGCGCGTACTGCAGTTCGGCTTCGGCCTGCGCAATTCGAGCGCGCGCCTGAGTGACCGCCTGTTCTGCGGCAGCGGCGGCTGCACGGGCAGCCTCGACCGCAGCGGCAGTGGCCTTCTGGCTATCCACGGCTTGCGTGTACTGATGCTGTGGGATTTCGTCTTTTTCGGCCAGCGGTTTGTACCTGGTCACATCATCCTGGGCCTTTAGGTCGTTGGCTTCGGCCTGTCGAAGGGACGCCTCCGCAGCCTGGAAACTCCGCTCGGCCGCAACCAGCCCGGCCTTGGCGTTGTCAACATCGGCCTGAGCGGTGGAGAGCTGGCTTGAGGTGTTTACCGAGGTGATGGGAATGGTCGTACGGAGCGCAGCGGCACTGGCTTGGTCGTTGGCCAGTGTAGCTTTGGCATTGGCCACTGCTACTTCATAGTCTTTAGGATCAAGCTGCACTAGAACTGTACCGGCTTCGACGTATTGGTTGTCGTCCACCAGGACGCGCGTCACGTAGCCGGATACACGGCAACTGACCGGATAAATGTAGCCGTCAATCTGCGCATCATCGGTGGACTCCCAAGCCAGCAGATAGCGGTAGAGCAGCAGCGAGCTCGCCACCACAGCAAGCACGACAAGCGAAATGAACACTCGCATCCTTGTTTTCGAGTGCTGTAAGCGAGACAGGCTTGTCCGTTCTCCGGCTCCGACCGAGGTCTCCGGTTGTTCTGAGTTTGGCGGCTCGGGGACTTTGGCCGGTGCGGTTCCCGGGGTTCCCATAGTTATCCTCCTTCGAACCTACTCTAATGCGCCGCGGTAGACCACTGCCGCTGTTTCGTGTAACGGGCGAGCGCGTTGAGAATGATCTCAACGGCTACTTCATTTCCCATTCCGGAGTTGACCATCAGGTGAAAGCGATGTCTTCCGGGCCAGTCGACGTCAAAATACTTGTTTATGAAGTTGGCGCGGTCTCGGTCCACAACCTCGGCGAGTTCCATGGCTTCCTTCTCACTCTTCCCGGTGGCCTGCAGGCGTCGCACCCTTTCTTGAAAAGGCGCGTAAATGAAAACATGAAAGGCGTCGGAGCGCTTGCTCAGATAATAAGCCGACCCTCGTCCGACAATCACGCAGTTGCCCGCCGCAGCAATTTCAGGCAGAAGGTTTTTCAGGACTTCACGAACGCATTCCGTATCGACCATCTTCAAACGCGGAGCGTTCAAGCTGCCTTCAAAACTTCCACGCATAAAGGACTTAAGAAGCCGGTAGTAGGCAGGATCTTTTCGCTCTTCGTGCTTTTCGACGGCAGCGCAGTCGCAATCCAAACGACGCGCGATTTCCTCGGTGAGTAGCTGATCCCAGAGTTTCCAACCAAGCCTGGCTGCCAGCTGCGCGGCAATCTCGCCGCCTCCGCTTCCGTACTCGCGTTCGACCGTGACCACTCGGATTGGCATAAATCGCTCGCTTATTGGCCCGCTACGAATCTCTCGACCGCAGCCCCTGGAGCCCAGGAGCGCTTCGACTTAACACTTTTCAGAACACGGCCTGCACCTAGAGACTACGCCGATCCTCAGCCAACAGCGACTTCCCCTCCGGCTCCAGGGTTATTCCTTTTCAGCACGAAGGACAGAAGGAACATAATCGCCGCGCCTATACATAGAACCCAGAATGTATCGATGTAAGCGAGCGTAGTGGCTTGGCCAATCACCGCCTGGTACATGCGCGCATAAGCCTGGCTTGTCGCCTGGACAGCGTCCAGGCCCGATGCACCCAAGTGCCCAGCGAGAGCCTCGACCGACTGCGCAAATGTTGGCTGCCCCGGGCTGGTGTGGGCGACCAGGTGCACCTGATGGAATTGCGCCCGCCGTGCAATCAGCGTCGCGACCATTGAGGTGCCAATGCTGCTACCGATGTTTCGCATGAAATTCACGAGGCCGGCAACGCTGTTGCTCTTGTCGGCAGGCACTCCAACAAAGGCCACGATGTTAATGGGCACGAAAAGGAAGGCAAGCCCAAAGACCTGCAGCACCCGCAGCAGGCTGGCCGTCCCGAAGCTGATGTCCAAGTCGAGATGCTGCGTCGAATAATACATTCCCACCGGCCAGTCTGCATCCGATGGACGCCGCCGGCGAAAAGTCCTGCCCGCAAAGAGGCCAGGCGGCCAGAGCGGCAGAAACGCGCTCAGACCGGATCTCTTCAAGAATGTTCTTCGGTCCATGTTGCTACAAATCCTCCCTCGCACAGCACAAAAAGAGTCCCTACACGACTGCCAATCACCTGCGAGGCCCACATTCAACCATGAGGCCCTCAGGGAAGGAAGGGTTTTCGAGCCATCCAGCCTGGTGATCCCGCGAAGTTGGGTAAAGCGTCTGTCAAGACAATCAGACTGTAGATCGTCAAGGCCGCAAAACGACTCCATCGAGGAGCGTGATGTGATCCCGGATTTGAGCCCCGACGGTCGATGCCTTCGAGCGCTTTGTTCCCACAAGAGGTTGGCCCCCAAGGCATACCGTCGGCCCACGATAACGATTCCTAAAGCGTGGGCCGTTTGTGCGCCCAAGGGTGGGCATCTTCAAACGCAGCCGCCGCACGAAGAACCGTCGCATCCGCGAATCGTCGCCCGACAATTTGCAGTCCCACCGGAAGCCCTTGTTTTGTGAAACCGCAAGGAACGGTTGCTGCTGGTTGGCCAGTGAGGTTCCAAGGATAAGTGAAAGGTAGCCAGTCTGGAAACGGCGGGAGTGGTCCGGGCGTGCCGGTCATTCCCTCCGGGGCGTTGCGACCCGCGGCGAATGCAGGGACTGGCAAAGTTGGTAAGAGGAGCAATTCAAATCGTGCAAAGAATTCTCGCGTGGTATGCCAAAGCGCGGAACGTCTCGCCAGCGCTTCGCCGAAGTCGCTTGGACCGAAGCGTGCCGCTCCCTTGATAAGCGTCACTAAGTCCTGGTCCATGCGGGATCCCCATTCCGGCAGCAGTGCTCGAAAGCGCAGAGCATAACTCATGGTCCAGAGGGTTGCGAACGAGCTATGCTGACTCTCGAAACCCGGGTCGGCTACTTCAACCTGACAGCCTAGTGTTTTTTCGAAAGACCTCGCCGCAAGGTCCGTGATGCTAGCGACCTCACCGTCAACTTTCGCATAGCCGAGTGCGGGGCTCCATGCCACGCGTAATCCGCGGATGCCCCCCTCACAAGCAGCCAGATAATCGGTTGGGTCGGCGGGTAGCGATAGAAGATCCCGTTCATCCGGCCCGGCAATCACGCCCAGCAGCAACGCCGCGTCGCGAACAGTCCGTGTCATCGGGCCCACGTGAGACAAGAAAGGAACTGGATTGGGAGGATACACGGCGACGCGGCCATAAGAAGGCTTCAATCCAAGAATTCCATTGAATGAGGCAGGGATGCGGATCGAACCTGCGCCATCGGTACCTAGCGCGAGAGGACCAAGGCCAGCTGCTACCGCGGCGCCTGCACCGCCAGAAGAGCCGCCCGCGGTTTTACCAACGTTCCAAGGATTGCGCGTGATCCCGGTGAGTGGGCTGTCCGTAACAGCCTTGAATCCGAACTCAGGTGTTGTGGTCTTTCCAACAAGAATCCCGCCTGCGGCCAGGACTTTTGCTACTGCCGGAGCATTTTCGTCCGGCACGTAATTCTCGCGCGTGCGCGACCCTGACATGGTGCGGACGCCCAGAGTGAAGAGCAAATCCTTGATTGAGACGGGAAGGCCGTGAAGACTGCCCAGTCGATCACCTCGCATTACCGCGTTCTCCGCTTGCTTTGCCGCCTTGGTAGCGTTTTCTTCCGTAACCGTGCAAAATGCGTTTATTCGCTCATTGGTTTCATGGAGCCGTCGATAGACAGCACGAACCAGTTCGACTGGCGAGAGTTTCTTGGCGCGGATGGCCGCGGCAAGGGCAGTGGCCGGCATGTAGCAAACATCTTGGTCTGGCCTGTTCACGAGGGAATTCTATCCATGGGCGAGCCGGAACGACAATAAATTGCCGCCAGCATCGCCCACAAGTCGTTGGGCGCCGAACCACTCATGATTTTGTCTTGAAGACGTTTGGGAGGATCAGTCCGCGGAATTGAGACGCGCGTTGATGTCATCCAGCGCCGAGTCCACGTCGGCCAGACTATCGACAACATAGTGCGCCCCGACGCTCTTTAATCCCGCGCGGGCGACAACCAAGCGCTCTTCCCGTTCTGACGCCGGAAGCGCCTCAAACTCCCGTTGCGAGAGTCCCATCATATTGCCCGTGGCGGCTACCCCAATCGACCAGGCTCCCGCATTGAGTCCTTCTTGAACATCGGCAGGGGTGTCGCCGATTTTGGCGATCGCCGCCAGCGGATATACCCGCAACCGCACAGCCGTCTCATAAACCATGAATGGGAGCGGCCTTCCGGCCCCTACGTCACCCGGTGCAAGATTGCAATCCGGGACATACCCGGCTTTCTTACCTTCTTCCACCAGCAAATCGAGCATCTCGCGAGTGTATCCTGTCGTGGTGCCGATCTTTAAGCCGCGAATTCGGAAACGTTCCAGCGCTTCCACGACGCCAGGAATGATCGCCGAGTATTCCAGCAGGCAGGAGAATTGAAGAGGAACAAAGTCGTCGTACAACCGCTCGACGTCCGTCTCGCAAGGAAGATGGCGATGGACCCGCGCCCATTCGTTCCGGACCCGTGGCACGGACAAAATTTCACGGATGTGGTCCTTCTTGGGTAAGCCCATGGCTTGCCGAATCTCGGAATCCGTCAACGCAACATCGGCACGGGCAAACACTCGTTCGAGGGTCCGCACGGGAGCCAAGCTTCCGTAATCCACGGTTGTGCCTGCCCAGTCGAGAATGACAGCCTGTAACTGGCCGTGGTATTGGGCGGGCTGCGAAAATCTATTCGGCATCTCCTATTCCTCAAAAGGCCAGCCAAGCCGCACATCGTTCGGTCAGGCGTTGGGTACTACTTTCGACCGGCGGAGGCGCATTTCTTCAAGCGATCTTTGGATCGCAACGAGCAAGGCTTGCACATCTTTGGGAAAGATGTGCCCAATTGTAGCGATACGAAACGAGTCGGCGTCGGTTAGTTTTCCCGGATAAATAACGAAACCCTGGTCACTCAAAAGATGATAAAACATCTTGAAATCGAAGTCCGGCTGCTTCAAATAACGAAAAGACGTAATAATGTGGCTCTGATTTTGAGGCGCGAGATAGGGCTCAAAGCCTAGCTTCTCCATGCCCTGGATCAGAATCTTTGCATTTTCAGCATAGCGACTTGCCCGCCCGGTGATCCCACCCTCGGCGTCCAGCTCTTCGAGGGCCTGCCAGAAAGCAAGTATTGCGTGGGTCGGAGGAGTAAAACGGAACTGACCGTCGGTCTCCAGCCCTTTCCACTGCGAGACCAGGTCAAGGCTAACACTGCGGGCGCGACCCTCGGCCTCTAGCAGAAGGGCGCGGCGCGCCAGTACAAAGCCGAACCCCGGGACGCCCTGAATACACTTGTTCGCTGAGGACACCAGTAAATCAACTCCCCAGTCCCGAATGTCCATCGGCAGGCCACCAAAGGTGCTCATCGCGTCGACGATGAATGTCCTTTGGAGCCTTCGTGCAAGTCGACCGACCTCCTCGACCGGGTTGAGAATTCCGGTTGTCGTTTCACAGTGGACTATTCCTACGTGCGTAATCGCTCGGTCACGCACGAGTATGTCTTCGATCTGAGTCGGGGCAATCGGCTGCGCCTCTGGGACGATAATGACTTCGGTCTCGATTGCAAGCGTCTTGGCGATCTGCGCCATGCGCCGCCCATACGCTCCATTTATGGCGACGAGTAATTTTCCGTCGCGAGGCACAACCGAAGAAATCACCGACTCGACGACGAAGGTGCCCGAACCCTGCATCAAGACCGCCTCGTATGTTCCGTCGTCTGCACCGCCTAGATGCAACAACCGGCGACGAATCCTTTGAATCAGTTCGATGAAAGTGTCATCCCGCGAGCCCAAGTCGTGTAACATCGCTTGCTTCACCGCTTCGCTGGTCGTCAAGGGACCCGGCGTGAACAGAAGTTTGTCACTCGTTCTCATGAGTCAGTTCGGCCCCTGGCTCAAAAAACACCACACTGAAGTTTATGCAGCCGACGGCTCGTTGCACCAGGATATTTTCCGTTTCTGCGCCGAGCTCTTCGCGGAGGCGCGGTGCACGCGGCGCACGCATCATTGCTGAGGGCAACGAGCGGGTAGATGACGGTCTTGATGAACGGCTCCTTTCCCGGTTTTCTGTGCTCGCGATCATAGATGTGTATACATCCTATTCTTTACTTCTCAAACGACCAACCGCGTGCGCGCTTGCGAGTCGGCAAAGGCATCGTTTTTCGCCGGCGTCAGGCAAGGAAACAAGCAACCGTCGTGTTAAGAGGAGCGAGCTTCGCCGGGGTTGGTCGACCGAAGGCGGTTATAAACCAGCGCGCGCTTGCGTATACCAGAAAGGAGCCATGCATGCACGCCGACCATCAAAAGGCCTTTAAGGGGACGGGGATGGAGGGATGGGTCGCGCGATGGTACACGCGCACTCGGCGGAACGACATAGCAGATTTCCGCCGCGAAGCCAAGGCGGTCGCCGATCGTCTGCCGAGCGGTGCGAGTGTGTTGGAGGTCGCGCCGGGGCCGGGATTTTTCGCCATCGAGCTTGCCAAGCTGCAAAATTGCAGGATCACGGGTCTGGACATCAGTCGGACACTGGTCCAGATCGCAACGGACAATGCGCGCAATGCGGGCGTGAAGATCGATTTTCGCCTTGGAAACGCGTCGGCGATGCCCTTTCCGGACGAGTCTTTCGATTTCGTGTATTGCTCGGCCGCCTTCAAGAATTTCGCCGAGCCCGTTAGGGCTCTCGACGAAATGCATCGCGTGCTGCGTCCCGGGTGTGAAGCTGTGGTTGTGGACCTTCGCAAGGATGCCTCACTCGATGAGATCGCTACGTATGTGACGCAAAGCGGGCGGAGGCGCATCGATGCGTGGATGACAAAATGGACCTTCCGACACATCCTGCTCAAACGTGCTTACAGTAAGGATGAATTTGTCCGGATGGCGCGCCAGAGCCGGTTTGGCGCATGCCAGATTGAAATTTCTACCATTGGCTTTGAGGTACGGTTTGCAAAGCCGGCTTACCCAGCGGTGAAGGCGTCTTGATCGTTGATTCTCTTAGATGAGCCCTGGTTTCCGTTCACGAGCGATCGCGCCAGAAGAACAGACTGGCGGTTGTCCGGCTCGGCGTTCTCGGCCACGCAATTGAGCGAAACGAATGTCTCCCGAATCGGCCCCGCCGCCGGTGATTTGCTATTTCGACGAACAAAGTTCAACGCGACACCGCGAGTGCGACTTCAGTGAGAGAACGGATACATGGCCCAGCCGATGCCTACGCCAATCAAAACAAACAGGAGCAGAGTCCATAGGATGTACTTTACGCGGTCTTTTGGCCGGCGCCGCCCGAGGAAACCGAAGGCAATGGAAATCACCAAAGCAAACACCACCAACGCCTGGAAATGGTTAAGCTTCACTGCGATCGTTGCACCAAGCAATTCGATTAGCCTCCACCGCGTCATACTTTGCGGCCTCGGGCAACTTCATAAGCGTGCAAGGCTGCCAGCAAATTGAACACGCCGGCCGTGGCCAGAAACCGCGTTCCGTAATCGCCGTCTGCGCGTGAAACATCCGGCCCGTTCGTCTCGAGCGATTTCGCCACCCAATAGAACCCCCCCGTTCCCAGATCCGCCAAGTATCCCAACGAATCAAAAGCGTCGTTTCCTCTGGAGCTGAAAAGGTTTCCCCGCATCCCCGCCCCAACCCACACGAGCACGCCAACCGTCACGAAACAGATCACCGCGCGGCCCCACATTTTCAGCAGCGCATGACCAAGGCCCGGCACCAGCCAACTCGCCGCGGCAACTACCAAAGCAATTGCCTCGCGCCTTTTCTCTTGCGGTTGAGGTACTGGAGACGCATCTTCCGGCGGAGAAACCGGTAAGCCTTCCTCCCCTGACATTCTTTTTCCTCTCTGCTTAGAACTAAGCCAGCAGCGGCAGAATCTCGTTTTGGACTTCGCCGGTCACGCGCGCTTCTTTTTCATCGATGTAGACATTCACTTCGGTGCGCACGCCAAACTCTGGCAGATAGATCCCCGGCTCAATGGAATTGCACGTGTGCGCGATGAGGTGACGCGCGTCGTGGGTTTCCAGGCCATCCATATTCGCGCCGTTTCCGTGAACTTTCTCGCCGATACTGTGCCCGGTGCGGTGAAAGAAATACTTGCCATATCCAGCCTTTTCGATGACGCTGCGGGCGGCCTTGTCCACCTGCCAGCCTTCCAGGGGCTTTGCCTTGGCGACGTGAGAGCGAATTAAATCGACCGCTTTGTCGCGCGCTTCGCGTGCCACTGCAAAGATCTCGGCGTATTTTTCCGGCACTTTCGCGCCCAGATAGCCCATCCAAGTCACGTCGTAATAAACGCTTCCCGGAGTTTTCTTCTTTCCCCACACGTCGAGGAGCAGCAGATCGCCTTCCTGAATTCGTGCCGCGGATTCCGCTGTGGGGCCATAATGCGGGTCGCTCGCATGCGCGTTCACCGCGATGTCCGGGCCTTCTTCCGCCCAAATTCCTGATGCTTCAAACTCTTTTAGAATCCACAGCTTCAAATCGTATTCCGTCAGCGGCTCTTTCTCGCCTACGCATTTTGCCGTGTGCTCAAACGCGCCACACACGATGCGGTCGATAATCACTCCGGCAGAAAAATGGGACGCCTTCTGCTCGTCGCTCCAGCAGGCCTCGTATTTCTGCACGAGATCCGCGGA
>Ga0182033_10001593_pt1 | contig 11386 bp, 16 predicted proteins | sample tim00Cox0000000H_FD_125968 | JGI IMG/M metagenome (GOLD analysis project Ga0182033, IMG submission 125968) | Lab enrichment of tropical soil microbial communities from Luquillo Experimental Forest, Puerto Rico - timezero.00C.oxic.00.000.00H | ecosystem: Environmental > Terrestrial > Soil >...
CGATTGAAATGGGCCACATCGGAACCCACGCCATCGCGGTCTGGCTCTACCCCCAACTCGCCTACAAGCCGGATGTCGATTTCGAGCCGATCGGTTTGACTATGGAGACCCCGCTCGTAATCGTAGCCAGGAGGGACTTTCCACCACGAACCCTCGAAGAATTTATTGCATACGTAAATGCAAATGCCGCGAAGCTGAACATGGCGCATGCGGGTGTCGGATCCATAATGTACAGCTATGGTCTCATGCTCAATTCCATTCTCGGTGTGAGACCGACTCTAGTGCCCTTCAACGGTGGTGGGCCAGCCACGAGTGCGCTGCTCGGCGGCCAAGTTGACTACGCGTGCGGCGCGACGGTGGATGTTGCTCCCCACGTTAAGGCTGGGGCGCTCAAGGCCTATGCAATTGCAGCAGACGAACGCAGCCCCGCCTTGCCAAATGTCCCAACCACCAAGGAGGCTGGACTATCGGAATTCAAGGCCCTGCCCTGGTTTGCCTTGTTTGCGCCAAAGGGTACACCGCGACCGGTTCTGGACAAGCTTAGCGATGCGCTCGACAAGGCATTGGACGACCAGAACGTTCGCAATCGATTTTCTGACCTGGGTGGTCACGTTCCTGACAAAGCGAGGCGAGGCCAGCAAGCGCTCAGGATATTGGTCAAAGACGAGATCGCTCGCTGGGCGCCAATCATTAAGACGGCGAACATTAACCGGTAATGAAGCCAGCCGACGCCATGTCCGCTTTACTCCCGAAAGCGGACATTCGGCCGCGCGATTGCGAGGTCCGCCAAGTGCCAAACGGAGACATATGCACCGCACAAAAAACGCACGTAGGACCGCTGAAAAGGGCCGTCGGCGATAAGTCGCGCCCGCAACAGCCTAGCTTGACGGTCAAGAAGATTCTAGTGACATGCCTCTTCCGGGGCCAAGGCATTCGATCCAGACGTAGATAAACGAATGTAAAGCTGACCGCGTGGATCAGTTTTGTGCGCTGCATGAGTTCGCTTCTCTAATCGGCCGGTTGGGGTCAAGCGCTTTCAGACTATCCACGACTGCGGCGTCGGCATCACTCGCGGGCTCGTGCTTCTCTACGGAATCGGCACATAGGCCCTTCCATCATGGGATTCGAAGACGAGGTGGAACAATCTTTAGGGCGGCGTGCGACATTTTGTGCCAATCCTGTCTCCGTCGACGTAGCAATCAACACGACAGCAGCGATCCATCTATTCATCGGTTCTCCTAGGCCTCCCCTTATTCAGCAGAGAAAATTGACCTGCATCTGTCGCAGCGGCTGCACGCCGTCTGCTGCGCCTCACGCACATCAACATCTTTCCCGGTCGTCATGGATGTCGCCGGGGGCAGGATCGACGCCGATCGCCCCGCTCGCTACTTCGTCAACACGTTAGCGATCACTTTGTTGGTCGGGTCCACAATCACGAGCTTGTGGTCAACCATCGCGAAATCATATGGCCGCAGCGCAGGATTTTTGGCTGTCACGTTGCTTGGTATCGGCTCAATCTTGATGGTGTTCGGCACGAAAGTGCCAATCGTGGCATCAAAGCCCGCAGCGTTTTGATTGGTCGCTTGCTTGCTCAGGTCGTTCCAGACGGCCCTTCGCTGCGCAGCCGATAATATAACGGTATCGGTGCCGTGCAGGGTGGTCGCCTCAGATGCCGCCGTCTCTGAAGTACCTTTGCTGTTTGCTGACATGTGCGTCGTGCGGCATTCGACCAGACCGTGGCGAATACCGACGCAGTGGTGCTTCGTTGCAGACGGTGCGGGTGCCGCGGGGTTGCCCGCCGCTCCGCCGGTCGCGGTCGGCGTCTGAGGACCATTTTGTGCCATCGCCAGTGATGTTCCACCGGCAAGCAGCGCAGCGACGATCGCGAAGTTCTTCAGGGTAGTCATCGTTGTCCTCCAAAACTGCTTGAGGCCACTCACCCGGACATCGGGGTTCTCCTTGTTCTTAAGGAAGATCCGCCTCTGAGCGGGAACCCCCGGCTATGTCGGCCCGTTCGTTGCCAAATCGGCGCGCGGCCTAGAGTCGCGGCGCCGCTCATGGGTGGACTTGGCTTGGCTTGCAGCGGTAGGTCGATCCCACCGCCGTCGCCGCGCTTTGCCCGCCCGCACGCGTTCCATTCGCGGCAAATTCATCAATGATTTCTACGCGCGCGTGCGTCGGCCGGTCTATCCTATTCTCGGACCTCGGCGGTCCGATTTTGCTGTGACGCACAAGACCGCCAGTCTGCCGCTCTTTTGATGCTTGGGAATAATATCGCATTACGATATAAATGATCAAGCGTATGTCTCGGCGTGAGGATGAAGCCCGTGAGACGGCGGGAATTCATTACGCTCATCAGCGCAGTGGTGGCTGCGTGGCCGCTCGGGGCAAGTGCGCAGCTGGCCAAAGGCCCAATCAGAATTGGTCTGCTGCCATTCGGTTCACCATCCAACGCCTATGACCAGTCGCTGGTCGACGCGTTTCGATCAGGTTTGCGCCAAGCAGGCCTGATTGAAGGTCGCGACATTGTACTCGATATTGTCTGGACTACTGGCAGCGATGCCGACACCGACAAAGCTGTGACGGACCTAATCCACCGCGGCGCTGAATTGTTGGTACCCACCGGCTCAACCGCATCGGTGGCAGCGAAGCGCCACACCTCCACAATCCCCATTGTGTTCGTCAGCGTCGGCAATCCCGTCGCCATGGGGCTGGTCGAAAATCTCGCGCATCCGGGCGGCAACGCCACTGGTTTTAGCGACATCTTTTCAGACCTGAGTGCCAAGTTGGTGCAATTTGGCAAAGTTGTAAACAAACAAGATACAATTGGTTATCTCTGGCACACCGCGTGGCCGGACGGAAAAAATCGGTTTCAAGCCACCGAGCAGGCCGCCCAATCGGCCGGCGTAAAGTTGCAGACACGAGGAATAGCCGACAGCGCCGAGATCGACCAAGCCATTACGGCACTTAAACAGGACGGTGTGACGACGATCATCGTTCAACCGAGCCCGTTCACTTATCGGGAACGCAGTCACATCGTAGGTACTGCGTCCGAGAATGGTTTAGCGACGATATTTGGTTTTCCAGCAGCAGCGAGAGACGGCGCGTTAATGGCGTACGGCCCGGACTATCTCCACATGAATCAGCGGGCTCCGTTCTACGTCAACCAAATTCTCAAAGGCACCAAGCCGGCTGATCTCCCTGTCGAGTTGCCCAGCAAGATCAATTTGCTTGTAAATCTCAAGACCGCCAAGACGCTTGGGGTTGAAGTGCCAATGTCACTTCTCATTCGCGCCGACGAGTTGATTGAATGAGGCGACGGGAGTTCATCGCACTTGTCGGCAGAACCGCTGTTGCGTGGCCTTTAGCTGCGCGTGCACAGCAGAGCACTCCGCCCCTGATCGGATTCATGAGCAGCCGCTCGCCTGAGGACTCACAGAGTGTGCTTGCTGCGTTCCGAAAAGGGTTAAGCGAGGGTGGGCTAGTCGAAGGTAAGAACGTCGTCATGGAGTTTCGTTGGGCCCGCGGCGATTTCGGCCGATTGCCCTCATTGGCGACCGAACTTGTCAGTAAGCGGGTGGCTGTGATTGTGGCGGCCGGCGGTGATCCTTCGGGGCTGGCGGCAAAGGCCGTGACCTCAACCATACCGATTGTATTCGCCGGTGCTGATCCGATTAAGTCCGGATTGGTAGCGAGGCTGAACCGACCCGAGGGAAACGCGACCGGTGTCTACATCCTCGCGAACGCCCTGGAATCGAAACGGCTCGGTCTGCTGCATGAACTTTTCCCCAATGCCGCTCTGTTTGGCGTCTTGCTCGATCCGAAGTTTCCGCCGACTACCCTGGGAGCGTCAGAACTCAGGGGGGCGGCAACCACGATCGGTCAGCCGCTCACTTTCCTTAACGCCAGTACTGACGGCGAACTCGACGATGCCTTTGCGGCTCTAAGGCAACAGCGCGTCACGGCGATATTGCTTGAGGGCAGTCCATTCTTTGACACGCGCCGCGATAGGATCATTACTTTCGCCGCACAGCAGAAGCTGCCCGCCATGTACCATTTCCGCGAATATGTAACGGACGGCGGGCTGATGAGTTATGGCCCCAGTCTGGGCGAAGCCTATCGGGAGGTCGGCGTTCTACGCAGCGAGGATTCTCAATGGCGCGCGACCGGCGGATCTTCCGGTAGTGGGATCAACCAAGTTGGAACTTGTCATCAACCCGAAGACCGCGAAGAGCATCGGCTTCGAATTTCCGCCTACGTTCATTGCCAGGGCCGACGAGGTGATCGAATGAGGCGGCGCGAGTTCATCATGTTTGTCGGGGGCGCGGCGGCAGCATGGCCGCTTGCAGGACGCGCACAGCAGCCCGAGCACGCACGACTCATGCGCCTTGGGGAAGGCAATGCGACGGCGTGATGTTATCAAAATCATTGCTGGTTCTGCGACCGGTTGGCCGATCACTGCGCGTACACAACAGTCAGAGCGAAAGCGGTTGGTGGGGGTGCTAATGGGCTTTTCAGAACAAGCTGGGCAATCTCTGGTTACGACGTTTCGGGACGCGCTCGGAACCCTCGGGTGGATTGAAGGCGCAAATCTAAAGATCGAACTTCGATGGGGCGGCGGTGACGCCAGCAGGATCGGGACATTCGCAAAAGAACTCGTCGATCTGCATCCAGATGCGATCCTCGCTCAGACAACTCCCGTCGCCGTAGCAATTGCCCACGAGACAAAAGCAATTCCGATCGTGTTCGTAACGGTATCAGATCCGATCGGCAGCGGCGTTATTGTTGAACCCGGCAACAGCTCCACCGCTGCAATTCTATATGCCTTCTATTCAAGCTGCCGCGTCGTCCTTTGCGATCGAGGTGAGCACCGCCCCAGTGCACAACAAGGAGGAAATCGAACCCGTTATTGCCAGACAGGCAAGTAGTCCAGGTGGCAGCCTCATCGTGATGCCGGACGCATTCAACGCGGCAAATCGAGAGCTGATAATTACGCTCGCGGCCCGCTACGACGTACCTGCGATGTATGGAAACAATTTCGCTGAGTTAGGCGGGTTGATCTTTTATGGTGCGGATTTTGCCGAATCGTTTCGGCTTGGGGCGGGTTATATTGACCGCATCCTCAGGGGCGCGAAACCAGGTGAATTGCCGATCCAACTGCCCAGCAAGTTCAATCTGGCGATTAATCTCAAAACGGCCAAAGCGCTCAAATTGACAGTGCCATCATCACTGCTAGCCACCGCCGACGAGGTGATCGAGTGAGCCGGCGAATGTTCGCTTGTGACCCAAAGCGGGCATGAGCGATCCTTTTCGCTGCAACGCAATGCACTGCTCTCGCCCAACGATGTGCTAGACTTTTGAGGCGGTTCTCGGCCCGGGGACAAGCCCATGAAGCGGCGGGAATTCATCGGTGTTCTCGGCAGTGCCGCGGCTGCATGGTCGTTCGCGGTACGCGCACAGCAGCCGATGGCTGCACAAGCGCAGAATACACCGCGCGTCGGCTGGTTATTCCCCGGCTCTTCGGCCGGCAATCCGACAGAGTTGGCGGGCTTCAAGGAGGGCCTGCGCGAGCTTGGCTATGTCGAGGGCAGAGACATCGTCGTCGAATATCGTTTCGGCGAGAACAGCGTGGAACGACTGCCGGAATTCGCGACCGAGTTCGTACGGCTGAATATCAACGTTATCGTTGCAATGGGAGTGGATGCTACTCGTGCCGCGCGCCGAGTGGCGCCAGACACGCCCATTGTGTTCCTCACGGCCGATCCGATCGGCGCCGGGCTAGTAACCAACCTAAGCCGGCCCGGTGGCAGTATGACCGGCGTTTCGGTGATGCGTGCTGCCGGGAAGTGGCCGGAGCTAGCCAAGGAAGCACTGCCTGGGCTCACCCGCGTCGGTTATCTGATCAATCCGACGAATGCAGCGAGCGTCACCACCTTGAGCGAAGCGCGTCGCTCCGCCGAGGCACTCGGGCTGGACTTTCGATCCTACCCGGTCGAGCGCCCGGCGGACTTAGAAAGTGCATTTGCTGCGATGACGAAGGATAGCATCGGCGTTCTGCTGCTTGATGCGGCCCATCCATATCCCACCGACTGGCCGCGGGTGGCGGGGCTCGCGCTTGGGCACAAGCTGCCGGCGATCTCGGAGATACGTGAATTCGTGTTTGCGGGCGGGCTAATGTCATACGGTTTGCGGCTCTTCGACATGACGCGGCGCATGGCCCAATACGTCGACAGGATTCTCAAAGGCGCCGAGGCAGGCGACCTACCGATCGAGCAGCCGTCGAAATTCGAGCTGGTGGTCAACCTCAAAACCGCCAAGGCACTTGGCATCACAGTGCCGCTGACGCTGCTTGACCGCGCCGACGAGGTGATCGAATGAGACGGATGTCGGCTTTAGCGCAAACTGATCCTTGAGCACCATTTCACCAGTCGCAAATCTCTGCTGTAATCCCACCTTGAAAATCGGCGTAGTCTTGAGCCTTGGGATGGGCGATGCGACGGCGCTCCAAGGGAGGCGGCAAACAGTGCTCAAGGAGAATGAGGTTTCAAATCGAAGACCGACATTTGTCCAAATTCAAATCTTTTTTCCAGCGGCCGCTGACCAAAAATCTCATCGGATTCCAATCATCTGTTGCTGGGAACTTGCTCGCTGCGACCGCAGTCGTCACCGTCGAGCAATCAAGAGCGATCAAACTGCGCGCCGCGATGGCCGTGACGACCGCGGTTTACGCGCTGGCAGTCGGCGGCAGCGCTTTCCTTAACATCAGCGCGCCCATTCTCGGGGGCGTGCCCATGTGGGCCGGCGCAGCGCTGCTACTCGGCTTCTACACCCGGGCCGTATTTCCTCGCGCTGTTCGTCTTCAATGTTTCGTCGAGTCGGTATTCGTAAGCGTCGTGCTCGGCGTCAGTCTTGCCTGTTTGAGTTATGTCGGAGCAGCGGCCGATTTGCCGCTCCGCGACAGCGACATGATCTGGATCGACCGGCATCTTGGCTTCGATTGGCTGGGTGTCATGAGCAGCCTCGATCATTCACCGCGATTGTTAGGCGTGCTCAACGGCGCTTATGCGACTTTTACGCCGCAAGTTGTCGCCGCTGCACTCGCACTGATCATTGCCGGCAAAACGCGCGACCTCGACCGTTTCTTCATCATTTTCGCTTGCGCATCGATCAGCGCCGAAGCGCTCAGTGTTCTGGTCCCGACTTTGGGGCCGATCTGGGCGCTGGCAGACCATGCGCGATTCACGAACTTGCCGACGCTCGGACGCACCACCGCCGAGATCGTTTTGGCTTTGCGCGATAGAACGCTCGGCACGATCGATTTCGAGGCCGTCAACGGCATTATCAGTTTTCCATCGATGCACGCCGCGGTTGCGATTATCGTACCGTATACCTTGCGTTGGAACCGTTGGTTGTTCTGGCCAATCACTGCGCTTGATGCTCTGATGCTCGGCTCCGCGGTGCCGAGCGGCAATCACTATCTTGCCGATGTAATGGCCGGCGTTGCGGTCGGCGTCTTGGCCATCGCGTGCGGCAGAGCATTTCAGACTTCGCTTGACCGGCTGTTTAGCAATCGCCGCGATTTCGATTACGCGAGACAGCGCAGGTACAATTCATAGCGACGCGCCGGACGTGACTCCGAATGGACGCCTTCTTGCGCGCACGCGCATGCGCATGCGCGAGAAATCATTGAAGAATTTCGCCTCAGGTTCCACTCGTCGAGCTATGCCGTAGTTGCTAGGTAATTGGTCCCCGTGGCCAGGCTGGACTGTCAGCGCAGTCCGCGGACTATTGATGCTGGCAGGGTTCCGGCGCGAAAATCCAGAAAATCCTCCGGCGTGCAGAATGGGGGGACCACTTGCAACCTATATTGGCAAGAGCGTGCGGCTAGGCGGACTGCGCCCACGTTACCGGAAGTATTGTTTGGAGCAATAAAAAGGATTTCGACCTGGTGCAGAGCCGGTTGGAGGCGTACCCGTTCGTTTGTTCAAGCGAGCTGCTGCCGGAGATCGGCAATGCCGTCTGTCCCATCTGTGTGGCACGCAGATGGGATTGACAGGCCTTAAGCCGCCGGTGTATCCCATCTGAGTAACGCACAGATGGACCCCATGGCGACTTTAAGTGACCTCGTAGCAGTGACAGCGAAGGTTGAGGGTCTCGACCCTGGTAGTGTCGCGCTCTATGCCCGGCATATGCGGGAGGCGGGTCTGATCAAGACCAGCGGCCGCGGCACCTCAGCGGCTGTGATGGGATTGCCAGACGCCGCGAATCTCCTGATCGGCGTCAACGCAGCGAAAAGCGCCGCGGAGGCACCGCGGGCAATCCGTCAGTTCCGTGATCTACATGCCTACGAGTTTCGGTCCGAATCCGACCCGCGGCCCGAGAGCCACGGGGGCGCCTTTGGCGACGCAATTGAGCAGCTCATCAAGGCCGCCGGCACAGGCAAGATTCCTGAGCCGTTTTTCGGCACGATCATGCCCGACCTCCAAGAAGCGTTCTTCAACGGCGACGTCCATGTCGGCGTGACGTTCAAAACGACAAAGGTTTTGGTCACGATCGAAATTTGGCCGCTTCCTGGCAAGGATGCCGTCGACCCAGACGCCCCTGACCGTTGGGCTGCACAAGTGCCGCCTTCCATCTCTCTCTTATTTTCTTCTCCCAGACCGCGCGGCCCGCCGGGCGCAAAGAAGCAAAAAGGGACGGCTGACCGGACCGAGGAGGTTACGATCGGTTACAGGACCTTTCGAGAGGTCGGCAAACTCATACTGCCGAATTGAACTCTGGAACGACCGTGACCCCTACCACGAGCGGTGCAGCGCAGCTGCCTCGCGCGAGCGACGGCTGCCGCTCAAGGGTCCGAATATGCGTCAACTCTCAAAGTCCGAGTCCGATTGTGAATACGCGTCCGCCGCCCCAAGCTTTTCAACGTCGCAGGATCCAGCGAAACGCTGATCGCCCTACCCCTGAGCAATGCGTACCGATCCGGGCCGCCCTTATTGGCTCTCATCGCTGCGAAGCCGAGGGCATCAGCGTCTGCGCTGCCGCGCCTGTACTGGCCCTGTGCCGGAAGCTGGTGTCGGCCGGTCACGATCCGCGGCGGCCGCTACACGCCTATCGCGGGAATGTGCTGGCGTTGCGGGTGCGCTCAATCGGCGAAGGAATGCAGCTTGCGATCGCCGGCGATGGCGTCGGCTTCAGGCGCCGAAAAGGAGTGGCTGCAGCCTCGCATATGCAATTTGCGAACCGCTGAACTCGAGGAAGATCCATCACCCGTACATGCCTGGGCGGCACAGAAGGAAAAGCCAAACTGAGTAATCGCCGCGCGAAACGCCCCCTTGTGCTATGGATAATTATAAAGAGCTTCCACTTAACGCCGAAACGATTGCCGGGCGCCGCGCCGAATTTGGACGTGACGCTTGGTCGGCGTTATCAGTGGACGTTAAAAAGCAACTGCGAGCTGTCGTTCGTGCTCTTGCTAGATCGGCCGCTATCGCTGAACATAAGACTGCCGAGAACGAGCGAGAACACCAAACGTGACCCTCCGCGCCGTAGTCTACGCCCGTTTCAGTTCCGATAAGCAACGCTACCGATCGATCGAAGATCAGGTCGCACTGTGTCGCGACTTTTGCCAGCGCGATGGCCTGTCTCTTGTGGAAGTGTATGAGGACCGCGCCATATCAGGTGCCTCCACGGCGAACCGCCTCGGCTGGCAGCGACTGATGCGCGACGCTCGAGCCGGTAGGTTTGATGTCGTGGTGGCGGAGGCGCTAGATCGTATCTCGCGCGACCAAGAGGACCTGGCTGGAATTCATAAGCGCCTGCGCTTCAGCAAAATCGAGATTCGAACGGTGCAGGATGGCAAGGCCGAGGAGATTCACGTCGGCATTAAAGGACTGCTTGGCACACTTTACCTGAAAGATTTAGCGCAAAAGACAAAGCGCGGTCAGGCCGGGGTTATTCGTGACCGGCCGATCACAGGGAACACATTAGGTTCAGTATTATCAATCTTGACGGTCATGGCATCCCCCAATCACCCTTGCTGAGGGCAGGCCGTCGAGTTTAGCAGCCGCATTTAGCCAGACCTGGGCTAGCTGCAACAAGGAAGCGCGCACTTCGTTCGAGTGCGCCTCGCGCGCCCACTTGAAGCATTCTTCGGCCATAGCCCGATACTCGGCGGCCGTTTTCATAGGAAGATGCGTCCCCTTCCAGCCGTAAATTCGCCGGCAGGTTTCCCCAACTTTATCTGCTTTAAGCCCGACTCAACTAAGGAGTTATGAACAGGGATTAGCGGCCGTAACAACGCCGCTTCCCGCACCCTCAGTCACTGCGAGAGGCGCTGCAGCTGCTCAGCGGTGAGCCGACTTACGCCTGGCTCCGGCAGTTCGGCGATATTGACCGCGACCAGCCGCGCGGCATTGTCCTGAAATTGCAATAGACGCCTATTAACTTGTAGGTGCTTTAGTGTGTCGCTGGTCACAGCGTAGCTATACCAAGTGACCTAACCAAAAAGGGTGAAAGTAGAGGAAGGCGTCCCGTGAATAGAGTACCAGTCAATCAGTGTGCGCAGTGCGGTGCGGATTTGATTGCGGCGGAATGGTCAGAGCATGTATCGGACTGTTGTGTCCGAAATGTATGGTCCTGCGACGCCTGCGGATATCAGTTTGAGGATACGGTTTATTTGTCCGCACGAGAGGCGGCGGACGCGAATGCACTGTGACAGAGGTTACATGATGCCAACGCTGCGAATTAAGCTAGCCTGCATTCTGCCGAGTAGAGTGAGTGAGTTGAGTGCAGAGGCAGTCACATGCGCAAGATCGCCCTGTTTGCCGCCACTGTCGCTGTGTTTGTCCTGATCGGTATCGACGCCTGGCTTTGCGTCAGAACATTGACCCCGGGTGCACTGGCTGGCTCGACTTTCAATCGGTTAATCAGCACTACGGCTGCGAAGGGTTCGCCTATTTCGCAGTATCATGACTACTTGCTCGTGACCGATTGAGTGACGAAAGGCCGGGCCGCATTAGTCTTTGCGCAATAGCTCCGGGCGGCTTCGCCATGTTCGCCGCAATCCGCCTCGCCTCGTCCTTGGTCTGCAGCTTGGCCGCCGATCGGCGCCCGGGCTCGTCATCGAAACAGACATACGCGAGCTCGGGCCAAAAAACGCTCCTCACGCAAGAGTTAAGCGCGTGGCTCAGACGCTCAATGCTCTTTATCAATCACCGGTTCCAAGGAAGACCCATTACATGCCACCCGCAGTAACCGCCCGGGTACATGCTATACGTGAGGAGCGTTTTTTGGCCCGAGCTCGCGTATGTCTGTTTCGATGACGAGCCCGGGCGCCGATCGGCGGCCAAGCTGCAGACCAAGGACGAGGCGAGGCGGATTGCGGCGA
>Ga0182033_10001594_pt1 | contig 11377 bp, 7 predicted proteins | sample tim00Cox0000000H_FD_125968 | JGI IMG/M metagenome (GOLD analysis project Ga0182033, IMG submission 125968) | Lab enrichment of tropical soil microbial communities from Luquillo Experimental Forest, Puerto Rico - timezero.00C.oxic.00.000.00H | ecosystem: Environmental > Terrestrial > Soil >...
CCTGTTTCAAGCCACGGCTCGCCCACGCTTCTATCCTTAGCTACGCTCGGCGGTCATAAAAAGTAACACCGCTCGTTTACTAAACATTGTTAACCTAGTTGCAAAAAAAAATCCCCCGCGCTACACAGCCAGCCCGGCCACCAGCGTATCCACGGTCGCATGAATCACTTTCTCGCGGCCTGCCCAGGGAAACGTCTGGTGCGTGATCAATAGCGACGTAACCCCGTGGATTCCCGCCCAAAGGGTCTGCGCGGCTAGTTCCACGTTCACTGCTCGCATCTTCCCCGCCCTGATGCAGTCAGTCAGCCCGCGCGTCAGGAACGAAAACGCCTGCATCCCTGGCGAGTCCATCTGGTGATGCTTTTCGTGGTCAAATGCCTCAGGAATCGGCATCATAAAAGTCGCCCTATATTGGTGCGGGTTTTCCAGCCCAAACTCAATATACGCAACCAGCCCGTTTTTCAGCCGTTCGATAGGGTCTCCGGGCTGCTCCATGATCTTGCTGAGCTTTTGCACCAGCCTTGAGAACGTTTCCTGGCACACCTGCTCGAGCAGCTCGGCCTTGTCCTTGAAGTAGATATAAATCGTTGTCGGGGAATACTCGATTTTGTCGGCGATGCGCCGCATGGACACGTTTTCGTACCCGTCGCGCACAAACAGCTCGCTGGCAGCGTCCAGGATCTCCTGCCGCAAGTACCTCTTCTGCCGCGCCCTGCGCTCCTTCACTCCCACTTTGCGGGCAATACCTCTCACTTACTTAACATCGTTAATTATATCGCACCCACTCCTCCTGTCAAGTCCTTCGTTGGGGGGCTGCAGACGCGTTTGCCGGAGCGGTGATTGCCCTGGCTGGCCTCCAGGGATTTCCCGGCTGCTGCTTCAGGCTATCGCTTCACCGCGATAGCCATCAGTTCGAAGTGCCCTCCGAGCAGCAGCGAGCCCGCTCCGATGAATTCCCGCGCCGGATAGTCTTTGCTTGTGAAGTAGCTCGCGTAAATGGGATTGAACTTCTGAAAGAGGGACAAGTCGGAACACGCAATCTGCACGTACACCAGGTCGTCCATGCTCATCCCCGCTTGCGCCAGCACTTCCTTCTCTCCGTCCAGCAACGCTTTAATCTCATCTTCTACCTTCTCCGGCACCTTGCCGGTCTTCGGATCAATGCCGATGCGCCCTGCCAAATAGAGCGTGTTCCCGGACAGGATCGCGTCGCTAAACGGCGCCGCAACCGGCCCTCCGGCCAGTTTGATTACCTTCCGTGTTGGCTGCGTGGTCACCTGCGAAGACACTCCGCTGGCGGTCAAAATTCCTCCTGCGAGCAACGCCACCGCAACAAACCCCATTCGACGATTCATAGTTTCCTCCTCGATACAATCGTGTGTGATTTCCTAAAGTCTCCCACGGCCAGGCGGCGCGAGTGTAATACCCAATCCTGCCTTCGGCAAGCAAGGCCTCGATCCGCGCCGGGGCGCTCGACAACGGAGAATGTTCTTCGACTTGTGGTTTTTCCGCCGCGCGCGGTAGGCCTTCAGGACAGGGGCAACGTCGGCGTGCGCGGCTTTTCTGGTTTTACCGGCGACGAAGACCCCGGGGCGGGCTGCCCGGAGGCAGGCGGCGGAGCTGCGCGCGGCACAGGCTTCTCGGGCGGTGGATCCGCCGAGCTGTGCGCGGGCGCGAGGAGGTCTTCAATGATTTTGCCCGTGGCCGCCTTGCTGACGGCGCAATTGCGGTCCCAGATGCGGCACTGCGCCAGCGTGTACTGGCAACCGCAGGTGCACGCCTCTGCGTTGAACTTGTGAAGCGCGACGTTTCTCTGCTCCGGCTTCAGCTTGGACAGATCGACGCCGGGAAGCTCGGTGGCCCGGTCAGCGTGCTTCAAGAAAATCTGTCCCGTATCCTCAAACGTTTCCACTTTCACATTGCCAATCGGCAAACCGAGCAGCGACCGAATTTCCACTTCGTAGAGAACAGGATCGTGCAAGCCTTCGTGTTTTTGCACCACGCGGCCTTGCGCATCGAGCAGGAATGAAGTAGGAAGCGCCGGGATTCCGCCGTACTGCATACGCAATTCATCCGTGGCAATCGCGACGGGATAGTTGACTCCAAATTGGTCGACAAATTTCTTGATAGCCCCTTTGTCGTCGTCATCCACGACCAGGCCGATGATCTGGAGTTGGTCTTTGTATTTGTTCTGCAGCTCGACCAGGTCCGGGATTTCGGCGCGGCATGGTCCGCACCAGGTCGCCCAGAAATTCAGCAGCGTCACTTTGTTTTTGAACTCCGTCAGGCTCACTGGCTTGCCCTCGAGGGTGTCAAGCGCGAAGTCCGGAGCGGGGTCGGGATTCCCCACAAGTCGAATCGTGGGTTGCTGGGCAAACACCGGCACCGCGACAACGCAGCCGAGCAACCAAGCGACGAAATGGGGTTTCTTCAGACCCATGGCCTCCCTTTTAGGAAAACACAATGAGCGGAAGAAACCAAGTGAGATGCGCAAGCCGTGTGCTATTCCGACTTCCACTTGCGTGCAGGAGGTATGGCGGAAGGATGCGGTTCCGTTTCCCTATTTCCTGCCTTTTGTCCACGTGGTACTAACGGTACTGCAAACTTTCATCGAGATTGAACGTATTGCCCGCTCATTCTGTTGCGGCAAAATCATCCCGCTTATTTTCAATCACTTATGAGTGCGACCTCAGGCGCGCCCGGTGCCTCCAACCGAACCCTCCGGGCTTCGTGCTACAATCGGCGCAACCGAGTTACGCACCCGAATACCCTGTCGAACGGAGGCACCGAAATGCATCGCGGCGTCCGAACTCTGCTTAGGTTGGCTCTCGCTTTGGGAATCTCCAGTCTCCTAGGCTGCGACGCCCTTCTTGCCCAGGAGCATGCCGAACACGCCGTTCCTGCGAAGCCAAAAACGGCCGTGCTAATGCCCGGGTATGGCAACTGGCACCATCCCGTTTCGACGAAGAACGCCGAGGCGCAGGCGTTCTTCGATCAGGGGCTGCGTCAGATCTACGCGTTCAATCACGATGAAGCGGCCCGCTCGTTCGCGCGCGCGAGCGAGCTTGATCCCAAGCTAGCCATGGCCTTTTGGGGCGTCGCGGAAGCGGTGGGGCCGAATTATAACGATCCTGCAAGCGAGAAGCGTTTCGTCGAGGCGCACGCGGCGATTGAGAAAGCGCAGGTGCTCGCCGGCGGCGCTTCCGACAGCGACAAGGCGTACATCGCGGCGCTCGGAAAGCGCTTCCCTGCCGATCCCAAAGCGGATTTGCGCGCCTCGGCGGAACAGTATCGTGACGCGATGCGCGGGGTGATGAAGCGGTTTCCCGACGACCTCGACGCGGCGACCCTTTTCGCAGAGGCGGGAATGAATTTGCATCCCTGGGGCCTGTGGCGGCCCGACGGAACGCCGGAAGAGGGCACGGAAGAGATTGTCGAGACGCTCGAGTCCGTGATTCGGCGCGAGCCCGATCACCTGGGCGCGATTCACTATTACATTCACTCGGTCGAAGCTTCCCACTCGCCGGAGCGCGCGCTCGCCGGCGCGAATCGCCTGGCCGAGCTTGCGCCCGCCGCGGGACACATCGTGCACATGCCCGCGCACATCTACATCCGCACGGGCGACTACGAAGCGGCGTTGAAAACCAACCAGAAAGCCGCTCTCGCGGATCAGGCTTACGTCAAGGGCGTTGTGGCTCCGGGCACTTACTCGATGATGTATTACAGCCACAACCTGCACTTCATCGCCATGGCGGCGGCGATGAACGGTAATTATGCCGAGTCGCGGCGAGGCGCGCGGTTGCTGGCGGCAAACGTGGGGCCCCACGTGAAAGACATGCCGGGGCTCGCAGGCTTCCTGACCGTGCCGATGGCGGTGGAAGTGCGCTTTCACAGGTGGAGTGAAATTCTGAAAATGCCGCCGCCGGACCCGGCGATCGAAACCGCCACGGTGTTCTGGCATTTCGCTCGCGGGCTGGCCCTGGCCGGCACGGGGAATGTCGATGGTGCCGAGGCAGAGCACAAGATGGTCGCGAAGGCGGAAGATCAGACTTCACCGGACGCCATCTTTCAGATGCCCATCAACAATAAGACCAAGGACATTCTGAAGATTGCCGAGAACGTGCTGGGTGCGAAAATCTCGCTCGCGAAAAACGATATGGACGCGACCGTGAACCAGTTGCGCGCCGCCGTCGCGGTCGAAGATGGCTTGAAATATGACGAGCCGCAAGACTGGTTTTATCCCGTGCGCGAATCGCTGGGTGCGGTGTTGCTGAAAATCGGCGATTACGCGGGGGCCGAGGAGGTTTTCCGCGCGGACCTGGAGCGCAATCCGCGCAACCCGCGCTCGCTTTTTGGGCTTGAGGAAGCGTTAAAGGCGCAGGACAAGGCTTACGACGCAGGCTTTGTCCGCAAACAGTTTGACGCAAGCTGGAAAGGCGCTACGCGGCCGACTGTTGACGACCTCGACTGACCCTTCGAAAGCAATCGAGCCTCTCGAGACCGAGCCTCTGCACACCACGATGAGGGGCTCTATGAGTGTCACGGCTGACGGGCCATCCGACGTGGTTCACTGGGGGCTTGCCGTCATGGACGCGCGGCGCCCGGTGGTGATCGAAAAATACTCAATCCACTGTTTGCGAATCCCTTCCGCTCGCTCGATCAGCTCGTTGCTTGGTTTTTTGCCGTGTTGCACGACAATCACCAATCCCGTGTTGAACTCCCGCTGCGATTTGTCCACGCCCGGCAGCCGCGGGCCTTCCTCCGCGATGACCTCCTGAATCGTCACCTTGGTTCGCTCTGCCTTGAAAATCGCGTGTCCGTTCGCGTCTTTCCCCGCAGAAACCAGATTGCGCAAAATGAAAAAGTCGGGCACTTCCTCGGCAGAGATCAGCCCCATCAGGTAGAGGTCCAGATAAGACCATCCCGTGGCGGGCACGTAATAGTCGTCGTCAAGTTGCGTGTAAGTGCCGTCAAAATTGTCTTGCCAGACGCCTCCTCCCATAATGGACGCTTCGGTAGGCCGGCGGTAGGGAAAAGCCACCGAAGCCTCTAACCCTCTCGCCCAGTGAACCGGTCCGAGCGGAATCGTCTCGCCGTTCAGTTTTGCCGAAACGAACGCGGCCCAGCGATGGCCCATTTCGTGAGCGATTTGTGACATTGCGTACATGTAGGGTGGCATTTTGCCGTCGGAAGAAATCTCGGCGAGCTGCTGCTGGTAAAACGTGATGTCGTGATCCGTGCCTACGGGCGCGTCCGCGGGCGGCCGCTCCTGCATCTGATTCGAGCCGACATACACGGGTTGCACAAATCCCCATTGGAACCGGCCCGGCGTGCAGTAGGGCGCGAGGCCGCGCTGGTTCGCGCCGATCCCGGAGACGGCGCCTCCCACCGAACCAAGTGGCCCGCTGCTCGGAGTACCCGCTTCCTGGTTATCGACGCGAAAGTCCGAGTAGTATGCGAGGAAGTCGAACTTGTCGCCGAGGCTTTTGATAACCGTGCAACTCATATCGCGGGGATTCGGCAGATCGTAGTAGTGGAAGGCTTCGTAGAGCACTGGGAAAGACCCGTCCTGCGGCTTGAGAGAAGACAGATGTACCTCCGGATGGTGAAGGCCGCCGAGCACCACCGCTCCGGCGGAGATCAGCGCCACCGGCTCTTCGGAACCGGCAGCGGAAGCATCGGCTGAAACGTAGACTTGCTTGGCTCCCCGGAGGGTGGATGGCAGGATTCCTTGAACAGAAATCGTGTTGTCGTTCGTCTCGACGCCGCGCGAAACACCCTCGCCAAAGGCATAATACCGCGACGCGCCCCCGTCGGCGCGATCCCGTGGCGCCCAGCCGCGTATCGTCCAGACCGCATCGGCATGAGCAGAGGCGCCGGCGGACTCAGTCCCAGGCGCGCGGGCGTAAAAGTAGACTCGATAGGCAATCCCTCGAACGCCCGGATCTCCTCGCGGCAACACCGGACCGGCCGTTTCGATCGTGGCTTTCAGCAACACCCCGCCTGCCACCGAAAGCTTTAGCTTTTGGATGTCGAGATAGGCGGCTGAACGGGCGTGCTTGGTAGCGGAAAGAGTACTCACCGGTTTTTCTGCTTCCGCGGAGACGAGCGGGTAGATGCCGATGATGGCGTCCTTCGCCGCAAGCTGATCGTAAGACATCTCAATTGCGCCGTCTTTGTGCAGTACCGTCTGGAAACGATTGACCGTCTTTGTCCAGGTAAAGTCCTGGATGTTGCCGTTCGGTTCGCTGACGTCCCAGCTTACCACCACACGATCCGCGAGCTCCTTGACGTAGCGGTCGCCCGACATGCGCGGCTTGAAAAACACGCAAATCGCGGGAACAGTGTTGACCAGACTCGCGGCCGCTTCGCCCAAGGCATCGAAGCGCCCAATCGAAACGCCTCCCGGATCCCGGGGCGCAGGGCCGAGAGCGAGCCGAGAGCCGGATGGATGGTATGGTTCGCCGAAGCGAATCGATCCCGTGACGCCGACCGAGAACGCGTCCCAATGCTTCCGGGAAAAAGGAAAGGAGAAGTTGTGCAGCGCGACTTCGGGCTCAGTGATTTTCCGGCCGAGGTCGGCGTCCCACTCGAGCGGCAGGTTTTCCACGCGATAGCCGTCGTGCGCGGGAGTGAAGCGAAGGGTATGCCGATCCAGGTCGAAGAGCTTCTCGCGGCCGAGCACCCCTTCATCCAACTCCATCAAAATCAGGTTTCCGACGATCGAGACCTTACCAATGGGCTTGCCGGGCTCCTCGCGCTCCTGCGCATATGCGCCGTCGGCCGTCAGAAGGCAGATTAAAAAAAGGGGTAGTCGGAAAAGAAGGGCTTTACCACGCACGCGCGCGCTCCCTCGGAATAAGGTGAGCCTTACGTATACCGCACGCAGGTCGGGAGGGGAAGCCGTCAGCCCAACGAAGGCGTGGAAACGCCTTCCTGCTCCGGACTTCCGCGAAAGAAAAGACGCGAGCCTAACGCTGCGGCCCTGTGGCGTTCGAAGCAGACGCGCTTCGAGTGCCGCCAATAGCGTCGCCGTTGACAACGAGCTCAACACGCCGATTGCGTTGGCGGCCTTCCGGTGTGTCATTCGGAGCGACTGGCTGCGTCTTGCCGAAACCACGGGCGGTGATGGACGAACCGGGGACGCCCTGCTCGGCAAGGAAATCGCGCACGGAGTCGGCGCGGCGCTCGGAAAGCTGCTGATTGAATTCGTCGCCGCCGACGCTGTCCGTGTGACCTTCGATTTGCAGAGTCAGGCCAGAGTGCGCCAGCAAGATGCCGGAGATTTTTGCCAACTTCTCGCGAGCGCCGGGCTTGAGCGTGAAGCTGCCGGTGTCAAAGAGCACATCGGACATGTTCACGATCAGGCCGCGAGCGGAGTCGCGCGTTTGCAAAATGGAATTCAGTTGAGCGAGAAGTTGTGCGCGGAGCTGGGCTTTTTCGGCTTCGGCTTCGGCGGCAGCTTGGCGCGCTTTTTCAGCGTCGGCTTCAGCGGCGGCTTTGTCGCGAGCGGCTTGCTCTGCGGCAGCTTGCGCAGCGGCTTTTTCGCTAGCCGCCTTTTGCGCTTCGGCTTCGGCGGCTTGCTGCTGGGCGAACGCGGCGGCGCGAGCCTGGTCGGCTTCCGCCTTCTGACGCGCCGCTTCAGCCGCGGCTCTTTCCGCTTCCTGTTTCATGCGCAAAGCTTCTGCTTGCGCAGCTTCCGCCTGCTTGCGAGCCTGTTCGGCCTCAAGGCGGCGCTGTGCTTCGGCTGCCGCATCGGCGCGGGCTTTGGCCTCGCGCTCCTCCGCTGCCTTCTTGTCCGCGGCAATTTTGGCTTGCGCGTCGTCCTCGGCCTTTTGCTTCACGGCCATGACGCGGGCTTCTTCCGCGGTGACCACGACTTCGCGAGCGGCCGCCCCGACGGCCCTCCGGTCGCTTCTATGAGCATAGGCTTCTTCCGCGGCGCGCAACTGCTGCTCAGCTTTCGCGAGCGTGGCGGCGGAGTATTTATCGGCCAGGGCATTGTGCGCGATGCGCACGGAATTGCGCGCTTCGAAGAGTTCGAGCGGCGTCTTGCGGTCGATGCCGAAAATGGCGCCTTCGATCTTGGTGTTCGTCGAGGAATAAACCCCGCGGCCAACCAGTTCGTAGCTGGCGGCAATGTTTTCGACCTTGGTCATGGAGGTGTTGATGATATTCTCGAGGACCACGGTATTGCCGGGCTGAGTCACCGCAAAATACGGCTCGGCGGTGACGATCATGCCAAAGGTTTGCATGTCGGTGATGGCTTTGACCTCGCCCGCCCCACCCTTCAGCATGACTTCACCGAGATTCACCGCGCGTCCCTCGGGCGAAACACCCCATAGAACGTAGGTGAGGTATTCGAGGCCGAATTTGGTGGCTTCGTCCAAGCCCACGAATTTCGCCTCGATCTCGACGCGGCTCCCCTTGTTCTGCACTTTGGCCTCGCCGCTGGCTTGTTGCATCAGTTCGGTACCTTGAAAGTCGATCTTCACCGCGCCGCCGGTGCGCCGGTAGTTCACCGCTTTGGTGGTGCGTGAAACACTGGCAGCGCCCGGAACGGCCGAGGGCCCCTGACTGCGCGCGGGCGCAGCAAGCCCACCAAGAATCCCGGTAATGGTGAGAAGAGCTGGTGCGATTTTCACGTTACTCCCCTTTTGCCCTCAAGGCCGACACCCACCGTCCTGATGACAGGCACAGCTGAGGCCGGGTTTAAGGGTGTTGGCGACGTACCGAGCTGTGGAAAACTTTTGACAGGACCCAGAGCGGGGTATGTCGTTTTATATCTACAGGCTAACAAAGCGTAAGGACGGGGGAAGGAGTCTTCCTGAGTTCCTTGCGCAAACAATTACACTGGCCGAAGGGGCAAGAAGCCGCGGCAAACCCAGCCGAGCCTAAGGAACTAAGCCCAAGGAACTGCACCGTTTAGGGGACGAATTTCAGCGGATCTACAGCGACCGGAGAAACTCAAGAAGTGCTTCCTTTTCGCTCGATTTGAGCTTTTCGAATTTCTCGGTGACCGGCTCGGCTTCTCCCTTGTGGCGACGAATGGCGTCGAGCAGCGTGACCGCAGCGCCGTCGTGCATCAGGCGCGAGTGCAGGCGCACACCCCATAGCGGTGCAGTACGGATTTTGTTGGCCGTGCTTTCGAATGCCGGAATGGATAGGTCTTTCCAGGTGATCGAATACATTTTCTTGCCGTAGTGCTCCGTCATGGACTGGACAATCCCATCGCCCGTGCCGACATCGTGAAGCAAGAAGTCGGCGTAGGGATGAAACTGTTTGTCTCCCAAGGCGGCGGAAACGGTGAGAGTGCCGCCGTTCAGCTGCGTGCCCGCCGAGGCGGTGGCGAGCGTCTCGACATGACACTGCTCGCAGCCCACTTTTGCGAACAACTCGGCGCCCTCCTTCGCGTTACGGGTCGCGGCAAGCTGGGCGTCGCGTGCGGGGGCTTTGCTGGCACGGATGAAACGGGCGAAACGATCGATGTCGGAGAGGCCGTCGGACCCGGGCTGGTCATTGGGTTCCCTGGCCGTGTTGCAAAGACTGGTGACTTCATCGGGTTGCAGCCGGCTGGTAATGCCCATTTCGTTGAGGTACGCGTCGGCGGCAAAGGACAGCAGGCTCGCTTGCTGGTCCTTCCATCCGAAGCGCCCGACGCCGGTCTGGCCGGGCGCTTCAACGATAGGAACGTAGAGGACCTGGCCGCAAATCTTGTGGTGGCCTTTGTTGCACTGCTCTTTCGCAAGGTTCACAAAAGTCTGATCGGGGACAGCCTCCACAAATCCATCCCCTAAAAGGTTTAGGGAAACACGGAAGGTGCGGATTTGCTCCGAATCCGGGACGCGCTCCTGAATCTCCGTGACCGGGAAGGCGGCGCTCGGGCAGATGGCGCGGTCGTTCACGAGCGAGCGGCCCTTGATGATCTCGGTGCCGCGAGCGATGGGGATTTCAGGATTCTCAAACTTGCCGTGGGAACCGCGATGGCCCACGCGCAATTCAGAGATCTGTGTGGAGCCGCCCGAAGTGGGGTTCTGATGGCACTCGCGACAGGACTGCGCGTTATACAGCGGTCCCAGTCCATCGGGAACCTGTTCGACCTCGTCGAACTTGGCTTGATCCGCGGCGTGCGTGGCGTCGTCCACCATTCCGTTGGTTTTGTTATCAAGGCCGGTGGGTGCTTCGGGAAGGTTCGAAGCAAAAACATAGCCAGCGACAACCAGAGCGGCCACACCAAACACGAGTCTCATGAGCACCTCGAGGCGGGCCAGGGCACGGTGAAATGTAACCTACACTCCGAGAAAAACAAAGCGCAAAAGTCGCGGCTTTCCCCAAACTCAGGTACTTCGAGAGCCGCAGGACAAAAGGGAAACGAGCTCCTCTCTCGGCAAGCCTCGGCAACCCCCAGTAGCTCGATTCGAATGGAGTCGATCAGCACTGCTTCGTCTAGAGTGCGCGGAGGAAGTCGATAATTCCCTGTTGCTCCTCCGTGCTCAACTTATTGAACTGATTGATCACCCGATTGGCTTCGCTGCCTCTGCTCTTATGCGCCCGGATGGCTTCGACCAAATTGGACGTACGTCCATCGTGGAGGAAGAAGATGCGTTGCCCGACACCCCAAAGCGGAGCGGTCCGGAACTCATCGGGGCCCGCGGCGCCTTGCGTAATGCCGTCGGCGAGGCCTTTTCCCATGTGGTGAACAAGGAGGTCGGAAAAGAGGTGCGCTGTTTGGTTCGACAGTGCCGCGCTTGGAACCGTCGAAGAGCCACTGGCAATCATCTTACCCGTGTTCAACGAAGGCGTGTGGCAATGGGCGCAACCAATTTTCATGAAGCTCGCTCGTCCGTTCGCCATGGTGGGCGTGTCGGGCGCGGGCGTGGGCGGAGCGAGCATGCGCATGAAGTTGGCAAAGCCCTCAATGTCGGAGATCACCGCGGGATTGGAAGTGGCGGAAGTCGCAGGCGTCGTAAAGTTGAGCGCGTCGTTCGGCGTCGCTGTCAAAATGCAGGACGGAGTCTCGTCGCGCTCCTGAGGAAACAGTTCGTTGGTGATGCCCATTTCCACGTTGTAGGCCTCGGCGGCAAACAGGAGCAGGGATTTGTTCTGCGCTTTCCACCCGAAACGAGTGATGGTGCCATCGTTTCCACTGCGGTTTACGTTGCCGCTCAGGATCGCGTTCGGGTGCCCGGAGATGCCGAGCGACGACTTCAAGACCCGATTGGCCTGCTGGTTGGCGAGGATGGCCGAGTCGGGGATCGCCTCGATCAGGCCGGCTCCAAAAACCGGCGTCGGTATTCGGAAGATAATGTTGGGATTTCCGCCTTGGCCGGTGAGCGGATTTCCCGCAGGCAGGAAACTAAATTGAGCGATATTGCAA